>Ga0209131_1002372_pt1 | contig 12809 bp, 9 predicted proteins | sample GraSoi_2013_40cm_FD_185826 | JGI IMG/M metagenome (GOLD analysis project Ga0209131, IMG submission 185826) | Grasslands soil microbial communities from the Angelo Coastal Reserve, California, USA - Sample 9_17_2013_40cm (SPAdes) (version 2) | ecosystem: Environmental > Terrestrial > Soil >...
AGCCTGTCGATGTGTATAAGAAAACCCAACGATCTGCGGGAGGGCGAGAATGGCGCGTGAAAGTCGAGCGGGATTTGTCCTTTTGGCCGCTGCTTTCGCGGTCTCGACATTGGGAGCGGCGGCCCGGGCCCAACCAACCCAATATCCCAAGCCCACCGAGCTCCCCAATCCGTATCGGCTGGTCGAGGGGTGGCCGACGATTCCCAAAAACATGAACGGCGGCAAATGGGGAGAGGTGATCCGCGTGCATGTCAATCGCGACGGCAACATCTGGATATTCCATCGCTGCTTCAACACGGTTCCAGCCGGCCACGCGACTTGCATTGGCCGAGGCGACGCCAATCCGCCGATTTTGGAATTCGATCCGTCAGGCAAATTGCTCAAGAGCTTTGGCGTCGGGCTGTTCGCCTATCCGCACGGCTTCACCATCGATCCGGATGGAAATTTGTGGACGAGCGACGTCAATGACGAGGAAACCGTGCTCGGCATGTCGGCCAAGAACGCCCAGGGCGTGGTGAGGGGCCAGGAAGTCCTCAAATTGAGTCCGGCCGGCAAAGTGTTGATGACGATCGGCAAGGAAGGCGTCGCCGGGAATGGTCCCGACACATTCGACCGGCCGACCGGCGTTGCCGTTGCGCCCAATGGCGACGTCTTCGTGTCGGATGGGCATTTACCGAACAAGCACGACAGCGCCCGCATCGTGAAGTTCACCAAGGACGGCCGGTTCATCAAGAGTTGGGGACACAAGGGCACAGCGCCCGGCGATTTCGACGAGCCCCACGACATCTTCATCGGCGGTTCGCAGCAACGGCTCTACGTCGCCGATCGCAGGAACAGTCGGATTCAGGTCTTCGACCTGGACGGCAAGTTCATCGCTGCGTGGAAACAATTCGGTCAGCCCAGCTCGGTCTTTGTCGGAAAAGACGACACAATTTACGTGGGCGCCTCATTCCCCGATGCGAAGGCCAAGAGGGGCGAGATCCGGGGCATCGTGGTCGGCAATGCCAAAGACGGCTCGCTGAAGGCGTTCATTCCCGACATTTCGGACCTCAACAATTCGGATGTCGGAACGACCGCGTCAGGCATTGCGGCCGACGATATGGGCAGCATCTACGCCGCCGACGTTGCAGCGCACAATTTGCGCAAATACATCAAAATCAACTAGAGACCCGAGCCCTTCCGCCGATCCGCGGAGGGCGGCAACAGCTTGAAAAACAACCAGTCGTTGCAAGCGCTGCGGCGGACCGCCGCGCCGGTATTAAGCCGTCATTATCCATGGCCGGCCTATCGTCCCATCCCTGCGCTGCCGCCGATCCTATCGCGAGCGGGCCTCGCGAGTGATCCAGGGGAGAGCAATGGCGGTCTTCGATGTGCGAAACTGGCTCGCAAGAGCGCGCAAGTCGAAACTGAGCACGCGCGTCACCATTCTGTTCGTCGGCGCTTTCATCCTGCCCTGGTGCCTTTATGCCTGGCTGACGATCACCGAACGCGCCGAGCAGGTGAAGAGAACCGAACACAATCTCGCTCCCTTGGCCGCCGCTTACGCGGAGCATGCCATGACACTGATGCGTCTTGGCATTGCCCTGCCGGCGGACGAGGCCGTTCTGAAATCCGGTCTTCTCAATGCGACGGAACAGGGCGAGACGGAGCTCGCCGCGTTTCGCAAATCGCTAAACGCGCCGGGCGTAAATTTCTCGCTGCACACAATCGGGAAACCGAGCGAAGTGAGCGGCCGCGACGCGGCGCAGGATCTTGCGCCATCGTTCGCCGACAGAAACGGCCTCATCATCGCCGAGGCTGACCGTCCCGCGGCCGGGATCGCCGCCACCACATCGATGAGCAAGGACGAAGCTCTGAAGGAATGGCGCGCACGTGCCGATGACGCGGTGATCGCCCTGCTTCTCCGCTCGCTGTTTGTTGCCGGTGTGGGCTATTTTCTCGTGCAGCAGCTGCGCTGGCGCGAGGCTGTGCAAACCGAGCTCGTGCGCGCCAAGGAAACGGCGGAATCCGCCAACCGCGCCAAATCCGCGTTCCTCGCCAACATGAGCCATGAGCTGCGGACACCGCTCAATGCGATTATCGGCTTTTCCGAGATCATCAAGACCCAGACATTCGGCCCGCGAAGCGACCGCTATCCCGATTACGCCGGCCACATCTTCCACAGCGGCACGCATCTGCTCGCCCTCATAAACGACATTCTGAACCTGTCGAAAATGGAAGCAGGCCGGATGGCGCTGCACGAAGAGGAGGTGGATCTTGGCGCTATGGTCGAGTCTTGCGTGACGCTCGTTGAAACGCAGGCGCGGCAAGGGAAAATTCGAATCTTGATATCCCTGGATGAGCAGGTTCGCTCGATACGCGCAGATGACCGGCGCTTGCGGCAAATCCTCATCAATCTGCTGTCGAACGCGGTGAAGTTCACGCCCGATGGCGGCCAGATCTGCATATCGAGCGCATTGGAGAATGGCGGTCTCGCCATCGCCGTCATCGACACAGGCGTCGGAATTGCGGCGGAAGACATCCCCAAGGCCATGACGCCTTTTGGGCAGGTCGACAGCAAGGTTCGCCGAAAACACGAAGGGACCGGTCTGGGGCTGCCGCTCGCCAAACAGCTTGTCGAGCTGCATGGCGGCACATTCCGCATCGAAAGCAAAATCAATGGCGGGACGACCGTGACGTTTGTCCTGCCGCCCGACCGCATCATCGCCTCGCCCGTGCGCCTGGTGGCCGCGCGGGCGGTCGGCTGATTGCGGAGATACTCGCGCGCCCCACAAGCGGCGCTCCCTATTTCCGTGTCGAGTGTCCCCCTCCCCCCTCCCGGCAAGAAGCGTTACAGTGCGGCCCTACAGTGTCACCGGGAGGCTCCCATGCGCCGAATGAATCTCATCGCTTTCGCGGCAACGCTTGCCATGACGGCCCTTGCCGGATTCGCAGGTCCGGTACGCGCGCAGGTTATCGTGTTCGAAGGCGCCCGGCTCATCGTGGGCGACGGACGCGCCCCCATCGAGAACGCGACGATCCTCGTGGACGGCGCGAAGATCGTCCAAGCGGGTCCCGGCGCCGCGATTAAGGCGCCCACCGGCGCCACACGCGTGAACCTCGCCGGCAAGACGGTGATGCCGATGATCCTCGACACGCACGTTCATCTCAGTCAGACGCGCGACGCGATCATCCGCGACTTGAAGCAGCGTGCTTATTACGGCGTCAGCGCCGCCCAGAGCATGGGGACCAACAAATTCGACGTGCTCCCGATACGCAACGAGACCATCCCCGGGGCCGCACGGTTTCTGGCCGCAGGCCGCGGGATCACCAGACCCGAACCGGGACGCGACAACACGCCCTATTGGATCAACACCGAGGCCGAGGGGCGCGCGGCGGTGCGCGAGCTCGCGGCGCAGAAGGTCGACATCGTCAAGATCTGGGTCGACGACCGCAACGGCATGTATCCGAAGCTGACACCCGCGCTCTATCGCGCGATCATCGACGAAGCGCACAAGAACGGCTTGCGCGTCACCGCCCACATCTTCACGCTCGAGGACGCGAAAGGCCTGCTGCGCGCCGGCGTCGACGCGTTCGCCCACAGCGTCCGCGATCGCGACGTCGACGACGAATTCATGACGCTCGTCAAGCAGCGCCCGAACCTGGTGGTCAATCCGAACCTGCCCGACCGCGGCGTGAAGACGGATGTCTCCTGGCTGAGAGCCAGCCTTCCTCCTGCCGAATTTCAGAAGATCGAGGAAGAGAACACCGACAATCCCAAGGCGCAGACCGCGCACGCGATCCAGGCACGCAACCTCGCCAAGCTGAACGCTGCCGGCGTGAAGATCGTGGTCGGCACGGACGGCAACACGCCTTGGGCGCCGCATGTCGAGATGGAGGACATGGTGCTCGCCGGGATGACGCCGATGCAGGTCATCGTGGCCTCGACGAAGAACGCCGCCGAGTTCCTGCGCGTCGCCGACGCGGGCACCATCGAAGCGGGCAAGAGCGCCGACCTCCTCGTGCTGGACGCGAACCCGCTCGACGACATCAAAAACACGCGGCGCATCTCGTCGGTGTATCTGCGGGGCGTGCCCGTGAGCCGCGCGGGACGGCCGTAATCCGCGGCGGTGGTTCGCATCGCCACGTGTTCGGGTCGTAGCGGTTGGCTGCTACGCGGCCTTCAATCCGATACTTTGGGCACAATCGCCCGAATGAGGAACCAGACAACCCAGATCGTGCAGATTTCCAGAGCGCGATTTATCGTTGCCGCATACAAGACGCCGCTGTTGGGTGAGATGATTCCGCCAACGATGACAAGAAGCGTCGTGATCCCAGCCCACGCCAGCGCGTAGCCTCGTTTGGGATTGCGCAAACACAAAACCAGAACAATGGAATACCCGATGCCGTCGGCAATGCCGGGACCCGCGAAGATATCAAGCGAGAAAAGCGCAAGCGTCAACGCGAGCTGAATGGCGAACAGCGCCGCGTAATTGGCTTTGATTGCGCCGTTGACCATCTTGCCCGTGCCAAGCCCCGCCCATCGACTACCCCGCAATAGACCAGGGCCGCCGAGATAGTCCAGCCGAACATAACCAAAATTGGCCAAGGTGGATGGCCGTGGGCCTGGGGCGCGCACTATCTGGGGTGACGCAATTCTTCAAAGGCAAGGCCGGCCGGGATAGCCAAGGCAAGGCCCCGCCCTGCGGCGCGGCGCGGGGTCGGAATTGCCGGCACCGCCCGGAGCGTTTCCTCCTTTGACCGCGTTTGCCGGCGAGCAGCTTGTCCCATTGTTGCCGCCGGCAGGACCAGGCGGCCCAGCACATTCGCCCACATGGCGTCCGTCGCCCGGCGGCGGGCCGCTCCCATCCTTGTTGGTCATACCAAGCTGGCGACGATCGCCTGCGCTGTTCGGAGTGCCTGTCGCTGGTGCTGTTCGCGTGCCGGACGGCGAGCGCGCAGAGGTTTGTCCGATGGCTGCGCCGTTATTCGCCAAACCGACGAATGCGGAAGCCAGGATCAAGATCGAGATGGCAACTGCGAAGCCGCGGATGACAGCTTCCTCTTCGAACGAGAGAATTCACCGAGATCGCTGAGGGTACGCCAAGTTCGAGCGCTCTATCTGGCCGCGCAATGATATCGGCGTCATGTTCACGTTGGCTTCGGCGGCAGATCACGCAGATTACCGAGATGAAATCTTTCGGCCCGTGCCACGGCGCGGCGCATCCCTACCCCTACCCCGCCATGCGCAGCTTGGCGTCGGTGCAGGCTTGCAGCGACTCCAGCGTGACCCCCGGCGCCATGTCGAGCACTTCGAAGCCGCGCTCCGTCACATCGATCACCGCGAGATTTGTATAGACTCGCTTCACCACGCACGCCGCCGTCAGGGGATAGGCGCAGCGCGACACGATGCGCGGCAGCCCGTCCTTGGTGGTGTGCTCCATCAGCACCCATAACCGCTTCGAGCCCGCCGAGAGATCCATCGCACCGCCGACCGCCGGCACCGCATCGTTCTGCGACGTCGCCCAATTGGCGATGTCGCCGTTCTCGGCGACCTCATAGGCGCCGAGCACGCAGAGATCGAGATGCCCGCCACGGATCATGCCGAAGCTGTCGGCGTGGTGGAACAGGCTCGCGCCTTTGACCAGCGTGATGTTCTGCTTGGTCGCGTTGACCAGCCAGGTGTCCACCTGGTCCTTGGGCGGCACCGGCCCCATGCCCAGCACGCCGTTCTCGGAATGGAAAACGACTTCGCGGCCCGCCGGGATGTGGTCGGGAATGAGCGTGGGGAGGCCGAGGCCGAGATTGACGTACCAGCCTTCGGGAATGTCGCGCGCTAGACGCGCGGCCATCTCCTGACGGCCCCACGGTTTCACAACATCCTCGGTCACACTCGCTGTCACGGCTGGTCCTCGTTGCTCATGTTCATGCCGGCGGCGGATCGGCGCTTTCCACATGGACCACACGGTTCACGAAGATGCCCGGCGTCACAATGGATTCGGGATCGAGCTCGCCCAATTCTACCATATGGCGCGTCTGCACGATGGTGAGCTTGGCCGCCATCGCCATCACCGGATTGAAATTGCGCCCCGTCCCGCGATAGGTGAGATTGCCCCAGCGGTCGGCGCGCCACGCCTGGATCAGCGCCACATCGGCATGCAGGGCGCGCTCCATGACGTAAGTCCGCCCGTCGAATTCGCGGATCTCCTTGCCCTCCGCAAGCCGGGTACCCACGGCGGTCGGCGTGTAGAAGGCCGGAACGCCGACGGCGGCAGCGCGGATGCGCTCCGCGATCGTGCCTTGCGGCACCAGTTCCAGCGCGATCTTCCCCGCTTTGAACAATTCTTCGAAGGCAGGCGGCGTGGGCCGCGGAAAGCTGCAGACCAACTTGGCGACGCGCCCCAACCCGAACAGTTTGGGCAGCATCGGCGAGCCGAAGCCCGCATTGTTCGAGACGATGGTGAGATCGCGCGCGCCCTGTGCGATCAGCCCCTCGAGCAGCTCTTGCGGCTGCCCGACGACGCCGAAGCCGCCCAACAGGACGACCGAGCCGTCTTTCACGCCGGCCAAAGCTTCGGCGATGCTGGCGACGCGCTTGTCGATCATGCAAACAAATTCCCGAATGCCAAGGTTTAGCCCCGCCTATTGTTGGCTTGCTTTTCTCCGCTTTGGGCGCACATGACAAGCAGAACAGAATGTGACACGGCGTCCTTTGAACTGATACGATCCATCCGGAATCATGACGACACCTTCAAACCCCTACGCCGATCCCCTGGACGCGGCGTTCGATCCGCCATCGGACGGGCCGATGTCCTCGCCCGCGGGCGGGCCGGCGCCCACAGCCGATCCCGCCTATTTGCGCGGGCTGAACGCGGAGCAGCGCGAAGCCGTGCTGGCCCTCGACGGCCCGGTCCTGGTGCTGGCCGGCGCCGGCACCGGCAAGACGCGGGTGCTCACCACCCGGCTCGCCCATATCCTCGCCACCCGCCGCGCCTGGCCCAGCCAGATCCTGGCCGTGACCTTCACCAACAAGGCGGCGCGCGAGATGAAGGAGCGCATCGGCGCCCTCATCGGTGGCACCGTCGAAGGCATGCAATGGCTGGGCACGTTCCATTCCATCGGCGCGCGCATCCTCCGCCGTCATGCGGAGCTCGCCGGGCTGAAATCGAACTTCACCATCCTGGATCAGGACGATTCTCTGCGCCTGGTCAAACAGGTGATCGAAGCAGAGAACATCGACGAAAAACGCTGGCCCGCGCGCACCCTCGCGATGTTCATCGACGGCTGGAAGAATCGCGGGTTGCTGCCGCCCGACATTCCCGAAAACGATTCGCAGGCCTTCGCCTTCGGCAAAGGGCGCGCGCTCTATGCGATGTATCAGGCGCGGCTGAAGACGCTGAACGCCGCCGATTTCGGCGATCTGCTGCTGGCCCCCATCGCGATCCTGCGCGGCAATCGCGAGATCCTCGACGATTACCAGCACCGCTTCCGCTACATGCTGGTCGACGAATATCAGGACACCAATGTCGCGCAATATCTGTGGCTGCGGCTGCTGGCGGGCTCCAACAAGAATCTGTGCGTCGTCGGCGACGACGATCAGTCGATCTATGCCTGGCGCGGTGCGGAGGTGGAGAACATCCTGCGCTTCGAACGCGATTTTCCCGGCGCCAAGGTGATCCGGCTGGAGCGCAATTATCGCTCGACCGCGACGATCCTGGGCGCGGCATCCGGACTCATCGCCGCCAACCGCGCTCGGCTCGGCAAGACGCTGTGGACGGAGACCCAATCGGGCGGCGACAAGGTGCGCGTCCAGGGCGTGTGGGATGCCGAGGAGGAAGCGCGCAACGTCGCCACGGAAGCGGAGAATTTGCGCAGCAAGGGGCATGCTTTGGCGCAGATGGCCGTGCTGGTGCGCGCCTCGTTCCAGATGCGCGAGTTCGAGGATCGCTTTCTCGCGTTGGGGATTCCCTATCGCGTGATCGGCGGCCCGCGGTTTTATGAGCGCGCGGAGATTCGCGACGCGCTCGCTTATTTGCGCGTGGTGGCGCAGGGCGACGACGATCTCGCCTTCGAACGCATCATCAACAAGCCGAAGCGCGGGCTGGGCGACGCCAGCATCCAGGCGCTGCACAATCACGCGCGCGCGGCCAATCTGCCGTTGCTGGCCGCGGCAGCGGAGCTGGCGCATACCGACGAGCTGGCCCCCAGAGCGCGGGCCGCGCTCGGCCAGCTCACCGAAACCTTCACGCGCTGGCAGCAGCAGGCGGACCACATCCCGCATCCCGAGCTTGCCGAGATGGTGCTGGAGGAGTCGGGCTACACCGACATGCTGAAGGCCGACAAATCGCCGGAATCGGCGGGGCGATTGGAAAACCTCAAAGAACTTGTGCGCTCGATGGAGAGCTTCGAATCGCTGACCGCTTTTCTTGAACATGTTTCGCTGGTGATGGAGCTGGAGCAGAACGAGGGCAATCACGACCGGCTGAACCTGATGACGCTGCACGCGGCCAAGGGCCTGGAATTCGAGACTGTGTTCCTCCCCGGTTGGGAGGAAGGCCTGTTCCCCTCGCAGCGCACGCTCGACGAAAAGGGCATGGCGGGACTGGAGGAAGAGCGACGCCTCGCCTATGTCGGCCTCACGCGTGCGAAATCCCGCGTCTTCGTCAGCTTCGCCGCGAACCGGCGCGTGCACGGCCAATGGCAGAGCGCACTGCCCTCGCGCTTCATCGGCGAGCTACCGGAAGCCCATGTCGACAATGTCGCGAGCGAAGGGTTCTACGGCAATTACGGCGGCGCCGGATTCCGCGATAACCAGTCGGGTTCCGGATTTGGCACTACGGCCGCGTTCGACAGCACCTATTCCAGCCCAGGCTGGCGCCGCGCCCAGGAAGCGCGCGCGCGTGCCGCTTCGCCCATCATCGAAGCGCGGGCCAAAACCGTCACCACCTCCGATCCGGGGTCGTCGGCCTATGCCATCGGCGAACGCGTGTTCCATCAGAAATTCGGCTATGGCCGCATCGTGGCGGTGGAAGGCAACAAGCTGCTGGTCGATTTCGAAAAAGCCGGCTCCAAACGCGTCATGGACGGATTCGTCGGCAAGGCATGACCTCGCCTCCGCTCTGGAAAGCATGCGTCACAGTGCCCAAAGCGCTGTCGAGCGATGTCGCGGCGCTGTTCGAGCTGACGCCGCCGGCGCCGCAGGCGGTGCTCATCGTCGAAGACCCGTTCGGCCCCGATGCCGTCGTGGAGGCGCTTTACGACCAAGCAGCGCATGCGGATTTTCTCAGCCGGCTGACCGGACGCGAGGTTCTGGTCGCCCCCCTGCCCGACCAGGATTGGATCAAGCAGAGCCAGGAAGGCCTGCCGCCGGTGCGGGCCGGGCGCTTCTTCGTCTACGGCGCGCATGATGCGGGGGCGGTCCCCGCCGGCGTCATTCCAATCCGGATCGAGGCGGGGCTTGCCTTCGGCACCGGCCACCATGAGACCACGGCGTTATGCCTGCAAGCGCTGTCGCGGCTTGCAAACAAGCGGCGTTTCGTGCGCGTGCTGGATCTGGGCTGCGGCACCGGGCTGTTGGCCATTGCGGCGGCGAAGCTGTGGCGGGAACCGGTGCTGGCGACCGACATCGATCCCATCGCCGTGGAGGTCGCACGCGAGAACGCGCGTGCCAATGAGGTGTCCCCCCTGATCCGCGCCGCAGTGGCCGATGGGCTGACGCATCCGGCCATCGCGGGGCTGGCGCCGTTCGATCTCACGCTCGCCAACATCTTGGCCGCGCCCTTGACGCAGCTTGCCCCGACCCTGTCAGCGGCTGTCGCGCCGCGCGGGTTTGTGGTGTTGTCCGGCCTGCTGCGCAATCACGAGAACCTGGTCCTGAGCTTTTATCGCGCCCAGGGTCTTAGGCTTCGAGAAACCTTAAGGGACGGGCCCTGGTCGGCGCTGGTTCTGGAGCGCGGTCGAGGATAGATTCGCCCTATGAACATGCCCTTCCAGACCTTCGACGAACAAAGCGACGCGTCGCAATGCGCGCCCCGTCTTGCGGCCCTGCGCGCCGAACTGGCTGCGCGTGACCTCGACGGTTTCCTGGTCCCGCGCTCCGACGAGCACCAGGGCGAATATGTGCCCAAGCGCGCCGAGCGGCTCGCCTGGCTCACCGGCTTCACCGGCTCGGCGGGCATGGCGGCGGTGCTGACGCAAAGGGCGGCGGTCTTTGTCGACGGGCGCTACACGCTGCAGGTGCGCAACCAGACCGACACGAAGCTGTTCGAGACGCTCGATTCGGTGAATGACGGCGCGGCGACTTGGATCGAGGCGAACCTGCCCAAAGGCGCGAAGCTCGCCTACGATCCGTGGCTGCACACACAAGGCGCCGTCGAACGCCTGAAAATTTCCGTCGAGCGCGCCGGCGGCCAGCTCGTCGCGTGCCGCTCGAATCCGCTCGATGCGGTGTGGACCGATCAGCCCGACCCGCCGCGCGCCCGCGCGGTGCCTCATCCGATCGAGCTCGCGGGCGAATCCTCGCAGGCCAAGCGTGCGCGTCTCGCCGAGGATCTGAAGAAGCGCGGCGCGGACGCGGCGGTCTTGACGATGCCCGATTCCGTCTGTTGGCTGCTGAACATTCGCGGCGCCGACGTGCCGCACACGCCCTTCGTGCTTGCCTTCGCGATCCTGAACGCCGATGCATCGATCGATCTCTTCATGGATGCGGCGAAGAGCTCGCCGGAATTGCTGGCGCATCTCGGCAACGAAGTGCATGTGCGTGCTCCCACCGATTTCGAACCGGCGCTGGATGCGCTGAAGGGCAAGACAGCGCTGGCCGACCCGGTTTGGGCGGCCGCGGCGATCTTCCAGCGGCTGGAACAGGCCGGCGCCAAGCTGATGCGCAGCCCCGATCCCTGCCAATTGCCCAAGGCTTGCAAGAACGAAGTTGAGTTGGCAGGAACGCGCCGCGCGCATATCCGCGACGGCCAGGCGCTGACGCGGTTTCTCGCCTGGTTCGCGCGCGAAGCGCCCAAGGGCACGCTGACCGAGATCGACACGGTGGAGAAACTGGAATCGTTCCGCGCCGCCACCGGCGCGCTGAAGGATGTCAGCTTCGATTCCATCTCGGGCGCGGGGCCGCATGGCGCCATCGTGCATTACCGGGTGACGCGCAAGACCAACCGTCGCATCGAGTCGGGGCAATTGTTCCTGATCGATTCCGGCGCGCAGTTTGTGGACGGCACGACCGATGTGACTCGCACCGTGGCGGTGGGCGAGCCCACGAACGAGATGCGCGACCGTTTCACGCGTGTGCTCAAGGGGCATATCCAGCTCGCGCTGGCGCGGTTTCCCGACGGCACCACCGGCGCACAGCTCGATGCGTTCGCGCGGCGGCCGTTGTGGGATGCGGGCCTGGATTACGGCCACGGCACGGGCCATGGCGTCGGCTCCTATCTTTCGGTGCATGAGGGGCCGCAGAGCATTTCCTCGCGCGGCGTTGGACAGGCATTGAAGCCCGGCATGATCTGCTCGAACGAGCCGGGCTATTACAAGACCGGCGAATATGGCATCCGCATCGAGAATCTGGTCGTCGTGCGCGGGGCCGCCGAGATTGCGGGTGGCGAGAAGGGGATGCTCGGTTTCGAGACCATCACCATGGCGCCGATCGATCTTGATCTCGTGGAGCCGTCGATGCTGACGCGCGAGGAGCGCGACTGGCTAAACGCCTATCATGCGCAGGTGCGTGCCGCGGTCGCGCCGGCAATGACCGGAGACGATGACCGCGCTTGGCTCCAACAAGCGACACGCGCGATTTAGACACGTCCCCCCACCTGTGCTACGTGCCCTCTCCCCCGCTTCGCAGAGGAGGAAAAATGAGTCGTCGGCTTCCGACTAACGAGGGGCTTCGTAGTTGACGGCGAAATCCTTGGGCGGCTCCGGACCCCAGACATAAAAGGAATCCTCCGGCGGGTGATCGCCGCTCCGCCAATCGACATCCGCCGGGATGTAGTCGATGTCGGATGCATATTCGCAATAGCTGCCCCGCGGGTCGCGGACATAATGAAAGTAGTTCGAGCCTAAGACGTGACGGCCAAGTCCCCATCCCGACGTGTAACCCTTGGCGGCCATCTGCATCGCCCCGAGACCAATCGCCTGAATCGAGCCGGCGTCCCAGCTGAGATGGTGGAGGCCCGGTGCTTCCGATTTGAGGAACGCGATGAGATGATGGTCGCTGCCGTGAATGCCGTGCATGAAGCCGATCATGTCGCCGGCGCGGTCCGACAGCCGGAGCCCGAGAACCTCCCCGTAGAATTTGAGCGTGTTCGGGATGCTGCGGGTGAACACCAGGATATGCGCCAGCCGGCGGGGCCGCACGAGCGGCGCTTTGCTGCGGTTTGGCGCGTTGGCGATGCCGGGTATCCCCGGTGGGTTGTCGGCGGCCGGCTTGCTGTTCGGCGTGCGCTTCTCGGCTGCGCGGATTTCCAGCAGGGTCCCGTCACAGTCGCGAAACCACAGCCCGTTTGATTCAAAACCGCGCGGCGGATCGAGCAGATCGATGCCCATGGCTTCGAGCCGTTCGCGGAAGCGCGGAAAATCCTCTTCGAAAGCACCGAAGGAAATGTGACCCAGCGATTTCCGCCGGCCCTCCGTCAACGAGCCCCAGGGGTCGGGATGACCTTCCGTATACAGATTGAGTTTCCCTCGTTCGTTTCGCGTGTCGAGGCCGAAGGTGCCGTAGAATTTCTGAGCCGCCGCCACATCGGGTATCGAGAGAGAAAAGTGGTCGATCGAATGCACGCCGAGCGCCTCGGGTCGGCGGCTTTTGGGTTCGGCGAGGGAACGAATTG
>Ga0209131_1002374_pt1 | contig 12794 bp, 10 predicted proteins | sample GraSoi_2013_40cm_FD_185826 | JGI IMG/M metagenome (GOLD analysis project Ga0209131, IMG submission 185826) | Grasslands soil microbial communities from the Angelo Coastal Reserve, California, USA - Sample 9_17_2013_40cm (SPAdes) (version 2) | ecosystem: Environmental > Terrestrial > Soil >...
GAAAGGATGGAGCGCTAGTCGAACCCTGGCGCGGTTGGTCCAGTCTTCATGCGAAGTTGGAACTAGCGGCTTTCGCCAGCGTGTTGGCCGAAGCGTTTGCGGCGTTACTAAGGATTTGCTCGATAGTCTCGGCTGGGACGGGTTTGGAGTACAGGTATCCTTGTGCCAGTTCGCAGCCAATGTCCCTGAGCAAGTCCGCCTGCGCTTGTGTTTCGACACCCTCCGCAACGACCTTCAGGCGGAGACCGTGGGCGAGCATAACAATGATACGAACGATTTCCCCGGTTTCGACGTCCGTGTCCATACGCGAGATGAACGAACGATCAATCTTCAGCGTATCCACTGGAAAGCGCTGCAACCGGCTGAGGGAGGAGTAGCCGGTGCCGAAGTCGTCGATGTCTAGACGAACGCCAAGCGCCTTTAACTCGGTCAGCACTACGGCAGACCTGTCGGCATCCCCCATGGCGATCGTCTCCGTGATCTCCACGTTGAGGCAGCAAGGATCCAGTCCGGTCTCTTTCAAGGTCTTGTCAATCTGAGAGGCCAGATCGGGCTGCGCAAACTGCTTCGAAGTGATATTTACATTGACAGTAAGGGGAGGATCAGACGGAAAGAGCGCCTGCCAGGAACGGACTTGGCGACAAGCTTCATCAAGCAGTTGCCGGTTAATGGCCAGGATGATGCCGGTTTCATCCGCAACCGCGATGAATTCTCCAGGCATTACCAAACCTTCGGGACGCTGCCAGCGGCTGAGCGTCTCAAACCCCACGATCCGGCCAGTGCACAAGGATACAATCGGCTGGTAGTAAACGCGGAACTGGTTCAACTCGACAGCTTTGCGCAAGTCGGTCTCAAGCTGCAAACGTTTGATGGCACCCGCATGCATCGCATGGTCGAATACCTCGTACCGGGCCTTACCGCTGCTCTTGGCGCGATACATGGCAATCTCGGCGTCCCGGAGGAGGTCCTGCGCCTCCATCCCGCCGTTGTTACTGAAAGCAATCCCAATGCTGACGGAGAGCACAATCTCCTGACCGTTCGAATCAAAAGGAATGGCTAGTTTCTGCTGAATGCGCTCAGCGACCCGAATAGCGTCGCTGGGGTCATGAAGCTCCTCAATGAGCACCGTGAATTCATCGCCTCCAGGTCGGGCGAGAGTACTCTCGCCCACGAAGAGCTCTGTATCTTCGCCAACGCCCGGCCGTGCGACCGTATCGGCGCCGCGGAGACCTGCCGTTAGACGCTTCGTGATCTGGACGAGCAGGCTGTCACCGGCGGCGTGGCCCAGACTGTCGTTGAAAACTTTGAACTCGTCAATGTCGATGAATAAGACGGCGAATTTGAATTCCGAGTGCCGGCGCGAAACAGTGATGGTCCGCTGCAAGCGGTCCAGGAAAAGGGAGCGGTTAGGGAGATCGGTCAAACTGTCATGGAAGGCTTGGTGCGCCAACCTATCCTCGGCGCGCTTCCTCTCGGTGATGTCGCGGTTCACGATGACCAATCCCTCAGTCTCGCCCGCCGGGCTCCGAATAGCGCTCGCGGTGGATTCAAGGAAACGCCAGGAACCGTCTTTGTGTCGGATGCGGTATTCGAGTCGCTCTCCCCGGCCGGTGCTGCTCGCCTTCGCAGAAGCCTCCTGCACCCGCACGCGATCATCCGGATGAATCTGATCCATAGAAGAAGTTGATGCCAGTTCTTCCGGACCGTATCCAAGGATTTTCTGATATGCGGGACTGTTATAGAGGCGCTGTCCGCTGCGGTCTATCACCGCAATCATGTCCGCGGCATTTTCTGTAATCAGTTGAAAGAGTTGTTCGCGCTCGGCAAGCTGGCGGCGGATTCGCTGCAACTGCCGCTGTTGGTACATGGTATAGATGTCGAACAACAGGACAAGAGCGGCCAGACCGCGAACCCACTCTTTGAGATTCAGCGAATAGACCTTGTCGGTGGGTTGGTAAAGACCGGGAAACGTTAAAGAAAGGATACCGAATGTCAGGACCAGGGTAACGGCTACGGCGGAACCCCAAAGCCACCACTCCCGCCCCTCGAGTTGGCGCACGCGGAAAGCAGGAGTCTTCGTTCTGCTCTGGGACAGAGAGTGTCTACTCACGGCTTTGGCTGCCTGCTCGCCGTTGAACGTGCCGCCACGGCGCCAATCTGCTTTTCGCAAGGTTGAGTGGGTGGCACGCTTTGAGTGCTTGGATGGGCCAACAGGCGGCCGAGTTCCTGGACAAGGGACCCGGAATTAACTGGCTTAGATAAGTAGCCATCGAAGCCTGAGTTCATGATTTTTTCGCGGTCGCCCTGCATGGCGTAAGCGGTAACCGCCACGACCGGAAGCGAGGTGAAGCGCGGATTCTCGCGAAGCTTGCGCACCACAGCAAACCCGTCCAGCAGCGGCATGCCAATGTCCAGCAGCAGTATGTCAGGGGGCGCCTGTTCCACCATGGCCAGCGCTTCCTGACCATCGCACGCTTCCGCTACGATGTATCCACGGATCTCCAGCAACTCCCGGAGCAACTCGCGGTTGGTGGGATTGTCTTCCGCAATCAGTATTGTCTTCATGACTGCCCCGCAGACTTGGCCAGCTTGCGGCCCTCGATGACCCTTCTCACCTCGACGATGAGCTGTTGCTGCCAGGAGCCGTTCTTTTGCAGCAGTCCTTGTGTTTCATGGCTGAGCAGAGCCGCCTCCTCTGCAGTCAGGTTCTTACCGGTCATTACAAGAATGGGCAGCTCTTTCAACGTGGCTTCTTGCCTTACATGACGGATGACTTCAAATCCATCCATGCCGGGCATCAGCAGATCGAGCAGGATGGCGCCTACAGCTTTGTTCGCGAGCACCTCCAAAGCTCGCTTACCGCTGCGCACGCCTTGAGTCTCGTATCCGGCGGCGCGCAAAGTTTCCTCCAGGAGTTCCAGAGCTTTGGGGTCATCGTCCACCAGCAGGATGGACGAATCGTCGTCGGCAGGCAACGGCACGTGCCTGCGAATCGTCTCCAGTAGGGCGGGCTTGCGAACCGGCTTGATGAGATAGTCTGTTGCACCCAAGGCGAAACCCACCTGCTTTTGATCCACAATGGAGAGGATGATGACCGGGATGTTGGCCGTCTCGGGGTTTTTTCGGAGCGCCGCCAAGGTTTCGAAGCCATTGCTGCCGGGCATGAGCACATCCAGGGTGATGGCGTCCGGACGCAGTTGTTGAGCTTTCTTCAGAGCTTCGACTCCCGACTCGGCCGTTGCAACGCGGTATTCTGGCTCGAGGTAACTGGCCAGAAGCTCACGGGCCGGGCCTTCGTCATCGACAACCAACACTAGTGGGGTGAGACGACCTGAAGCTGTAATGACGGAGGCTATTGCTGGTTCGACAACCGCATGGCCTTCGGATGTCGGCTCCACGGCAAGAAGAGAGAAGGTAAATCGGCTGCCCTTTCCAAACTCGCTTTCCAACGAAATCCGGCCTCCTTGTTGCTCAACCAGCCGTTTTGTTATGGCAAGTCCTAGTCCTGTGCCCTCTTGGGCGCCACCGGCACTTCCCTCAACTTGTCGGAATTCGTCAAAAATGACCTTCTGGTCTTCCGACCGGATGCCTATCCCCGAGTCCGTTACCGAGACGCGGACAAAGTCCCAGTCGTCAACACACTCGATCTTGATCTGGCCGCCCCTAGGGGTGAATTTGACCGCATTACTGAGCAGGTTGTACAAGATCTGCTTAAAGCGCACGCGATCTGCCTTAACCAGAGATTTGCTCTCCACCTTTTGCTCGACCCGGATGTTCTTGGCCATGGCCAGCGGATGGATGGTGGACAGCACTTCCGGCAAGGCCTCCTTGACTAGAAACTCTTCGGTACGCATTTCCAGTTGTCCAGCCTCGATCTTGGAAAGGTCCAGAATGTCATTGATCAACTGCAACAGATGCGCTGAACCCTGCTTAATGTGATTGACGAAGCGTTTCTGCTTATCATTGAGTTGGCCCGGTGTCCCCTCCGCCAACAGATCTGAAAAACCGACAATCGCATTGAGTGGCGTCCGGAGCTCATGGCTCATGCTGGCGAGAAACTTGCTCTTCATCTGCGTGGCCCGTTCGACTTCGCGGTTGCGGAGGTCCAGTTCTTTGTTGGTGACAGCCAGCTGGGTAGTGCGTTCCCGAACCCGTTGTTCCAGCTCGTGCTGAGCCCGCTGCAGGGCGCCCTCGCGCTGCTGAATCTGCTCCAACATCTCATTGAAGGCCTGGATGAGGATGTCGGGTTCGTCACGGTTACCGGTTGAGGTCGCCCGCACGGAATAGTCTTTGTCACGAGAAACAATTCCCGCAATTGTGGCCAAATGCACGATCGGTTCGGCAACGGCTCGCTGGAACACCGACGCGACGAGAAGCGCGGCGATCAGCGATGCGAATAAAACCAGGGCAGCGATTACCGCGTATCGCTTCAGGCGGTGACTCATCTCCTGTAGATCGGAACGGATAAAGACGGTGCCGGCGGGCTTTTCCTGGAACACAATCGTTCGGACCACTACGAGCTGGCCATCCTTAAACCAATGGGCTTCAATTTGACCGGAGGGAATCGGAGGAAGCTCGATGTTTTCGGCGGCGCCATCGCGCCGGTACACCGCGAAAGGTCTGCCCTCGGGCGTGTAGATGCCGGCCGATATGATGTTCGGGGCAGCCTTCAACGCCGACAAAGTGCCCTCCGCCGTTTGCGGATCGTCGAAAAAGAGAGCGGAGACGCTATTCGAACCGGCGATTTGAGCCTGAATCGACAGGTTATGCACCATCGTCTGGCGAAAGCTGACCCGGTCGTACGCGACAAACGCCGCACAAGAAATAAGCAGGGCAGCGCCACTGACCAGTACGTTCATTGTGGTCAGTCTCTTCGCGATCGAATTGCCACGGATCCAAAGCATGGTCAATCAGCCTCCAGGCTGAGTGCTCCTTTTCACATCAATTGCCACTTTAAGGAGTTGGGAACTTAGAGTGAGGCCAGTACGCTCCGCACTCGTCAGATTGACCTCGAAACGCACTTTGTTCGCTTCAACGACGAACTGGATCATCCCTCCGCGGCGGGTGAACTCTGGCATGTCACTGACGGTTAAGACACTTGTGTTGTCAAGTTCGGCGAGAATCTCTTTGAGGCGGCTTTGCTGCGAAGAACTGATGAACAAGATGCGGCAACTCAACGCATCCTGCGGTTTGGGGACGCGTTTCACCAATACTTTCTTGCCACTAATGCTTTCGCGGGCGATAGTGGTCTCGAGCGTCGAGCCAAAGGTGTCGTCACCCAAAACACATATGGGAAAGAATTCCCCGACACTCGTAGCTTTGGCCGGCCATTCGACGAACTTGCCAAAGTTGTATAAGTATGCCGACTTGACCTCATTCTCGGTGGGGCCTGATTTTTGCGCATGAAGAGATGGGGCAGCAACGATGGTCCACGTCATGACCAGAGTCAGCATGCAGTGAAAGAAACTTGGCGCGCTGCGGTGGCTCCTTCTCATCTCTCTCCTGTTTGCCAGGTTATTTTTGCGTAGACGCTGCGCTCCACGCCGACGAGAGGTCCGGGATCACCCGCAGACTCCGGATGATGAGGCTGCAGCAGGTTCTGCCCTACGATGGAAAATTCCATGGAGCGGATGGCGCGCCAACTAAAGCGCACATCGGCGGTGGCGTAGGCTCGCACTCGCTCGGCAGGCAGGGCACTCACATAGCGAAAAGTCTGATCAAACTGCAGTTTCTTGGGCAAATCGAAAGAGGACTGAATCACTATCTGATGGTGGGGGCTTGAGCCTTGAGTTGAGCTCGCTGTTGCAGTATCCAGGCTTGCACTGCTTTTCTTCAGGTCCATGTACAGATAGGAGTAAGAACCTCTTAAACGCCACCAGCTTGTAGGTGTCCAATCGGGCGCGATCTCGAAGCCCGATGTGTTGCCTAACAGCCCGTTGCGAAAAAAGAGCGGCACGACAGTGTGGGAGGGGGCTGGCGACGCCTCCGAGAACGGCGCACCCGGCTCAAGACTCAGCAGATGATTGTAGTTGTTGTAGAAGCTAGCGATGTCCACGTAGAGCTTGGGCTTCACCAGGCTGCGGTATCCGAGTCCGTAGCCGACCAAGTTTTCCGACGAAAACCCCCGATCGCCGACAACTCGGTAAAAGGTGAGCGGATCAGGCGCCGCTATTACGGTGAGCTGGAGATCTTCTTCCACACGGGAGGGTGTGCGCACGGCGCGAGTAACGGCGGCCCAGACAGAGTGCCGCTGATTCGGCGTCCACAGGACTCGTGCGCTGGGCTCGGCCTCAAAGCCACTGTAACTGTTGTGCAGAAACTTCGAGCCGATCGTCAGCGAAAACCGATCTTGAACAATCGCGATTGTGTCCTGGACGAAGCCGCTGTAGAGCTTGTCCATGAAATGACCCGGTGTGAATACAACGGTAGGATCAACGTTGGTAGTATTGCCCGAACTCAGGCGAGCTCCAAGCCCCCAAAGGAAGTCCTGCCGCCACGGGAGGACTAAGTGATGGATAAAATCAATATCGAAGGTGTCGCGAGACTCGCCGAAACTTGCCTGTCTCCGTTTCGTGCGATCGTAATAGGTTTGCACTTCGATGTCTGATCCCGCGGCCAAAAGCCGCTTCCAGCGCCCGAGCACATTGCCACCGCCAAGCTCGACGTCTTGTTCGACGTTTGTGACATACGGTGGCGAGTAACTGTTGATGAACTGACTCTGCCCGGCATCGCCGCCGTAGAGGTCGCCTTGAAGCGTCAGCGAGTCCCGCTGGCGCAGATCCCAGTCCGCCCGGAATCCGGTCTGGCCCATGCGCCAGTCATCGAATCGATGGCCGTCCTGATGAAATTCGGGGCCTCGAACGAAGGCCTTTCCGTAGATGCGGTAGTCAAAGCTTTTATTGTTCCCACTTCCATAGCGGAAATTGGCGGAGCCCTGGTCGAGATTTCCGCCCCCGCTGGAGACGAGAGTTCCATGAGTATCTTTGGCGCTCTTGGTGATGATATTGATGACGGCATTGACGGCATTTGCTCCCCAGATGGTTCCACCCGGGCCTCGGATGACTTCGATCCGTTCAATATCCTCGAGCAATGTGTCCTGGACCTGCCAATAAACGCCCGCGTAGAGCGGCGTGTAAACGCTACGGCCGTCGATGAGCACGAGAACTGATCGAGATAGGGCGCTGCCAAATCCGCGCACTCCCAGGGACCACGTATTGGAATCGATGCGTGCGACTTCAACTCCGGGCACGAGACGCAGGGCTTCCGGAATGCTGGTTGCACCGGAACGCCGGATGTCTTCTTGTGTAACCACGTAAATCGCTGCCGGGGTTCGACTGATTTTTACTGGTCTCTTTGACGCAGTAGTGACTTCGATCTGGCCCAATTGTTCAAGGCTCACTTGGGTGAGACGCCCTTCGGTCGGTTCGCTAGTCTCAGTGGCATCGGCCCAACTTACCGGAACGAACCCTGCGAGTAGTCCCAGGCACAGCGCCGTCTTTACGACGGAACTGTGCCGCAGGTATTTCTTTGACGCGAATGTGAGCGCTCCGAACAAAGCTCTTTCCTCCCAAGGTGTTTCTTAAATACTCGTTAATGGTGACGACAAACTCAATCTTTCTGATGACTTCAGTCGATATGATCGGTCTACAGCCTTAGCCGCCGGCCACCGCCCCGCGAGAAAGGAAGTCTGCCGTTCCACTCCTAACCAGCTGCTCGAATTGGTCGAAGATGTGCGGATCCCACCATCCCTTGGCTACTTCCTCTTTCATGGTTTGCAGCGCGTCAGTGATGGAAAAGGACTTCTTGTATGGCCTGTCAGTGGTCAGCGCGTCATAAACATCGACGATCTGCAGCACACGTGCGGTAACCGGTATGGCCTCTCCCCTAAGCCCATCGGGATAGCCCGAGCCGTCGAGCTTCTCGTGGTGATGCCGGATGATCGGAAGTACAAAACGAAAAGATTTCAATGGCGCACAAATGCGCTCGCCAACTACCGAATGCTCGCGGATAATTGTCCATTCGTCGGAGGTCAATCGTCCAGGCTTCAACAGAATTGCGTCGGGTACAGCGATCTTTCCAACATCGTGCACGATCCCAGCGCGCCGCAGAGCCGTAATTTGGTCCTCGGGAAGATCCAGTTGCTCACCCAGACGTGCCGAATACTCTGCCAGCCGTTCACAATGACCATGGGTGTAGGGATCTTTCCCCTCAATGCTCCGCGCCAGCGTGAACAGGACCGACTCAGCACGCTCCAACTCATCCGTGCGCTGCTTGAGCCTTAAAAGGGACCTTACGCGGGCGAGCAGCTCGGTTCTATCGACAGGACGGCTCAAGAAATCATCCGCTCCCATCTTGATACCCTCTATCCGATCCTGCCTGTCAGAAAGTGCCGTGATCAAAATCACGGGAATCAAATAGGTATCCGGGTTGTTCTTTATTTTCTCGCAAGCCTGAAAGCCGGTGAGACGAGGCATCATTACATCCATCAGGACCAAATCGACTTGAGTTCTGATTAACTCCTGAATGACATCTGCACCGTCGGAGACGGTGATGACTTTGAATCCCTGCGTTGTAAGGAGTTCTTCTAACAGCTCCCGATTCGCGGCTTGATCATCGGCAACCAGGATGGTTCCGGTGACGGATTGAAGTGACTTATACAACATATAAATACTCCATTGACAGCTCGTCACCAAGAGTGGCACAGGAAGATGAGAACCTTCTAATTACGGAAGTGTCTCGTAACAGGCTCAAAGTGGTAACTAAACTAAAGTAAATGCCATACCAGACTGCTTGTGTGACCGGGAGCGTGTGTCTGGAGCCTCTATCTGGCGCGAGTAGTAGTTCTTCGGTACGTCGCATCTAGAACGTATATCCACTCGCTTGAAAGGCCTGCTAAGAGTGGCCCGGGAAGAACAACCCAGTTACAGAAGTCATGTTTCTGTGGTGTGTTCGGATTTCGTAACAGGGATGAAAGTAGTAACTGGCGGGAGCAATGTTCTGTGACAGACTACACCTAAGAATTGGAAGTGCACGCCGATGTCTTTAAATGTGGAAACACCGAAAGAGGAATACTCGGCCCCTGACCTTATGAGGCGCAGCCGCGAGCAAGCCACGCTGTTTCTAGTAGGTCATGCATGGATCGGCGACGCCGGCGCGCGGGATCTTCTCGAACTACTTTTCCTGGAACCGAATCCAAAATAGAATGCAGGGGAGACGATGTCTTTTCCCAAACATTCTCGCATGGTTCCGATGCCTTCCCTTGGTTTGCTAAAGGGGCTTGACCAGCCATACGCCTTCAAAGGGACCCGGAAGACCCCGCCGTATCGCGGAGGAACTTATCGGCGGTAACGAGCAGGCATTAACGGCGTTGCGAGAGCAGTGCCCGCTCGGCATAGGCCCTCTCGAATAGGGGCGGGTGCGGGAATGGAAGTGAGTGACCAGCGCTGAAGATTAAACCTGAGACACCCGGCCTTTCTCCCATGTAACGTTTCGGAGTTGAAACGCACTACATAGATAGAGGCGGTCGTGCGGGCTTAAACCATCGCAGGGGAGAAAGCTCTCGACGACCGGTGAGGTCGAATGGATATGTATGCCCGCAAGGTTGCTGCTTTGCTGAAGCCCAATTCACTCCCGCAGTTTAACCATCTTATGGAGTCCAAGATTCTTCCGTGGTTGCGGGAACAAGAAGGTTTTGTGGATCTGATCACCCTGGTTCTCCCCGATGGAAAAGAAGTGGCAAGCATCAGCTTCTGGGATCACCAGGCAGACGCCGAGGCTTACCAGGCAACGGGTTATCCGGAAGTGCTGGAGATTCTGGGAGGGCTCCTGGATGCCGGTCCTTACGTGAAGACGTTTAAGGTGGTCAGCTCAACACTTCAAAGAGTAGATCCCGAGCGTCGACTCGAAGCAATGGGTAACGAGGAGACTGGGGCTCGAACGGAGACCAGGGTCTGAGGCAGCGAGTTCGCGTCGTGGCCGTCATCACGGCGAGATGGATAGGGAACGCACCAAGTCACAGATAGCGGATGTGAATCACGAGTGGAAGACGGTCACCGCTGAAAGAGAAGAAGCGTCGGAAAAGTTTGGGGGATCCATCTGCTCGGCAACGGGAAGGTATCGAGTGTAAAGGAATAGTGCCGTTGCGGTGCCAGAAAATTCAAGGCAAAAGCAAAGTCAAAAGCAGCGGACAGGAGTGTCCGCTCCACGCGAGCAAGATCAAAAGCCCCGTCCTTGTCCCTGCAAGAGTCGCAGGGACAAGGACGGGGTAGCCGCTTCAGGATGCATGTAGGATTTAGCGCAGGCCGCCGCTGGCGAGGAGTTGCTCGCCGGTTAGCCAGGCGGAGTCGTCGGAGGCGAGGAACGTGGCGATCGAGGCGATGTCGGCGGGTTGTCCGGTGCGGCCGAGAGAGGTCTGGTTGATCAGATCTTTCTCCCAGTCAGAGCCGATGAAGCCGGCGCTCACCGTACCTTCGGTTTCGACGATGCCGGGGTTGATGGAATTCACGCGGATCTTCTTTGGTCCGAGCTCGCGGGCGAGGACGCCGGTGATGGCGTCAACCGCGCCCTTGGTGCCCGTGTAGACGGAGCTGTTCGGCGGCGTGATGCGGCTGACACCAGAGCCGATGTTGATGATGCTGGCGCCCTCTTTCAGGTGCTTGACGGCGGCTTGCGTGGTCAGCAGAAGGCCAAGGACGTTGATGTTGAAGAGCTTGTGGAATGATTCTACGGTGATGGTGTCGATGGGGGAAAACTCGTAGACGCCGGAGTTGTTGACGAGGATATCGAGGCGTCCGTAGTTCTTGATGGCTGCGGCGATGATGCCTTGGGCGTCTTCGGGTTTGGAAACATCGCCGGGCACGGCGACGGCCTTGCCGCCGGCTGCCGTGATGGCGGCTACAACTTTGTCCGCGCCCGACTTGCTGGAGGCATAGTTTACGACGACGGATGCGCCTTCGGCGGCGAGGGACTTGGCGATGGCGGCTCCAATACCTTTGGATGCGCCGGTGACGACTGCGACCTTACCTTTTAGTTTGCTGCTCATAATGTGACTCCCTTGGGCGGCGTTGAGCCGTGCTTCTGGATCAGATGGGAGAGGGACGCTGTTGGATTCATTAGTTCTGAATATATGAACTATTGAACTTTAGGAGTGTGCGCGAGTATGATAGAGGCTTATGAGGCCTCTATACCACCCGTCCGTCGATGACATTACCGTCGAAGGCATCCTCCATACGCTCTCGGACCCGGTTCGGGTGGCCATCTATGCCGATATCGTCGGCTCAGGGTGCTCCCAGAATTGTTCGGCCTTTCTGAAGGTCAGCGAGAAGGCGATTCCCAAGTCAACCCTCTCGCAGCACTTCAAGGCGTTACGGGAAGCGGGCTTGATCCGGAGCGAACGGCAGGGCGTCAAGATGCAGAACGCGTCGCGATGTGGGGAGATTGAGAAGCGCTTTCCGGGGCTCATCAAGGCTATCGTGAAGGCTCACAACATTCAGTTGGAAGGTAAAAGGCGGCCGGGGAGACGGAAGAGAGGCAGCCAGCGAAGGGGCAAGTAGCGAACAGAGGCCCGGGCGAACTCCCTGAATCGTCATTGGTGGATTAGGCGTGCAAGGGGTCCTTCGACTGCGTGTCCCCTTCGCTTCGCGAAGCGGACACTTCGCGCAGGATGACAGAGGGTAAAGAGAATCTACGGGAACATGTTGCCGATGCGGCGGATTTGGGCGCCTACGGCTTTTAACTTTTCTTCGATTTTTTCGTAGCCGCGGTCGAGGTGGTAGACGCGGTCGATGATCGTTTCTCCGTCGGCTACCAGGGCGGCTAATACTAAAGAGGCTGAGGCTCGCAGATCGCTGGCCAGGACTGCGGCGGCGCTTAGCTGAGTTTTGCCTATTACCACGGCGCGGCGGCCTTCGATTTTTATGTTCGCGCCCATGCGGACTAATTCCTGGGCGTGCATGAAGCGGTTCTCGAAAATATTTTCCGTGATGATGCTGGTGCCTTCGGCTTGGGTGGCGAGGGCCATGAATTGCGCCTGCATGTCGGTGGGGAAGCCGGGATATTCTTCGGTGCTGAGGTCGGAGGCAGTGAAGGGATTGTCTCCCATGACGCGGACTGAATCGGGGGTGGATTTGGTTTTTACTCCGGACTCTTTCAGCTTTGCGAGGATGGCATCGAGGTGAGTGGGATCGCAGCCGGAGATGTTGAGGTCGCCGCCGGTGAGGGCTCCGGCGATTAAGAAGGTGCCGGCTTCGATACGGTCGGGGATGATGCGATGCTTCGCGCCTTTTAGTTTGCTCACGCCTTTAATGCGGATGGTGGCGGTACCGGCGCCTTCGATGTGCGCTCCCATTTTGTTTAGCAACGCGGCGAGGTCGGCCACTTCGGGTTCGCGGGCGGCGTTCTGCAGAATGGTTTCGCCTTCCGCCAGCGTGGCGGCCATGAGCAGGTCTTCGGTTCCGGTGACGGTGATTCTGTCGAAGACAATTTCCGCGCCGCGCAGGCGTGTGGCGGTGGCTTCGACGTAGCCGTGTTCTTGCGTGATTTTTGCGCCGAGAAGTTCGAGGCCTTTGATGTGGAGATCGATGGGGCGCTGTCCGATGGCGCAGCCGCCGGGAAGCGAGACGCGGGCGCGGCCGCAGCGGGCGACCAGCGGTCCGAGGACCAGCGTGGAGGCACGCATGGTCTTTACTAATTCGTAGGAGGCTTCGGGAGTCGCGAGATTTTTGCAGTGGATGGTGGTGCGGTGCTGGGCGCGTCCGTAGCCGAGTTCGACCTCGGCGCCCATGGCGGCGAGGAGG
>Ga0209131_1002375_pt1 | contig 12792 bp, 7 predicted proteins | sample GraSoi_2013_40cm_FD_185826 | JGI IMG/M metagenome (GOLD analysis project Ga0209131, IMG submission 185826) | Grasslands soil microbial communities from the Angelo Coastal Reserve, California, USA - Sample 9_17_2013_40cm (SPAdes) (version 2) | ecosystem: Environmental > Terrestrial > Soil >...
CGTGCTAAATGTGTTGCGCCAACGCCTCATCATCCGTGGCAACACTCTTGCTCTCGAACAGCGCGATATGTGCGGCATTGCTGGCATCGTGTATCGCGACCGGGATCGTACCGTGTCCGAGTCGCTGGTGCGTCGGATGTGTACCGCCCTGCGGCAGCGTGGCCCTGACGACGAGGGACTCCACGTGGCCGGAGCGGTCGGGCTGGGGATGCGGCGCCTCAGCATCATCGACGTGAGCGGCGGCAAGCAACCGATCTTCAACGAAGACGGCTCGAAGGTGATCGTCTTCAACGGAGAGATCTACAACTACCGGGACCTGCGCCGCGGCCTCCTGGAGCGCGGCCATACGGTCCGCTCGTCGGGCGACACCGAGACCGTGCTGCACCTGTACGAGGAGCACGGCGCCGACTGCGTCTCGTCTTTGCGCGGCATGTTCGCGTGCGCCATCTGGGACGAGCCGGCGGAGACGCTCTTCCTGGCCCGCGACCGGTTTGGGATCAAGCCGCTCTACGTCGTCACCGCGCCGTGGGGCATCGCGTTCGCCTCCGAACTCAAGGCGCTGCACGCGGCCGGACTGACGTCGCGCGAGCTCGATTGGGAGGCGCTCGACGCGTACTTCCAGCTCGGGTACATCCCCGCCCCCGCATCACCGTTCGTCGATGTGCGCAAGATCGAGCCTGGGCATACGCTCGTCTGGCGGCGGCACGGGGGCGCTACCACGCGCCGTTACTGGCAATTCCCGCCGCACGATCAGCCCAGCCCGCCCGATCCCGAGCGACGCGTTCGGGAGCTGCTCGACGAATCGGTCGCGGCGCACCTGGTGAGCGACGTGCCCGTGGCCGCGTTCTTGAGCGGCGGTCTGGATTCTTCTGCGGTCGTGGCGAGCATGGCGCTCACGGGGGACACGCCGCACGCTTTCACAGCGCGATACTCGGGATCGGGGGCGACGACGGCCGACGAGACGGATCTCGCCCGCGCCCTGGCGGCGCGGCACGGCGCGGAGCTCACGGTGATCGACATCCACCCGGACATTCGGGACACCTTCGAGCCGATCGTCAATGCGCTGGATGAGCCGCATGCCGACGACTCCGCGATCCCGACCTGGCTTCTCTCGCAGGCCGTGGCCAGCCGCTACAAGGTGGCGTTGACCGGCATCGGGGGCGACGAGTTGTTCGCCGGATACCGGCGCCACATCGGCCTCCTTGCCGCCGAACACTACGCCAAACTGCCGACGGGGCTGCGGCGACTCGCCGGCGCCGCCAGCCGGCTGATCCCCGAGCCGCGGAACGGGACGCTCGGCGTCGACCGTCTGAAGCGTTTCCTTCGCACCGGCAACGGCGCCGTGCCGGACCGATTCCTCGGCATGATGAGCCGGCTCTCGAACGGTGAGCGTCTGTCGCTCTACAGCTCGGGGCTGCGGGCACGGATCACCGGCGGCGCGGCCACCGCCCGCTTCCGCGAGCTGTTCAGCTCCCAGCGCCGATACACCGGGCTGGCCGCCGGCTTGTACCTGGACTACACGACGTTTCTCCCCGACGACATCCTCTCGCTCAGCGACCGGCTGGCAATGGCACATTCGCTCGAGGTGCGCGTGCCGTTCGTCGACCATGTCCTGATCGAGGCCATCTTCCCGATTCCTCAGCACGTGAAGATCGGCACCTGGTGGCAGGGCAAGCGGCTGCTGCGACGCGCCTTGCGCCCCCGGCTGCCGGCACCACTGTTCCGGGCGCCCAAGCGTGGGTTTGTGGGCCCGACGTCTTCCTGGCTGCGGCACGAGCTGCGCGACATGCTGGCGGACGAGCTCTCACCCACCCGGCAGCGCCGCCTGGGCTACTTCGAGCCTTCCGAGGTTGACGCCTTGCTCCAGCAACACCTCACAGGACGCCAGAATCAGGAGCGGATTCTATGGGCGCTGCTCTGCTTCTCGACTTGGCATCGCCTGTACGTGGAGTGAGCACACCGAGCCACTGCAGGGTCTCCGCGACGAACGGCGCCGGATCACGCCAGCGCCAGACTTCGCTGCGGTCCCGGCGGGAAACACGGAGGAATGCACGCAGCGCCTGGAGGCGCGAGCCCACGCCCGCCCCGTCGCGCAGGCGCAGATACAGATGGTCCACATCGCCCCAAAACCAGCGACTCCGAACCCCTATGCGGTAGGGACCGGCGTCGGGAACCGTTTCCCCCGCAGCGCAGCGGACCAGCAACGCGGGGAAGTCGACCCCCGCATCAATGGCCAGCTGCAGCGAGCCCCAGAATCGACCGTTCACCTCCATGATGATCTGGCGGCCCGTGATCGCGTCCCGCTTGCACTCGATCATGGCGACGCCCTGCCACCCGAGCGCGTCGAGGAGGCGGCGGCCGGGAGCGGCCAGTGCATCATCGAGGGGAATGCTTTCGCGGTAGACGCTGACGCCGCCCGAGGGCGGCTTTTCGCGCAGGCGCCGATGGGCGAAGGTCGCAACCGTCCGACCGCCCCAGCGCAGCCCGAAGAACCCCTCGCCCACACCATCCACCCATCGTTGCAGCAGAACCGGGAAGGCCGCCGGGGGAAGGCCGGCCAACGCGCCACGGCACGCCGCGGCATCGGCAACCGGCGTCACGACGAGTTTACGTCGCGTCCGGCCGACGGTGACGACAGAGCGGTGGGGCTTCACCACCGCGGGGAAGAAGGCGGCCTCGGGAAGCGCGCTCCTCGGCCCCGAGAGGATCCGCGTCTCAGGCACGTCGAACCCGCACTCCCTCGCCAGTGCGAGCACGCGCTCCTTGTCGGACGCGGCCCGGTAGGTGGTGAGATCGGCAAACGGCAAAGCGACGCCCGCGGGCCGGGTCGCTCCGTACTCGAGCACGGCCTCGAGTGACGGGTCGGTGATCGGGAGCAGCAGGTCCGCGCCTTCACTCGCGACGAGTCGGTCCACCGCCGCCGCGTAACCCGCCGGGTCGCTGAGGGGATCGGTCGCGAGTCGTAAGGGTCGCACGGCACGCGAGGCCCCCGCGAGGGACACCCGCGTCGGAGCGGCGACGCAGACGTCGTGTCCCGCCCGTACCAAGGACCGAGCGGCAGCGAGGGCCGCCCGCTCATTCCCGTCGGTAATCAGGATGCGCATGACTGTCTCTCCACCGGTGCAACATGCGGGCCGGTCGGCCCGGCGGGCGGGAGCATGGCGACGACGCAACAGGTCGCGCCCGCTCCGGGCGCTTCCGCCCCCTCTGTGCTGTGGCGCCAGTCTTGCACGGGGGAAGTCCCATGACCGGCATGCGCGGCTCTCAGCCGCTGCGAATCGCATTTATCGGCGCCGGCGCGATGGCCGGCAACCATCTCCAGGCGTTGCGGCGCGTCCCGACGGTGCACACGGTTGTGGGCGTTCATGACGTGAGGGACGGTGCGGCCAAGGCCTTTGCGCGGCGTGCCGGCGCTCGCGCCTACGCCACCGTGTCCGACCTCCTCGACGAAGCGCGGCCGGACCTCGTGCACATCTGCACGTCGGCAGGCATGCATTTCGAGCCGGCGCGGCAGGCCCTCCTGGCCGGCGCGCACGTGTACGTCGAGAAGCCGTTCGTCGAGACGCCGCAGGAAGCCGAGACGCTCCTCGCGCTCGCGCAGGAACGGGGGCTGCTCATCTGCGCCGGGCACCAACTGGTCCGGGACCCCGCGTTCCGCCGGCTGATCCGAGGCGCCGCGGCGCTGCAGCCCGTCACGCTCGTCGACAGCACCTTTGCGTTCCGGCCGCCGCGCCTCGATCCCTACCAGTCGCCAGGTCGCGCCCTCGCTGAACAGTTGCTGGACGTGCTCCCCCACCCGCTGTACAGCCTGGTGGCGGTGCTCGAGACCTTCGGCGACGCAACGGCGCTCGAGATCGTCAGCGTCACGGCAACGCCGACAGCGCTGTACGCGCTGCTGCGCGCCGGCGTCGTGACCGGGCGCCTTTGCATCAGCCTGCGCGCGCGTCCGGTCGCGTCGACGCTCACCATCGTCGGGGCGCAGGGGTCGCTCACGGCCGACTTCGTCCGCGCGATCGTGCTCGGCGCGGCGAACGAGGGCACCAGCCCTATTGAGAAGATCGTCAATCCTTTCGTCGAAGCGGCACAACTCGGCTGGCGCAGCGCGGCGAGTCTCACGCGGCGGCTGGTTCGCGGCGCCGACTATCCGGGGCTCGTGGAGCTGCTCGGGGATTTCTACGCCGCCGCCGCCGCGGGCGATCCCTCGCCGCTCGCTGTCGATCATCTCCGGCGCGTGACGGCCGTGTATGAGCAGTTGGCGGCGAATCTCCGAGGCAGCGTCAGGGAGCGGGGAGTCACGCTTGCGCGCCCGACCCCTCCCGCGGCGGCGGCCGCTGGCCCGCTCGCCGTGGTCACGGGGGCCGCCGGGTTCTTCGGCCGCGCCATCAGTCGCGAACTCGTGCGGCGCGGCTTCCGCGTCCGCGGCATCGGTCGGTCGGAACGCCCCGACGATCCGCACGTGCACGAGTGGGTCCGCGCCGACCTGGCCGACGGGATCGAGCCAAGCGCCCTCGCCGGCGCGGCGGTCGTCGTGCACGCCGCGGCGGAGACCGCCGGCGGGTTCGACGCGCACGAACGCAACACGGTGGGGGCGACTCGCCAGCTCTTGCGCACTATGGTGGCCGCCGACGTTCGCCGGCTGGTCCACGTGAGCAGCATTTCGGTGCTCCGCCCGCCGCGCCCGTTCTGGGAGCGGCAGACGGAGCAGACGCCTCGGGCAGCTCGCGCCGAGCGGCTGGGCCCGTACACGTGGGGCAAGTGCGTCGCCGAAGAGCTGGTCGCCGCTGCGCAGGCGCGGGGCGAGATTCGCGCGCGCATAATTCGTCCCGCCGCGTTGATTGACTTGGAGCACATCGAGCTGCCGGGCCTGATCGGACGTCGCCTCTTCGGTCGCTGGCATCTGGGCCTCGGTCGCCCCGGCGTGCCCTTCGCCGCGTGCGAGGTGCGGAAGGCGGGCGCTGCGGTGGCCTGGTGTGCCGACCGGTTCGGCGCAGCGCCCCCGATCGTGAACCTCCTCGATCCGGCGAACGGTACCCGCGGCGAGCTCCTTGACCTGCTCCGCGAACACGCCTGGTACGGACGCGTGCTGTGGGTGCCGATCAGCGTGCTGGCCGCCGCCGTCAGCGTGCTGCGCGTCGTCGCGGCCCTCGCCCACGGCGAGCGAGCACGGCCCCTGGCGGTGTGGTCCGTCCTGCGGCCCCGCCGCTACGATCCTGCCGTAGCCAGGGCCGTCCTGGCGAGTGCGTCCGAGGACCTGATCCCTGTACGGCCGCCGCTCCGCACCGTCGACGGTCCCATGACTCGCGCGTATGGCTGAAACGCTCCGCCCGCCCCGCGACCTCGGCGAGCCACCGGAATGGCCCGCGGGTTCTTTGGCCGAGCCGTCGCCAAGAGTGAGATCGGCCGGCTGGGATCTCTTGCTGGTGTGCGTGGCGGCGCACATCGCCAACTACGTCGGTCGCGTGCCGCAGTTGTTTCCGGTGCTGTTTCCCTTGAAGCCCGCGCTGGTGTCTACAGTGTTGTCCATTGGTCTGTATCTGCTGCACCAATCGGGGCAGCGCCGCGCCCGTCTGCTCAACTCGTCCACGACGACCTGGCTGCTCGGGCTGTTGCTGTGGAGTGCCCTGTCCGTCCCCGGCGCGTTGTACCAGGGGCAGGCGTTCCGGGCCTGGACGGACTTCGTCAGAGTCGTTGTGATGTGCCTCGTGCTCGCCGGCAGTACGCGCAGCGTGCGCGATGTGGAGCGCTTGATCCTCGTTTACTTCGCCGCGACCACCGCATACGTGGCGGTGGTGCTGGGACGCTTTCAGCTCAGCCCCGACAATTGGCGCCTCGGGGATCTCTACTATTACGACGCCAACGATCTGGCGACATTGATCGCCAGCGCGATGCCCTTCGGGCTGTACAGCGTGCTCGGACAGCGCCGCCCCGCGGCGCGTGCGCTCGCCGCACTCGGGCTCGCCATCCTGGCGGTGGGGCTGACCCGCTCGGGCTCGCGGGGAGGATTCCTGGCATTCCTGGCTGTGGTGGCGTTCGTGCTCGTGGGGTTCACCACGATCCCGGCGCGCTCGCGCCTGGTGGGGCTGGTGGTGGTCCTCGCGATCGTCTTCACCACCGCGAGCGATCGGTACTGGACCCAGATGCAGACGATCCTCAACCCCCATACCGATTACAACACCAGCTCCGACGAGGGTCGCATCAAGACATGGGAGCGCGGCGTCGGGTATATGCTGGGTAGCCCCGTGTTCGGCGTCGGCGTCAGCAACTTCCAGGTCGCCGAAGGCACTATTTCACCGCTGGCCAGGCGCCAGGAGCGCGGGCTCGCGGTCTATTGGACGGCGCCTCATAACACGCTCGTGCAGGTGGGGGCCGAGCTCGGTGTGCCGGGCTTACTGCTCTTCCTCGGGATGTTCGCGGCGGCGTTCGCTTCGCTGCGTCGCGTCGGACGCTACGCGCGGACGTTGAATCCTCCCGCCCGCGATCTGTCACGGCTCGCACAGACCCTCACGGCCGCGCTGTTCGGGTTCTTCGTCGGGGCGTTCTTTCTGTCGCTGGCGTATACGGACATGCTGTACTCGCTCGTGGCATTCGCTATCGCCCTCCACAAGGTCGCGCGGACGGAAAGCCTGCGGAACGTTCCACGCGGCCACGCATCCATCTAGATGGCGACCCGGCCGCGGGTCCTCTTCCTCTCCCAGTGCCTCCCGTACCCACCCCACAGCGGTGTGGCCAGTCGCACGTTCAACATCCTCAAGCAGCTACACATCGCGTACGACGTCGATCTCGTGGCGTTCTCCCGCGCGAGCCACCAGCCCGATCGCGCCGCCCGAGATGCGGCCCGCGCTGCGCTCCAAGCCGTCGCCGCCTTCGTTGCCGAGCCGACGCCGATTCCCAACGAGCATTCGGCGCTCCGCCGGCTCTGGGATCACCTGCGCAGTGTCCTCAGCGGCCGCGCCTACACGTACTACGAGTACGAGAGCGGCGACTTCTCGGATCGGCTCCACGCGCTGCTTCGGACGCGGTCGCCTGCCCTGGTGCATCTCGACAGCCCGGATCTCCATCGCTGGCTGCCCGAGCTGGGCGAGGTGCCGGTCGCCTGTACGCACCACGACATCGAGTCCGAGCTGTTACGGCGACGCGCGCAACGTCTCTCCCCAGGCGTGTTGGGACGTTACCTGTCGCTCCAAGCCGCGCGTATCGAGCGACTGGAGCGAGAGCTGTGTCCGCGCCTTGCCCTCAACGTGATGATGTCCGAACTCGACGCGCAGCGGCTGCGTGCGCTGGCCCCCGGCGCCGCCACCGTCGTAGTACCGAATGGCACGGACACGGAGTACTTCCAGCCGAACGGAGTCGGGTCCGTCGCGGGGCGCGTGGTGTTCGTGGGCCCCACGTTCAGCCACCCAAATCGGGACGCGGTGGAGTTCCTGCTCCAAGAGATTTGGCCGAAGCTCCGTGCCGCCGACCCGTCTGCCACCTTGCACTTGATCGGCCGCAACACCCCCGAGGACGGTGCGCGCTACGCGGCCGAGCCCAGCGTCAGCGCGCTCGGCTACGTCCCCGACATCCGGCCCGCGTTGGCGCGGGCTCGCTGCTGCGTGGTACCGATCCGCGTCGGCGGGGGAACGCGCCTCAAGATCTTGGATGCGTGGGCGATGGGGAAAGCCGTCGTCTCAACCTCGATCGGCTGCGAGGGCCTCGACGCCGTGGATGGCGAGAACATCCTCATCCGGGACGCGCCCGACGCCATTGCCGACGCGCTGCTCGAGGTCCTGCGGGACGGTCGACTGCGGGCTCACCTCGAGCGGAACGGGCGACGCACGGCGACCGAGACCTACAGCTGGCCAGCCGTCGGTGAACGAATCCGCTCGGCCTACGGCGAGTTGCTGCTCCAATAGCACTTCACGGCTGCGGCCACCAATCGGTTCGGATCTGGACTCCGGCAAAGTACCAAGGGAGGCCGGTGTCGGACGCGTCCTTCTGCCCGTTGTTTCCCATTCCGAACTTTCTCAGGGCATCCGGCTCGACGCACAGGCTGTACCCCGCGCCGTAATAGGATTTCAGCGTCCAATCGCTGCGCCCGTTCCAGGGCGCCTGGCCCCAGGCCTGTTGCCGGAAATCGCTGTCGCCCGCGATCTGGGTGCCGCTCGCGTCAAACACCCGCACGTGCGCCTGCACATGCGTCGCGTCAACAAAGTCGATGTGGTACTCGAATCGGTACCACGCCCCGAGACGGAGCGTCAGATCAGGCCCCCAATGCGCGAGGGGGTACGTGGTGCCGCACCCGTATAGACTGATCTCGAACCGCCACCCGTCGCGGACAGCCCATTTTCGCATGAAGGTGAGATTGCCGTACTTGTAGATGTCCACGGTGACGACGTGATCGCCCGTGGACGAGGTGTCGTCGTTTCGCATGTAGAACCGCACAAAGAAATCGGTCGAGGCGGGGACGACCCTGTCCTGCTGGAGCGCCGCGGCAAAGTGCGGCCCGCGCTGCAAAACCCGCAGGGCATTGCGACCGCCGGGCCCACCGGGGACGACCGACAGCAACCGGACGCCGGTGCCGTTGTTGAATTCCCAGTAGTTCTTCCAGCGGCCGCCGTCCGTAACCGCGCGGGACGATGAGCCGGTGTCGGTGCTCCAATCGCTCTCGAAGGCCACGCCGGGCTCGGACGTATCCGCGAGTGCCAGACAGCCCGTCATGCGAACCAGGGCTGCCGCCAGACTCAGTAAGAGCATGACGCCAAGCAGCGCTGGAATGCGCCGACGCCATGAGGACTCGGCAGGCTGTACCACGCGGTTGACCATGAGCCCATTTCGCTGCAAGCCTCGTGCACCTGCGCCCTCGTTGCGCCGATGCAACAACCGGCGCAGCGGATCTAGGCCTGCCTCTTCTGGAGGATCGCGATAATGGTCGTCCGGAAGGACTTGAGGAAATTCGTCATGAGCAGCCGGATCCACAGCAGCTCGAGCACCACCAGGGGGGGCACAACGACCAGCTCCGCGGACGAGACAATCAGCCGTATCCGCCTGACTCCGAAGCCTGCGGCGCTGGCCAGCCGCTCGATCTCTTCCCTGGTATTCGCTCGATAGAACGTCGGGAAGACATCTGCCGCCTCACGCTGCTCCAGGAGATAGACGAGCCGCTTCTTGATGCGCTCAGGGATCAGCCTGGCGCCGATCGTCGAGTACCCGCGTCGGTTTGGGGTGTGCATGATGAATACGCCGCCGGGTTTCAGAACCCTGGCGATTTCCGCGAACTGCGCGCCGGGAGCGTCCAAGTGCTCCACCACCATGTTCGCGGTTACGAGGGTGAAGCTTTCGTCACGCCACGGGAGTCGGCCGATGTTTCCGGCGACGCGCAATTTGATGCTGCGATGTTTGCTGAGTGACGGACGGTCGGCATCGATTCCCACGACGCTCCGACATCGCTCGACCAGCCGCTTTTCCTGTTCGCCACGCCACAGGGGCAGGATCTGGTGCCCGCAGCCAAGATCCAGCCACTCTGTGTCACCACGCACTTCGGACTCGAGGACGTGCTCGTAGAGATCGTGCGAGTATTTCAAACCGGGTGCAATCAACTTCTCCAGCGCCCAGTAGGTTCTGAAGAGCAACGGCCGTAGCGGCACAGCTAGCCTGCGCAGCAAGGTCCGGGCCTTCCCGGTGTGGTTCGCATGCAACAGCTCCGATGGATTCGAGCGACAAAGTGGCACACATCGTGCTTCCTGGTGCCCCCGTGCTCCGCGTCGCCCGATTCAAGCAGCTGTTGCTGACCACCGCGCAATACGGCGGCATCGTGCTCGCCACGCTGCTCGCGATCGACGTCACGTGCATTGTCCTCGGGTTGTTCCCGCCGACCTACGAGTACGGCGAGCCCGACGTCGGATGGGTGGCGTCGCCACCGACTGGGGCCATGCACGAAGATCGGTGCAACGAGTTCTCCACGGGCACGACCTACAACTACACCCGCAACGAAGACGGCATCCGCACCGAGCACCGTGCCGTTGAGTTACAGGCCGACACCCAGAGCTACCGCGTCGCGGTAACGGGAGACTCGCAGACCGATCTCTGCGCACCCAACGCGCAGACGCATGAGGGAGTTCTCGAGCGGGTGTTGAACGCCAGCGGGCTACGCGCGGTCGTGCTGCCGTATGGGGCCGGCCGGTACTCGCCGGTGCAGGACTACATCGTGTTCAAGAAGACGTTGCTGAAGTACCACCCCGACGCGTTCGTGCTCAACCTGTACACCGGGAACGACTTCAACGATATCCTGCGGGTGGACGATCGGCCGCATTTCGTCCGCACCGACAGTGGATACGCGATCGCCCCGCCGCTGTGGTATCGGTACGACGAGCCCGGGGTTCGGCGCCGCAGTCGCGTCCTGTACGCCCTTCGCTTGATCGCCAAGCGCACCGGGGTTCAGGACTTTGTCCAGCGCATTCAGGTACTGCGTGCCGTTGCGGCCGAGCAGGGGAAAGGCCTACCCACGGTCCTGGCCTACATGAACGACCTACGCAAGTCGGCGGAACCCAGCGTCGGTTACTCCGGCGCCTTGTCGGCGCAGATGCTCAACCAGCAGCTCTTCTTCCACCGCTTCCCTGAGAGCCGCGCCGAGTCCGTCCGGCGGGTTCGCGCCCTGCTGCAGCTGATCCGCCGCGAAAACCCCGGCCTGGTTCTGATGCTGAGCCCACTCCCCTCCTATCAGTTGGTCCAGGAGCAACCCGTAGACGAGGCGCTGCTCCGCACCATCGCACGGCTGCCCATCACCTACGAAGGCGGCGTGCGGGAGGAGCAGGCGCTCTACGACACCTTACAGGTGCTGGCACGCGACAGCGGCTGGCTGTTTGTCGACAACCTGCGCGCGCTCCAGGCTTACAAAGGGCCCGATCGACTCTACAACAGTTTCGACTACCACCTGCTCCCGCCCGCCAGCGAGATCATCGGGCGGGCGCAGGCGGCGGCTTTCCTGTCCGTACGCCCTAGGGTCCGGGCCAGCGGTCGGTGCGGATCTGGAGGCCCGCGTAGTACCAAGGGAGCCCAGTGTCCACCGATCCCGCCTGCCCGTTGTTGCCCATTGCGAAGCTCTGTAGCGACACAGGGTTGACGCAGAAGTGGTAGCCCGCCGCGTACAACGAAGCCAGCGTCCAATCACTGCGCCCGTTCCAGGTCGCGCTGCCCCAGTCCTGCTGGCGGAAGTCGGCGTCGCCCAGAATCTGCGTCCCGTTCGCATCGTAGACCCGCGGGTGCACCTGCACATGCGTCGCATCCACAAAGTGCACGAAATACTCGAACCGGTACCACACCCCGTGCGCCAGCGTGATCGCCGGGCCCAGATGGATGAACGGATACAGCGCCTCGCAGCCGTATAGGCTCATGACGAACTGCCAGCCGCTGCTCCCGCTCATCTTCCGGATGTAGGTGAGGTTGGCATATGTGTAGATGTCCGGCGTCACGGCGTGATCGCCCGAGGGCGAGGTGTCGTCGTTGCGCATGTAGAAGCGGACGTAGTAGTCCGTCGAGAGAATCGGCAGCCCGTCCTGCTGCACCGCCGCGGCGAGATTCTGGCCGCGCTGCAGCACCTTCAGGGCGTTGCGGCCGCCGGGCCCGCCGGTGACGACCGACATCAGCTGCGCGCCGGTGCCGTTGTTGAATTCCCAATAATTGCCCCAGCGCGTGCCGTCGCGCACCGCGCTCTGGGAGGTCCCGGTGGCAGTGCTCCAGTCGCTCTCGAACACCACGCCGCCGGGCGGCACAACGGTCACCGTGACCGTCGCGCTGCCGCTCTGCCCTTCGCTGCTCGCCGTGATCGTGGCCGGTCCGGCCACGAGGCCCGTCACCAGCCCCGTCCCGCTCACACCCGCAATCGTGAGGCTGCTCGAGCTCCACGACACCGCGCGGCCCGTCAGCACGGTGCCACCGGCATCCTTGAGAACCGCGGCGAACTGCTGGACCGCCCCGATCGCGACACTCGCGCTCGCCGGGGTCACCGTCACCGTCGCGACCGGCGCCGTCGAGGCCGTCGTCGTCCCGCTCGCCACGTTCGACAACGGCCCGAACACAGCGTTGGAGTCCAGGATGCCCCGATAGGAGACGAGCTGCACCTGATAGCTGGTCCCCGCGCTGAGGCCGAGAATCGTGCAGGTCCGCCGGGCGCCGATGGCGCTGCCCAGCACCGGCCGCACACACGTCCCTTGCGTCACATCCGTCGCCGCGCCAAAGGCGATGGTGCCGGCCGCGTAGCGGATGTCGTACTTCGCCGGCTGGCCGGTCCCGTCATTCACTTCGGTAAAGGCGAGCGTCAATCCGTTCGCCGTCACGCTGGCGACCGCGAGATCGCTCACCAGCGCGGGGTTGGTCACGGCGGCCGTGATCGTGACCGCCGCTGCCCCGCTCTGTCCTTCGCTGGTCGCGCTGATCATGGCGCCACCCACCGCCACGCCTGTCCCCAACCCACTGCCATTCACCGTGGCCATCGCGGGCGCATTGCTCACCCACGTCACCACGCGCCCCGCCAGGGCATTACCGCTGGCGTCCTTGGGCGTCGCCGTCAACTGCACCGTCTGGCCGACCCCCACGCTCGCCGTCGCCGGACTCACCGCAACGGAAGCCACCGGAGCGTTCGATGCTCCTGCCACCGTTACCACTGCCGACCCACTGTGTCCTTCGCTGGTCGCGGTGATCGTGGCGGTCCCCGCGACGGTCGCCGGACTGGGCGCCTTGTAGGTGACCATCACCTTCCCGGCCCCGTCGGCCGTGCACGCGGCCGGCGTGGCCGACAGCGACGTCACCGCGCCGCAC
>Ga0209131_1002376_pt1 | contig 12791 bp, 9 predicted proteins | sample GraSoi_2013_40cm_FD_185826 | JGI IMG/M metagenome (GOLD analysis project Ga0209131, IMG submission 185826) | Grasslands soil microbial communities from the Angelo Coastal Reserve, California, USA - Sample 9_17_2013_40cm (SPAdes) (version 2) | ecosystem: Environmental > Terrestrial > Soil >...
CTGGTTGGATCAGTTGGTTCTGCGCAGGCTCTCGACGGACGCGAAGCAGGCCTGCAGGCTGCGCATCAGGCGCTAAATGGAATCGGTGCAAATGCGCCCGGTTTTGGTTTGGTAGTTGCCTCGCATCAATATCAGGCGCGTGAGGTGCTCAACGGCGTTTCGAGCTTGTTGGGCGATGCTCCCGTACTGGGGTTCAGTTCTCCTGCAGGGCTCACCAACAATGGACAACATTCACATGCTGTGGTCGTTGCAGTGTTGGCTGGGGATTTTGAAGCTGAGACACAATGGCTGCCTGGGTTCGCACAGTCCGGTCGTGAGACAGCCTCAAAGATCATGCAGCATGCTTCAGCGCGTGTCGAGCGGCAATCCATCATCTGTTTTGCAGATGGATTCAATGGAGACGCAGAACAATTCTGTGGGGCGATCCCGGCTAATTCCAATGCCTTGGTTGGAGCGCTTTCCAGCGGCGATCTGCATACCGGCAACACATTCCAACTTGCAGGGAATCAAACAGGCACGGGCGGGCTCGCAGCAGCGTATTTGCGCGGAAATATCCGCATGGGAGTTGGATACGATCATGGTTGGGACCCGATCGGCAGGCAGTTCCGCGTAACGCGTTCGCGCGGCTTCTGGCTTCGCACATTGGACGGCCGTCCGGCTTCCGAGACTTATGCGGAATTATTCGGTTATCCAGCACGAGAATGGGCTTTCCCTCCTCTGAGTCACTTAGCGCGTTTATATCCTCTCGGAGTGGAGCAAGGCGAGGACTTGATCGTACGTTCCCCAATTCGTGTGGAAGCAGACGGCAGTTTCCGCATGAACGCCGCCATCCGTGATGGAATCGATGCTTATCTGCTTGTTGGCAGCCGCGCTACTTGTGAGAAAGCTGCGCGACAGGCCGCACAACAGGCTCTACTACAGCTTGAAGGGGCAAAGCCTGTAATGGCATTTGTGATCGTTGACGTCGCCTGGCAAATGTTGTTGAAAGCAAACCCGGGCATTGAGATAAATGCCATACAGGAAATTCTCGGATCGAAGATACCAATCGCCGGCGGATATTCGCTGGGCCAGATCGTTCCCGGAGATCACGCTTCGCCCAAATTCTTAAACCAGCATATCACTGTCATCCTCTTCGGAGAGACATCTTAGGAAAATAAAACCCGTCCTTGAAAAGACGGGTTTTATTTTATGAAAAGAAAATAGCAGATGAAAAAGACAATGCTTCTGAGCCTCATCATGTGCCTGACCCTCACGGCCTGCACGTTGCCAGGGAATGTGCCCCCGTCTCCCACCGCACTGATAATTGCTACTGTACAATTTACTTCGATACTATCCCGGACATTTACACCCATATCTGCACAGACACAGACTCCTGTTCTTATACAAACACCGGTAGCCACAGCAGTTCCGATATTTTGCAACGACCCACGCGGCCGCGACTTAATCGCATCGCTTACAACTGCCATCCAATCAAAAGATGGATCGTTGCTCGCTTCACTGGTCTCTCCTTCGCACGGCATGGATGTGCGCTTCTACCGCGACGGCAAAGTCATCAATTATGATGTTGAACATGCAAAATTCATTTTTGAAACAAGCTATCAAGCAGATTGGGGTCTGTCCTTCGGGAGCGGCCAGCCAACCAGCGGGTCTTTTCAAGAGATCGTATTGCCTTCTCTAAAACAGGTATTGACTTCCAATGCCAAGATCGTATGTGATCAACTGAAGACAGGCGGTGTGACTTATGAACCGATCTGGCCTTATCCAAACATGGACTTCTACTCGGTCTATTTTGCAGGCATCGATCCAAGTGGCGGACTGGACTGGCAAACTTGGGCGACCGGAATCGATAATGTAGCCGGTAAACTATATATCGCTGCACTGGCACACTACGTTTGGGAACCGTAGGCAATACATTTCTAATTTATATTTTATACTCCAATCCATCTTCTCGAATGAAAGATGGATTGATTTTTTTAGGGTAAGAACCTTTGAACTATGTTATTCTATAAACCATATTATTGAAAATAAGACCTAATAAGAAATGGTCAGCTTGATATGAGAGAAAAATGAGGAACTTAAAACGCCTGAGGATGTTCTTTACGGTTATTTTGCTTTTATCTGCCTGCGCTCCGCTGGTAAATGCCTCGCAGAACGGTAAACTAACTGTTGTATCGACCGTTTCGCCAATTACAAATATTATCTACAATGTAGGTGGCGACCGTATCAATCTCACCGGCATTGTTCCGGAAGGCGTCAATTCGCATACTTTTGAACCCGCTCCTTCTGATGCAGTAAAATTAGCCCGCGCAGATTTAATTTTTGTCAATGGCCTTCATTTGGAGGATCCAACAGTAAAACTAGCTGAAGCAAATAAAAAAACGAATGCAGAGATAATCACGCTTGGAGACCAAACCATTACACAAGATCAATATGTTTACGATTTCTCTTTTCCAAGAGAGGCTGGGAATCCCAATCCCCATCTTTGGATGAATCCAATGAATGCATTACGATACGCCGAGATCATACGCGATGGCTTGATCGGCCGCGATTCAGCGAATGCAGATTACTATAATAAGAATTATGATGCCTTCAAGGTCCGTATTGAGGCGCTGGATAAGGCCATTCAGGCCACCGTTAATAGCATCCCGCAAAAGAACCGCAGGTTGTTGACCTATCATGACTCGTTTGCGTATTTTGCTCCTCGCTACGGCATGACGATCATCGGAGCGATCCAGCCGTCAGATTTTGCCGAGCCTTCTGCGCAGGATGTAGCGAATTTAATTACGCAGATCAAGCAGGAAAATGTCCCAGCTATATTTGGATCGGAAGTATTTCCGTCTCCCATTCTTGAACAAATCGCAAAGGAATCCGGCGCCAAATATATAAGCGACTTGCGCGATGATGACCTGCCTGGCGTACCCGGAGAAGCGAAACACTCTTATTTTGGTTTGATGGCGGAAGATTTGCGCATTATGGCCGAAGCGTTGGGCGGTGATCCCTCCTTGATTGCCGGCTTCGATGCGTCTAATGTTCCGGGTATAGACAATCAAGTAAATCAATCTCAATAGGTATTAATGAAGCCTGTGCTGGAATTAAATCAAGTCAGTTTTGGATATGGCTCCGAGTTGGTATTGGAGGACGTCAGCCTGCACCTGCATCCGGGTCAATTTGCCGCGCTCGTTGGTCCCAGTGGAGCCGGAAAAACCACTCTACTTAAATTAATCCTGGGCAATTTGAAGCTCCTGCATGGCGAGATCTGTTTCCACGGAGAAAACCTGGCAAACGGACTTATGCCGCGCATTGGATATGTGCCTCAACTTGAAAGTGTGGATTGGAATTTTCCGATCATCGTGGAGCAGGCAGTTTGGATGGGACAGGTGCGCAATAAAAGTCCCTGGCCATGGATGACTGCCGCTGAACGTTCTCAAGTAAAGTCGATTTTGGACCGCTTGGGAATTGCAAACCTGATCGGCCGCCACATCCGCGATCTTTCTGGCGGACAGCAGCAACGTGTTTTTCTGGCGCGCGCGCTGATCTCCAAACCGGACCTATTGATTTTAGATGAGCCAACTGTCGGTTTGGATATTCAAACAGCAGAGATGATCCTGATCCTGCTGTCCGAACTTAATCGTCAGGGCATTACGATATTAATGACTACTCATGACCTAAATGCCGCAGCCGCGCATCTGCCCTGGGTCATCTGTCTGAATCGCCATGTTGTATCTCAGGGAAATCCAGAGGAGGTATTCACTGAAAAAGTGTTGAACGAAACATATCGAGGCGATATGCTCGTCATTCGTCAGGAGGGTATGTTGTTCGTTCAGCAAAAACCACATGGGCATACTCATAGAGATCTGGTGCCAAAACCTGTCCCCGGCGAAATGCCGGGAGCGAGTGACAAGGCCTCACGCAAATGAATATTTTTTTCGAGCCATTCCAATTTGAATTTTTTCGCAATGGGACCATTACTGCTTTAATGGTGGGCGCCTTGTGCGGTCTGGTGGGCGTTTATATCGTATTACGCGGCATGAGCTATATCGGGCACGGACTTTCACATGCCATTTTTGGCGGAGCCGTTGTATCTTTCGTCATGGCATGGAATTTTTACGTGGGCGCAGGTATCTGGGGATTTCTTGCCGCGGTGTTGATCAATCAAACCGTGCGGCGGACACGCATCTCAGCCGATGCGGCGATCGGTGTAGTCACCACTGCAAGCTTTGCAATTGGCGTAGCACTTATCAGTCGTTACCGGCATTTTACGCGTTCATTTGATGCAGCCTTGTTTGGCAACATCCTGGGTGTTACAGCACAGGATGTTTGGATTGTTGTGTCTGTGACCCTCGCAGTGATCGTCATTATCTTCTTCATGTACAAACAATTGCTGTTTACTACCTTTGATTCTGAGGTCGCGCAAGTCTATGGCGTAAAAACAGAATGGGTGGACACATTGTTTTCGCTGGTGCTGGCAGCCAGCCTGATCGTTTCCATGCAAATACTAGGCGTCACCTTGATCGCTGCAGCGTTGGTTATTCCGGCGATCACGGCGCGATTATTAACTGATAGTTTTAACCACATGGCAATTCTTTCGACTTTTATCGGCGCGCTTACTGGAATCGCAGGCATGTACTTAAGCTATTACATCGACGTCGCTTCAGGCGCGACCATTGTGCTGGTACAGGCGATCATATTTATCGTCGCGCTGATGATCAGCCTAGCACAGAAACGAGCCGAACAAAGGCTGGCACATACGCATGTGTAAAGTTAAGAAAAATCGCAATTTGTGAAAAGCAAAAGAAAGAGCTGCGATATATATCGCGGCTCTTTCTCGATTCCGTACTTGTTTATTCTCTTACAATTCTGCAGCCCTTTCCAATGCAGCCGCTTTATCCATCTCCCTGCTACCCTACATAGACTGGTTTGAGCAAACCAAGAATAACTGTGCATATACGGATTCCACTCGAGGTGTTAAGGATATCCTCTTATCTAAAGTTGCTGTTTTATTGTATAATTTATGAAGTTCTAGGAGGTAAATCATGAAACTACTGAGATCTCTTTCGACATTAATCTTCGTTCTAGTTTTGCTGGTAAGCACGGTTTCCGCGGTGATGGCTGCATCATTAATTGTCACCAAGACAGCCGACACTAATGATGGTGCTTGTAATTCTGACTGTTCTTTGCGCGAGGCCATCGCTGCGGCATCTGCAGGCGATACAGTTACATTTGACCCCGCATTGGCTGGTCAAACGATCTATCTCACATCATCGTTGCTCATTGATAAAAACCTGACCGTTGATGCAGCAAATCTTGCTCCGCACATCCAAGTCAGTGGCGACACAAACAACGATGGGACGGGCGATGTGCCCGTGCTTCAGATTACTGCTGGTTCTACTGTTGAACTGGATGGGTTGGATATTATCAAAGGATATTTTTCGTCATCATATCCAATGATCTCAGGCGGTATCACCAACCATGGCACCCTCACGATATCAAACAGTACTATTTCCAAAAATTTCAATGCCGGAGATGGTGGAGGCATTTATAACGACGGGACTCTAACTCTGAGAGGTAGCACCTTAGACGGCAACTCTGCGCTGGAAGGTGGGGGTATTGTCAATAGTATTAACAGCGCGCTAACCATCACAAACAGCACCTTCTCCAACAATACGGCGATTTCAGCGAACGGATTAGGTGGTGGTGCCGGAGCCATAGGGAATTTAGGAACCCTATCGATAATAGACAGTACTTTTGTCAATAATTCTGCTCCTGTGGGTGCGGGCGCGCTTGTTAATAGTTTTCAGGGAACCACGACGATTACGAATAGTAATTTCTCGAACAACACGACAAGTGGGCAGGGAGGAGCGATTGATAATCTCGAAGGTATATTAATTGTTAATACCAGCAGATTTCATAATAATTCAGCAGATTTAGGCGGCGCCATCAGCGCCGGATACAATGGTAGTTCGGTCATTAATTCCATTACAATTAACAATACTACCTTCGATGGAAATTTCGCTGTATCCTATGGGGGTGCGATCCATATATATCCGGGGAGTCAGGCTCAAGCAGTAATAGTTGGTACAGTTTTTGAAAATAACACTGCAGAATCTGCCGGGGGTATCGCTAGTTGGGCCGACTTAACGATTACAAACAGCACTTTTTCCAACAACTCCGCTAACGGCACCGGCAGCGGTACTCCGGGAGGCGGCATTGTTAATCTAGGTACTTTGCTAATGACGAACGCCACTTTTTCCGATAATTCAGGCGGGGCTTTTCTTAATATGGGGCAGGCTGATTTGCGCAACAGTATTATTGCCAACAGCGTCGGTGGCCCCGATTGTACAAACTTACCCGGGGCAACAATCACCTCAAATATCAATAACTTAATGGAGTCAGGCGACGGTTGCGACGTACCGTTCATTTTCGATGACCCTGCCCTAGGACCTTTAACGGAAAATGGTGGACCGACGCGAACCATGGCTTTGCTGCCTGGCAGTCCTGCGATCGGTGCCGGCGATGATTCCGCTTGTCCGCTGACAGATCAACGCGGCATTGCCCGACCGCAGGGAGAGCATTGTGATATCGGTGCGTTTGAATATATAGATTCCCCGGTCACAGTTACTCCGTCGCTAACTCCAATCACCACACCTATTCCTCCTACGGCGACCATTACTTTAACTCTTGGTCCTACGTACACTCCTACTCCTACAGTCACATCGGTGCCATCTACAGCGACTTTCACGCCTACACCAACAGATACATTCACTCTGACCTCGACAAATATACCCACTTCAACCCATACTCCTATACCAACAACATGGATTGTCATTAATACAAACAATTATGGTTCCGGCTCACTAAGGCAAGCGATATTAGATGCTAGCCCTGGAGATATTATTATCTTTGACTCTACAGTGACTGGCTCAACCATATATTTTTCAGGTATTAAAATCTCTAAAAACATCACAATTGATGCCACAAATCTTAGCGTACCGATAGTTCTTGATGGGGGAGGTTCTAACCGGCTATTCCAAATTGACCTTGGGACTACAGTTGAATTAAAGAACTTGGTATTGAAAAATAGCTATTACAACGGATTGGGTGGGGCAATTTACAATGAAGGCGCTTTGACGCTCATTAATTGTGTGATTTCCAACAGTACTGCAAACAGTTTTGGCGGAGCAATCTATAATAAAGGCAATCTGGCAGTGATTGACAGTAGCTTCTTAAGCAACCACACAATCCAAGCAAGTGGCGGGGCAATTTGGAATATTGGCACCGTTGATATAACTGGCAGTAGCTTTTTCAGCAACTATGGTGGATATGAAGGAGGAGCAATATTTAGTGCTGATGGAGTGGCAAATATTACGAACAGTACTTTTTATGCGAACGCTCCAAGTGCCATTTACAGTACGGGAAAATTGACTCTCCGGAATAGCACGATCGCAGGCAGTAGTTTTGGCATTGAGACATATGGAAATTATAGTTCGGGCTCTAACACCAGTGAGTTGCACCTCTTGAATTCAATCATAGCGAATAATGGAACCGGACAGGATTGTCGCAACAATGGTGCTCAAATATTAACCAACATCAATAACCTGATTGAGTCTGGTAATTGTGGTACGCCAGCGGTTTCATCTGACCCCAATCTTGGGCCTTTAACCGATAATGGCGGTTCACCCGCCATAGACGCAGGAAATGATGCGAATTGTCCAGCTACAGATCAACGCGGCGTCATACGCCCGCAAGGTACGTATTGTGATATTGGCGCTTTTGAATATCTGGAAACAGCAACGGCCACCGCGACAGACGTACCTACTGCCACACCTACCTATACTCCTACTTTCACACCAACTGATACCCCGACATCGACGAATACATCAACTCCTACATCAACGCCGACATACACATTCACGCCTACGTCAACTCCAACGAATACCTTCACTCCTACGTCGACCTCGACGAATACGCCAACAAATACATCGACTCCCACACCAACGGCTTCCGCGACTTATACTGCAACACCAACTCACACAATCCTGACTCTGACATTCAATTCCATTGCTGCCAACGATGGCTGGGTGCTCGAATCAAGCGAAACCAGTAACGTGGGCGGAACACTGAATTCAGGAGCTACTACCTTTAATCTGGGTGACGATGCGGCTAACAAACAATATCGCAGCATCCTTCACATCGACACTTCCAGCTTACCCGATACTGCAGTCATCACCTCTGTTACGCTCAAGATCAAGGAACAAGGGATAACGGGAACAAATCCATTCACCACCCATGGTGGTCTGCTAGTCGATATTCAAAAGCCATACTTTGGCACTACTGCGGGGCTGGTAATCGGTGACTTCCAAGCAACTGCAAGCCAGTCCGCGATTGGCACATTCAATAGCACACCTGTCAACAGTTGGTATAGTGCAACATTGAATGGTTCGGTATATCCCGATGTAAACTTGACCGGGACGACTCAATTCCGATTGCTGTTTACGCTTGATGACAATAATGACTCGAGCGCAGATTATATGAAGTTCTATAGTGGAGGCGCAGCTGCGGCGAATCGTCCACAGTTGGTCATTCAATACTACATGCCATAGTAATAAAATAAGAAGGCCATCGAATATTCGATGGCCTTCTTATTTTACAGCCCCGCTGCCTTCTTCAGCGCAGCAGCCTTATCGGTCTTTTCCCAGGGGAACTCGATGTCGTCGCGGCCGAAGTGACCGTAAGCGGCAGTCTTGCGATAGATCGGGCGACGCAGATCGAGGTCACGGATGATCGCGCCGGGACGCAGGTCAAAATACTCGTTAACCAGCGCAGCGATCTTTTCATCCGCGATCTTCGCAGTGCCAAAAGTCTCCACATTGACAGAAAGCGGATGTGCAACACCGATCGCATATGCCACTTGTACTTCCACACGGTCGGCCAAACCGGCAGCAACAATGTTCTTGGCTACATAGCGCGCGGCATAAGCTGCCGAGCGATCTACTTTTGTGGGATCTTTCCCGGAGAAGGCACCACCGCCGTGACGTCCCATGCCGCCATACGTATCTACGATGATCTTGCGACCGGTCACACCGGCATCGCCCATCGGGCCGCCGATCACGAAACGTCCGGTGGGATTAACAAAAACTTTCAAGTCTTTATCAACTAAATCTTTTGGCATGGTTGGGTAAATGATATGTTCGCTGATCTGCTCGACAATTTCAGAGTGAGAGATATCCGGCGCATGCTGAGTGGAAATAAGAACAGTGTCAATGCGCTTCGGTTTACCTTGTGAATATTCAACGGTTACCTGACTCTTGCCGTCGGGGCGAAGCCATGGGAGTGTACCGTCTTTGCGGAGTTCGCTCAAGCGGCGGGATAATTTATGCGCCATATAGATCGGCATCGGCATCAGAGTCTGTGTCTCATTGCATGCAAAACCGAACATCATACCCTGATCGCCAGCGCCGACATGTTCGATATCTTTATCGGTCATTTCACCGCTTTTATCTTCCAACGCGTGATCTACACCCAGAGCGATATCTGCGCTTTGGCTGGCAACCGCTGAAAGTACAGCGCAGGTGTTGCCGTCAAAGCCCTTCTCACTGCTGTCATAGCCAATTTCTTTAACAACCCGTCGTACGAGTTCATCAAAATTGACGTAGGCGTTCGTGGTAATTTCACCCAGCAACATTACCATGCCTGTTTTTGTTGCCGTTTCGCATGCCACACGGGACATGGCGTCCTGCTCGAGACAGGCATCCAATACTGCGTCAGAGACTTGATCGCACAGTTTGTCCGGATGCCCTTCCGTCACTGATTCCGAGGTGAACATCAGTTTGGGGGAAGACATAAAGGTATTGCTCATTATTTTGCATTTCTCCTTAAGAAAATAAAATTGCCCTTCAGCACGTGAAAGGGCAATTTTGCATGATGCTTATCTACCCTCTCATCTCCCAGAAATCTATCTGTCGGATTTGGCACCATATTCAATTTTCATTGACCGGTTGTCGAGGCATCGCAGGGCCGTTCCCTCCGCCTCTCTGGATAAGAGCGCCGTATTGGGGCTATTCAATTGTGTCGAGAGTTTACCATAGGAGGAATGATGCGTAAAGATAAGTAACGCTTCTTTTCTAACCATTACTTATCCCGCTCAATTGCTTTGTGCGCATCTGAAACCGATCCTAACCGAGCTATTTCCATAGAACGCATCGCCGCCCGAGACCGCGGATAGATTCGGTCCCACTTCATAGCCGCGATTCGAAATTCGCAAGTTGATGAGATCATCTTGATATGACCCGCCACGGATCACACGCAGGTTATCGGGTCCTCCGCTTTCGGGTCCGGTTGGATTCGTATCTGGTGAATGAGAGTAATAGTTTGCGTCATAATAATCTGCGACCCATTCCCAAACATTCCCGGCCATATCCAACACGCCGAACGGACTGGCGCCTGCCGCATACGATCCTACACGGGAAGTATCGCCAACGGTATTCGCCGAATTGGAATTTGTCGCGTTCGGTGGCTCATCACCCCATGGAAACGTACGCATGTCATCGCCGCGCGCCGCGCGTTCCCATTCGACTTCGGTCGGAAGGCGTCTACCGGCCCATTCACAATATGTCTTCGCGTCATACCACGTCACATGGACGACAGGATAATCGCGAAATTCAGCGCTGCCAAAATAATCGCCGCGATTATCCGAGTTGACCTTTGTAGGCACCAAGCACACTTTGGCTTCCACGCACAGCCCATACATTCCATTTGTTACTTCCACCTGATCGATCCAAAACGCGTCAAGTTGAACATGATGCGCTGGCAGTTCATCGTTTTCGAGCAATACATCCAACCCACCCATATAGACACTGCCGGCTGGGACAAATAATTGTGTCATCCCATCCATGGACGAAATTTTGGATGTAAACGGCGTTGGCGAAGGAACTGGTGTGGGAGCAGGTTGTGCTGTGGACGGAACATCTGTGGGCACCAATGTGCTTTCTAGGACAGTAGCCGTTGCAATGGCCGGTGCGGCCGTCGCGCTTTGTGTTCCGCAGGCAACAAGAAAAACAGAGAGAAGAATGATTAATTTTTTCATCGTATTTTATTGAATCAACCCAATCGCAATTTCGGCGTCATGATAGCCGGGATGTACTTCCAACGCTTTGTTCCAATCCATGAGTGCACCTTGATAATCACCTTTACGGTATAGTCCATAGCCATGCCAAAGCAGGGCTTCTTCTGCATAGTAGCCGTTAATCGGTTTGTAGGTATTTTCTGTCAACTCGAGCAGATAATCGATCTGGTCGTTGTTGTAATAAGCGAAAAACGGACCGAATTGATAACGCGTCATCCGTTGAGGCAGGCCAATGGTAAAAGCTTCATCGTAGGCCTGTGCAGCCTCCTTGTAGCGATCAAAATAAACCAGATTGGTGCCAAGGTTGAACCACGCGAAATTGTCCTTGGTATCGGATGTGATCGCAGCCTGAGCGATGGCCAGCGCCTTTTCCCTGTTCTGATCGGGCTGCCAGTCTGCTCCAAGAATTGATTTAACTTCCTCTTCGTCTTGTGGAAGATAGATTACCATATATACATAATTAAATGGTTTCCAATCCAGCATGAATTGGTCATAAGTGATTTTTTTATCCGGGCCGCGCAGTGGATCCTGGGCAGTGAGGGTTCCGGTTGTGTCGTCATATCCGGTAATCAACAGGTAATGTGCATCCCACAAGTCATCGTTCGGGCCATTTGCATCCTGGGGGTTAAGCGTTGATGCTTCCTCAATAATGACAGGGTAGTTGGCTGCCAAAAGTCTTTTTAGCAGTGTAATATCCCCGGCCACGCGGAATTCCGCGCGCAGCCAGCCCGCCTCGTTGAGGATGTAATAACGAAGTTCATCGGGGTTGACATTGCGATCTTTATCGATCGGTTTGATGATCTTGGCAATGTCGTATTGATCGCCCTGCCAGCCATACATGCGCAACGTCATTGCCAGCGTGGCCGGGCCGCAGTTGTTAATGCCTTGTACTTCATATTTTGGCGATGGCAGGGAAACTTGAGCCGGAAGTGGTACTGGAGTGAAAGTAGGTAGTTCGGTCGCAAGTGGTGTAGGTGTTGGAGGCTCTGGTGTAAAAGTCGCAAATGGCGTGGAGGGCAACGGTGTTGGCATTGCGCCAACAGGATCTACTGTATTCTTAAAATATGTGCTCCATACTTCAATGCGCCACGATACAGCTGATTTGACATACGGGATTTGATAGATCAAAAGGGCAAGCAGGATGAATCCGACAAGCCCGATGAAAACATTTTTAACATTTCTCGACATGCGTGAGAGTCTACCATGCGTTTATGAAAGTAAATTAAGGTTATGAGAATGATTGATTTAGGACGATCCTTACAACCACCGCCGCACACGAAAACAGACAACAGCCAAGTAAGATAAATATAATAACCACTGACCAGATGGCGCTTTCGATCTTATCGCCGATCTCCCAGCCAATACGGTGTGCGATCCGACGCGTGATGCTTTCGAGAAAATTCATTTCAATATTCCTGCGATGATCATATGATTTACCTTATAAAGACAATTTAATGACCAAGCAGTTTTAGAGAGGCTGCAATCGCCGGGTCAGTTTCGAATGTAAAGGTATCCCAATCTGCATAGGCTTCCACATCCGGAATAATGCCCGTTAATTCCCAGTTCTCTTTGGAATGCGCGGGGGCGAAAGTCTCTTCTGCGATCCACAGCCGCGAACCGTCATCAAGACTATATCCGTGCAGGACCTCCACATTTCCCAGAGTGGTTT
>Ga0209131_1002377_pt1 | contig 12791 bp, 7 predicted proteins | sample GraSoi_2013_40cm_FD_185826 | JGI IMG/M metagenome (GOLD analysis project Ga0209131, IMG submission 185826) | Grasslands soil microbial communities from the Angelo Coastal Reserve, California, USA - Sample 9_17_2013_40cm (SPAdes) (version 2) | ecosystem: Environmental > Terrestrial > Soil >...
GCTGGTGATTATCCTCCCACCACGGAAGCGGGCTTCCTCGAGTTTGCTCAATCCCTGCCGGATCAGCGGATCTATGAAGCGATCAAAGATGCCACGCCGCTGACTGAGGTCTGGAGTTTCCGACGCGGCGAGAATCGTTTACGCCACTACGAGCAACTCTCGCGCCATTTGGAAGGCTTTCTTGTTTTTGGTGATGCCGTCTATGCACTCAACCCCGTTTATGGACAAGGCATGACAGTCGCCGCTTTGGGCGCCATGGAAATGGATAAATGCCTGCGCGAACAACAGACTGCTCATCCTGATGGCAGCTTGAATGGCTTGGCAAAATCATTTCAGAAGAGGCTTGCGACCGTGATCGCTGGACCCTGGCAACTCGCTACAGGTGAAGACCGCCGTTGGAATGTGGATGAAAACATCAAGCCGATGGATTTCCCAACCCGGATGATACAGAATTATATTGGCAAATTGTTGCGCCTTACACTCACGGATACCAGTGCGGCTGAAGCCTTCTTCCATGTACAACAAATGATCGCACCGCCCACCCTGTTCTTTCGCCTGGATATTCTTTGGAAAGTTTTGACTTCGCGTTCAGCAGTCACACCAACAAAAACGGCTAATCATCTTGCTGAACCACAACTCTCCAACTTGAGTCCAAATACAGAGTTGTAGTCAAGTTAGTAAAACGAGCGTAAGAGAGTTTATATCACCAGATTGCCCCTGTAGATGACCTCCTCTCAGGGGCAATTTGGTTAATGCCTATCCCATTCATCAAGAATTTTATTAGCTGCATTTGCATTCATTTTCATTACTAAGTCGAAAATATCTAATGCCTTTTTACGGATTGAGTTTTCAATTACCTTTGAAGTGTACACTCGCAAGGTGAAACGAATTATTTCTTCAATACCTGATGTCCACCAGTTTATAGGTTTTGGTTTGGTTACTGCTTTTTCGATTATTACTAAGGACCACGAAGGGTCTAGCATGCCAAATTTCCACATATATTCAGCGAAAGGATGAGTAAGTGGGTGGTTTTTCGACAAAACAAAATCATCTAAGAAGCTTCGAATTTCAAAAAAATGTGTCTCGCTAAGTGACAAAAAGATGTTGGTGATTTCATCTTTAATTTTTTGGTTTTCGTCATCAAGTAGATAATGTATTTTTTCTAAACATTTACTTCGCACATTTGATTCGGAACCATTAGCAACATTAAAACTATAAATATGAGCGGCTCCTTGTCGTAGTGCTTCTTCTCCATTTACAGCTTGGTTAGCTAATAGCTCAGCAACATCTATGGCATCTTGAGACTCCATTGCTTTTTCAGAAATAGATGCGATACATGTCAGTTCTGCTCCCATTCTCTGTATCTCGGGTTTCGAGTGTTGCATCATATATTCAATATATGGTTTTATACCAAAGAAGTTTCGGTACATACTCCAATACAGAAATTCTCGTACATATGAGGTCCCTATAAGATTTTCATTACTGCTTATCAATTTTTCAAATAATTTCCAAGATCTTTCACGGTCATATCTGATCATATAAGTTAGTTCGTGAATTGCTCCAATTCTTAACGCTGCGGATGGGTCGTTAGATACATATTCTATTAATTGCCATTTCTGGTCAATTGCTTCAGGAGTGCCTCTTGAACTGAGGATTCGCATTAACGTATCCATACCAGCACCTCGATCTGAGTTTAGATAACTACTGTATACTTCTCCATGGTTATCTCCTTGAGACCACCGAAGCTCATCTTCTTCAAGTGATCCATACACCCACTTGGACAATACATCAACTACATCATCAGGAATTTCGTTTTTAACTTTTTGTAAAACATAAGACAGATCTCTTTTAACCCCTCGGCCATCTTGATTCGCATATCGCCGAAAAACCTCAATAACCCAATCACCGGGGGCTGATACCGCCTCTGCAAAACCATTGGCGAATGCACGAACATAAGCATCATCTAAATCTGGTGGGGCTTTCTGAAAAAGATTATAAGATCGTTTGGGATCATTTTTTATCATTTCGGACAAAGCACTTGCGAGTTGCCCGCTCCCGCCTTTCGGATGTTTTCTCATAGCGCGCGACCAACTACGATCAGAAATCCTGTTTATCCTTTCTTTGTCTAGAGGAGGAGGCTCAATGAGTCCGAATACGGATTGGATTGGCTTGTCAGAAACAATGATATCTGGGAACTTTCTTTGCCACTCATTTAAACGACGTTGTCCAGCATCAGATAACAAGTGATATGGAATTGAATGCAATAAACGATATTGTTCTAAACCACTCCAACGCAGAGTGCTTGCGCCCATGTCTGGGAATTTATAAATCGGCAAGTAATTGAGGATAAGAGCTTCAACATTATTTTTCTGCATATTAGAAAAGTAAGGAAAAGCCGCTCGGAGAAGTTGTCGGGTATCATATTCTTCATGTTCTCCAAGCTCTAACCTTCTATGATCACCCATTAGAAAATCGTAAATTTCATTTGAATATTCTTCAGCTGTTGCTTTATAGACGTGAGTAAGCAACAACTGTGGAGTTAGATAAGGCAGGTCGGTTAATCGTGCAGCAATTAACCGAAAGGCGATTGGTTCGCTTTGTGCTATCTTGATAAGTGCATCAATAAGGCTGTGGACAAATGCAACATGTACTCTAAAAGTATCCCCATACCAATCATAAGAGAGAAGATCTGAATCAAACCGTTCTCTTAGTTTGTTTGGCTTGTCTATAAGCAAGACTTTTTCGACCCAGGGAAGCATTAAGTTAAGATATTGCTTTGCAGCTTTAGCGCTTGTTATTCTGAAAACTTCTTCAATTGTTCCCTCTAATTCCCGCAATTCACTCTCTAATATCAGGAAAGAATTTTTTTGGTTTATTTCAAGATAACTTATGAATGCCTGATCTAACAAATGTCGAATTAATCTACATCCAGTTTCAGGTGATTTCATGCAAACAGATTTTAAGTGAAATAAATTCATTCGGTTAGGCTTTGTAAATTTATAAAATATTTTTTCATACAGCTTGATTGCATTATCTGAACGCCAAGTCTCCATTCGAAACAAGATTCTAGCAATAACATTGCTTACATCTTCATTCTTATCGACAAATGGCTCTAAAAGAGCTATTACTTTTTCTTGTTCTTCCCCGTCAATCAAGGAATCGAGATAAATCAAGGTGCTATCCCTGCGCTTCTCATCGGAAAGCCAATTAGCTAATGTAGGCTGTAGGCGATTAAACCAATCACTCTTGCCATACATACTGCTGAGCAAATGATCAAATTTCGTATCATCATACAATATTCGACTGGCGACTAGCCACTCGTCATCTGTGGGGTTAGAAAGCGCACCAAACCAACGTATAAGCAAATCATAAAGATGAAATCGTAATTTGTCTGAATCCATTAATTGTTGTAAATCGAGCATATAGCGATTGTGATCGTAGCCCCGCAGATATCCAATAATTTGAATGAGTTTTGCGCGTTCAAATACGCCTTGATCAGAATTTAGAATGGTTTTCGGAAGGCTCTCTCCAGCCTCAACAAAACGACGAGCATAGCAATAATCAAAAAAGGTTTGATGTAAGAAATTCCATCCAGATTTGCTGAGTATTAAAATGCCTGCACTGGCTAACCAGTTAACTGCTTTCTCTAAATGTGATGCCTTAGTCGTTTGTAATATGGATTGCGGTGCATTAGTACGTTGTTCATTATCCATATAATCAGTTAAAAGATTGATAACCTCAATTCTTTCAGATACTGAAGGGATCTCATTTCCTTGTCTCGAAACAATATTTTGCCAAATTAACGCATATAGTTCTTGTAAACTGCTTATGCCATATAATTGCGATAGCTCAACATCTTTAGCAGTGACAGCACGCGAAAACAAATCTAAATGAAGAGGAGTGGCAAGCAACTCCTTTGTTGCAGGAGATAATTGGTTATAGTTGATATGCAAAGCATTTAATATATCTTGTACCTGCTTTTCTGAAAGCTTCGGCAGATTGAAAGTTTGCTCTGCATCTATTGTTTTTAAGCGGGGATCCGTATTTCTATCAAATATACGACAGGAGAGCAATATTCGAACATTAGGAATAAGTTGAAGACGGGCAACTAGGTCGAGCACAATATTTAGAGTCTGCTGGTCGTATGCAAGAGAAAGCGATAACGCATCAATTTGATCAATCAAAATCACCACAGGTTTCAGTTGTGCAAGTCTACTGATAATTTGCACAAGAGGATGTGGTAAATCAAGTCTTTTTTGAATTTCAGCAAAATCTATTACTTCTGAGAGTTGTTGATCGGCTTTAATTGCAAGTACATCAATATTTTGACTTTCTAACTCTTGTAAAACATCATGTAGGACTACGGTTTTGCCCATTCCAGCCTGGTCAAGGAGCATTGAAATATTTTTATCGCTAATCGAATCTTCGGTTAACCATTGGACTATGTTATTAACAACCTCTTGCTTGATGTGTATATTAGTGCCTGTGATTCTATGATTGTGTTGACGTAATAATGCTCCGCAGTTGCGAATCGCTATTCGCAGACTGTCGATGTCTGCAACTTTATCGAATTGCAAGTCTGGAGATATAGTTAATAAAGTTTTCCGTAATTGATGAGATGTAAATATGGCTTTTACTCGCGCTGCACCGCCGATTTGATCACGTAGCAAACTAAAAAGTTCTGATGGATTTCTATTGGTATGGGCATCCAATCTCTTAGTCGATCTCGTTCAATTGCTTCTCGTGGCAAGATTTCAACATCAACATGGGCTAATATTTCTCTTTGGTATTCATTTGTTAAACCTGTCATAGACAAATGAGGCGAAATCTTGTCAAGCAGATCATTTTGGGATTGAGATAAACGTGATAACCACTCTGCGGCATTCATGCTATTGGCCGCGCGTTCGCACAGTGCTTGTAAATCGTAATGTTCCTGAAGACCAAAGCCAATATGCAATAGTAGACGATCCTGGCCATGTTGAAATCCTTGGTCTCGAAACTGATTATCAAAGTGCGACCATAATGATTTCCATTCTTGGCTACCTGTTCTGATGTTTTCTTTTGCCTGAATGTATGTTTTATGTTGGTCTGAAAACGTAATTACTGTATCATCTACGTGAGCTGGTGCTTCTACCCGAACCTGAATAACACTTTCCGATTCTGCTCGAAAAGACTCGTCCAGCAAACGCCCCAGGTATAAAGCTGCAACAGAGTTCTGGTAAAGAATCCCTGACTGAGTAGTTGAGCCACCCGCTTCTGACATATTACCCTCCTGAAATAGTAATCAACTTGGTTTGCTTTTGCATGTCTAATTATAAACCCAACACAAAAGTCTCTAAGAGTCGTGAGACTTCCAGGGGCTTTTACTTTAGGCGGATATTACTTTACCCCCAATGGAAATAAAAAAGCCTGACAGGAAACCTGCCAGGCAAAAAATCTGTGGCGAGGCGGTCACCCCGCCACAGACATACTATATTCGTAGCACAGGCGCAAGGTCAGTCCTTATGCGTAAGCAAGCTCCAGCTCCAGTCGGCTCTTGACGTTCTGAAGCATGGCATCCACTTCGTGCTCGTTCTCGCGGAGGACAACTTCCTCCTTTGTCCGTTTGAGCAAGGAGGTTGGAATCTCGTATTCGAATCTCAGTGTCAGATGCGTATCACGACCAGTGGGTTGGAACTTCCAGGTGAAGGTGCTATTCAGCTCAGTGCCACTTTGGATGACGAGGCGCTCGTGGGGGATGTACTCGATCGTCTCGCATTTGCCTTCGAACTGGATCCCAGCCATCTTGTAAGCCCAATTGAAAGTGAAACCGTCATTGGACTTTGACTTCTTGACGTTCTTAACCTCGATGACATTGGGCCAGACGTTGGGGAGATTGCTCGGGTCTGCAAGGAAATCGAACGCTTTGTTGACGGGTATATTAACCTGTATGTCACGTGTGATTGTTTTCATGGGGAACTCCTTTCCATTTCTGAAAACGGTTTGTACTTAACTCAAATTTCAGGCGGAAGCATGGGTGCGCTATCCCGTTTCGATGCCGGATGTTTGGCAATAAAGCTTGTCTCGACGCGCGGACCACCACCTTTCTTGGACGGTCTCGTACAGTTGGACTCTGTGGGAAAGTCCAACGATCGTTCTGAAAATATTCAAAACGGAATGTGCGGGTCAATTGAATTGCTGGCGTAGTTGGGGATTTATTGCGCAGTCAAATGATCTGCCATATCTTATAAAAGGAATTCGCCCACCTGAAAGTCATTATCACTATACAACAGTCGAACGAGAGATTCAACCCTTTTGGGGGTGGTCTAAAGTTTTTCTAATCTATCAAAGGTATTCTTTAAATCCTTCTCATCTTCGGCTTAGATTACGGAATCAAATGTGGACGGTGATCACCGTCCATACTTGTTTGGGCCTACTCCATCCCGAATATATTTTTTCAAACTTATAGTGTGTTACTGCCACAAAACCGGACCTGTCTTCCGATAATTACGAGCCAGGAGTTCCAAGTCCAACACGTTGATGATGCCATCGTTATTTAGATCCGCAGCGGATGGAGTTGAACCATTGTAGTTCATACCAATGGTCAGTGCATCCATCGGATCAATCACGTTGTTGCCATCAATATCGCCTACCAACAAGCTGATTGTTGATAAGGTTGAATTTTGATTACTGGTAACGGTAAATGATCCCTGCGCGGTGAGGAATCCAGGAGCACTGGCAACGACTGTATACGTCCCACCAAGCAATGTTACTGCAAATGAACGACCATCCAACGCGACCGGCACCGAAACGACCAATACATGGTTGGCATCATAGACACTGATCGTCGCCGGCTTGGCAGAAATGACCTGCCCGGTAAGCATACCAGTTTGCCCTGGTATTGGCGTGGGACTGGATGTGAAGGTCGCTGTAGCTGCTGGGGTGGGCGTTTCGCTAGGCACAGCTGCGATGGTGGGTGTCGCTGTTACTGTTGGCAGCCACACATATGTTGAAACAATCTGCCCAAAAACTGCTGTCTCGACCAGAAAATCAAACGATGGTGGCGGCGTGACATATACACCTGGATTGTGCGAGTGCAAAGTAAAATCGAGACTTATACACACATTATTAAGTGCAGTGGAATATGCCTCCCATTGATAAATACTTCCAGCACTACTATCCCCACCAGTTTGCCTCACGAACGGAATCCCATTCATGATTATCGTTGTGGTAGTTTCGAGAATGGATTGCGTAGCAAGTGGGCTCTGACATGGGCTGGCATTCTCGTTAACAATGACCTCCAAATATTTTTCATCAAGATTTGTCCCAAGTTGGATGGGCAGATTGATGCGGGTATATGTATCGGTGTGATTAGCTTGCAGTTGTCCGTTGGGTGGATATAAGAATTGAAAAGCATATTTTAGATTTGTAAATATCAGCCAATCTCCAGGTACAGTGGAAGTTGGCACGGGAGATGGCGACGGAGTTAAGTCAAAAGCAGGAGTAACGGTAGGTCCAGACACCACGATATCTAGCAAGAGTGGATCACTTCCTGAATCGCCCACGCCGAAGAAGATACCTGAGGCATCATGGAGCTTCCATAAACTTTGATAATGTCCAGGGACTGTAGGGGCCATGAAACTCGTATATATATCGGCCTCCTGACCAGGCATAATACTATAGGCAAAGGTATTATAGGTTGAAGCATTTAGTAAAGCACCACTGAATAGCAACCAACCATATGAAGGCGTCCACGGACATGACCCGGTATTCTTTACACGCCATATTTTGCCTACAAGTTGCCCTGGCAAAACCACTGTCCCTGGAGGAAGGGTAACATCCGCAACGAACTCGGCGCTATCGCATCGATCAGTTTTAGGCGTAGAAGTGGGTGAAAGAACCAGCAGGTCATTGCTCATCGATTCCAGGCTGGTAAGTACTTGGTCACCTGTGGAGGCGCGCGCCTGGCATGTTATCGGGAATAAACCTAACTGTAGACCTCTGACGTGAAAGGTTAGAATGGCGCCACTATTCGTTGCTTTCCTGTTATGACTGCCTGCGATGGCTACGACAAAATGATCACTCTGCGGACCTTGAACAGCCACAACTGGATCAGCGCCAAACAAATCAGTGACGACAATATCCCTCGCTTCCACCAAATCTGGATAATAAGTACAGGTCACTTCGATACTTGCGTAGCCTTCGACTGGCACATTATTCAAATTGACTGTTACGGTCGCCATCTCGCCTAAGCTTATGATCGTAGGCGTAATACCCACCGATATTGTTGGCTGGACTTCCATGATGTTTTGAAATTCAGGGAAATTGCGGTTGATGATTTGCTTGTCCAGCTTGTCAAACGAACTGGCGCTGGCATGTGCAGGCTGGTTTGTTGAGATAAAGGAAACTAACAGAACCATCACGTGAATGGCCCGGAACAAATTTTGAGACTTCATGTTCACCATTCCTCCCTCTTTTACAAGGATTATGAAGGACTAGCTATCTTTGGTTTTTCGTGGAAGACAAAAATCAACCAGATCATACGTTGTTAATTTAGTACAATCCGGGGCGCACGACTTTGTGCGCCCCTAATCATTTTCATCCGGTTATTGCCAGGGGATCGCGCCTGTCATGCGATAATTGTGAGCCAGCAATTCCAGATCAAGCACATTGATAATGCCGTCATTGTTCAAATCTGCGGCAGCGGGGGCTGAACCATTGTAGTTCATGCCAATCGTCAGGGCATCGAGTTGATCAATCACGCTGTTATTATCAATATCGCCAGCTGGCAAATTGATCGTCGGTAATGTGAGCGCACTTCCAGGGACAACCGTGAAATTACCCTGTGCACTGAGGAAGCCATCGGCTGAGGCAATGACCATATAAGTTTGAGGCGGTACATCAATGTTGAATGTTCCGTCAGCATTGGCAGTCACGGAAGTGAAAGGGACACTGCCAGGCGCAAACAAGCCGATCGTTACAGGTTTGCTGGCAAGCACTTGCCCATTCAAACTTCCATTAGGCAGAGCTGTGGGAGTGGGCGACACGTTCGGTGTGGCAGTAAATACAGGCGTTGCTGACGCAATCGGCGTGGATGTGAATGTCGGCGTAGCCGATAGATCAGGTGTGGACGAGAATATCGGAGTAGCGGTTGGCGCGACTGCCAGCCACATATAGGTTCCAATGATTTGATCAAAGAGGGCCGTCTCAGTAGCGTAATCGAAGACGGGTGGCGGGGTGGGGAAAAAACTCGGGTCCTGGGACTGCAGCACAAACTCCAGATTCACGCACACGCCATCTCTCAGCGTGGAGTATTCAACCAACTGAAAAAGACTTCCCGCTGCTCCTTGTGACCCGATTTGTTTGAGGAAGGGAATGCCGTTTATCGTAACGGTCACACCCGGATCTTGAACCTGCAGACTTTTACATTCTGTGACATTCTGTCCCACAAGCACATCCATAAATTTGTGCTCGAGATTCGTACCCGGCTGCACAATGGGCAGATTATTGATGCGGGTATTTGAATCGTTACTGTCTGCCTGGATTTGTCCCTGCGGCGGATACATGAACTGAAAACCAAATGTGGAGTCGATGAAGGTCAGCCAGCCCGGGATAGGTGTCTGCGTTGGCATGGGAGTTACAGTAAATGTGGATCCTGATGTTGCGGTTGGAGGAGGAAGCGTCGGTGTAGGAGTCTCTGCCAGGATCGTCAGAGCGGACCCACTCGAAGGAAGAGTCGTGAGAGTATTGTTCCCTTGAGAGACGCGCGCAACGCAGTCTACCGTCGTTTGGCCGGCTTGCAAGCCTTTGACATCAAATGTGAATGCAGCTCCACTAGTCGTGGCTTTGTTACTGTCACTACTTGCAATCGCGACGATGAAGGTCCCGTTTTGAGGCACATTGATGATAGAGACCGAATCCGGTCCAAAGAGACTCGTGATCACAATGTTGCTTGTTTCAGCCAGATTCGCATCGAAGGTACAAGTGAATTCAGCGCTGGTATATCCTTCAGTTGGTACGTTGTTCAAATTGACTGTCGCCAGAGTCGTATCACCCACACCGATGTTCGGCTGACTTATTACTGTGGATACAAAGGGACCAGATATTGGCGGCGTAGCGGTGAATGTCGCAGTTGCAGTTGTCGAGGATGGTGAAGTTGATGTGGATGTGGGCAACGTGGATATTGGTGTAGCCGAGGCGGTGCCTGGTCCGGGTGTTGCAGTTGGAGGGATCGTAGGTGTGGATGTGGGCTGCTGCACTACTGGCGCATTCAACAACGGCTTGAACAAGCCTACAGTAACTCCATCTTTTGTAAACGTTGTACTATTCGAAAAAGAACTGTAATTAACCTTCCAGCCTGCAAATGTTGCGCCAACTATTGTGGGACGCAGCATGAAGTGCAAGTGTGGAGTATCAGGATCAACACTTCCCAGGCAAAATTTTTGTCTCACACCATCTGCAATAATTGCCAGGCGCTGGTTTTGTGAAACAGTATCTCCCAATTTCACCTGAATGTTGGCAAGGAACTGATATTGTGTAATCCAGCCATTGCCATGATCGAGAATGATATAACAACTCGATGTTCCAACCACAGTCCCGCCTGCAGCAGCTGTCACCCAAAAATTGGATGTATTCTCTCCCAGGATCATATTATTGTGCGGGGCAAAATCAATCGCGCCGCCAACAGTAAAATTGTGCGAACTGCTCAAAGGTCGTTTGGTGCCATTATCAATCCCATCAACCGCGACCCACGCTAACCCTTGATCCCAGGGCAATTGGAACATATCCACTGGCGGAAGATTGGTCGCAGCCAGAGCAGGCTGATTCAGCGGGGCAAACGAAGTCAATAACACCAGCAGACTCAGAGCCCGAAACAAATTTTTGAATTTCACGGATATCATTTTTCGCTTCTTTCCACGGGATAACCTGATTCGCTCCATCTGGCTTTTCACTTCACTGACATCATCATGCAATGCCATGTTGAACGAAGTGAAGCTCATTTACGAGTTGAACACAAACAACGCACTCTTACCCAGGCGGACAACATCACCTGGCCTCAAGATGGCTGAACTCTTTCTGATCACCTGGCCGTTGACATAGGTTTCACCGCCAAGATCCATCAAATAATATTCATTTTGCGCTGCGAAGATCCTTGCATGTTGACTGATCACATGCGGGTCATTGAGGCAAATATCGTTTACCGGGTCGCGTCCGATCTGGCAGGGCAACTTGGTAATTGCAATACTCTTCCCCGCTTGAGGGCCATGTTTGATTTGTAAACGTGCCATGGCACCTGAGGAAGTTGAATTTTTCTGGACCGTGGTCGTCTCATGCGGCAATCTTTTATAGATCACAAACACGCCGCCAGCTACAAGGAGCGTTGCGAATAAACCAATCAACCATCCAGGAATTCCCTGACTGGTAGGTGGAGGCGGTGTAAGTTGCAGCAAAGCACCAGATACTGGTTGTGTCGCTTGAGATTGCACAACCTCTTTATCGATATTCAAAGCAACATTCTTTTCACCCAATGCCACACCCGTTACTGCAGCCGCAAAACCAGACGCATTACGAATGGCAAGTGCTGCACTCTCCAAGGTGAGATTGGTCTGGCAGCCTTTGAGTGCCGTAAACCGCACTTCAGCCAAAACACCATTGATCGCTTGAGGCGTAGTACTGGCATAGGAACCATCCACCAAGCCGATGAGTTGCGGCAACGGTAAACCATTCATCCCAGAGATAGGGCTGGATGCGTTAGTCGGCTTTAAACAAGCCGGGTCATAACGGATTTGGAATGTAAACCCCTGGATAAGGGTGGCAGAAGCCGCATTGAGCGTCACAACAACAGTTTCCCCAGTTTTATACGCAGTTGTATTGGCAGTCAGCCAGATACTTTCAGACGATTGAGCGCTGACATTCATTATGAGCGCAAGGGTCAAAATACTCGCAACGATAAAGGCATTCACCGATTTCATAAAAACTCCAAAATCAGGGCGCACAGTGTTGTACGCCCTGATCATTTCAAACAGTTTTATTGCCAGGCAGTTGGACCGGTCGCACGATAGTTGTGCGCCAGCAGTTCCAGGTCCAAAACGTTGATAACACCATCGCTGTTCAAATCTGCAGCGACAGGGTCTGCTGCGTTGTAATTCATCCCAATCGTCATCGCGTCGAGTTGGTCAATAACATTATTATTATCAATATCGCCAGCCAACAGACTAATGGTCGGCATAGTGCTGGCAGAGCCGCCAGTGATCGTGACTGAACCTTGGGCGCTGAGGAAGCCGCTGGCGGTAGCAATAACTACATATGTTCCAGCGGGAGCCTGTAAAGTGAAGGTTCCATCTGAATTGGCGTTCACCGTTGCAGCCAATGAACTATCCGTATTGTATAAACTCACAGTGACTGGCTTGCTTGCATTCACCTGGCCCATAAGAGACCCTGTTGGTATAGGAGTGGCAGATGCAGTTGGAGTGGATGTAAAGGTTGGGGTTGGTGATACATCCGGTGTGAACGTGAATGTGGGTGTGGGCGATACAGCTGGTGTGGATGTATCTGTCGCAGTGGCTGTAGCGGAACCGTTTGGCGTAGAAGTTGCCGTCTCAGAACCATTCGGGGTGGAGGTTGCTGTCTCTGACCCATTCGGTGTAGAAGTCACTGTGGCAGATCCATCTGGTGTGGATGTAGCGGTAGCTGATCCATTTGGTGTAGAGGTCGCTGTCGCGGATCCATTAGGCGTGGAAGTAAATACAGGAGTCGCCGATGCAATTGGTGTGAAGGTAGGCGCAACACCAACGACGCTCAAACTGGCAGCA
>Ga0209131_1002378_pt1 | contig 12788 bp, 16 predicted proteins | sample GraSoi_2013_40cm_FD_185826 | JGI IMG/M metagenome (GOLD analysis project Ga0209131, IMG submission 185826) | Grasslands soil microbial communities from the Angelo Coastal Reserve, California, USA - Sample 9_17_2013_40cm (SPAdes) (version 2) | ecosystem: Environmental > Terrestrial > Soil >...
GCCAATCGCGTACGAAGCGCCGATATGACTCGGCATCCTGTGGTGAGATCACGGCGATGCTTTGACAGGTACGATCAACATCACGCCAAAACATCAAATGCGAACCATCTGGATAAGGTGAGAAGAACATGGGGTCAAGAAAGATCGGTTGGTAACCATAGTTCCCAAGTTCCAAGTCATCTACAATAGGTGTTGAGTTCAAGAGGCTGATGATCGAACCCCCAAGATCAAATTTATAACCAGGAACGATTTCCTGTGTAATAACTGCGCCGCCGATCACGGGTTGACGTTCCAGCACACAAACTGAATAACCCGCTTTCGCCAGGTATGCGGCACAGATCAACCCATTGTGACCACCGCCAATGATGATCGCGTCGTAATCACTCATCAGATAAGTTCAACATCTGTGCCAGACTGGGTGCGATATAAAACAACTTCTTCGCCCATGAACTTCATGGGTTTGATATCCCCATGTTTCAACTCATCTGATAACGAGACGACATACCAACCAACGGGAAATGGAGGAAGCAACGCGCGCGTGTTCATAAAATTGTTTGGACTAATCTTCTATTTGTAATTTTTTTAGCCGTGTAGACTGTGGTTCAATCTGGCGGGCGATGTTCACCCCAGACATGATCGCACTTTCGTGGCAATCGACATCGTGAGTGTAAAGTCCGGCAAACCAAAGGTTGTTCTGTCCCTGGTAGGCGGGTAGGACTTGCTGAGTCTTGAAATAAGCTCTGTTTACCTTGGCGTGGAGATATTGAGTTGTCGCATAAAGTTTTTCTGGCAGCTGTGTATCATAAGTGACCCAGCTTTTGAAGATGGAACGTCGCGGACTTAGCCAGGGCTTGTAAATCGTATAAGAGGCGTGGTGACCGTCATAGCGTGTATTGACAAGCGACCAGGCTCTTCTATCGGTGGGCATTAGTCTTTCATCACTGTGAACAGCGATGGTCGTTTTGAAATATTCCACTTGATTGAGAATGGTGCGGACAGGTTCAGTGAAAGATAAATCCTTGACTAGATTGGCGGCTTGGTTGGCATTTGTCGCTATGACAAGGTGATCGAAGATGTGTATCTGTCCGTTGAGCTCGCGGACGGTATATACACTATCGGCGTAGGTGATGCTTGAGATGGTCGTGCCCAACTCCAGGGTCGTCTGATCGAGCGTTCGCTGAAGCGCTTGCACGTATGTTTGTGTCCCGCCTGTGATCTCTGTCCAGATGAATGGTTTTAGTCCACTGAGCTGATGTTTGTAGCTGTAACGCAGCACGTTGTACGCGACAAAGTCATTGAAATCTTCAGGTTCGCAACACCAACTTGCCAACAGAAAGGGATTGAGGAATTCCTTTTTGAATTTCTTTGTAAGCGGCAGGCTTGCGAGATAATCCTGAATGGTGAGTTGGATATCGCGGTTGTCATTGAGCTGGCGTGCCTGTTTAAGAACATATTGAAGTTGTAAAAAATTGAGGATGTGTTGAGGCGTCAATGAACGCCAGATCAATTTGCCATCGCGCAGGGGAGGCAGGTACGTGAGACGGCTGTGATCGGTTGGATAGAATGAGACGGTCATTTCAAATGCCCGTAGCGGAACCTCTAAAATTTTCAGCAATTTCACAAAGGTCGGAAACATTGCTTCTGAGAAAAATTCAAAGCCTGCATCAATGCCGACTGGAGTATCATCCACGTCCACGTAGACTGTGTCTGCATGTCCTCCCAATCTAGCCTCTTTTTCAAACAAAGTTACCTGATGATGGTCGTTCAAAAGCCAGGCGGCTGACAGACCCGCGCCGCCGCCGCCAATAATGCCAATCCGCATATGAATCTCCAATGTTGTAAGGTTGCGCCATTATAATCATAATCCTGTTAGAGCGATTGGATCTGGTGAACAAGGCAAAGAATGACAAATCGATTTTGCGTATTTTGGAGTTGAAGAAATGATACTTGAAGTTGCCATTCTGGATGTTATCCCAAATCAGGAAAAGGATTTCGAATCCGCGTTTGCAAAAGCATCCAGCATTATTGCGAGTATGCCTGGCTATATCTCGCATCAATTACAGCATTGCATCGAAAAACCGAATCGTTATATTTTGTTGGTCTATTGGGAGAAGTTAGAAGATCACACGGTTGGTTTTCGTGGTTCGGAACAATATCAGGAGTGGCGAAAACTGTTGCATCATTTTTATGATCCGTTTCCGGTTGTGCAACATTATGAGCTGAGATTTGCGAATCCAGCCTAGGCGATTGTATGGCACAAATTAAAATCTACGGTGTCAAAGAGCAGTTGAACCCGATCAAGAGTCAGCTTTCAGATGTGATTCACTCTTGTGTTGTGGATGCGCTTTCTTTTCCCAAAGACAAACGTGCGCACAGATTTTTCCCGTTGGAAGCCGATGATTTTTATTATCCCGCTGGCAGAACGTCACGCTACACGATCATTGAAATCAGCATGTTTGAGGGTAGAACGGTTGAGACCAAGAAACACCTGATCCATTTGTTGTTTGAGCGAGTCAATCAAATATTGGGGTTGCGACCTGATGATCTTGAAGTGACTATTACCGAAACCCCAAAGTCCAATTGGGGTTTTCGTGGACAGACCGGCGATGAGATTCACCTAGACTATAAAGTAGAGCTTTAAATTGAATGGAGACACTATGTTTGAAAAGACTTTTATTGTTGGCTGGGGGGATATGGACCTCAACTCGCACATGCGGAATACCGCGTATCTCGATAAGTCTGCGGATGTTCGCATCATGTATTTCTCTGAGAACGGATTCCCATCGGCTGAATTTATCCGTCTGCGAATTGGTCCGGTGATCATGAAGGATGAAGTGGAATATTTTAGAGAAGTTGGATTGTTGGAAGCGGTGAAGGTAACCTATACTCAGGCGGGTCTGTCTGAGGATGGCAGTCGTTTCGTAGTACGGAATGAATTTTATAAGACTGATGGAAAACTCGCCGCACGCGTGACCAGCACTGGCGGCTGGCTCGATCTTACAACCCGCAAGCTGATCGTGCCTCCGAGTGCAATGCTTCAGGCGATGCGAGCGCTGGAAAAGACGGATGACTTTCAGGTGTTGGCGTCGAGTATCAAATAGTTGGTTCGGCGTGCGTGAAAACGATTGAGGGAAATCAAAGGCTTGTTGAAACAGCGAAACAGTTTGCGGCTGAGTTCCGAAGCGCTTTGCCAGAGTTGAGAAAATGATTCTCGAAGTCGTTATTTTTGATTGCTGCGGTGTAAAATTGTCAGTATAAACATTCACAAATAGTTGCTTTCCAATCCATATACCAAAGAGAGGCGTTAAGATGAAAAATGTCAAACTCCCGAACAATGAAATGAACGCGTCAGAAATCTCGCTGGGTTGCATGCGGATTTCAAGCCTGACCAATCAGGAAATATCCACGTTGATCCACACAGCCATGGATGAAGGCATCAATTTCTTTGACCATGCCGATGTTTATGCAGATGGAAAATGCGAGGAGAAATTTTCAGAAGCGCTGGACATGAACGCTAGCTTGAGGGAAAAGATGATCCTGCAAACCAAAGTTGGTATTCGCGAGGGTAGTTTTGACTTTTCCAAGAAACATATTTTGGAGGCGGTGGATGGCAGCTTGAAGCGGTTGAGGACGGACCATCTTGATGTAGTCCTGTTGCATCGCCCGGATGCGCTGGTGGAACCCGAAGAGGTCGCCGAGGCGTTCACGATCCTGGAGACCAGCGGCAAGGTCAAATATTTCGGGGTCAGCAACCAGAATCCGATGCAGATTGAACTGCTGCGCAAATTCGTGAAGCAAAAAATCCTCTTCAATCAGCTCCAACTTAGCATCACGAATACAGGCATGATCGACGCGGGAATCAATGTCAACATGCAAATTAACCACTCTGTTGATCGAGACGGCAGTATTCTGGATTACTGCCGGTTGAATGATATTACTATTCAGCCCTGGTCGCCGTTCCAATATGGCTTCTTTGAAGGCGCCTTCCTGGATAACCCGAAATTCCCCGAACTTAACCAAACCATCAATGCGATTGCGAAAGACAAGGGCGTGACCAACACCGCCATTACGATTGCCTGGCTTCTGCGCCATCCTGCCCACATGCAGCCCATCCTCGGCACGACTAACGTGCAACGAGTAAAGGATTCTTGCCAGGCATCCGATATTACCCTTACCCGTGAGGAATGGTATCAAATTTATTTGGCTGCAGGAAATAAACTACCTTAGGTTGAATTGTTCGGCGTGTGAAGACGATTTTGGGAAGTGAAAGTCCTGTCGAGGCGGCGAGGGAGTTTGCGACAGGCTTGGAAATAAAGAAAGTGTTTAGTGAAAAAATTTCAAGCATAATCCGTCCGTGAGGACGGATTATGCTTTCTTATCGTCCCTTAGATCGAATGCGTCACGGATTGCCGCGCGCTGTAAACGGTGGAACGACTGCGCCAGATTTTCGGGTGTATAGGGTCGGCGTTTCTCCAACCACCATTGTACAAGTGCGATCTGTGCCCCCGCCAGATAGTTCGCCAACACATCCAGCGGAATGGCGCTATCAGTTTCAACAAAGCCAGCTCGCAGATTCGTTTCGATTTCCTGCGCGTTCCATATCCGGATTTGCCGCAGACTTTCCTGGCTTTGAAAAATGGGATGCAAGTGTGCCCGCGCTTCCTGCAGGTGGCGGTATGCCGCTGTCATACCCGGTGGAACTTCGGGCGATAACAGTTCCTGGTGTGAGAGGGAATAAAACAGTCCGCCATAAAACTCGTTGACCATGGCTTTGTGGCAGTTGATAAATAATTCGTCTTTGCTGCCATAGTGCTTATAAAAAGTGGTGCGCCCAACATTGGCGCGGTCCGCAATGTCTTGAATGGTGATCGCATCATATCCGTGTTCGTTGATCAATTGGATCAGCGCTTTTTGCAACAATTCCCGGGTCCGCTGGACCCGCCGATCCGTCTTTACCATAACGCATCCTTCATCGATAAATAATTAATCTTTATAGGCGCAGAAGTTTATGAACATATTCTTGATACTGTTCACAAAGCGACATATCCCGCATTGTTTATTGCTTTTATCTGCACGACAGCGTAACATCCACGGAACGTCTAAAAATTATACTAGGAGAAACAAGCATGTCGCAATCTCAAATGGGACCCAAGCGAGGATCGCCCCCAGGCACACCACGCTGGGTGAAAGTGTTGGTGATACTCTTTATCGTACTTATTCTGCTGGTCGTCATCCTGCATCTCACTGGCAATGATTTTGGCGGTCATCATATGTCATCCATGGAATATTGGTTACAACGACTATGACGCGTGGACTCCGTAAGTTCGTGCTGACTGCACATGTCACTTTCACAATTGGTTGGCTCGGTGCGGTTGTGTGCTTCCTGGCGCTTGCCACTGACGGTCTGACCAGCCAGAATGCGCCAAGGGTAAGCGCCGCTTATATTGCGATGGAGTTAATCGCCCGTTATGTGATTGTCCCGCTGAGTTTTGCTCCACTGGTCACTGGACCTGTTTTGTCATTAGGTACACCGTGGGGCTTATTCCGACACTATTGGATTCTGACTAAACTCGTGATCACCATCCTTAGCGCTATTATTATGCAAGTGCATATGCAGCCAATTACCCAGCTGGCAGATGTAGCGGCAAATGCGATGGTGTTCAGCGCTGAACTACACAAGATGCAGATTCAAATGGTGATTGCCTCCAGCGCCGCTCTGGTAGCGTTACTTGTAGCGACTACATTAGCCGTATACAAACCGCGTGGCATGACCTCATACGGCTGGCGTAAGCAGTATGAGGAACATACAGTGCCGCCAGATGTAGATGTTGCGGCTTAAGACTCGGCATGTATGAAGACAATTGGAGGGAGTGATAAGCCAGTTGAGGCGGCGAGGGAGTTTCAATAGGCATTGGCCAAATAGTACATTCCAGTTTAGTCTCGACCGAGCCTTTCGCAACCTCTGCGGGATTTATCTACACCCAACCTTCCTTAATTACCTTTTTATTAATTACTATCTTTTCTTGTGCCTGAGAAATTATTAACTCTTCAATTACTTTTGCATATTCTGGGTCTATTTCTTTATAGCCATCAAAATCGCCTGCCATTAGACTTATACATTGGGTTGGTGAAATTGGTAATATGACATTTAATTTCCGAGAACCTAAACCGAACCAAGTTTTTGGTTCCGAAGGGTATATTAAAGCAGGATCCATCCAAAGGCATGGATTATCTGAAGTAATAAATCCAGGAATATCATCAATTTCATAGATGCATGTGTTCATTCTATATAAAAATGGAACCGAAATATTGACAAAATTAAATAAGTTGAAGGGCATTGGTTGCTTATGAAGAGCCTTTATTTGCTTATATTCATCGCTTTCCTTGATGGAGTTTGAGATATCCTCAGGTGCTTTATCTACATATTCAAGGAGTTCTTCCCAAATCCCAGTTTGTATTTCTTTTTGAAACTTGGTTCGAGCGAACATTGACGAAATAAATACAGCAATTGTCAATCTGTCATCAGGTAGCAACGGTGTACTAATCTTGAGCTTGTTATCACGCAATAAAAAGAATTTATCCTCGATTTCCTTAAGTTTATGCTCCAGTTCTAGGATTCTATTTCCTTTATCGTCATAGTCGGTATAAAAATCATTCTCAGAAAAAAGAGAGCTTGGCGATTTTTTAAAAATAGACTTATGTTTTTTCGAGAATACCCAAACATATGCCCCTTGAGGTGTTTCAGGATCAAGCCAAGCTTTTATATATCCTTCAGTTACAAAATGTTGATTTTCATATTCCATATTCAAATTGAGTCCAGTAATCCACCATCAGCATCTTTGAAAAAATCGCAATAGGCGTATAAACATCTATGCTATTTTATCAACAACTCATCAGTCTTCTCAGCAATCTCGATCGTGCTCCCAGGCTCGAAATTGCTCGTAAACCACCCATAGGATCGTTCTCGATCTGCGCCACCTTCGTCGGTCAATAGGATTTGCTCACAGATCACGACTAAATCTTCAATCACTCGTTCATAGCGGTAATATGCCAGCGCGGACGGGTTAATGTCCGTTTTGCCGTAGCCTTCATAGAACACAGCTTCTTCCCGTGTGGTCTTCCAGATTTCATCAATCCCGCCGCCGATGAACATCAGGTCGCGTTCTTTCGGTGCGAGGATGGGATCGTCCCAGTCTACGATGTAAAGTTCACCTGTGTTGCTGATCAGAATGTTGCCGCCGTGAATATCTGTATGACACAAGACCAATTCCAAAGGTTTGAATTGAAGCTTTGAGGCGATTTGTTCACTGCGTTCAACAAGACGAGTTATCTCACTTTGCTTGGATTTCATAAACTCAACTAATTTCGCCGCGGTTGGTTCGGTAAAAACCTTTTTCTCCACCTGCGCCTGATAGGATTTCATGTCATCCCGCCATTCGGGAGAGAATATCTCTTTTCGAATGTTTTCCTTGAGTTCTGGCGAGATTTGTGCGGTGTGAATCTTTCGAAACGCATTGCCAAGCGTGCGCCTGTGCTGGTCTGTCAATTCCATCTCAAAGCCATCTTTCCCTTCGATGAAAGGGTATAGAATGATCTTGTACTCGCCGAAGTCCGCCCAGTGCTGGCTTGACTTGGTTTCATAAGGGACAATAATCTCTCGAACACCACTCTCTTTAAGAAATAACGGAACACGCACAATGACATCGTTGAATTTTCTGCGCAGTTTCAGGAAGTATGCCGTTCCATCCTCAGCGAGAACGCGATAGACGGCTGTCCGCAAATCGGCGCCGATGGGAAGGAAGGTCAATGTGGCGACGTGCAGTCCATATTCGTCTTGTAAACGGGAAATGATGAGTTCATCAGAGATGTTAGGTTTTGTGAGCATGGATTTATTTTAAAGCAATGAATTGTTCGTCAACAACTCATCAGTCTTCTCAGCAATCTCAATGGTTTGACCCGGCTCAAAATTGCCCGTGAACCGTTCATAGGCTTCCGGTCGGTCTGCGCCGCCTTCGTCAGTCAACAGCAATTGCTCACCATACGCGACTAAATCTTCAATCACTCGTTCATAGCGATAATACGCCATCATCGGGAAATCAATTTGTGTTTTACCGTAGCCTTCATAGAAAATGGATTCGTCGTGTTTGCTTTTCCAGATAGTATCAATCCCGCCACCGATGAACATCAGGTCGCGTTCTTTCGGCGCAAGGAGAGGTGCGTCCCAGTCCACGATGTAGAAGTCGTTGTTCTCGGTGATCAGCATATTAGCACCGTGAATATCGGTGTGACACAAGACTAATTCCAAAGGTTTGGACTGAATTTCTGAAGCAAGTTCTTCCGTCCGTTCAATTAGACGACTTATTTCACTCCACTTGGATTTTATGAACTCAACTAGTTTTGCAGCATTCGAATCTTGAAAGGATTTTTCTTTGGCTTGCACTTGGAATGACTTTACGATTTCCCGCCATTGTGGCGAAAATGTTTCTTTTGGGATAAGCCTTTTGAGTTCCGGCGGGACTTGTGTGGAATGAATCGCTTTCAGGGCGCTGCCAAGTTTGTGCTTGTGCTGATCAGTCAACTCCATTTCGAAGCCATTTTTCCCTTCAATGAAGGGATACAGAATCATTTTGTACTTACTGAAATCTGCCCAGCCTTGTTTTGACTTGGTCTCGTACGGAGAAATAATCTCTTGTATGTCCTGAGATTTAAGAAAGAGCGGAACGGTCACAGAGATTTCATCAAAGCCTTTGCGCAATTTGAGGAAGTAGACTGTACCATCGTCCGCGGCGACGCGGTAGACAACAGTACCCATGTCCGCGCCGAGGGGGAGGAAGGTCAATGCAGTGACGCGTAGATCGTATTCGTCCTGCAAGCGGGAAATAATGAGTTTGTCAGGGATGTTGGGTTTTGTGAGCATGGAGTTATTTTACACAGTGCCGCATAATTAGGTAAACCTGAAGTTTGAATTTTCACTTACAAAATAATTCAGAAAGTTTACTTGTTAATGAGAGAAGCGGCAAAGCAAATCAGTGGTCGAGCAATGCCTTAGCACAACTCAACCACCGATAAGCAGAATAAGTTAGGCGTTATTCTTTTGGATGTTCGGTCAGCGAGAACCAGTTTCCGCAGCCGTCTTTGAACAACGCTTCTGTCCCGTAAAACTCCTTTGTGGGTGGCTTGGTGAATTCGATCCCTTTGGCTTTCAGGTCTTCGTAGGTCTTTTGACAATCATCCGCCTCCCAAACGCCGCCACTCATCGCATCTCTGTCGAGCAAAGCACGGACATGCGGTATGAGATCTGCCGCGAACATCGGCTCGGCGGGTTCTGAGAGGACAACTTCCAGGTCAGGTTGCGTCGGCGGGCTGACAGTCAACCAGCGAAAGCCATTGTCCATGGTCATGTCGGTTTTGACCTTGAACCCCAGTTTATTGACATACACATCGTATGCCTGTGCCTGATCGCGTACCATCAGTCCCGTGTGAGAAAGTCTTGTAATCATATTTGCCTCATTTCTAATTGATTTTCTGTGATAATAGCACAACTGTTCTACAAATGCTTCTTGAAAATTGCTCTTTTGTCCACCCAGAAAAAGAGCCGAAAGAAATTTATTCTTTCGGCTCTGAAACCTGAATACCGTGCATGATCACATAACAATTGGGAATGAATTTGAGCGGATTCTTGCGCATCTCCCACGCCCGTGCCCGATAAATCGAAGGCGACCAGCCGACGATTTTATGAAACAGCGTGCTGAATGACCCCAAACTTTCAAAGCCCACTTCAAAGCAAATTTCCGTGACTGTAAGCGTGTCTTCTGCCAGTAATTCTTTTGCGCGTTCGATACGCTTGCGTGTCAGATATTCGTGCGGAGTCGCATGAAAGGCAGCACGGAAGGCGCGCAGAAAATGAAAGCGTGAGAAATTGGCCGTGCGTGCCAGTTCGTCCAAATCAAGCGGTTGCGTGAACTGCGTGTCAATTAACTCCCTCGCTCGCAATAGTGATTCATGGTTAGTCGATCGTGCCATAGAAAAAATTATACTGCTCTTATTTCATATAGCGCCACAAAACCAAAGCCACCACGCTAGGTATTCGGTTGCTACTCGGATGGCATCATCATCATTCTGTGCTTGTCCCGCAAATCGTTTATCTGTATTTCCATATACGAAATAAACTAATCCATTCTCATGCTTGAAAGGATAAGCTCTCTCTCTGGACTCAAACTCATCACGTGCCCAAACTGAGATGGAGAAAGAATCTGGGCGCTCCACGGTCTTTTTGTAGACGTTAAGTACTTTCATCTTGTTAGTATAAAAACTTATACCTCTGTCACTTGAAAGACCCATAAAATTCCGCAGGGCAATCAAAGCTCTTTCTCTATCAATATTACTTAGAGCAAGCATAGCCCTATGCGGAATATCTAATAACCGATCTTGGCGTGAGATTATTTTTTCCAATATTGATATAACGTGTGGGTTGCGAATAATCCATAAATTATCAATAATGCTTAAAAAGCATTCATATTTTGGAGTATCAAGCTTAAACTTTGATTTTACAAGGTCTTGCTCAAGATATTTTTCCAGTTCGCCCAATATGTGGAGTTGTGTTTCCGAATCACGTCTTGTTATCGAACGGATAAATCTCGAAATATATGGTTCAATTGCAACTTTCCATTTTACTTCCTGCTCCAAAAAGGTCATCAGTTGCGTAAAGGTGCTATGATCCCCAATTTGGGAAAGAACTGCCGCGGCATTATTACGGACGATTTGATTCTCGTCTTTGATTTTTTCAAGTATTAATGGAATACTTTCATCAAGATACTCTTCAAATTCGAGAGTAAATCCATCAATTTCGGATTTCGAAATAATAATGGTTAATTTTTTCAATAGATGCACTGGTATGTTCATATATCCTCCAAATTACATCCTCGCCTTAATCGCTAACCCTGCGACCACACTACTAAACGCATTGGACTCTTTCACCTTCTCCTTGCCAAAAATCCGCGCAAGCATCCCTGTAAACAACGGGATATTCGACGAGCCGCCTGTTTTCACGACTGCATCAATTTCTTCAATGTCGAGTCCTGATTTGGCAATTGTATCAAGCAACACTTTTTCTACATCAACCAGATAATGCTGAATATCGGACTCAAATTGAGAGCGTGCGTAAAGCTCCCATAAAGATATATCTTTATCTTCAAGACTAATTACTGTAGCACCTTCATTTGATAAAGCGATCTTCCCGGCTTCGACGCGATTGTAAAACGTGAACGCCAGGTCGTTGTAGATCAGTCCCTCTAGCGCCTTCAAGCGGACAGGCACGACCTTTGCCTGAATCGCTTTTTCAAGGATGTTGCGATTGATGGGTGTGCCTAATTCGGGGAGTGCCATCCAATCAGGAATCGCGTAGATCATATCCATGATCTCGGGATGATGCTTTACCTTCCCGAATCCAAAATGTGGCAACATGCGCTTCTCGATAATAGTGCGGTCAAAGTCAGAGCCTGCGATGTCCACGCCGCCGCTGGCATAGACTTTGCGATTCTTGTCACCGAGGCGCATCACGGCGATATCGAGCGTGCCGCCGCCGAAGTCAAAGATAACGACATTCTGCGGCTTGGTCATGGATTGTTCGTAATCTAATGCGGCGGCAATAGGCTCCAGTTCAAAGTCCACTTCTTTGAAGCCAGCCTCATGCGCGGCTTGGCGCAGAGTCTCCTGTGCTTTGTGATCTTGTTCGGGATGCTCAGAAAATTTCACTGGGCGACCAAGCGTCACAGTGTCAATGGTTTCACCCAACACATCTTCGGCACGTTTCTTCAGTAAACTCAAATACGTCTTCGCCAGATCGCCCACCGTGAAATAACGTTCAAAAATTTGCGTGCCCTGATAATTATCCTTGCGCAGCGCGGTCTTGAGATATTGCAGCAACCGTCCCGGCTTCAATTCATCCACGTACACAAAAATATCGCGCACGTAATGCATGTCCGCGCCATACACGTCGATCTCGCCCGCCCATTGCTTCACATAACGCCGCTGGCGATTTACATTATCGCGGTAATATGTTTCCACCGCTTCCTGCCCGAGATACGTGCGATAGTCGCGCGTAATATACAACACGGTCTTGATGACTTCAGGCAAAACATTTTTCGGATCAACGGGCAATAGTTTGACGCGCTGACCATCATAGACTGCGACACCTGAATTGGATGTACCGAAGTCAATGCCGACTTTGAGACTCATGATGCGGCTCGCTTCACGCTGTCAGCTGGGATGATGCCAATGGACAGAATCAACCCGTCGGCTTCGATCGAACCGGCGCCGGTGATTGATCCGGCTTCGAGAATCCTGAGTCGCCCCGCAGCATCCAGCACGACGATTTGATCGTTATTCCGCACCGCTGCTGCACCCATAAAACGGACGCCCTGCTCGAGACGCGCTGGCGGGATGAGAGCCTGCCCTTTCGCCGTGGACGATTTTGATGACTCGATGCTTTTGCTTTCACGATGAATCGCTTTGCCGGTTTGCGTGATGCAAAGTAGAGTTGTATCGGCAGCAGTTGTAAACGACGCGATGACATAATCGGTAGCGGAGAGTTTGATGTGTTCATCGGTGGCATAAGAAAGATCATCCACATCGAAGGCGATAACCTTGCCCTCGTACGTGACGAACGCCGCGCGATCTTTTTTGTGCGAGAGTTGCAGGTCGAACGGCTGATCGGACTTTTGCAGTGCGCCCTTGCCGATGTAATGATTGCCGAGAATGGACTGCGCCATGGAGGTCATGGTCTTCTT
>Ga0209131_1002380_pt1 | contig 12782 bp, 12 predicted proteins | sample GraSoi_2013_40cm_FD_185826 | JGI IMG/M metagenome (GOLD analysis project Ga0209131, IMG submission 185826) | Grasslands soil microbial communities from the Angelo Coastal Reserve, California, USA - Sample 9_17_2013_40cm (SPAdes) (version 2) | ecosystem: Environmental > Terrestrial > Soil >...
GGCACTTGATGAGCCTGGGCAAGATCGACCTCGTGCTGGTCGGCGCAGACCGCATCGCTGCGAACGGGGACGTGGCGAACAAGATCGGCACTTATACGCTTGCCGTACTCGCCGAACGGCACCGCATCCCGTTCTACGTCGCCGCTCCGCTTTCCACGATCGATGTGAATACCGCCAACGGCATGGCGATTCCGATCGAGGAGCGGAACGGCTCGGAGGTCACCGGCTACGCCGGCTCTCGCTGGGCGCCCGAAGGCGTGGTCGTCGTCAATCCCGCGTTCGACATCACCCCCGCCGAACTCGTGAGCGCGCTCTTCACCGAGAAGGGCGCCGTCACGCGGCCCGACGCGCGCCAGATTCGTGCCCTCTTCCGCGGTTGACGCGCGCCCGCCGGTCAGCCGCGCTAGGGGCCCCCGACTTTCACTCCCTTGACGCGCAGCATCGCGATAACGCTGTCGGGCCCCACCAGGTGGGCAGCTCCCACGATGATCATGTGGGTGCGCCCGTCCGCGATCATCTTTTCGATCTGTGGCACCCACTTGTCGTGGCGATCCTTGAGAATGCGTTTGCGCAGCACGGGGAAATCGTCGAGACCGATATTCAGGGTCCTCTCGAGCGCCGCGAGATCGCCTTTGCGGTAGGCGGCGAGCATCTCGCCGAGCATTTTCGGCGTTTCGCGAACTTGCCGGAGGGTAATCGTCAGAAGCGCGATCTCCTGCTCGCGCGTGAGCTCGGCGAAGACCTTGAGCTGTGACTCGTTCGTCTCCAGCGAGGCGAGTCTCTTGCCGTTTGCTTTCGCCCACGTCATGACTTGCTGCTCCACGCCGTTGCTCGGGTCGAAGCCCTGATTGACGACGAATTGCACGCCCAAGGTCAGCGCGGCGAGCCAGGGCCGCAAAGGCGCAAGAGCGGGGGTCGGCACTCCGAGGTCCGTCGCCGTTTTATCGAGCTCGGCCCGCGTGCTCCGGGACAAGATGCCGTCAAGCGTCTGCCCCGGCGGGAGAAGGCCGTATTTCGCGATCAATGTCTGGGAGACCTGCGGGTTTTCCGCTGCAGCGAGGTCGGTCTCGAAGACGACGACCGCGGCCTCGTTCAAAGCGTTGTCCACCGCCGGCGTCCGCCATTTCACGTCGTCGGGGAGAAAATGGAACGAGCCGAACAGGAAAACGCTGCCCTTCGGGCCGGCGGCCTTCCACAGGGCCGGCGAGTCGCCCTGCGCTGTTGCATCGCGCGTCGCAGCCGGCGAAAACGCGATGCTCAGCGCGGCAAGACCTGTCCCGAATGCGGCGGCCAGACCGCGCAGCCCTTCAGGAGCTTTCATGACCCTTCGAAGCTCGCGGTCGCCGATCAGCATGCGCCGGAACGGGCATGGCCCGTTCCGGTCCGGCTATACGAGCGCGACGTTCTTCAGCGGCAGGCTCCGCACCGGCTTCCCGGTCGCCGCGTGAATGGCGTTCAGCACCGCGGGCGCCACCACGCAGATCGTCGGCTCGCCCACGCCGCCCCAGAAGTCGTGGGTCGGCACGAGCACCGTTTCGACCTTCGGCATTTCGGCAAGCCGCAGCAGCTTGTAGTTGTGGAAGTTCGACTCCACCACGGAGCCGTTCGCGACGGTGCACTCGCCGTAGAAGGTCGCGGAGAGGCCGTAGACCACCGAGCCCTCGACCTGCGCGGCGATCTGGCCGGGATTGACCGTGTGGCCGCAATCGAGCGCGAGCACCATGCGATGCACCTTCAATTCGCCTTTGTCGCTCACCGAAACCTCGGCGACAGCGGCCGAATAGCTGCCATAGCCCATGAACTGCGCGATGCCGCGATGCACGCCCGCGGGCAGCGGCTTGCCCCACCCGGCCTTCTCGGCCGCCGCGTTCAGCACGGCGAGGTGCTTGGGATGTTTGCTCATGAGCTCGCGGCGGAATTCGAGCGGATCCTTGCCCGCCGTACGCGCCACTTCGTCCATGAAGCATTCGAGATACACGGCGTTCTGGTTGGTGTTGACGCCGCGCCAGGGGCCCACCGGCACGTGCGTGTTGCGCATCGCGTACTCGATGAGGAAATTCGGCACGGTATAGCCGAACTGCGCGTCGCCGGGTTCCTGATACAGCCCTTGCAGCTGCCGCGTGTCCTTGCCGTCCTTGATCGCGCCCGGATTCAGGAACGCGTTGATCGATTGTCCCGATATGCGGATGTGCATGCCGACGAGCTTGCCGCTCTCGTCGAGCCCCGCTGAGAGCTTGCACTGCGAGATCGGCCGGTAGAAGTCGTGCGCCATGTCTTCCTCGCGGCTCCAGATGAGCTTCACCGGAACGCCCGGGAACTGCTTGGCTATGGCGACCGCCTGGCGCGTGTAATCCTGCGTGCCGCCGCGCCGGCCGAAGCCGCCGCCAAGAACGTGCTTGTGCACCTCGCACTTTTCCAGCGGCAGTCCGGACTCCTCGGAGGTGACGGCGAGGGCGGCCTCCGCGCTCTGGGTCGGCACCCACACTTCGGCGCTGTCCGCGGTCACCTTCGCCGTGCAGTTGTTGGGCTCCATCGTCGCGTGCGCGAGGAAGGGCGTGCTGTAGACCGCTTCGACCCTCTTCGCTGCGCCGGCGATCGTCTTCAACGCGTCGCCGCCGTCCTGCCACGAGGCAAACGGTTCGTTCGTCGCGGTGAGGCCTTCCTTCAAGCGCTCCGCGATGATCGCGCTCGATTGCGACGCGCCGGACCCTTCGTTCCAGACGATCGGAAGCGCCGCGAGCGCCGATTTGGCGTGCCACCAGGTGTCGGCGACGACGGCCACGGCGTTGTCGTGCACCTTGACGGCGCGGCGCACCCCGGGCATTCCGGAGATTTTCGACTCGTCGTAGCTCGCGAGCTTGCCGCCGAACACGGGGCTCGCCTTCACCGCCGCGTGCAGCATGCCCGGCAGCTTCAAGTCGATCGCATAAACCAGGCTGCCGTTCAGCTTCATCGCGGTGTCGAGACGCTTGATCGGCTTGCCGGCGATCTTCCAGTCCTTCGGGTCCTTGAGCTTGATGCTCTTCGCGTCGGGAGGCGTGAGTTTCGCCGCTGCGGCGGAGACTCTGCCGTAGCTCGTCTTTCGGCCTGAAGCCGCGTGCGTGATGACGCCGTTCTCCACGCTGAGTTCGCCGACCGGAACCTTCCACTGATCTGCGGCCGCCTGCAGCATCATCATGCGCGCCGCGGCGCCGCCCCGGCGCACATAGTCCTGCGAGGTGCGGATGCCGCGGCTGCCGCCGGTCGCCATCTCGCCCCAGATGCGCTTGCGGGCGAGGTTCTGGCCGGGGCTGACCCACTCCACGGCCACTTTCTTCCAGTCGCATTCGAGCTCCTCGGCGACCAGCTGGGCAAGGCCGGTCTCGGTGCCCTGCCCCATCTCCGAGCGCGCGATGCGGATCACGCAAGTGTCGTCGGGCCGCACGACCACCCAGGCATTGATTTCGCTTCCCGCTTTGGCCGCGGTCGTCGCTTCGGCCGTTCCGATGAAAGGCAGGTTGAATCCGAGCGCGAGCCCGCCGCCCGCAGCCGCGGAACCGACGATGAACTTGCGGCGCGAAAGATTGGTGGCTTTGACGCGAGATATATTTTTCATGGTCGTCTCCTCAGGCCTTCTTCGCCATGTCCGCCGCCATGTGCACGCCGGCGCGGATGCGCTGATAGGTGCCGCAGCGGCAGATGTTGGTCATCGCCGCGTCGATGTCGGCGTCGGTGGGATTCGGATTCTTCTTGAGCAGCGCGCTGGCCGCCATGATCTGCCCCGACTGGCAGTAGCCGCATTGCGGCACGTCGAGCTCCGCCCAGGCCTTCTGGACCGGGTGCGAGCTCGCGCGCGACAGCCCTTCGATGGTGACGATCTTGTCGGTGGCCTTGACGCTCCCGACCGGCACGGAGCAGGAGCGCCGCACCTCGCCGTTGATGTGCACGGAACACGCGCCGCACTGCGCGACGCCGCAGCCGTACTTCGTTCCGGTCAGGCCGACTTGCTCGCGGATGACCCACAGGAGCGGCGTCTCGGCCTCCACCTGCACGTCGCGGACCTTGCCGTTGATATTGAGTTTTGCCATGACCGCCCTCCTTTGACTTGACGCTGAATCTTATATGAGAAAGCCAGGTCATCCAAGATATCCGACTCCCCTCGCCATGAGGCCGGCACACGGGATTATCGCGACCACCCCGGCCAGCTCCCAGCGAATGACGGAGCGGATCGACGCTATCTTGCGGTCGGCCAGGGCCGGCATCTGTCCCCGTTTCAGGGACTTACCCCTGGTTCTCCCCGGTCGTGCCGTGTCGGCATGAGCATTCCACCGCGCATGCTCCGTTCCCTAAGCCGAAATCATTCGTGGTAAACCAATCCTGCCGCAACACCCGCCGCGATGAATTCCACCAGAATCGCCAGGAACCAATAGAACGCGAGCCCAAGCGGGATGGGCAGAAGCACGTACCAGCCAAAGCTGTTCATCACGGACAACATGGCTCCCACGTACAGACCGTAACGGAACCCCTGCCCTAAACCGGGCTTGCCTTTCTCGTAGCCCTTCACGTAGATCAGCGCGAAGAACGGTGCGAAGACCAGCATCCCTACCCAGAACACCCACATCATTTTCTGCATCTCGGCTTCCGACCGCCACACCGAAGCCGTCTGCTTGTACATGTCCGACAGGAGCACACCGTGGATGAGAAATTCCAGCACTCCGATCACGACAACGACCGCCACGCTCGCCAGCAACCACCGTTTCGCATTCATGCGCTCCTCCTTGTCAATTTTCCTCGTTGCACTATAGAAGCCGGCTGCGTTACCTGTAGCCGGTGACCTCGGCGGGTTTGCCCGCGTCTCGTCCCGCTCCCCGGGTCGCTCCGGCGACCAATGCGACTCTTCCCTCAAGCCCTCGACTCATCATTTCCGCGCTTTGTACAAGTAGACACTCAAGGCGAGCCCCAATACACCGAAACTTACAAGCCCGATCATTGGAAACAAAATCTTTTCGAACGACGTAGTCAGCAGGATCGGCATTGCCGCCCCTCCCGCAATCAGAATCAGCGAGGACCCACCAAGAAACAATAGGAGCAAGGGATGAAAAGCCTTGGCCGCTTTCCCGGCCAATTCTGTGACCGTCTGTCTTTCTGAATAAACGGGAAGGCCGGCTATGAGATACCTCTGTCTTGCGAACAGCAATCCCACCGCAACGCCAATGAAGATCAGGTGGCCTCTGGTGATACCGCCGCTCGCCCCGAGGACGAGGCCGTAGAGGGTCAACAGCGGTACGCCGTACTTACACATCCGCTTGTGATAGTTGAAGAGCTTTTGTCGGCGTGCAGGGTCCCGCACAATTCTCCCTTTACCGATAACTCCGTTCGGAAAATAGATATCAGAACCGTCAAGGTTCTTCCTGAATGCCGTCTCCGCCAGGTTATCGAAGAATCCCATCAGTCCTCCAGCTCGGAAATCTAACGTTCGCGCCCGGTCGCGCGCGACTGCCATGTTTGACCAAGGTACGCTGCTTCACTCGCGTCGGGCTGGGGCACGGGGTTAGACAGCACTACCCGTCTCAATTTCATGGCATCGCCATCGCTATTCCTGCTTGATGCCCGCGGCGTTCACCGCGTCACGCCATTGCGGCGCTTCGCTGCGGATCAAGGCTGCAAACTCGGCCGGCGTGTTGGCGTATGCTTCAACGCCGATTTTGTTCAGTCTCTCGATAACGCCCGGATCGCGCGTTGCCTTCGCCACCTCTTGCGCGATGCGGTCAATGATTCGTTTCGGCGTGGCAGCGGGCGCCATCAGTCCGTTCCAGGTGTCGGCGCGAAAACCCGGATAGAACTCCTCGATCGTCGGCAGATCGGGTAATATCGGCGCGCGCTTCCCGCCGGAGACGGCAAGCAGCCTGATCTTGCCGCTCTTCGAATGCTGGATCAGGTCCGCTGCGGGACCGAAGTACATCTGCACCTGGCCGCCAACGAGATCAGTCGCCGCCTGCACGCCCTTGTAGGGAATATGGGTCATCGTCAGACCGGCACGCGAAGTGAAAAGCGCCGCGCTAAGATGACCAGCGCTGCCAGTGCCGGCCGAGGAGTAGCTGAGTTGTCCGGGGTGCGCCCGCACGTACTCGATGAACTCATTGAGCGTTTTCGCGGGTATCGAGATGTGCACGGCGAGCACATATGTGCTTTTACCGAAAATCGAGACTGGCGCGAAGTCCTTTAGCGGATCGTAGTTCACCTTCTGTATCAACGGTAGGATCGAGACTTGCGGGGTGGTGGCCCAGAACAGCGTGTAGCCGTCGGCCGGGGACTTCGCCACGTATTCGGCAGCGATTGCTCCCGTAGCGCCCACGCGGTTCTCAACCAGGAACTGCTGACCGAACGCCGCCGAGAGCCGCTCGGAAATTACACGCGCCTGGGTGTCCGACAAGCCACCAGCCGAGTAAGGAACAATCACCCTGACCGGCCGCTGCGGCCAGGTTTGAGCCTGGAGAACGGACGCGGCTAGGGCACAGCCAACCGCGATGCAGAGTGCGATCCATTTTTTCATCGTTTTCCTCCCATGAGTAGTGCTAGTCAAAACATGCACAACACCTGCCATCGGGAAGGATGCGAAACTCCTCATATTCACTGTGACGAGAGATGTCCATTGTGCTGTCTAACGTTCGCAGCCGCCGGCGCGCGACCGTGATGGCAAAACGTAGTACGACGCTTCATGCGCGTCCGGGTGCGCTGCGGGTTAGCCATCCGACGCACAGTTTGTGGAGATGCCATCCAATACCAGCAGCGCGGGTCTTATGGTGCCACCCGCTCCAAGGCATTTGCCTTCATCACCGGATTCGTCTCGGGTGACCCCAAGAATTTAAGAAAGCTTCGAGCGGCTGGCACATCACTAGCGTCGAGGGCAACACCACCGACAAAGACGGTCCAGTTCTGGATCTCTTGAGGCAAAACTCCCAGCAGCTCGACGCCCGGCCGGCCTATTCCATCACTTACGATTGAAATCCCATACTCGACCTCGCCGGCTGCAACCGCTCGTTGGTTTTGTCCACCACCGCCCATAAGTCTTGTTTTCGGTTTCAGAATATCGGCAAGGCCAAGCCGCTCGATCAGACCTGCCACATAGACGCCAGTGTTGCTTTCTCTGGTATAGCTAATTGACTTGGCCTCAACAAGCATTTTCTTGAAAGCCTCCACCGAGCTGATGTCGAGTTTTGGGGCACCGGGGCGTACCCAAACGCCTATTCCGACGCGAGCAATTTCGACGCGCGAATCCGCAACGATCTTGCTACGGGTGATTAAGTTGTTAATTTCCGTGGGGGTAATAATCGCGATATCAAATCTCTCGCCAGAATCGATTCTGCGCATAATCGGAGCGTTGACTTCGAAAGTGACCAAGAGCTTATGTCCGGTCGTGTTCTCGAACGTTGGCACGATCTCCTTGAACACGCCGACCAATCCGGGTAGGGAAAACACCTTGATTTCTGCGGCCTGAGCTGCCGGCGAAGCAGCCTCCAGAATTGCGAAAAGCACGGCCAACAATGTGATGAACCACGCCCTGTGCGTGTTAGATGAAACCCTGCTCCTGAGCATCATTGGTTTCCTCCTGATATTGGCTAACGTTCGCGTTGAGCGGCGCGCTTCAGCGCGTCCGCTCTCGAACGCGTGGTTAGGTGTGCCTCGCGAGACCATATGCATACCCCTACGATAGCGCACCCTGATATAAGGCCGACCCAGAACTGCACGAACAAGACAGGAACAATTGCCACGGCCACGTTTATCCGAACCCCTTTTGCGAAAAGAATAAGCACAACCCCTAGAACTACGCAAAGTGGGAGCAACGCTCCGACAGCAAAAGATGCGGGTTCGTTGAAAGTTATTCCACGAGACGCAGTAGGGCCATCGAAATGGAAGAAAGCGCCAATAAGTGCGGCGACTGGGCCAACTAACCATAGAGATAGAGCTAGGTGAATTGCCCGTCGCTGTTTCGACGAGTGGAACGACTTGCGCCAGAGCCACGCGAAAGCCGTAAGAGCGAGTGCGGCTAGCGCGTAGGGAATTAACTTGGGATGCAGAAACTCCGAATAAATTGCCGCGAAAACCTCAAAGGTTGTCATGGCACACCTAACGTACAATCATCTTCCGAAAAACCATCTAATCTGGCGTGTCAGTCTACGCTCCGCCAAGTTTGCCTTCAAATTCATCTGGCTAGCGACGCGGTGCGCTAGATCAAGCCTTGATAGATTGCGCGCGGAAGATCAAGTGCCTGATTTCCTGAGGGGTGAAACCCCGCACGGGCGTGCGCGCCCGACTAAGCGGCGACTCTGACTGGCGTGCCCGCCGGCACGAGCTCGAAAAGCTCCACGACGTCGTGGTTGCGCATGCGTATGCACCCGATCGACCCCGGTTTTCCCATCTCGACCGCGTCCGGGCTGCCATGGATGTAGATGTAGCGCCGCATGGTGTCCACCTCCCCCAGCCGATTTCTCCCCGGCTCGCACCCCGACAGCCACAGGATGCGTGTGAGGATCCAGTCTCGTCCGGGAAAGCGCTCGGCCATTTCCGTCGTCCAGATCTCGCCTGTCGGGCGGCGCCGGACAAACACGGTATTCAAAGGCTGCCCTGCGCCGATTTTCGCCCGCACGATGTGCTCGCCCCGCGGCGTGCAGAAGCTCCCCTGCAGCTCGCCCGGGCCGTTGCGCGAGGTCGACACGAGATAGCGCCGGACCTCCCGCCCGTTCTCCAGGAGCGCGAGGCTCTGCTCCGGGATCGAGATCTCAATTCTCGGCATTGCGCCGCGCTGCGAAGAATTCCGAGAGCAGCCGGCCCGCCTCGTCCGCGAGAACGCCGCCCGTCACCGTCGTGTGGTGATTGAGTTTTTTCTTCGAAAAAAGATCGACCACGCTGCCGCAGGCGCCTGTCTTGGGGTCGGCCGCGCCGTAGACGAGGCGCGCGATCCGTGCGTGCATGATCGCCCCGGCGCACATGGCGCAGGGCTCGAGCGTCACGTAGAGCGAGCAGCCTTCGAGCCGGTAGTTGCCGAGCGCGGTCGAGGCTTCGCGCAAGGCCTGGATTTCCGCGTGGGCGCTGGGGTCCTTGCTCGAGATCGGCGCGTTGTAGCCGCGGCCGATGACTTTCCCGTCCTTCACCACGAGCGCGCCTACGGGCACTTCTCCCCGCTCGGCCGCGCGTACCGCGAGGCGCAGCGACTCGCGCATCCTCGCGGCGTCGAAATCGGCGTCCATCACTCCCACTCAATGGTCGCGGGCGGCTTGCTCGAGACGTCGTAGACCACGCGGTTGATGCCGCGCACTTCATTCATGATGCGGCTGGAGATTTTTCCGAGCAGCTCGTGCGGCAGCGGCGCCCATTCGGCGGTCATGAAATCGGTGGTCTGTACCGCGCGCAGGGCGACGACGTGCTCGTAGGTGCGCCCGTCGCCCATGACGCCCACCGATTTCACCGGCAGGAACACCGCAAAAGCCTGCGCCACCTTGTCGTACCAACCGGCCGCGCGCAGCTCCTCGATGAAGATCGCGTCCGCGCGGCGGAGCAGTTCCGCGTGCTCCCGCTTCACTTCGCCGAGGATGCGCACACCGAGGCCTGGTCCCGGGAAAGGATGCCGGAACACCATCTCGCGCGGGAGTCCCAGGGCGAGACCCAGCTCACGCACTTCGTCCTTGAAGAGATCCCGCAGGGGTTCGAGAAGCTTCAAGTGCAGCGTCTCGGGCAAGCCCCCCACGTTGTGGTGCGACTTGATGGTGTGCGCCTTCTTGGTCTTGGCCCCCGCCGACTCGATCACGTCCGGATAGATCGTGCCTTGCGCGAGCCACTTCACCTTAGGAAACTTCTTCGCCTCCATTTGGAACACTTCGACGAATTCGCGCCCTACGATCTTTCTCTTCTCCTCCGGGTCGGCGACCCCCGCGAGCGCGCGAAGGAAGCGCCCGGAGGCGTCGACGAGTTCGACTTTGACGCCGAGATTTCGGGAGAACGTCTGCATGACTTCCTCAGCTTCATTCAGCCGCAGCAGACCCGTGTCCACGAACACGCAGGTGAGCTGCGCGCCTATGGCGCTGTGAATCAGGGCGGCCGCCACCGCCGAGTCCACGCCGCCGGATAGCCCGAGCAGCACGTCCTCCTTCCCGACTTCGCGGCGGACTTTCTCCACGGCCTCGCCAAGATAATCGGGCATGTTCCAGTCGCGCGCGCAGCCGCAGATCTCATGTACGAAGCGGCCGAGGATCGCGCCGCCCTGGCGCGTGTGCGTCACCTCCGGATGGAACTGCACTCCGTAGAATTTGCGCGCTTCGTCGGCCATTCCGGCAATCGGCGTAACCTCGTTGCTCGCGATGAGCTTGAATCCCCGCGGGAGCGCCGTGACCTTGTCGCCGTGGCTCATCCAAACGTCGAGCAAGCCGTGCCGCTCGCCGTTGATGCGGTCCTGAATGCCGTCGAGGAGCTTCGAGCGGCCGTGGGCGCGGACTTCGGCATAGCCGAATTCACGCACCCGGGAATTCTCGACTTGGCCGCCGAGCTGAGCCGCCATGGTCTGCATGCCGTAGCAGATCCCGAGGACGGGAACGCCGAGCTTGAAGACCGCGTCGGGGGCCTTGGGCGTCGCATTTTCGTACACGGAGGCGGGGCCGCCGGAGAGGATGACTCCGCGCGGGGCGAAGCGGCGGATGAATTCCTCGTCCACGTCGAAGGGATGCAGCTCGCAGTAGACCTGCGACTCCCGGACGCGGCGCGCGATCAGCTGCGAGTACTGCGCGCCGAAGTCCAGAATAAGAATTTTGTCGTGCACTTACTCGACCTGGTAGTTCGGCGCTTCCTTGACGATCTGAACGTCGTGCACGTGCGACTCGCGCATCCCCGCCGCGGTGATCTCGACGAACTGGGCCCGGGTGCGCATGGCGTCGATGCCCTCGCAGCCGCAATAGCCCATGCTCGCACGCAAACCTCCCATCAGCTGTTCGATCACCCGCACGACCGGACCCTTGTAGGGCACCCGCCCCTCGACCCCTTCGGGTACGAGCTTGTCCGAGTGCACCGACGAATCCTGGAAGTAGCGGTCGGCCGCGCCCTGCTGCATGGCGGCGATCGAGCCCATACCACGATAGGATTTGTAGGAACGGCCTTGGAACAGCTCGATTTCACCGGGCGATTCCTCGGTGCCGGCGAACAGGCTGCCCAGCATTACCGCGTGGGCGCCGGCCGCGACCGCCTTTGCGACGTCCCCGGAAAAGCGCACGCCGCCGTCGGCGACGAGCGGCACGCCCGCTTTCTCGAGCGCGGCGGCGACGTTCTGGATCGCGGTGATCTGCGGGATGCCGACGCCGGCAACGACGCGCGTGGTGCAGATCGACCCCGGCCCGATGCCGACCTTGACGCCGTCCGCCCCTTGATCGACGAGCGCCCTGGCGCCGTCGGAGGTGGCGATATTGCCGCCTATCACCTCGGCCAACCCGGCATTGCGCTTGATCCACTTCAGCCGGTCGAGCACGCCCTGCGAATGCCCGTGCGCGGTATCGACGACGATCACGTCGACGCCCGCCTCGACCAGCACTGCGACGCGCTCCTCGGTGTCTTCGCCGACACCGACCGCGGCGCCGACGCGCAGTTTTCCGTGCTGGTCCTTGGTGGCGTATGGATGCTCGCTCGATTTCAGGATGTCCTTCACCGTGATCAGGCCGCGCAGCTCGAAGCCGTCCCGCACCACCAGCACGCGCTCGAGCCGATGCTTGTGCAGGAGCTCGCGGGCTTCCTCAGGGCTTGCGCCTTCCTTGACGTACACCAGCCGATCGCGCGGGGTCATGATGGCGCGCACTGGCTGGTCGAGATTGGTCTCGAAGCGGTAGTCGCGGTTGGTGACCATGCCGACCACCTTGCCCTTCTCGACAACCGGAAATCCCGACACCCGATGCTGCTGCGTGAGCGCGAGGAGCTCTCGGACCGTGATTTCGGGCGTTACCGTCACCGGATCGCGGAGCACGCCCGATTCATAGCGCTTGACCTTGGCAACCTCCACGGCCTGCTTCTTGGCGGTGAGATTCTTGTGGATGATGCCGATGCCGCCCTCTTGCGCGATGGCGATCGCGAGCCGCGACTCGGTCACGGTGTCCATCGCCGCCGAGACGAGCGGGATATTGAGCTGGATGTTGCGCGTCAGCCGGGTCTTGAGGCTGACATTGCGAGGCAGGACGCTGGAGTGGGCTGGAACGAGGAGGACGTCGTCAAAGGTGAAGGCCTTCTGAACCGGACGCATTGCCACACCCAAAAGTCGGATTATACGCCGGTCGCATCCGCCGGTAAATTCTAGGCACTCGCGTGCACCCTTCGATTGACTGGTGCGTTGAAACTCGCTATGGTGCTCCTCACTTGGTGAAATAAAACTCGTCATGATCCGACTCGCACTGCTTGCCGTCGCATTCCTCGCTGTATCGAGCGCGCATGCGCAGGTCCACAAATGCGTCGATGCCGCGGGCAAGACCATCTATACGCAGGACCCCTGCCCCGCGAATACGAAATCAGGGACGATGTCCCGCAGCGTTATCCCGGCCCCAGCGATTGCCCCTCAAGCGGCGCCCGCGGACCAGGCGGCAAAGGGTGCAAAGGGTGATGCCGCGAAGAAATCCGGGCCCAAGACGGCGGCAGAACAGGAACAGGACTTCCGCAAGCGGCAGCAGGATCAGGCAAAGGCAGCGAAGGAATCCGAGCAGAAGTCTGCGGAAGCGCAGCGCAAGGAAGAGAACTGCCGCAACGCCAGGGAGCGCCTCGCACAATACGAGATCGGCGGG
>Ga0209131_1002381_pt1 | contig 12777 bp, 7 predicted proteins | sample GraSoi_2013_40cm_FD_185826 | JGI IMG/M metagenome (GOLD analysis project Ga0209131, IMG submission 185826) | Grasslands soil microbial communities from the Angelo Coastal Reserve, California, USA - Sample 9_17_2013_40cm (SPAdes) (version 2) | ecosystem: Environmental > Terrestrial > Soil >...
GACCGGCCTTCGCGCTTGCTGCCGCAGCGGCTGGTGGCGGAAATCCTCGAGCCGCGCGCTCGCGAGCTGTTTGAAATGATGCGCGAAACTCTGCGGCAGAACGGCATGTTCGATGCATGTCTGGCGGGCATCGTGCTGAGCGGCGGAGGGTCGCGGCTGCCGGGAATTTTCGATGTGGCGGAATCGGTTCTGCGCAAGCCGGTGCGGCTTTCCTGGCCGACGCCTTTGGCAAGAATGCCAGCCACGCTGGCTGAGCCGGAGTTTGCTACGGTGCTCGGCATGGTGCATTACGGACAGCGCGCGCGGGTCGCGCGCGGGTTCCAGGGAGATCGCTGGGGATCGAGATTGAAGGCGATGCTAGTGGGATGAAAGGCAGTGATCAGTGATCGGTGGACAGTGGTCAGTAACACCAGATCGAAAACTTGGACAAGTCTTTGCTGGCCACTGGCCACTGATCACTGGCCACTTCTGTAGACGAAATTCAAACTAGGTGGAGAAAATGAAAAAAGATCCGAGCATTCGCATCAGCTTTAACGAAGAGCCTCTGAACGATGCCAAGATCAAGGTCATCGGCGTGGGTGGAGGCGGGGGCAACGCGGTCAACCGCATGATCGATGCCGGAGTGGAGGGCATCGAGTTCATCGTCGCCAACACAGACTTGCAGGCGCTGCGCATGTCGCGCGCGCCGGTGAAACTGCAACTGGGCGTGAAGCTGACAAATGGTCTGGGCGCAGGCGCGAATCCGGAAGTCGGGCGCAAGGCGGCGCTCGAAGACTCCGACAAAATCATCGAAGCGCTCGAAGGCGCCGACATGGTATTCGTCACCACCGGACTGGGCGGCGGCACGGGCACGGGGGCGGCGCCGATTATCGCGTCTCTGGCCTGCGAAATGGGCGCGCTTACCGTCGCTGTCGTCACCAAGCCATTCTCGTTCGAAGGGAAGCGGCGCATGACGCAGGCGGAGAAAGGCATTGCGGAGCTGATGGAGTCCGTGGACACAACCATCGTTATCCCCAACGAAAAGCTGCTGGCGGTAGCGGAGAATGCGGGGTTCTTCGAGTCATTTCGCATCGCCGACGACATTTTGCGGCAGGGCGTGCAGGGAATTTCAGACATCATCACGATTCCCGGCATCATCAATCGCGACTTCGCCGACGTGAGGACGATCATGGCCCGCATGGGTTACGCGGTAATGGGCACGGCGACGGCGAGCGGCCAGAATCGGTCTTCCGAGGCGGCGCGGCGGGCCATTGCATCGCCGTTGCTGGAGGCAGGCGCGATCGACGGAGCGCGCGGCATCCTGATCAATATTACCGGTTCGGCTTCGCTGAAGCTGGCGGAAGTGCAGCAGGCATGCACGATCATCCAGAGCGCGGCGCATGAGGATGCGAATATTATTTTCGGCGCGGTGATGGACGAGAAGATGAAGGATGCGGTGAAGATCACCGTGATTGCCACGGGCTTCCGCGAAGTGAGCCGGGCGCACCAGCGGCCGGCGGAAACTCATCAATCGTTCGCGGCTTCGCACGACGACGCCATGGACTTCCCCGATCCCGTGGGTCCGGCGCAACCCATGCGGGCGTTTGAGTCTGACTTGAGAATGCAAGAACCGCAGATGATGGAACCTTCCCCTGCTGTAATGGCGCATGCCGGAGCGGAAGTGATCTCGCTCGATACCATGCGCAACGCGATGGTGGCGAATTTCGAGCAGGACGATCTGGACGTTCCAGCCTTTCTGCGCAAGCGCGGCGAAGTCATGTGAGTGGAGTCTGGAATGAGAGAACGCAGACAAATCCGATGCAAGTCCGATGGGTCCGCAATTGGGTACCGAACGAGAAGAGGAAAAACTTTGCAGCACATTGCCGCATCTTTTCAGTAACGGGGTAACCGTTACTGTGGGCTCTGGACCGAAAGTAATTCCCGTTTAAGTACTTATTCCATAACGGGTTAGATTGAAATTGCCGTTTGATCCGATAAAAACTTTATTGTTGCTTCAAACGCTGTAACTCTCGTAGTATCGCGAAGATGCCAGTAGTGACCGGCGAAACGCGGCAACTGGCAGGCGTCGTGCATCTATACGGTTAGGAAACGCAAGATTCAGGGGAACGGGTTCAGAGATGTTCAAGTTGGGAACGCGCTGTCTTCGTCTAGTGGTGATAGTGGGAGGACTGAGTTTGGCGCCGGCAATGTGGGCGGCGCACGTCAACCCGCACGCGCCGAATACCAGCAAGTCGAAATCCACGAAACCCAATGAAAGCCAGCGGACCCGGCGCCGCATGCGCCATCTGGCGCGCAGCCGGAACACTACCGTCCACAGCACGAATGGTTCGCGCGTGACGCGAGCCTCGGTGAGCAGTTCCCGGCACAGATATCACGAGCGCTTCTTTGTGAGTTCGTTCGCCGACGGGATTACGGGCGGCGATGTCACCGAAGGCGAAGATCCCGTAGTTCGCCAGGCAGCCATCGATGCGTTGGGCAACATGAATGGCACAGTGGTGGCGATCCAGCCGACCAGCGGGCGCGTGCTCGCCATGGTCAATCAGAGACTGGCACTGTCGAGCGGCGCGCAACCTTGCTCAACCATCAAACTTTCCGTGGCTCTGGCCGCCTTGAACGAGGGCTTGGTTTCGAAGGAAACCGAGGTCGCACTCGGGCGCCGCAGCCGCATGAATCTTACCGCAGCTCTGGCGCACTCGAACAATGCCTACTTCGAATCGCTCGGCCGCAAGCTGGGATTCGAAAAGGTTGCTTATTACGCCCATCAGTATGGCTTGGGCGAATTGGCGGGCTACGATATCGCGGGCGAGCAATCGGGAACCTATCCCGATGAGGTGATTTCGCAGAAGCTGGGCGGTGTGGGCAAGATGTGTTCTTTCGGAGAGGGCATCTCGATGACGCCGTTGCAGTTGGGTGCAATGGTATCGGCCATCGCCAACGGAGGTACGCTGTATTATCTGCAGCATCCGACCTCGCCAGAAGAGATCACGACTTTCCAACCGCGCATCAAACGCCAACTTGATATTGCGTCCCTGATCCCGGAAATTTCCGTGGGCATGGCTGGGGCGGTGCAATATGGCACGGCTCGCCGTTTGGGCCTCAATTTTAGCGAGGAAGAAATTCTAGGTAAGACCGGGACCTGCTCCCACGCCGGAACTCGCTTTGGCTGGTTCGCCTCCTACGCGAATACCAGCAGCGGACGCATTGTGGTGGTGGTTTTCCTGCAGGGCGGCCGGCCCACGTTTGGTCCGAAAGCGGCGGAAATTGCCGGACTGATGTACCGGAATCTCTACGATCACAACTTCTTCATTGCGGGCACGCCAAGGCCGGCGGCCACCACAGCAGACAGACCTGCCAGCACGACGCCTTAGTCACTCTATTAGTTCCCGCACTAAGCCTCTCTCGAGAGGCTTTTTGTTTTGCCACAAGTGCCGAGTGCAGAAAAGATTAATACGTTCTCACACGAAAACTGCGAATCCTGCCGATAAGTAGCGAAGAGACTTAGCAGGAGTGTGCCGGCAGATTCGGGCCGTGGCTCGTCTCTCACATTTGTGAAAGTTGCAGGCGGAGGGCCGTGGTAAACAAATGAATTCGACGACGATACTACACGGCAGCTACGATTACAGATTGGTGGCGCTCTCGATTGTGCTGGCGGCATTTGCCTCGTATGCTGCGCTGGATCTTGCCGGGCGCGTAACCGCGGCACGCGGCCGGGCGCGAGCGATCTGGCTGAGCGCCGGCGCAGCAGCGATGGGCTTGGGAGTCTGGGCTATGCACTACGTCGGCATGCTCGCCCTGACCACGCCAATGCCAGTTTTTTATCATCTTCCCACCGTGGCGCTCTCGCTGTTGGCGGCGATCATCGCTGCCTCAGGAATGGCGCTATTCGTGGCCAGCCGGATAAAGATGAGTGTCTGGCAGGCAATCGCAGGCAGCGTCGTTATGGGCAGTGGGATCGCGGCCATGCACTATATCGGCATGGCTGCCATGCGTTGCCAGGCTGTGATTGTCTATGACCGCGGAATTGCTGCCCTATCCGTTGTTCTGGCCGTCGTTATTTCTGTGGTGGCGCTGCAAATAGCCTTCCGGCTGCGGGACGAAAAGAGCGGGAATGGCCGGAAGATCATGAGTGCGCTGGTCATGGGCAGCGCCATTCCGCTGATGCACTACACCGGCATGTGGGCTGCGACTCTCCGCAGCTCGAAAGACGCGGTTGATCTCACGCACGCTATCGGCGTTTCCACACTCGGCGTCGTAGCCATCAGCGCAAGCAGTTTTCTGGTGCTGGGGATAGCGATTGCTTCGTCATTTTTCGATCGGTTTATGGCGCAGAAGGGCGATCTGGACCCGGCCCGGGAACGTGAGTTTTATTTCCGGACTATGGCGGAAGCGGTTCCTGAGATTATCTTCACCGCCGACCCTGACGGCATGGACGACTACTTCAATCAGAGGTGCTTTGACTATACCGGATTGACACTCGAACAATGCCGGGGCACGGGGTGGACAACTGCGGTCCATCCCGATGACCTGGCCCTCTGCATGGCGAAGTGGGAAAATGCCCGGCGCACCGGCGACGCCTACGACGTTGAGTATCGCTTGCGCCGGAAAGATGGAACCTTTCGCTGGTTCCTATGCCGGGGCAATCCTATCCGCAACGCTGCAGGAGATGTCGTCAAATGGTTTGGCACGTGTACCGACATCGAGAATCAGAAGCAAAACCAGCAGGTGCTGGAAGAGCAAATTCTGGAACGGACCATGCAATTGGCAGATGTCAATACCCGGCTGCAGGAGGAAATGTCAGAGAAGGACTCCGCCCGCAGGGAACTCGATCAGCAGAATGAACGCATGATGGAAGAATTGAGAAAACGCTCGGAGCGGGCGACCATGCTGGCAAAGATGGGAGAACTGCTGCAGAGCTGCATTGGTCTGGATGAAGTAGTCGCGGCTGCACTGGGCTTTGCGCCCAGAATCTTTCCTTCCGCTCGCGGAGCGATGGCGCTGCTGAATGGCGCGCGCAGCCAGGCTGAGGTGGCCGGCTCGTGGACCGATTGCCGGCTTCCCGCAATGGAGTTTGGACCCACGGAGTGCTGGGCGTTGCGTACTGGGCATCCGCATCTGGTGGTTGCGGGCGACTTCACGTCGCCGTGTGCCCACGCCGCGGGAGTAAAAAGTACGTACCTGTGTATCCCCATTCTGGCGCAGGGCAAGACTCTCGGCATCCTGCACTTTCAGGCTACGGACGAGGCGCCGCAACTGGAAGCGTCCGAACTCTCGTTCAAGACAACTTTTGCGGCGCAGGTTGGATTGTCAATCGCCAACATCACGCTGCGGGAAGCGCTGCGAACCCAGTCGGTTCGGGATCCCTTGACCGGCCTCTACAATCGGCGATACATGGAGGAAATACTGGATCGCGAAGTACGGCGCGCGGCGAGAGCAGCGCAGTCTCTCGGGCTCCTCATGATCGATTTGGACCATTTCAAAAGCTTCAATGACACTTATGGCCACGACGCGGGCGACGCGGTGCTGCGGGAAATTGGAAAATCGCTCACCAAGGGCATTCGGGCTGAGGACTTCGTGTGCCGCTTTGGAGGAGAGGAATTTGTCGTCATCCTGCCCACGGCGGACCTGGCCGCCTCGTATGCTCGAGCCGAGCGTTTGCGAGCGAAGGCGAAAGAACTGACCATATTGTATCAAGGCAAATCAATGGGAATGATCACACTCTCCGTGGGCGTGGCTGTTTTTTCCGAGCATGGTATCTCGCCCAAGGACTTGATGGCTGCAGCCGACACTGCGCTGTACGAGGCCAAGCACGGGGGGCGCGACCAGGTTGTCGTGGCATCGCCGCGAGCGGTTGAGGAGGTGGCGGTGCGAGCGCCAGAAAGAGCGGCCATCAGTTGGGGTTAGTGCCTCGCGTAATTTTACAGGCGCTATTCCAACTGCGAGGGTGAAATTGTTTTGAAGATGAGCCAAGCGTGAGGTTTTGCGGAAAGCGAAAAACGCCCAGCCTTTGGGCCGGGCGTCTCAAGTCACTGGGCTGGAACCAAATTACTTGTTCTTCCGCTCGTCGCGCTCCACCACTCCATCCTTGATGTTGACGATGCGGTGAGCGTATTCAGCGATGTCATGCTCGTGAGTGACCAGCACGATCGTATTTCCTTCCCCGTGGAGGCGGTCGAACAAGGCCATGATTTCGTTTCCGGTTGCCGAATCAAGGTTGCCGGTGGGTTCGTCCGCCAGGATGATCGAAGGCCGATTTACCAGGGCGCGGGCGACGGCGACGCGCTGACGCTGGCCGCCGGAAAGTTCGTTGGGCTTGTGGGTCATGCGCGATTCCATACCAACGGCTGTCAACGCACCTTTGGCGCGTTCGATGCGTTCACCGGTCGGAATGCCGGCATAGATCAGCGGCAGCTCCACATTGTGCAAAGCCGTAGCACGGGCCAGCAAGTTGAAGGTCTGGAATACAAAGCCGATTTCCTTGTTCCGGATGCGCGCCAGTTCGTCGTCGTCGAGTTCGCTAACCAACTGGCTGTTCAGCCAGTATTCGCCTTTCGTGGGCGTGTCCAGGCAACCGATCAGATTCATCAGCGTGGACTTGCCCGAGCCGGATGGCCCCATGATGGCAACATATTCCCCGCGCTCAATCCGCAAGTTGACGCCGCGCAGGGCATGCACCTGCTGCTCCGAGCCCATGTCATAGGTCTTCCAAAGATCTACAGCGGCGATCATGCAGGACTCAGGTGAGGCCGATACGGCATTGGATGTGGGCATGCTGATTACTTCTGCGGTTGCCATATTTTTCTCCTGCTCCGGTGGCACTGGGTTCTCCGAGATTAGATTCGAGAGCTCCGTCTTGTATTCGAGACGCTTTACCGGCTTCTGCTTGGACGGATGAAGCTGGCGAAGGTTATGTCTCGTCTTCCTTCTTGGGGACGGAGTTATCTACTTTTACGCTACTGCCGGAACGCAGCGTGCGCAAAATCTTGTAACTTCCGGTGATGACTTCGTCCCCTTCTTTCACGCCATCGACAACTTCGATGTCGCTGGTTCCAGTGATACCGGTGGTCACGGGTACGAACTCCGCCTTCTTGTTACGAATGACGAAGACGCCCTGCACATCCTCTTTCTGATCTTTACCTGTACCTTTACCCTTGTCCTTGGACACAGTCTCTTTCGGCGCCGGCGCCGCGGCATGCACCGAGCCGGGGGCGGCCTTCTCCTGCTCTAACTGCGCTTTGCTGCGAATGGCGAGTGCCTGAATCGGGATGGCCAGCACGTCGCTGCGGGCGGCCGTCGTGATCTTGGCGGTGGTCGAGAGCCCCGGGCGCAGATCCTGAGGAGGATCGGTCACTGTCACCACCACTTTGAAGTCTTTGGCCTCTTCGCTGGTAGTGGTCTGCTGGGAGGTAGCCACGCCGGTGGAACGCACGATGGCATTGTCTCCGATCTCCGTGACCGTGCCGTGGAAGATCTTTTTGGGAATGGCGTCGACAGTCACTTCAGCGGACTGGCCCAGATGCACATTCACGATGTCCGTCTCATCCACTTTCACTTCCGCGGTGATCACTGACATGTCGGCGAGCGTCATCAAGGTGCTGCCCGGTGCATTCTGAATGCCCATCACAACCGTCTCACCTTCGCGCACAGGGAGGTTGGTAATCACGCCGTCGTAGGGCGCGGTATATGTAGCTTTCTGCAACACGTCGGCGAAGCGGGTGAGCGTGGCCCGATTCTGAGATATATGTTTATCGGCAGAATCCGTTTGCGCCTTAGCCTGGGCTACGCGGGCCTGTGCCTGGACCAGGCCGGAGTCGGCGGTAGCCCAGGCATTCCTGCGGCTATCGAAGTCGGACTTGGATATTAGGCCATCCTTAAACAAACTTTGAGCGCGCTCCCAATCCAGCTTGTTGCGATCATAGTCGGCCTGGGCGCGCCGCAGGTCAGCGTCTGAAGTCCTCAGTGCGGCATCGGCGGCAAGAGCATCTATCTCGGCGGCCTGCAGCGACGCCTGATTGGCGTTCACGTCCGCCGACGACTGCACGTTCTCCAATTGAGCCAGCAATTGACCCTTCCTGACGTGATCCCCTTCTCTCACTAGCAAATGGGTGATCTTGCCGAAGGCGTTGGCGCCGATGTTGACATACGTCTTAGGCCTGATTTCGCCTGAGGCACTTACCACCGACGACAAATCTTCGCGCTGTGTTTTCCCGGTTTGCACCGTGGCCACATTCTTGCCGCTTTGGTAGACCGTGATGCCGACAATGATGGCCAACACCACCAGCACGCCGACGCCAATCGCGATTTTCTTCCAGGGTTTCATGGTTTCCGTCACCATCCGGGCTATCGCGATTTGGCTAGCAGCGGCCTAGGTCGCAATCTCCTCCTCCCGAGACCTCTCGGAGATACCTTCCGAGATTCCGCTGGGGCGACGGGCACACATTCAGGGATACGATCCTGGCGACAGGAAAGTTCCAATCTAGAATGGAGTGCCGAGGCCCTGGGAACCCGGAGAGTAGCGCCGCTCCCGGGAATGCAACATTATAGCAACCCGAAAATTATAGCTTGATCCCGGCCATCGTCCTAAAATATTCGGGCGGGCAACTCGGCGAGAGTATCGCCGCGTCCAACGAAACGGCGAGGGTCGGGGTCGTCAATTGGTTCTCTGGATGCGACTTAGCCTTGCTTTAGCCCAACTGAGGGCCTAGAATAGTACGACAAAGCTTGTCGTGGCAGGAGTCCCTCTCATGTTCCGGGTCGGTTTACCTTATCTTTCATCTCTTCTTCTGTTGGCAGTCGCCGCAGGTCTCGCCGGGCCCGCCAGCGCCCAGAGCGATAAGCCTGCTGCCGGGGGCGATCCCCAGTCTGGCGCGACTGTTACCAACTCTCCGGCACAGCCCACGGATGAAATCGATCCCCTGAAACGCCAGCCCAATGAAAAGCAGCGGAAACAGCAGAAGGCTTCTCTCAAAGTTGAGCTCACCAAGGTCTACAAGAAGTGGCTGAACGAGGACGTAGTCTGGATCATCACCGACCAGGAGCGAGCGGCCTTCAAGCAGCTTTCGAACGATGAAGAGCGCGACAACTTCATTGAGGCCTTCTGGCAGCGCCGTGACCCAACTCCTGACACCGAAGAGAACGAGTACAAGGAAGAGCACTACCGCCGCATCGCTTATACCAATGAACATTTCGCCGCCGGCATTCCGGGCTGGAAAACTGACCGGGGCCGGATTTACATCATGTACGGTGCTGCCGACGAGGTTGAATCGCATCCCTCCGGTGGAACCTACCAGCGGCCCATGGATGAGGGCGGCGGCGAAACTTCTACGTTTCCCTTCGAGCAGTGGCGCTATCGCTACCTGGAGGGCATTGGACAGGAAGTGATCATCGAATTTGTCGACTCCTGCATGTGCGGCGATTACCACATGAGTCTGGACCGGTCGGAGAAAGACGCACTGAAATACACACCCAACGCCGGCCTGACGCAGTACGAGCAGATGGGTATGGCCACCAAGGCGAGCCGCTTCAGCGGTGGAGGTCTCGAGCAACTGGGAGCGGGCCCCGGAAGCGCCAACAATGCGACCAAGCAATTCGATCGCCTGGAGCGATATGCCAAGCTGCAGGCCCCGCCGCCGGTCAAGTACAAGGATCTGGAAGAACTTGTTACCACGAAGCTCATCACGAACCTGATGCCCTTCGATGTACGCACCGATTTTGTGAAGGTCACTGGAGACACAGTGCTGGTTCCCATCACCATCCAGATGAAGTACCGCGATATTACTTTCGCCAATAAAGATGGCGTGCAGCGCGGGATTGTGAATATTTTTGGACGGGTAACCACGCTCAGCGGGCGTATCGTGCAGACTTTCGAAGACCCGGCGCAAGTGGATGTTCCCGCCGAATTGCTGCCTCGGATGGCGGAGAATTCGTCGGTATATTGGAAGGCAATCCCCCTTCGTCCCGGACGTTATAAGATAGATATTGCCGTAAAGGATGTGAACGGCGACCGCAAAGGCGTGTGGAGCCGCGGTATTCAGGTGCCGGAATACTCCGATGACAAGCTGTCAACCTCCACGCTGATTGTGGCCGACGTGATGGAGCCGGTGCCTACCAAGGACGTGAGTACAGGGAGCTTCGTGATTGGATTGAACAAAGTTCGTCCGCGTGTGGCTCCGGCCGATGGCAAACCGGCGCTCTTCAAGCGCACCCGCGATCAGAAGGTGAACTTCTGGATCCAAGTCTATAATCTGGGTGTGGACGGCAAGACGCACAAACCATCGGCCACATTTGAGTACGCTATCGTCAACGTTGCGACTAACAAATCAGTGGTTCAGAAAACGGAATCCACCGAGACGATGGGCAATGTGGGCGAACAGGTCACGCTGCAGAAATCGATTGCTTCGGCGAATCTGCAGCCGGGCGTGTATCGCATCGATATCAAAGTGAACGACAACATCTCCAAGCAGACCATTGATCCGTCAGCGACGTTCGCCGTCGAGTAACGGACTGCTTGATTTCCCGGGGGTTGGAGTGAGACTTCGCCAGCTCGGATCTTGGGCGGTGATCATAGCGCTGTCACTTCCCGCGTGGGCCGGAGAACGGCCGGGCGCGATCTCGGGATACGTACGCGATGCCTCGGGCATCCCCCAGATGGGCGCCGTGGTGGAGATCGTCGGCTCGGCGGCGCGCTCCCTGACCGTGTTTACCGACGGGGCCGGGTTCTATTCCGCTACCGACTTGCTGCCTGGGTTCTACTCGGTCAAAGTTTCAGCTCCTTCGTTTCTGCCTGCCCTGCGCGAGAAAGTTGGCTTGCATCCCGGCACCAACGTTCATCTAAACATCACCCTGAACACTCTGCTGAATGCTCTGCGCGTCGGTCCGCTGCGCGCGACCCCTGATGATGACGATTGGAAGTGGACTCTGCGTTCGGTGGCGAATCGTCCCGTATTGCGGGTGTTCGACGATCCTTCGGGGACTGCCGAGCAGCAGGCTCACGATCTAAAAGCGAGCCTCTCATTCCTGGCCGGCTCAGCGGCCGGAGGCTATGGCAGCGGCTCCGACGTGAGCACGGGGTTCTCTGTGGAGCGCTCCATTTTCTCCGTGGACCGCGTCGGCTTGAGTGGAAACGTCGGTTACGGAGGCGGTCTTCCCGCTGCCGTTCTGCGTGCCACGTACACGCACCGACTGCCTGACGGTTCCGGGCCTTCCATGGCGGTCACTATGCGCCGGTTCGCACCTTCCGATCCTAACTTGCATTACGCAGCGCTGCAGGCGCTGGCGCTCAATGCGGGAGACGATATCAGCATCGGTGACGTACTCGAGCTGAAGTTCGGCAGCGAACTCCAGACCATCCAGTTTCTCGGACACGTGACCGCGTTTCGGCCCTACGGCTCCATCGATCTGCACCCCTCGCCCAACACCGTAATTGAATATGACTATGCAACGTCGCGGCCCAATACTCGTGGCGAGAAGGGCTTCGATTCCGCCCCCGCGGACTTGAGCGAAGCTGATCCCCGCGTCAGCATGACTAACTTTTCCACTCGACTGGAACGCGCCCACCACCAGGAATTGAATGTCTCGCGACGCATGGGCAAAAACAATCTGCAAGTCGCGGTCTTCAGCGACCGCGTGGCCAACACGGCATTGATCGGCACCGGCGCGGTCACTTCCGCCGGCGGGTCTCTGTTGCCCGACCTGTACTCCGGTACTTTCACTTATGGCGGCGATACCTTGAGCGCTCGCGGGCTGCGGGTGGTGCTGGAGCGGAAGTTTTCCTCCGATCTCTCCGCCACCGACCTCAGTAAGCCTGACGTTGAGCTTCAGGACGTCAGGCAATGGATCACCACTCAGCGCCGTCACGCCCTGGCCGCCAAGTTCAGCGGCACGGTGCCGGGTGCTCATACCCGCTGGATCGCCTCCTATCGCTGGATCAATGGCCCGGCTTTGACTCCGGTGGATATGTTCAACGCCTCGCCGGGACAGAGCGATCCCTACCTGAACCTTTTCATTCGCCAGCCCATTCCAACCCTCGGCTTCCTGCCCGCTCACATGGAAATGCTCGCCGATCTGCGCAACCTCCTGGCGCAAGGCTATGTGCCGGTCATCGGCCAGGACGGCCAGACCGTGTATCTGGTCCAGGCGGCGCGCTCCGTCCGGGGCGGCGTGACTATCACTTTCTAGCTCCCCTACTGAGTGTCATCCCGAGCGAAGCGAGGGATCTTGGTGTCAGCTTGCGCGATTTTCGCCCCTTGCAGTGCCTTTTCGGTCACGTTACCTGCGGGTTACCTTATCGATAAAATCTATTGCTTCTATCACTACTCAATGGTTGACTGTTGGGACGGGGTTTGGGTAGTGTTTCTTGTGCGGTTGGACGCTGCATCTTGTTAGTATGCAAGGAATTGCAGGCTCCCAGGTAATCGGCCTGAAATCCGTCTGCCGCACCACACGTTAGCCCCTTTAAACATTGGATAACTTAGGAGACTTTATGAAAGTGCGCATCATCATCCTCGTGTTTGTGCTTCTGGCCGCCGTCAGCCTTTCCGCACAGACCTTCCGCGGAACGATTCTCGGCACCGTCACCGACCCGTCAGGCGCAGTGGTCGCCGGAGCCAAGGTCACCGTGAAGAATGTGGGCACCGGATTAGAGCGCACCACCGACACCAGCGCCGATGGCAGCTACGCGCTGCCCGAGTTGCAGATTGGCACTTACACGGTGACGTTCACGCTGACCGGTTTCCAGACCTCCGTGACCACGGGCGTGACCGTCGACGTGGCTGGCGAGCG
>Ga0209131_1002382_pt1 | contig 12777 bp, 10 predicted proteins | sample GraSoi_2013_40cm_FD_185826 | JGI IMG/M metagenome (GOLD analysis project Ga0209131, IMG submission 185826) | Grasslands soil microbial communities from the Angelo Coastal Reserve, California, USA - Sample 9_17_2013_40cm (SPAdes) (version 2) | ecosystem: Environmental > Terrestrial > Soil >...
AAGGTTACCGAAGGACAAAAAATAGTAAGGCCGGCAGGGTGAACCCTGACGGCCTTAGGTGCTTTTCCTGCGTCAATTATTCAGCTATTCAGCCTTTTTCGCCGCTTTCTTCTTGGCGACCGGTTTCGCCGCGGGTTTCGGATGATCCGGAACCGCCTTTACCTTCGTCTCATCGACCGGAGCCGTGGTATCGGCCCCGGGGAAGGTCGCGCCTGCCGGAACAATCCAATGTTCCGAAGTCGCCGTGCCTGCGTTTCCTGTGCGAGTCTCGATGCGGCTGGGGTCAATATTCTGTTTCGCCTCGCCTCCCGAGATGTAGGCTTTCACGTTGAGCGCTCGCTCAGCCGCCAGGTTCTTACGCTTTTCCTTCGGATCAGCGTTCCCGACGACCACCAGCTTGGCCTCTGAATCCTGTTGCAACTTGAGTGCAACATCGTCCAGCGCGGCCTTGCAGGTGTTGTCTACGCGCCACGGCTTCTTTTCGTTCGGATACTGACATTCGTTCAACTTGCTGGCCTGGGGTGGCGGCGGTGGCGGATTTTCAACCGTTACCGAGCTCGTAGTCGAAGCCGTCAGGCCGCGCGAGTCGGTACAGGTGGCACTGATCGTGATGGGTCCGGCCGAGGCGCCAGTCGTGTTCAGCGTGGCGGCGTTTCCGCTGCCGGAAATGCTTCCGCCGCTCGCCGTCCATCCACCCACCGTTACCGGAACGTTATCCGGGCTGGTGCAGGTGCAGCTGATAGTTGATGAGGCACCAGTCTGAACCGTCGACGGGCTCGCCGAGCAGGAAAACTGCGGCGGGTTCTTGGGCGGTTCCTTCACGGTAAAGTTGCCGGTGCAACTCGCGGTGTTGTTCTTCTTTGTCCTGGGATCGGTGACCGTGGCGGTTACGGTATAGCTGCCGCCGTTGACGCCGTTGGTATCGATAGTGACGCCAGTATCTTTGCCGTCGACCTTGCCGCCGTTGCTAGTCCAGGCGTAGGTGAGTGTGTGCTTGGGATTGAAGTTGCTGGCGGCGACGGTCGCGTGCACCGGCTCGCCAACCATGACTTCGGCATTCTGCACCGAGCAGGCTGCCGCTACCGGAAGCTCGGGAGCTCCGCCAAAGTTGAACACCAGACCGCTGGTCAGGCGAACGCCATTGAAAGTCTGGCGCCGCAACGCGCTGTTGTCGGGCGGAACATCGTGAGAGAAATTCATGCGCGCCAGCTGGTAATCGGCTTCGAAGAGTCGCAGCGAAAGCGGCTTCCATAGTTTGATATCCATGCCGCCGCCAAGAATCGCCGCTATGCCGGTCGGGGAATCGATACCCCTTGACGAAAGGCGCTGGAATCCAAGCAGCGTGTGTGCGAAAAAGTTCACACCTTCGCCGCGCCAAGTGAACTTTGGACCAACACCGAAGGCGCTGATACTGACGTTTCTATTCCAATCCCCTCCATAATTCCCTTCGAGGGCCAGATTCTTGGTGAAGTTGTAGGAAAGGTTGGTACCGAAGCCCTGTGTGATCGAGGGCAACTTGAAAGCGTTCGGCGGGGTACTCTGATCGGGGATGTTGCCGCCCGGGTTTAACCACTGATAGCCAACGAACAACTCCGCCTTGGGCACCGCGTCATCCGACCCTGCACTTGATGCCTTCGGCGCAGTTTGTGCAAACGACGGCAATGCAATCAGAGCGATGGCCAGGACGAGCGCGACACTCGCGCATCTCCGGTAGGTTTCGTGACAACGTGACATTGATTTCCTCCGATCAAATCCACTGCAAGCTATTCAATAGAACTGGAATCGATAAAGACTGCTGGCACGCACAGATAGGCTGCACATGGGAAACACCGAATTCTACAGCAACCGGGCACTTTTGCAGAAGAAGAATTAGTCAACCGGTGTTTGCATGGCCATCATCGTTCAAGGGTGAGGTTCTCCAGAGTCAGTACTTTCCAGTATGGTTTCTCCACAGTGATCTCAATTTGATATTCCCGTATTCTTGGCTGGGTTGCGAGGTGGCCCGCTTCCCTGAATAATGCTGTCTGGGCCAAAACAGAGGAATATGACACAGGAACGCGTGCTGATCGTTGAAGACGAAGAGAACGAGCGAACCGGGCTGGCCGAATTGGTCTCGGGATGGGGCTATCGCACCGACACTGCGGCCGATGGCGTGGAAGCTCTGGAAAAGATCACCGTCTTTGCTCCCTCGATCGTGATTACGGACGTGAAGATGCCCCGCATGGGTGGCATGGAACTGGTGGAGCGGCTGGCCGACCTGTCACAGGCGATCGCGGTGGTGATGGTGACGGCCCAGAAGGCGACCGATACTGCATTTCACGCGGGCCGGCTCGGCGTCCAGGACTACATCGAGAAGCCCATCGACTTCCGGCGCCTGCGCTCCATCCTGACCAACATCGGTGAGATCCTGAACACCCGCACCGAAAACGAATCGCTGCGACGCAGCTTGCGCGACAAAGGAGCGCTCGGCCTTCTGGTCGGCGCGTCGCCTGGAATGCAGGAGATTTTCCGGCTGGTCGAGTTGGTGGCTCCGAGCACCGCCTCGGTATTGATCACCGGGGCGAGCGGGACCGGCAAGGAACTGGTGGCGCGCACCATCCACGACCTAAGTCCGCGGCGCAACAAACCTTTCTTCCCTATAAACTGTGCGGCCATTCCCGAGACCCTGATCGAAAGCGAGATTTTTGGCCACGAAAAAGGCGCGTTCACGGGCGCGCTGGAGCGCCGCACCGGCTGCTTCGAACTGGCCGAAGGCGGGACGCTGCTGCTCGATGAGATTGGCGAGATGCCGGTGGGCACGCAGGCCAAGCTGCTCCGTGTGCTGGAAGATCACAAACTGCGGCGACTCGGCAGCAAGGTCGAAACTTCGGTGGACGTGCGCGTGCTGGCCGCGACCAACAAAGTTCCCGACGATGCCGTGGCCAGCGGAGAGCTGCGCCAGGATCTTTATTACCGGCTCAACGTGTTCAATATTCACATGCCGACGTTGCGAGAGCATAAAGAAGATATCCACGAGTTGGTAATGAGTCTGCTCAAGGACATGAATCAGAAGCACAACCGCAAGGTGGCGGAAGTGAGCCAAGCCGTGCTCAATATTTTCCAGAGTTACTCGTGGCCGGGCAATGTGCGCGAGTTGCGCAACACGCTGGAACGGGCCGTGATCGTCTGCGAAAGCGGACTGGTGGAGACCAAGCACTTGCCGCCGGGCTTTGGCCAGAGCGTGCGGCCGGTGGTGAACGATCCCGATGCCGTGCACCTGGGCGTGGGCACGACGGTCGGGGAAGCGGAGAAACTGCTCATCCTGAAAACATTGCAGGCGACCAGTAACAACAAAACGCGAGCCGCGGAAATACTCGGTATCAGCTTGAAGACGCTGCATAACAAGCTGAAAGAATACGGCCGGCCACAGGATGCGGTGATGGCTGCGGAGGAGTGAGAAGGGCAGGTGTCAGGTGTCAGGTGCCAGGCCCCAGAAATGTCCAATGGCGTTCGCTGAGACCTCGGACCTAAGCCTGCGATCTGACACCTGCGACCTGGCACCTGTTCTAAGATGACTCGCAAATTCATCATCGTGTTCGTGATCACCACGCTGTTCACGGCGCTGGTGGTCGGCTTCTCCTGGATTTATCTGTCGCAACTGCTGCGCCAGCGTTTGCTGTGGGCCGATGAAACCGCTTCCCAGCTCACCAATCAACTGGAGTACGCCGCATCCAAAGCGGTGCCCGATCTGACCAGCACGCGGGTTGACACCAATAACCCCAAAGCGCTGCGCGCCGCCATTACGAATTATCTGCATGCCGACACCAACCTGAACGACATGCTGGCATCGGTTGTGGGAAATTCTCGCATCATCTACGACGCCGCCATCATTGATCCGAATGGAGTGGCAATTCTCGATACGAATCCGGCGCTGAATGGCAAGCCGGTTCCCCAGCGCCCCCGTTTGAGCGCGCTGCGCGACGCGGGCTTCCGCCGCCAGTTGCGCATGCTCTACGGCCCGGCCACCGTTTATGACGTGAGCATCGGGCTGGAACTCGACGGGCAGGAGTTTGGAGGCGTTCGCGTCGGCGTCTCGACGGTTTTTCTGCGCAATGAACTGACTCCTAAACTGCAGCAGGCAGCTTTCTTTTCGGTGGTCGCGATTTTTTGTTCGCTGGTTCTGGCGGCGGTAGTTTCCAACGTTGCGCTCGGCCCTTTGAAGGCCATCAGCCGCAACCTCGACAGTGCGAGCGCGGGAGATCTGTTGCCGGCCGAAGAATCCGGCTCGGAAGACGAGGTTGGCCTGGTATCGCTGAAGATCGCGCATCTGGGCCGCCAGATTCGCGATACCAACCAGATTTTTTCCGCTCTGAAAGACAATGTCGAGCAGGTCATGACCAAGCTGCAGGACGGGCTCATGCTGTTCACTCGCGATTCGCAGGTGGTGCTGGTAAGCGCCTCGGCGGAAAAATTTCTGGGACGACCGCGGCGCGAAATTCTGGGACGTACTGTGGAAGAAATTTTTTCCGATGGAACCGTTCTAGGCGCGGTGGTTCTGACCGCATTCCAGAAGCAGCGGCAACTGGTGCAGTACGAATTCGACGCGGCCGATGGCAGGCGGGTTCAGGTGTCGCTCGATTTCATTCAGGAAAAAGGAACGCGGATTGGCGCCCTGCTGACTATGCGCGATGCCGAATCGGTGCGGCGCATCGAGGACGAAATTGAAATTTCGCGGCGCCTTTCCGCCAGCGGGCGGATGACGCGGGGAGTGGCGCACGAGGTCAAGAATCCCATCAACGCCATCGTGCTGCACCTGCAGTTGTTGCAAAACAAACTGCGGCAGGACGATCCGGAGACGCGCCGCCACATGGACATCATCGGTAGCGAAATCCACCGCCTTGATCGCGTCGTGCAAATCCTGGTGGACTTCACTCGCCCCCGCGATTTGCGCCTGGAGGACGTGGACTTCCGCAACATTCTGGAGAGTGTATCGATGCTGGCAGCGCCCGATGCGGCGCGTCACGGGGTGCGCGTGGTGCTGGAAGTGCCCTCCCATGAATCGCCTGCCAAAGAGGGGCCCAACGAGGATGACGCGCTGATGGTGCGAGTGGATTCCGATCTGATGAAGCAGGCGATTTTGAACCTGGTGCTCAACGGCGTGCAGTCCATGGCCGCAGGCGGCACGCTCACTCTGAAGGCGCGCCGCGATGATGAAATGATTCTCGCCGAAGTGCACGACCAGGGCTGCGGCATTCCACCCGCAGCCCAGGAGAAGATTTTCGAACTCTACTTCACCACCAAGGGCGACAAAGGTGGAAGCGGAATCGGCCTGGCGCAAACCTATCAGATCATGCAGTGGCACTACGGTTCGGTGGAGTTCGATTCCATCGTCGGAGCCGGCACAACGTTTCGCCTGCGCCTGCCGGCGGTGGTCGCGAAATCAGATCGCCCAGCGGAGATGAGGGCCTGAGTACAAGACGCTGGGATAGGACGAGCCGGTGAGAATTTTGCTGCTAATCGCGGCGACTGTGGCATGTCTGGCGTTCAGCGTTCCACTAACGGCGGCTTCCAGCGCGCATCCCGCGACGCATGCCGGATACCTTGGGTTTGATCGCAACGAATATCCGGGCGATGCGAATTTGAAGGTTCTCCGCCGCACCTTCTCTTATTCCGGTTATTGGTTAAATAATCCGCCGGGAGCGAACACCAATTCCTGGATTGGAAAACGAAAGACCCTTCAGGCGGCAGGGTTCGGTTTCCTGGTTGTCTTTAACGGCCGCACCTACGCGGCGATCAAAGCAGCCGGGAACGCGGCCAAGTTAGGACGTTCCGATGCTGCGGCGGCGGCCTCAGCGGCGCGGACGGAAGGATTTCCATTACAGACAGTCATCTTCCTCGATCAGGAGCAAGGCGGTCGTCTCCTTCCGGAACAGCGAGCCTATCTTCATGCGTGGGTCGATGGAGTGAAGTCGGCACACTTTGCCGCGGGTGTGTACTGCTCGGGCATTGCTTCCAGGGAAGGTTCGGGAACTTCCATCGTGACCGCAGAGGATATCCGGAAAAATGCAGGTGGCAGAAAAATAAAATATTGGGCGGTCAACGACTCCTGTCCTCCATCCCCTGGATGCACATCTTCGAGGAAGGATCTCTTGCCGAGGTCGAGCGGTATCTCCTTTGCGGACATCTGGCAATTTTCTCAGTCACCGAAGCGAACTGATTTCGCCCGAGGGTGCTCCGCGAACTACAATAAGGATGGAAATTGCTACCCGCCCGGCGTTGATCCCAGCCAAAGGCTGCATGTGGACCTCGATGTTGCAACTTCAAGTGATCCTTCTCACGGCAGAACCCGCAATTGATGTGATCCCGAACGTGGCCAAAGTGCTGCCGCTTCCACGACTAAGCAGCGCGATTTTGCGGGACTTCTGAGCTGACGGCAGAATGGTTGAGCGTCTGTCTGATGGTAGTCAACACGCGGTCGTACGAAGCAAGCATTTCATGCTGGCGAGGAGCTCTCGTCCACCACAAGACCCGCACCTTGACCGCATTCAAGTCTGGATCGCCCAGGTCCATCACGAGAACTTCGGGAGGAGGATCTGACAAAACCCCCTGCACCGTACTCACAGCATTGATGATAAGAGATTTCAGTTCAGCGAGTTCCCCGATGCCTTTCACCGCCAAGTCGTATTCCCAGCGGCGAATGTCGAGCGCCGTATTGACTATGACCGAGTGCGTGAACAAATCGGCGTTGGGGATTACGACTCGTCTTCCATCGTAGGTCTTGATGATGGTCGCACGGGTCTGAATGTCTTCCACTGTGCCCTCATAAGGCTCTAACTTGATCTCATCCCCGATACGAAACGGTTCAGCCCAGAGGAGCAACAAGCCGGCGAGGAAATTCTGCAATATATTCTGAAAAGCAAATCCAATGGCCACGCCGCCGATGCCGAGAATCTTGATCAGATCGCCAGCCTGAAAGGATGGGGCAATGACCGAGAAAGCCACCAGAAAGCCGAGCAGAATCGTTGCTGCTGAGATGAGACGCGCGAAAACTACCCCCAGATTTGGGCGGTGCCTGCGAGTCGTGCGGAGTATCACGCGGCTCACCAGAATGCTGAACACATAGAAGATGAAAAAGACGATAAGGCCTACAATCAGCGAAGGAAGCCGCCCGAAGAAGCTGTCAATCATCTGGTACGCGGCTTCCCAAAATTTTTCGAGGCTAGCGCTCATAGGAAATAACCCAAGCCCGGGCGAGGCACCAGCGGTTGGCTGATGTCCCCCGGGTTCGCTCAACGGCTCTCGTGCAACAGTTCCTGCTCAATGCTTCTCCGCCGGAGGACGGTCCGACTTCGATGGCGCGGACCGATTCCGGTCGGCTGGAGGCTGCTGTCTCTGCTGCAAGTGCTGTTGCTGCTGTTCATGCCTTTGCTGTAATTGCTGTGTTTGTTGCTGGTGCCGCTGCTCCACCTGCTGTTGCCTGGCTTCATTCGCATGCTGTTGGGTCAGGCGCTGATGCTCCTGATCCTGCCGTTGCTGGAGTTTCTGCCGATCCTGTTCCTGCTTCGCGAATACTTTTTCCTGCTGCTGCTGATATTTCCGATCCACTTTTGGGTTGCCCGTATTCGGAGCGCTGGGCCGATCCGCCGGCGGAAGGTCGCGCGGATGGACGGGTCGACCAACGTTGTTATTTCCCGGACCATCGTTCGGCCGGTTGCTGTTCGGCCGATCATTATTCGCCGGACGCTGATTTGAGTTTTCTGGACGCGGAGCCGGCGCATTGTTCCGCGGTTGATTTCCCGCACGATTTGCGCCGCGATTAGCCGGGGGAGAATAAGGCGCCCCTGGCGCTTTCGCCGGCACAACTGCCGGGTGGTTAAATACTCCCGGCTTAGGTGTCGCTGCGACCGGCGGCTTTCCCATATTCGCGGAAGCCCGTTGCTGCGGATTGCTTCGCGCCGCCTGCGCATGTTGAGCTTGAACCGGGACCGGGGGAAGGTGTCGCTCACGCGCTACAGCTTGTTGTTGAGGAGTCGGACGCGCGTTGATCCCGCCATTGCCGCCGTTGTAGCTGACGTGGTTCACGTTGTTGTTGATTATCGTTGTGTTGTAAACGTTGTGGATCTCAGTAACGTTCACATTGTTCACCGAACGGTTATAGAAGAAGCGTCCGTTCTCCCAACGTCCGCCTTCATAACCCTCACCGAAATAGCCGAAACCGTAACTGATCCCGCCGTAGAAACCTACCTGCGGGCCCCAGTAACCCTCGTAAAAAACAAAACTTTCGCCGCCCCAGCCCCAATAGCCTGGAGTCCACAGGAACCCGACTTCCGGCGCCAGCACCCACGTGCCCGGCACCCAGTAGTAGTCGTCAAAGTCATCGCCGTAAGCCCAGTAGCCGGGTGTCCAAATGTAGCCTTCGCCCGGACACAACGGCTGCTCGTAGATCGGCAGCGGGGGAGGGGCGAACGTAACCACCACTCCGATTTGTGCGAACGATGCTGCCGACATGCACAGCAAGACGAGCGCGAATAACAGCGTACGAATGAAACGGATCTGCATTGTGATTCCTCTTGCCTACAATCCCTCGTTTTCCCGGTATTGCTGTACTGCCGCGGGTTGCGTGGATCGAGAGGCGAGACGGTTCGGAGCTTAACTTTTCATTTAACTATTCACTCCTCAGACGGCGCAAACATAGAAACACATCCCAATCTGCAAAGTTGTGAGAAGGCTACGCGCCACTGTTTGGAATGTAAATTCTATGTACGTCCTCCCATATACCTTGTTCCATGTAGTTCTACATACCGCGTTTTATGTACCACTCTCCAGGTGGGAAATTTCAGTCTCGCGGAAGAATGCTGTCCTGCCCCACTGCAAGCGCTTGGCCCTCCAGCCGGGTCGCTGGCTGATTCCGCGGGCCGACAGTCACCGCAAGTAACCTTTCAAATTACAAGGGCACTCTTACTAAAAGGCCACTCCCCCCACAGGATGGGCCATGTGCTACAGTCCTCGCCTCACTTACTCTCATTCTTAACCTAATCAAACAATTGTCCGGGGCCAGATGAAAATCCTCCTCTCGATTTTTTTGCTGAGCATTGCCATGGCGGCGCAGAGTTTTACAACAAGCAGCAGTTCCGCGCTTCCCGATGCACCCAGCCAACTTCCTTTCTGGACAATCGAAAATAAGGTGAGCATCAGCATCTTAGCGGGGCTGGTCGCCGCCGATGCCTTCACCACGCAACGCGGTCTGAACCAAGGTCTCCGGGAAGTCAATCCAGTCATGCGTCCCTTCGTGACGCGCGGCGCAGCCGGAGAAGCCATCGGGTCATCTTTAGGTTTTGGCGCGGGAGTTGGAGTGGTGTACCTGTTGCATCGAAGTCACCACTACAAAGCGGAACGCATTACTATGCGCCTGATCGTTGCCGGTGAAAGCGGATTCGTCGCCAACAACATCATTGCGATTCGCTAACGGCGCTTGGTGCAACTCCGATTAGTCTCAAGGCATCGCCTTCAGGCGTTGGGAGCAAGCCCCTTTCCACGCTATAATCCATCCTGGAAGATGAAGTTTTCTTCGATCATTTGATCATTCGGAGAATCCCCGGCTCGCTTCCGCGAATCTTTACACTGAAGGAGTCTGCATGGCCATTCAGAAGACGGACAAGATCTGGCACAATGGCAAGTTCATCGCATGGGACGACGCTACCCTCCATGTCATGTCTCACGTTGTGCACTACGGCTCTTCGGTGTTTGAAGGTATTCGGTGCTACGCATTGCCTACCGGGCCCGCGATCTTCCGTGCCACCGAACACATGCAGCGCCTCATCGACTCCGCCCGCATTTACCGCATCGACGTTCCCTTCACCCGCGACGAGATCGTAAGCGCCATGGTCGAACTGGTGAAACATAACGGCGTGTGGCCCTGCTATATCCGTCCCATCGTTTTGCGCGGATACGGCGAAGCCGGCGTCAACCCCTTCAATTCCCCCACCGAGGTCTACATTTGCAACTACCCTTGGGGAAAATATCTGGGGACGGATGCCACTGAAGGTGTGGATGTCTGCATCTCTTCCTGGACGCGGATCGCGCCCAACACGTTGCCTGCTATGGCCAAGTCTGGCGCGAATTACATGAACTCGCAGCTCATCAAGATGGAAGCCATCGTCAACGGTTACGCGGAAGGCATCGCGCTCGATGTGAACGGCTACGTCAGCGAAGGCTCAGGCGAGAATCTGTTCGTCGTCCGCAACGGTGTGCTGCACACGGCTCCGCTGGGGAACTCCGTGCTCCCGGGAATTACGCGTGACTCGGTACTGCAGATCGCGCGCGACCTCGGAATCAAGATCATCGAGCAGCAGATTCCGCGTGAGTCTCTGTACATTGCCGACGAAGTTTTTTTCACCGGCACCGCCGCCGAAATCACGCCCATTCGCTCGGTCGACAAAATTACCGTGGGCAAGGGCAAGCTAGGCCCCGTCACGAAATCTCTGCAAGCAGAGTTTTACGGTATCGTCCGCGGCGAGAAGGCGGACCGGTATGACTGGCTGACGCCGGTTCCGGTGGGAGCGAAGCAGCCGGTGGGGGTTTAACTTTTGCTACGGTGGGCGCCTGAAGGCCTGCCCCAATACAAATCGCGTTTGTACTACGGGCTGCTAGAGGGCGTTTGCTCTTCTTGTTTTCTTGAACTATAGTGAAGCCCGCCCGATCCGACGATCTTATTGTTTCCATTAACCCCCAGCCTTTAAGGAGAACTGCTATGTCCGCTCCCACACCCGAATTTGCCCTGGGTTATTGCGCCCTGATGCTCGACGGCATTGCTCGAGAAGTCGAAACGACCAAGAAAGTTTTGGCTGCCGTCCCCGACGGCAAAAAGGACTACCGGCCAGACCCCTGCGCGCGCACGGCATGGGAACTGGCCTGGCACCTCGCAAACACCGACGTCCAGTTTCTGGACGGAATCGCGGACCTGAAGTTCAACATGGCGAACCCGGCGGCGGAAGACAAGCCTAAGACGATCGCCGAGGTGGTGGATTGGTACGACAGGAATATGAAGCGCGGCGCGGATCGAGTTCGCGCTTTGTCGGCTGCACAGTTGCTGACACCGATCGAGTTTTTCGGCGTCTTCAACTTACCGGCTGCGTTCTATCTTGGATTCCTTAACAACCACAGCATACATCATCGGGGCGAGTTAGCGACTTATCTCCGTCCGATGGGATCGAAGGTGCCTTCGATCTATGGCGGCAGTTACGACGAGCCCTTTCGGGCAGCCGCGTGAAGTAACCAGAAATCGCGAACCAGAGAGTGTGGGGCGGGTGAGGTTACCCGCCCCAACTCTTTGACGATCTTGCCAATGACCCCAGACTTGTTTACTCGCTCCGAATCCGCAGCAGCCTTTGTGTTGTCGCAGACCGTCCTTCGGCCTCAGATCGGGCTCGTCCTCGGCTCGGGCCTCGGAGCTTTTGCCGACGACCTTACTGAAGCTGTCCGCATTCCCTACGCTGACATCCCGACCTTTCCGCGTTCGACGGCGGTTGGGCATGCCGGACAACTCGTGGTCGGCAAGTGCGGCGGCGTTTCCATTGCCGTGATGCAGGGACGGGTGCATCTTTATGAGGGCTACTCGGCTGCCGAGGTGGCCTTTCCCACGCGCGTGCTGGGGCGAATTGGCACGCGCGCTTTGATTCTCACCAATGCTGCTGGCGGAATTAATGTGGAGTACGGACAGGGCGCGCTGGTTATCCTTAGAGATCACATCAATCTTCAAGGACAGAATCCGCTGACTGGTGCGAATGACGAACGCTTGGGCCCGCGCTTTCCCGACATGACTTATACCTATGCCAAGCGTTATCGCGAGATAGCGCTGGAAGAAGCGAAGAAGCTTTCGATTCCGCCGCGCGAGGGCGTGTACGCGGCGTTGGCCGGCCCGAGTTACGAAACTCCGGCTGAGATTCGATATCTCCGCTCAATCGGCGCCGATCTGGTGGGCATGTCCACTGTTCCGGAAGCAATCGCGGCGCGGCATATGGGAATGAACGTCGTGGCAATCTCATGCGTCACGAACATGGCCGCCGGGATTCTCGATCAGGCGCTCGTCCACGAAGAAGTGCTCGAAGTGGGACGGCGAGTGATGGGACAGTTCATCGCTTTGTTGCGGGCCGTATTGCCGCGGATATCGGGGGAGTTGGGGAAGGCGGGCTAGATTTGCCTCGGGGGAGACGCGGCAAGCCGCGTCTCGACAGGAAACTCTTTGTCGCTCAGTGCACCTTGCGGGGTATGAACACCGGTTGCGGCGGATCTATCTTGTACACCGCCGCGAAACTTGCCTGGTTGAGCGCGAAGCTGGCTCGTCCGCGCGAATCGATTAACAGCAACGGCTGCTTGAGCGGCACATCGCTGAACGTCCTTACGAATCGCATCTCGACTTCGCGTCCCGCGATGGTGACCTTCAACTTATCGCCAAGCTGATATCCAAGCTTCTGAAAATCGGCGGCGCTGATGTTCGTGATCAGGTTGCCATACGGACCATCAAGGGCAGTCACTTCGCCGGCCAGACCCTTAGCATCCACTGTTGCGGGCTTCAGATCGAGACGGACCAGTTGCTTGACTGTGGGTCCGACATGGGTCCAGTCATCACCGCCCGCAATGTGCGCGCCGACGGGAGAGAAAATATCCCGGCCATGGAAGGTGGAGGAAATCTTGGCGCCGACCATCCAACCAGGATTGGTGATCTCGCGAATGGCTTCAATGCCATCGCGTTCCTCGACCATGGTCATCAGGCCATTGTCGGGCAGCACGAAGAATTGG
>Ga0209131_1002384_pt1 | contig 12773 bp, 9 predicted proteins | sample GraSoi_2013_40cm_FD_185826 | JGI IMG/M metagenome (GOLD analysis project Ga0209131, IMG submission 185826) | Grasslands soil microbial communities from the Angelo Coastal Reserve, California, USA - Sample 9_17_2013_40cm (SPAdes) (version 2) | ecosystem: Environmental > Terrestrial > Soil >...
CAGGTGATCGGCAAGCTTGGCTCTCTTTCCTCCTCAGGCGGCCACGCGGAATGAAATCCGCACGCGGGCTGGAAAATCTACCGGGTGCCCGTCCCGTGTTGCTGGCTTGAAGTGGATTTGTTTTGCCGCCTGGACTGCTGCTTGATCAAGACCGTGGCCTAGGCCACTCACCACACTGTTCACCTGAAGTTGGCCGGATGCGAGGAAGACCACATCTAGAATTACGTCGCCTTCGATTCGGAGAGTACGGCCTTCGTCCGAATAAACGGGGTGCGGCCTATCCAAAATGCTAACAGGAGTGTTCCCGCCTCCCTTGCCGAGCGCTTGTTTATTCGGCCCCTCAGCGACCGTGCCGCGCATGCCGTTGGTGCCGCCACTGCCGTTGCCCGGGCCGCCGGGCAGACGAGGCGACCCGGCTTGATTGATGTTGGCGGCGCGGTTCGGATTTCCGGGCCCCGCGATTCCGTTCGGGTCGCCAAAGCCGCCGGTCTGCACTTTGTTCGCTGCAGCAACCAGCGTTCCCGGCGCCGTGCTGCCGGACCCAAGATTCTCGATCTTCACTTCCTCTTTCGGACGCTTGGGCTGCGTGGTCGGAAAATCCACTTTGGCGACTTCTAACACCGGGTTGAGGTCTATCGGCTTCGCGTCTACCGTGCGTACCTTAGGTGTCTCAGGCTTCAAAACCATAAAGATGTGCGGCTGCGTAGGGTTCAACTTCACCGGCACCAGTTCCGGCACCACCGGCATTGGTTCCAGCTCAACAGGCTTTGGTTTCGGTGGAGGAACTTTAACTTTAGCCTTTATCTTTGGCGGCTTTGGAGGAGGTGGTGGTGGTGGCTCCGGCTCCGGGGCGACCGGGATTTCCGTGACGGGCTGCATCAACTCCACGTAAGTATATTTCAGGGCGGTATTCATCTCGTCCGGGAAAATCCGCGGTAGCAAAAGCAGGACAGCTAGGATTGCCAATTGTCCGCCAGCGCTCAGCCCGATGCGGTCCCAGCGTGGCTTCGCCTCAGGGAGAAGCGCTAAACGGGCGGGGACCCTTTTCGCCCCGATCGCGTCTTTCCACGCCTGCGAGTTGACGCTTTTGCGCTTTGGGTCCAGCCCCAGGCCTAAGCGCAATCCTCCTGGTTTTGGTCCGAGAATCAGTTTTGATCCGAGAATCGGTTTTGATCCGAGATTCGGTCTGGGTCCGAGATTCGGTCTGGGTCCGAGGATCGGTTTTGGTGCGAGATCCGGTCCTGGTCCGAGATTCGGTTTTGGCGCGAGATTCGGTCTTGGTTCGAGATTCGGTTTTGGTCCGAGATTCGGTTTTGGTCCGAGATTCGGTTTTGGTCCGAGATTCGGTTTTGGTCCGAGATTCGGTTTTGGTCCGAGATTCGGTTTTGCTCCGAGACTCGGTTTTTGTACGAGAATCCTAGTTATCTCGCCGGGGTACGGGTGCCGTTTACCAAGCTCACGTGAAGCAGAATCGCCCATCCTGAGCAACCTACCAATCCAGAGGACCAAGTGTCATCTGTACATGGGTTCAGTTTAAGGACAGGGTTATCTGCTGAACAACAACGTCCCTGTGGCTGGCGAATTGTTATTTCGCCCATGATTCCCCGCCCAGCTGGCATTGTGCGATGCGCCATCCGGCCCAACTTCTGAACGTGAATCACTTCCGACAACGTTGCATGAAGGCACGGCCAGACACGCCTATTTCTCCGTATTATTCAAATCGCCTTTGCTTTATTTGCTAGAAGTGGTGCGGCCAAGGGGACGATCTTAGAACTTTTCTATGCGATTTCGTGGCGTCTTTGCCACAGGCCGAGTTCCCTGTTGCATTGAGTCTGTAGCATGATTCGGGACCCTGGGGGCACTTGTACGGTATCGCGACTAACCAGGAGTGACGGTGGCCTGCAGTCGACAAAACCTTTACAACTGTCCTGTAACCGCGCGGCGGGTAGCGGCGTCCAATTGTCTGTGCGTCGTGTTGAGGATAATTGTTGCATCGCTCTTATTTTCTAGCGCTCTTACTGCTGTTGAGCCCGATCGTCGATTTTGCTCGGGAAGCGCCAGGCGTCGAGCCTCCGGCCTTCACAACCGTACCAGAGCTTAGCGCTGGATTCGATCTGCTCTACGAGCAGAGATTCGCCGAAGCACGTAAGGCTTTCGCCAGCTGGGAATCCCGCAATCCGGAGGAGCCTCTTGGTGAGGTCGCCGTCGCCGCCAGCTATCTCTTTGAGGAGCTATCCCGCCAAGGCGTACTGACCAGCGATTTTTTCCTGAACGAAAAGAAATTCCTGCGTGGGATTGACGGCAGCCCGGATCCGGGGCGCATGAGCCATTTTCGCGATGCTCTCGCTCGCGCCCGCAAACTTGCCGGGGAGCGCCAGAAAACAAATCCCAACGATGGAGAAGCCCTTCTTGCGCTGACGCTTGCCGCCGGAATGGAATCGGATGCGGAATCGATTCTGCAGAAAAGGCATCTCGCCGGCCTCAAGCAGATGAAAAAAGCTAACGGATATGCGAAGGAATTGCTGGCGCAGCATCCGGACGCGACAGACGCGTACATCGCCCCCGGCATCGCAAATTACATTATCGGGTCGCAGAGCGCTGGTTCTCGTTTCGTGCTCCGGTTTGATGGAATTCACGGCGACAAAAAGCTCGGCATGGAGCAAGTCGCCAGGACCGCGGAAAACGGCCGCTATCTCCGGCCGTTCGCCAAAATTATCCTTGCCCTCGCCGCGCGCCGTGAAAAACAGAATGCCCTGGCGCAAAGATTGTTCCGCGAATTGAGCGAGCAATATCCGGATAGCGAGCTATTCGCTTCGGAATACGCCAAAGCCATGTCCGTGGCTTCTGGTGACTGATTGCGGACCGCCCCCGGACAAATTAATCCCCCACCGCCCGCACGCCATCGTTGCATTGCCAGGCTCTGTCGCCAAGCCCCTTTTGATTTGGAGGCCTGGTTAACGCTAGCGCTTTACCGGATGCGCGTTCTCGGCGAGGAGTGAACGGAGGCGCGAAGTTCTGCGCGCGTCCGGTAAAGCCGTTTGGACGTGGCCGCCCGTGGTTGCGGCGGACGCGGGCCCTATGCAAATTCAATTGAGAGAAGGGGTGCGTTTGAGGTGTGCCGAGGCTGTGCTGTAGGGCACAACCCAGGACACGGCACTCTCGGAGAATTGGCTAAGACGAAAGAGTATCGCCAAGGCTGTGGTTGAAAAGGGCGCAAGAAAGGATCTGTCTGGCAGGGAAACAAACGCGCTTACCGTCCATTTGAATTGACTTCTCCGGTTAGACTAACCAGGAGTTGGCCTGCCACAGGCAGGGCCAATTAGACAAATTGTTCACAATCGCGCATAAACTCATAGACTAAGTGTGTTATTCATTTGTCCGTGAGAACGGCACTCCACCAAGATCAAAGGCAGGGTCGTTGAGACCGCCATGACTCGTCGACGCCAGAGGGCTTTTCAACCAGCGGTATTTCTAACAAAAATGGGCGCGAAAAGCATTATCGCCTTATTTCGTGAGGGGCAGGCCATCGGTACACAGGGCGACGCTGGCAAGGAAGTGTTCTATATCGAGAAAGGGCAATTGAAAGTCACAGTTAAGTCGAAGCGGGGTAAGGAGACGGTCCTCGCGATTCTCCATCGTGGAAACTACCTGGGTGCGGGATGCATGACGGGTCAAGCGTTCCTCACGGCGACCGCTACGGAGATTACAGCTCCGAGCGCGAAAGAGAAACCGCGGCTTGAGCTATGAGAAGCGCGGTTGTCTTCGACCCGTTCGGCATGGGGGATTTAATTGTAGCCAAGTCACGAGTGGAAGGGCCAGCGGCTTCCGAAAATGGTGCGCACGTGCTCATTCGATGAAGCAACAGGTTATGCCGTTACGTGCCTTCGGTTCGCGATTCGAGTCCTGACCCATCAAAACTCCGCGAATACACAAATCTGATTAAGAAATTGCGGAAAAGCTTCAAGGCATCCTCGAAGTCTGTGCCAGTTTTGTCCATCGGGGTTCAAAGGAGAGCCGCGCCGCGGGCGTCCGTTCTCCGTCTCTGTAAAAAGTGGCAGGAATTTCATTGCAGTTTGAAACTTTTCCGGCTCACGAGTCTCTCATTACGGTGCGGCCCGCTGACGCTGACTCGGATTCATCCTGGCGTCCATCAGGTCGAGCGTCGCACATATCTAATTTCATTTCACTGAGGAACGCGAGGGAGGATTGGCAATGAAGACGCATCAACACGGAAGGGGAAGGACGAAGATGACCAGAGTATCGAAGCGAGTAGCCTTAATACTGATCTCCGCAGCGGCGGCGGGAATCACGCTCTTTTCGGTCGCGGTATCCGCAGCAGGCAGAAATACACAAGAGCAAGAGGAAGGCAGACCGCTACGAGGTGGGAACGGTCCTGGGCCCGCGGCGAATGGGCCTGGCCCCGGATGCAACATCATACCGCCCTTGGCCTCCACAGGAACGAAAGTCGACATTTCCCAGTTTCCGCCGCCAGACTCTCTCACGGATCCAAAGCTGGCAGGGCCAGTCCAGTTGTTGCGCTCGGGTAAGTTCGACATACCGATTGCATCTTTGACCGGAGTAAACATCCCTAGCGGCAACCCCAGAGGGACCATCACCCTGCCTCTTTTCAAAGGCGCTGTGAAGACGCCGTCTGGTCCGAAGCCCGCGTGGTACGTCATCCTTGACGCTAGCAACCAAGCGGAGGCGGACCGTCTTGGCGTGAACTTTTCCAAGAAGTTGCCGAACGCCGGCGATGCCGCCCGCCCGGCCACGAGGCAGGCTGACGGGACCTTTCTCTTCGAGTCCGGCATTGTAGATTTCAGCTCAAACCGAGTCTTGGTGCCTGGCTCCGAGGATCGACCGTTCCCACCGAGCGTCGCCCAGCCGGGCTCGGTCGGCGATGCCAACTACAGCCCGCTGGTCAATGTCGACGGCATCATTTACGATGCGCCTGTCGTCGCCGCCGCCGTGGAAGATGCCTTTATTAACTTTCCAAACGGAAGCCCGAACTACGCTCTCGTGCATGATCAGGTGATCGCCATCGATCCGGCAAACCGAACAGTCACGCTGAGCTTGATCAACGGTTTTAGTTTTGGCAAGCCGGTGTTCTATATCTCGACCGAGTCGAGCGATCCCTCCGTGTCGGCGATCGAGGGGAACACTTTCGCTCCGCGTCTGCGCAGACTTGAGGTCGGGGTCGACGATATCGCTCGCAGTGCTGTCGAGCGGATCTTCATTGCGACGAACGGCGAATCGAAAGGCGGCTGCAACAATCCGCAGCGTCAGGGCCTGTCCGCCGCGCTTTTGGACGGGCATCGCCCTAACAACACGTTTGGAGGAATCCCTACGACTGCGACCGATTACAGTCCAGTCTGGGATGCCAACCTCTATGAGTGGACCGAAGACGCGATCGAGAAAGGCTATCGCGGTCTGCTGACCGAGGAGTTTCGCATTTTGAAGCTGGCGAGAGACGGATACATCACCGGGCCCAACGGTGCGCCGTTCGGCAGCGCTGGCCCGGTAATCGTGTGCGGCGTCGCCGCCCGGCTTAATTGAACGAGGTCGGCGAAGTGCCTTTTTTACAGCAGCGGAGAGGAGGATTCCATCTGCTTGCTCCGCTCCTTAAAAATGGACGGGGGAGAGCGACGCGGTCTGAGGTCGAGCACGCTGGTGTATGGATGGGCTGTCAAAGGGGTGAACACGTTCCAGGCGGGACCGCCAATCACGGTCTTTGATGGCTCAACCTTTACGCTCCAAGACCTCGATGGCATTAACGGGACCAATCTTGTTTACGATTCGTAATTCCATCTTGCTTCCGGCTCCGACACAGTGTTGGAGCCGGAAGCTTTAGTCAGAGCGCGAAGCACCTCTGACGATCGGCATCTCTGGGCCAATACTTATGAACGCGACTTCCCCGACGTGCTTGCAGAAATCAGATCACTCATTGCTTCGTGGTGAAGATCGCCTTGGGGATCATCATATGGACGCCGTCGTTCTCATCGACGAGTTCGGTGATGTGTAGATCCGCAGCTACGCTCGCCAACATGTAGGCATCCTCGCGAGTCAGGTGCTTCTCCGTCATAAGGAAATCGATCATCTCCCTTACAGCGATCTTCGTCGCTTCGGTCAGGTTTGCGTGCACCCCCATCGTGATGTATTGAGTAGGGGTTTCGGCACGAGGCCAACGGAGGTGCATGTCTTTACGGACCACAAACTGAAAAGTGCCGATCAATGAAGTCTCGAGAGCGGTAACATCGACCTCGCCATCTCCCTGGCCAGCATGCCCGTCACCCGCCTCGAACAGCGCTCCCCGCGTGTGAATAGGAATATAAAGTGCGGTGCCGGCGACTAACTCCTTGTTGTCCAGGTTTCCTCCGTGGACCCACGGTGGATTGCTGCTGATGCGACCGGTGACCGGCGGTGGGGCCACACCCATGCTGCCGAAAAATGGGCGAATCGGAATCTCGATTCCATCAGCGAATTGAGCGATCATGCGCTTCTCATCCAGAGGGACGACCTTCGTTCGAGCGTACGGGTAATCTTCGGGCAGGAAGCCGCGACCGGGTGAGAAGGCGTTCAGGGCATAGGGAATGGCCAGTTGAATCTTCTGGATTCGGACTTCCAGGACGTCTCCCGGCTGAGCGTCTTCAATGTAGATCGGGCCAGTCAGGATATGAACACCTGGACCCTTTTCCTTGACCTCCATGAAAATGTCACGCAGCGGCTGTTCAATTCGGTCGGGTGGCATGCCTGCGTTTTCGAAACGCTCCGGGCTTGCGGTGACCAGGGTCTGGATTTCGACCGTATCACCGGATTTAATCCGGAGTACCGGAGGAGTTTTCGCGTCGTAATAACCCCATGTCACTGTTATTGGCGAGGGCTTGAGTTTGTAAAACGCTCCTGCCGATCCCCCAGATTGTTGGGCGGCTATGGGGGAAATAAAACAGGTCACGAGTAGAATTGCCGGATTTAGGAATCGCCTCATATTTCTTGCTCCTTCAGAGGATGAGGATTGCGGACATGGCGCGCAATCCTGCTACTTCGGCCTGAATATCAGCCTCTCTTTGCGGGCAGCGCGGGACTTAGAGGTGTTCCGCACTGCCAAATCTCGTACTGCATCACGAGTGAAAGCGCAGGCGACGGACTACGGTAAATAATCAAAGACCATGAGATGTGCTGGTTCGGTCATCAGGTTAGAAAGAATCGGTAGAACCGTGCCGTCCTTTTGATTCAATTCATTGCGCAGGTCAGTCCTTATGTCTTTTGATCCATGGGGTGCAGTGAGAACAAAGTGCTCGGGCACAGCTGAGAAATAGCGATTCCATTCAGGTACCCACAGGCCGCTTTTCGACACCGCTCCCGTCGGAACTCTTCCGACAATTTGGAAGTGGTCCGGATCAATCTCCTGAAATACAGCAACCGTTCCAGTTGTCCCCGGGCAGTAGATGCGTCCACTTTTTGCGTCATAGTAAACGGAGTCATCGGCGCCGCCTAAATTGTCGAGGGCCTGCACAACTTTACCGGTTTCCGTATTTATCACTACCAGCTTCCCGGGTTCATACTGGTGCCCACCTCCGAATTCTCCCGTGTGCGGTTTGATACGGCTACCGACAAACAGGCGATGATGGATCGGGTCTAGGCCTGCTGTGTGAGGCACTGGACCACCGGTGATCGGCCATTGCGCGACGACTTCGCGCTTCTCAAGGTCGACGACTGCGACGTGGCTTTCACCGTCTATAATGTCCCCCATAGTTACGTACATTTGTTTCCCCGACGGCTCGATTGCCACGCCTGCGGGATCGCCTCCGGGCATTTTCATACTGCCCACCATTTTGCCAGTCTTGGTATCGACTATGTCGATGGTAGCGCCACTGTGCACGTGGTTGTCGGCGCCACTGTAGGCTATATCGATGCCTCCTTTAAAAGCTTCCAAGGCGTTCGGTGTAAAGACCTCAACGGCGGCATAAAACAGATGGGTATTAGGATCGTAAGCCCCGTTATCTCCTCCCCGATTCGCATCGCCAAATCCAGTCAGCGGGATAGTCTTGGTTACCTCGTACGTTGTCCCGCTGATGCATACAACGCTGCTGTCTTCCAAGTTCAACCAGATTTCGTTGGTACCGGGAAGGTAGACGGGTTTCTTGGGACTCGCCGCCAGAGGAGTCTCATGGATGGCCTTGCCTACTTGCAGGTCCACAACGACTAGCGTGTGATTATGCTCTCCAGAAATAAACAGGCGCTGGCCTTTGATATCTACCGCTATGCGGTCCATGTAGCCCTGGGTCGGCAATGGGATGTTCTGGACTAACCTCAGAATTTCCTTGGACTGCGCGGGCGGAGTCTGGCCATGCGCCTTCGTAGCGAATACCAGCGAGAAGGCAAAGAGAATCGCCAAGTAGCGTTTCATTTTCGTGATTTCTCCTAGGTAATCAATAATTGTATTTACTGCTGCACTCAAATTTGTAAGCCACTACTGGACCAATAGCTGGGCATCCTTAGCAAGAAGCTGCAAGCGCTGGATGCCGCTTCGTCGCCCTCAAGCGCGCCCTCAATCGCGATAGGCCAATGGCTGGGCATTGGCCTGCCGGGAGCTCTTTCTACTACCAAATCACTTTCAAGGCGAATTGGACGTCTCGCGGTTGGGTCGCCAAAGTGTCCATTTCGCCGTTGGCTATGACCGCTCCATTCTGGTCAAAGATCCCAGCGCCGTTGATTGGCTCCGGAGGATTAAAGTTGGTGTGATTGAAAATATTGAAGATTTCCGCCCGGAACTGAACATTGAAGGTTTCCGAGATGCGATGAATTGGGATGTTCTTCAATACGGAGAAATCCAAATTTACAAGTTTTGGACCAATGACGGTATTGCGGCCCGCATTGCCCAGCAGATTCGCGCAATATCCGCGGCCGGCAGGTGGAGGGGTTGTTACTCCCGAGAAACTAGCGCACTGGGCGGCAAACGAAGCCGGTGCGGTCGGGAGAGTATAGCAACTTATATTAATGTACGAAGGGTTTGTTCCACCGATGTAGTTGTGGTTAACCGGATCGCATCCGGGAATGCGGTTCGGAATGCCGAATTGGTCAGCGCCGCTATTCCCCAATCCCGCTGGGTCTCCATTAATAATCACAGTGGTGGGGATCCCAGTATTGATCTTGAAGATGCCGCCGAGCTGCCACCCTCCTACCGCCGACTTTACGAAGCCGTTCCACGATTTAGGCGTAGGCACAGCCCAAAGCATGTTAATGGCTGCACTTTGCCCAACGTTGAAGTCGGAAAGGCCACGAAGTGATTTCGGGGCGAACCAGTACAAGGAGTTGATGCTATTTCCGAATGTGTCTCCCGCGATAGTTGAGGAGTTGTCGTCAATCGATTTTGACCACGTGTAAGCAACCTGGAATTGGAAGCCGTGGCTCAATCTCTTATCGATACTGAGGTTCATAGCGTCATAGAAAGAGTCGCTGCCCCAATACAGATACCGAATAATTCCTAAGGATTGGTTGATTTTCGCTGACGTCCCCGCAGCGTTATTGCCCGCGGTGCACGATCCATCTGGATTTATCGGAGGTCCGCATGGGAAGAGATATCCTGCGGAGGTGAGCGTAGGAATCGTCATGTTGCCGTCATCTCCGCGAATCAACATGTGGACTCCATGAGATCCCACATAGCCCAGGGAAACAGACAAGTCCGGCGCAATTTGCCGCTGCACGTTGAGGTTCCATTGCAACACGTAACTTCGATGAGGGTGCGCCTCAATCGTGGAGGTAGCCAACGCTCCTAGTCGGGCTCCCTTTGGCGGATTTGTCAGCAGGCCAGCGCCTCCTGAGTAAAATTGTCCTGCCAAGGTGTTTGTTCCAGACGAAGGTTTATCCACGCTGTCAAATATGATGAACGGCGCAGATTGGTTTTGCAGGGTTAAGAAATAGCCAGGCAGCGGTAACACGTCGTAAATGCCAAAGGCTGCACGGACGGAGGTCTTTCCATCGCGGAATGGGTCCCAGGCAAATCCAATTCGAGGCGCGAAGTTAAGACGCGTGGGGTTTGAGAAGTAAGGACCGACACTGTCGCAGGCAGAGCCGGCGGGAGGCACGCCATTTCCAGGATTAAAACCAGAATTAAACAAAGTCCCACACTGCAACTTTGGACCGGCTATATCGACCACATTGGTTATTTTCCCTTGGGCGTCATTAATGGCCGTGGTCATCTCGTAACGCAGGCCGAGATTCAGAGTGAGATTGGGACGGAAGCGCCAGTCGTCCTGAACATATCCTGCGAAAAGCGTTTGCCTCAATTCCCGCGGTGTAATCGTGGACGGTATCCCCGCCTCGAAATGCTTCGCATTGTTGGTGAGAAAAGCCGCCAGGTTTGAGAAATTCCATCTTCCGCCCGGGTTCTCGTGCGCAGTTAAATTGTATTGCATGCGTTCAATGTCCGTTCCGAACTTCAGATTGTGGACTCCGAATGTCCAGAATGCGTCGTCAGAGAACTGATAATTATTAAGGACGTGATCAAAAAAGGGCGCCGATCCGACGCCCCCTTGATTCCTGGTATATCCACTAATAGCCATCATGGGTGCAGTTTGTCCCGGCATGCTACCCAACGATGTTAGTAGCGCTGCGGAATTGACCGCACCAGCCGGTGTAAGGTTGCGCGCATGAGTGCGGCTGAAACCAACTCGCGCGGCATTGACAACGCTGGCGCCGAACGTGTGGCTCTCTTCCAGCACTACGGTCTGCCGCGTGGTGTGCGTATTGAGGATATCGTTGTTAAAGGCGTCGGGTTGCTTTAAGTCCGTGTCGTCAAACAGATACGTTCCGAACAGAGTGTCCTTCGTGCCAAGTTTGTGATCCACCCGCACCGTATAGAAATTTTCCGGGACAATTTGCAAACCAGAGTTGATAAATTTCCCGCTATCGAGAACCGAAGTGCCCGGCGTCGCATGAGGAAACATTACCAACTCCGCCGCTGCTGCAGGGTCCACCGTTACCGTGCATGTGCCCGGCTCAGTCACGGTGCATAAATTTGGGGGAGGACCCGCAGGATCATAGTGAAGTGTTCCCGCGCGAGCGGAGTCGGATGGAACTTTAATCGTCGTGGTAATTCCCTTCGCCTGCCGCATCCCTTCGTAGTCGCCGAAGACAAAGGTCTTATCCTTAATAATGGGCCCACCCGCAGCGGCACCGAACTGGTTGCGGCGGAATGCCGCCACCGGGGTGTTGCCACTCCTGGAAAAATAATCTCTTGAGTCCAACGCACTGTTTCGAAGGAACTCGTATACGTCGCCGTGGAAGTCATTCGTGCCCGACTTGGTGATGGCGTTTATGACTCCACCGGTGGCCTTGCCGTATTCGGCCGAGAAACCTCCTGTCAGTACTGAGAATTCTTGAATCGCATCTACACCCACGGCTGCGCCAATCACGTTGCCTGGGCCGCTGTTGGCATAATCGTTGACGCTCACGCCATCCAGCCGGTAATTGTTGTTTGTTGTCCGTTGGCCTGAGACCGTGAGTTGCGCTCCGAAACCACGATTTCCGCGAGCAGATCCAAGAGAATAGTCCATCTGATTTTCGATCAAGTTCACGCCGGGGTGAAGGGTGGCTAGAGAAGTCCAGTCTCGTCCATTCAGAGGCAAGTCCAGCACCGTCTGAGAATCGACGTGTCCGGTCAGGGTCGAAGAGGTGAGTTCGATTTGCGTCGCTGCCGTCACCTTCACCGTCTCAGTTGCTGTCCCGACCCTCAAAGAGAAGTTGAGCTGTTGTTGCGCGCCAACAGCCAGCGTAAGGTCCGAATGCAACGCGGTGGAAAATCCCGCTGCCGTGACTCTAACCTCGTAAATTCCAGCAAGCAGGTTGGGAACCGTGTAAAAACCCGCGGAATCAACCGTAACGGCCCGGCTGATGCCCGTAGCAGTATTTTTCACGGAAACTTCGGCGTCGCGTATTATGCCGCCCGAAGTGTCTGTGACCGTGCCGGATAGTGTGGCTCCGGTGACTTGTGCATGGACTTGAATGGATACGAGCGCGGCGAACATCAACAGGACACACACTAACATTCCGCGACCAAAAACCATCGGAGACTACCTCCCTGGGTGGTGGGCCATCTCCCACTTCAACGACGAGGGGATTGGTCACGACCTTGTTGGGCGCTGACATTAAAGACTCTGCGTCCCGCTGTCCAATCGAAACTTGCGATAGATTGGAAACAATTAGTGCATCGCGCGCGTGCGTACGAGAATTCTTCGTGCATCTCCTGCGGCGTCAAGGCGCTAGCATGCTTCTGGCGCCTTCAGCGGTCCGCGCGAAAATAAACAACCATAAATGTTTTTTTAATCTTGTCGAGTCGAGAAATGCGCTGCACTGCTCATCGTGGGCGTACGTCAGTGACGTGTGGACGAAGTGTGGGTGAGTAAGGAAGATCAGCCTTTTGGGCACATCGGGAAGTGTCCACTTGGAGAATGGGTGGACACTTCCGAGCGGGTAGTCGTTCTCAGCCATAGGCGAGCGGACCTAGTGTCGGGCCATTTTCTGGACCATGTACAACACGAGCTTGCGATCTTCCTCGTTTGACTTGCCCAACAGACGGCGAAGCTTGTCTAGGAACCGCGCATCCTTGCCGGAACTACCCCAAGCGATCTCTTCGGACGACCTGCTTGATCGCCCGCAAAGCTATTTTCTCGCCAGAAGTGAGACGCACATTGTCAATGTTGATGTGAGCTTGCCTGCGCGTCCCATTCTTCTCTTAGGTTGGGCCTCAGTTACCGTTGCCCAAGCCGTACCTC
>Ga0209131_1002385_pt1 | contig 12765 bp, 14 predicted proteins | sample GraSoi_2013_40cm_FD_185826 | JGI IMG/M metagenome (GOLD analysis project Ga0209131, IMG submission 185826) | Grasslands soil microbial communities from the Angelo Coastal Reserve, California, USA - Sample 9_17_2013_40cm (SPAdes) (version 2) | ecosystem: Environmental > Terrestrial > Soil >...
GCCACCATCCCGGCGCCTCGCTCGGCGCGCATGTCGAAGCCGATCGCACGCTCGGCCCGGCGCCGCTCAACCTGCTCATGCGCCTGCGCCAGTTTCTCGATAACGGCCGCGGCAGGGAGCTCGACCTGCGCGCGACCATCGGCGTCTACGAGGGCCACGGTTTCACCGCCGGGCTCTTCGCGCAGGCGACCTGGGCGAGCGAGAAATCGCTCGAAGCCTATTACGCGGTGAAGGACAGCGGCCTGCTCTTCACGAGCCTCGGGGCGCTCGGCGGGTACACGCTCTCGCGCCGCTGGCTGCTCCTGGCGAGCGCCGAGCAGCACCGGCTCGGCGACGCGGCGCAACGCAGCCCGCTCGTCGAGCGCCGCACCAACGCGTATGGCAGCCTGAGCCTGGCCTACCGCTTTTGAATGAGAAAAATAGGGTCTGTCCCGGTCTGTCCCTATTTTGTTTTTATTGGTCGGGTGCGCGAGCCTCGACACTCGCGGGCAGGAAGTCGAGCGGCTGGAAGCGCTGACGCGCGAGGCCGAGCAGCTCGAGCTGCATATCCAGCAGGCGGAACGACCCTGACGATTCATTTCTCGAGCTGCGCGTACGCGATTTTCGCGATGCGCAGCAGTTCCTTCTCGTCGAACTCCGCCGACGCGATGGCGTAGGCGCATTCATCGTCGAGCCAGTAGTAGAGGCGCGTGCCATTGTCGGCGCGCGCATGCACCAGGCCGGTTTCGCGCTCGCGCCTAAACTCCGGGCCCCAGTAGAGCGTGACGCGCTGGCCGTTCGCTGCCTCGTACATCAGCAGTGCCGCCGGCGCACGCTCTCCCGGCAACAGGCGCCCGCCGATGAAAGCGAGGCCGGCGGCTTCCAGGCTCGGCGCCTGAACCTTCATCTGCAGCCGCTCGGAGAGCCACTGCAGAAGTTCATCCCTGCTCCTCGCCTCCACCGGATGGTTCACTTCCGGCGCGTACACCGCATGGGCGAGCGACGCGCGGCGCAGCATTTCCACGGCCGGGTTGCCCGGAAGGTAATGCGGCGCGTGCTCGGAAACCTGCCACGCGCCGAGCGCCACGAGCGCGCAGCCCGCGGCGATCGCGGCAGGCAGGCGCCAGCGCCGTTTTCTCCTTGCGATCACCAGCGCGTAGGCCGCGCGGCATTGCTCACCGAGCATGCGGTATGCCGCGATGCGCGCCGCGTCGTCGGGATGCGAAGCGAGCCATGCTTCGACCACGCGGCGGCGTTCGCCGGGCAGCCGGTTGTCCGTGTAGGCCTGCAGCTCCGCTTCGCCGATCGGCGTCACCGGACCAGTCTCAGGCCGGCCTGGCTCATGAGGAGCAGCCGCAGCTTCTCGCGCGCACGCGACAGGCGCGACATCACCGTGCCGATCGGGATTTCGAGGGTGCGCGCGACGTCCTGGTAGCTCAGGTCCTCCAGCGTGACGAGCAGGAAGATCTCGCGGTGGCTCGGCGGCAGCGAGGCGATGGCGCGCTCGAAGTCGCTGCGCTCGAGCTCGGCCGCCGCTTCGGCGCCGCGCAGCTGGGCGATGTAGCTGTGGTGCATCTGGCTGAAGAGCCAGATGCGCAGGTCGGCCTCGGGGCTGTAGCGGTCGAGCTGCGCCTGCGCGCGCTCGAGCGTGGCGCGCACCAGCTCGTCGGACGAGATCTCGCTCGTCCCCAGCGCCCGCGCGTAGCGCCGCAAGTGCGGGATGAGCTGCGTGACCCGGTCATGCACTTCCATACCCGGCGAACACCCGGGCGGCGCAGCAATTCCCTAGAACGTGCGGATGCCGGTGAAGCTGTCGGGCACCTCGTGGCGCTGGTTTTTGTCGTCGTACCAATAGAGCTTGCCGGGCTCTTCGGTCTTGGTGATCTTGTGCGAGCCGTCGCAGTACGGCTGCTTCGTCGACAGGCCGCACTTGCACAGCCATACCTCCTTCCCGTCCATCACATAGCGGGTCGGTTCCTGGGGCGTGCGCTTCACTAGGCGGGCCATGGGCTGTCCTTTAATCGGTTGTCATTGGATAACACGACTGCGGCTGGCGTTTCCAGAAAGGGGTCTGACCCCATTTACGCGGTGAAAGCGTGTTTCAGGCGCCTGGCATTGAGCGGCAGCTCGCGCACCCGCACGCCGCCGGCGTGCGCGAGCGCGTTGGCGAGCGCGCCGGCAGTGGGTCCCTGCGAGGCTTCGCCGGTGCCGAGGAAGGGCTCGCCGGGCCGATCGATCACCTGCACTTCCAGCTTCTGCGGCACGTGCGAGAAGCGCAGGATCGGATAGCCCGACCAGTCGCGGCTGGTGATGCGCGTGTCGTTCCACATCGCCGCTTCGAACGTGGTCCAGCTGATCGACTGCAGGATGCCGCCCTCGATCTGGTTCCTGATGCCGTCGGGATTGACCGCCTCGCCGCTGTCGACCGCGGCGACGACGCGCAGCACGCGCAGGTCGCCGGTCTCGCGCTCGAGCTCCACTTCCATGGCGATGGCGAAGTAGGCGGCAAGATTCTTGTACCGGGCAAACGCGAAGCCGCGCCCGCGCCCATTGACTTTCTTGTAGGCCGCCCAGCCGAAGCGGTCGGCAGCCAATTGGATGACATCCTTGGCGCGCTGGTCCTGCAGGTGGCGCAGGCGGAACTCGACCGGATCGGCCCTGGCCGCCGCGGCGAGCTCGTCCATGAAGCTCTCGATCGAGAACACGTTCATGTACGCGCCGAGCCCGCGCAGCGCCGAGACGCGCAGCGGCATCTCGGGGATGAAGCGATTGGTGACCCGCGTGCCGGGGAACTGGTAGAGCGGGATGGCGTTGCGATCGCCGCCGCCTTCGGGCTGCGGCAAAGGCCGCGGCGGGGTCGGCGCGAAGGGCTTCTCGACGTGCCAGCCGGCGACCAGGTCGCCCGCGCGGCCAGGGCGCGTCGAATGCGTATTGCTGGCCACCTCGTACTGCCAGCCGCTCACCTTGCCGGCGTCGTCAAGACCGGCGCGTACCCTGGTGAGCATCGCCGCGCCGTAGGGCTCCCAGGCGTGCTCGTCCTCGCGCATCCACTGCACGCGCACCGGCTTCCCGGGCATCGCGCGCGCGATGAGCGCGGCGTCGCCGGCGACGTCGTCGGCGCCGTTGTGTCCGTAGCAGCCCGAGCCTTCCATATGGATGCAATGCACGCGCTCGGCCGGCAGGCCGACGAGCTCGGCGACTGCGCCGCGCAGCGGATACACGCCCTGGCTGTGCGTCCAGACGGTGAGCTCGCCGTTCTCAAAACGCGCGACCGCGCACGAGGGTCCGATCGCGCCGTGCAGCTGGTACGGCCGCCGGTACTCAGCCTCGAGCACGCGGCCGCCCAGCACGCCTTGTCCATTGGCAATCAGGATGTCCTGCGTCGGCAGCTGGGCCAGCGTGGCGTAGATGTCGCGCGGCAGCTTGCGCGGCTCGTCCCACACCGCGCGCGTGCGCAGCGCACGCACCGCCTGCACCGCGGGCCACTCGCGCCCGGCAACGACGGCGAGGAAGCTGCCGTCGCGCACGACCTTCAGCACGCCGGGCATCCTGGCGACCGGATCCGTCTCCACCGATTTGAGGCGCGCGCCGTAGCTCGGCGGGCGCACCACGCGCGCGTGCACCATCTCCGGCAGCCGCAGATCGTGCACATAGGCGACGCCGCCGGTGACCTTGGCGGGGATGTCGACCCGCTGCACCGCCTTGCCCATGAATTTGCGCGAGCGGCTGAGCTTCGACTCCTGCGCCGCGCGCACGTTGAAGAGCTTGCCTTCCACCAGCGCGCCGTAGCTGACGCGCCGGCCATCGGGCGCGACCACTCCGCCGTTCTCCACAGTTAATTTTTCTACGGGCACCCCAAAGCGCTTAGCGGCTTCGCCAAGTAGGATCTCGCGCGCCTGCGCCGCGGCGTGCAGGATCGCGGTGCCGCTGTCCTTCATCGAGTTGCTGCCGGCCGTGTAGCCTTCGTTGGGCGTGCGCGCGGTATCGGCGGTGATGAGCTCGATCGCTTGCATCTCGACGCCGAGCTGATCGGCGGCGATCTGCAGGATCGCGGTCTTGATGCCCTGCCCGAGCTCGGCTTTTCCGGTGAACACGGTGATGCGCCCGTCGGCGCCGACGCCGATCCAGGCATCGAGCATCGGCGTGCGCTCGAGCGCGCCCGGCAGCTTCTGCGCCCACGCCGGGATGGCGAAGGCTACGAAGAGCGCGCCGCCGGTGGCGAGGAAGTCGCGCCGGTTCACGACTTGCCCCGCATCAGCTCACCCGCGCGCAGCACGGCGTGCACGATGCGCATGTGCGTGCCGCAGCGGCAAAGATGCGGCTGGAGCGCGGCACGGATCTCCGCTTCGGAAGCGCGGGCATTACGCTCGAGCACCGCCTGGGCGCGCATCATGATCCCGGGGATGCAGTAGCCGCACTGCGCCGCCTGCTCCTCGATGAAGGCGCGCTGCATCGGCCCGGGCTGCTCCGCGCTACCCAGGCCCTCCAGCGTGCGGATCTTGCGCTTCTCGAGCACCGAGATCGGGGTCAGGCACGAATAGATCGCCTCGCCGTCGGCCATCACCACGCAGGCGCCGCACTGGCCGAGCCCGCAGCCGAACTTGGCGCCGTTCAAGCCGAGGTTGTCGCGCAGCACATAGAGCAGCGGCGTCGCGGGATCGGCGTCGACCTCTTGCACGCGGCCGTTGATCTCGAGCTTGGTCATCGTTCGCCTTTCGAGAGTTTGCGTACCTCACCAGCAACATCGGCCCATGCCGGCCGGCCGCTCAGCGCACGCAGGTAAATCAGCAAATCGGTGAGCTGCTCGTCGGTGAGCGCGCCGGCATAGGGTGGCATCCAGCCGCCGCGCTCGCCTTCGTGCGGCAGGATGCCGTCGCGGATGATGTAAGCGAGATTGCGGGGCGTCGGGATAGTGAGCGCGGTGCCGAGCGGCAGCTGCAGCGCGCCGCCTTCCTGCTCGCGCCCGCGGTTATGGCAGTCGGCGCAGGCGCCGTCGTAGACCGCGTGCCCCTTCAAGGCGACCGCAGTGCGCGCGCGCTCCAGCGCCGCCTCGCGCGCGCGCCGGCGTTCTTCGTCGCTGCGCTTGTCGAGCGACGCCGTGTAGACCGAGATGGCGCGCAGCGCCTCGTCGCTCACCTGCGAGAGTCCATGCACCACGTCCACCATCGGCCCGGCGCTGATGGGGTGCAGATCGGCGATGCCGTTGCGCAGATAGGCCTGCAGCGCCTCGACGGTCCACGGCACCGGCGAGGGCGACGCCGAGTCGAGCGCCGGCGCATGCCAGCCCTCGACCTCGCCGCCGGCGAAGGCCTGGTCCTTCTTTTCCGCGCCGAGCGAGTTGCGCGGCGTATGGCAGGCGCCGCAATGCCCGAGCCCTTCCACCAGGTAGGCGCCGCGGTTCCATTCCGCGCTGCGCGCCGGATCCGGCTGCAACCGGCCCGGAGTGAAGTAGCGCGACTTCCATATCCCCACCGCCGCGCGCGGAATCGGCACGCCATTGCGCCGGTTCTCCGCCTTGACGGGCTCGCGCGTCATGATGAACGCATAAAGCGCCGCGACGTCCTCGTCGGTCAGCTTGGTGAAATGGTCGTACGGAAAGGCGGGAAAGAGGTGCCGGCCTTCGCGGTCGAGGCCTTCGCGCATGGCGCGCGAAAAGGCCTCGAGCGGCCAGGCGCCGATGCCGGTCTCGGCGTCCGGCGTGATGTTGGTGCCATAGATGGTGCCGAAGGGCGTCTTGAGCGGCGTGCCGCCGGCGTAGGGCTTGCCGCCCTCGGCCGTATGGCAGCTCATGCAGTTGCCAATATGCGCGAGCTCCGCGCCCTTGACGACCTGCTCCCGCGGGAACGACTTGGGGGCGTCGACCTGGGCCACGCTTTCGCGCGCCGCGCAGCCGACCAGGATCGACAGCGATCCCAACACCGCGAGCATGCGGAACGCCATTTCCGAAAGGTAGCGCGGTTGTATAGTCAACTCCACCGCTAACAGGAGGATCGATGAGAAAAGTCCGCGTGGCGCCCAAGGGGATGGGACTCAACGATTTCGTCGCCATGGAGGAAGGCTTGTTCGCCGCCGAGGGCATCGAGGTGGAGTGGGACATGAAGACCTTCCGCGGCACGCAATCGAGCTGGAAGGGCTCGGACTACTTCCAGCGGCCGCAGGACAAGCCCTATACCGAGGGCGACAAAAGCGTGATCCAGTGCGCCTGCGTCTGGGGCTCGATCTCCAACGCAGCATCGGGCATGGGCCGCTTCGTCGGCGATTGCTACGGCGTGTCGCCCTGGGCGATCTTCGTGCGGCCTGAATCCAGGATTCGCCGGCCGGAGGACCTCAAGGACGTCCCCATCTCCGTCGGCCTGCGCGCCGGCAGCCATTTCAACGTGCCGTTCCGGCTGGAGAAATATCTGCCGCTCGAGCACATCAAGACCATCAACACCGGCGGCTTCGGCGCGCGCCTTAAGGCGCTGCTCGACGGCGAGGTCGAGGCGGCGAGCCTGCTGCCGCCGCAGATCGACATGGCGAGGCAGCTCGGCCTGCGCATGATCATAGAGGACGAGTTTCATACGCTGTGGTGGGTGCCAGAGAGCGCGCCGCTCGAGGACGTGCGCGCCTACCTGCGCGGCCTGGATCGCGCCGAAAAGGCGCTGCAATCCAATTTGAAGAAATACCTGCCGCTCTGGGAGAACGCCATCCCGCCCGAGTTCGAGGCCATGCACGCCTGGGACTTCAGCAAGTTCACGCGCGGCGAGCGCTTCGTCTACCAGCCGCTGCCGCGTGCCGAGTTCGACCAGACGCTCGAGCAGGTCAAGCGCTGGGAGCTGGATCAGTACCTGAAGGAAAAGAACTTCGACAAGCTGGTCTACCGCGCGCCAGCCACTGTCTGAGAATTCGGGGTCAGGGCGCCACCCCTGACCCCGAATCAGGCTAGCGGAAGCGGTAGACGGCGCCTAGGCTCAGCACGTCGAGCTTGTTGTCGCTGACGCCGCCGACTTTGTCGTAGCGCTGCCACTCGGCGCGCAGCCCGAGAGGCGCCATGACGTTCCACTGCAAGCCGGCGCCGAACGTCAGGCCGTTGCCGGTCTCTTTTCCGCCGGTACCAGGCAGGTTCGACTCCAGCTTCGACTCGCTGTGGTGAGCGCCCAGCTTGCCGTAGATGCCGAACTGGTTCGCGATCGGCCACATGCCGAGGGCGACCAGCTCCCACGCGCTCGCCTTGTCCTTCACCTCGAAACCGCCACTGGAAGCTTTCGTCTCGCCGAAATTGTGATATCCGACCTCGGCCGCAATATTGGGAGTGAACTGATACCCGCCGAGGATACGCCAGGCGGTGTCCTTCTCATCGCACGAGAAGCCCGCCGGCAAGCCGGTGCAGGAATTTTTGAACTTCGACTGCCCGACCGAGCCGCCGACATAGAACGCGCTCGTGTTCATCTGCGCCGCCGCCGGCAGCGCGAACGCGGTAGCGGTGACTGCGAAAACTGCGATTGCTGACTTCATGGTGATGCTCTCCGTAGGTTGAAACAACGTGCGTAAAGATGACGCGACTTTGCTCCAGCATCTATCGAGCCCACCATGCGAAATTCGTTAAGACTGTGAAACGTGGCGTCGTCGCAACAGCGACCTCAGCTCAGCGGAAGCGCCACACCGCGCCGACGCTGATGACGTCGAGGTCATCCCTGCCGCCGGTGCTGTTGCCGCCGACGCTGTTATAGCGCTGCCACTCCAATCGCACGCCGAGCGGCGGCGTCGGATCCCAGCGCAGGCCGGCGCCGATAGTCAGGGCGCTGTTAGTGTCCTTGCCGGAGAGGCCGAAGTTGGAGCTGACCTTGGCCTCGGCACGGTACGCACCGAGCTTGCCGTAGATGCCGAAGCGGTTTGGCAGCGGCTGCAAGCCGACCGCGACGAGCTCCCACGCACTGGCCTTGATGCTCTCGCTCGTGCTGCCGAGCGAAGCTTTCAGCTCGCCGAAATTGTGATAGCCGAGTTCCGCCGACAGCGTCGGCGTGATCTGGTAGCCGGCGAGGATGCGCCACGCCGTGTCCTTCTCATCGCAGGACACGCCGCTGACGAGGCCGGTGCAGCCCTGCCTGAAGTGCGACTGGCCAACCGAGCCGCCGACATATAGCGCGCCCGTATCGAACTGCGCGGCCGCCGGCAGTGCGAATGCGCAGGTGATGACTGCGAGAACTGCAATGACTGGCTTCATGCTCACACTCCCTGAGGTCACTCACGGTCCAAAGTACCAGCCGCCGTTGACGTCGATCGTCGCGCCGGAGACATAGCCGCCCGCGTCTGAGCACAGCATCGCAACGACGCCGGCGATGTCATCCGGCTTGCCGGCTCGCCTGAGGGGCAATGCGTCGATGAACGCTTGCGTCACCTGTCCCCAGTCCGCTTCGGCGATGCGCGGCGTCTTGATGAAGCCCGGCGCGATTGCATTCACGGTAATGCCAAAGGGTCCGAGCTCGAGCGCGAGCGTCTTGGTGAGGCCGATGATGCCGCCCTTCGCCGCGGCGTAATGCACGCCGACGCGATCGGAGCCGCGGCGCGCGGCGATCGAGGCGAAGTTGATGATGCGGCCGGACTTGCGCGCCTTCATGCGCGGCACGAACTCACGGCAGACGAGAAACGCCGTAGTGAGATTGGCGGCGAGCACTCGCGCCCATTGCCGCTCGTCAATATCTTCCAGCGCCAGCGAACCCTTGGGCAGCGCGGGCAGCGTCTCCTCGCGGGTCGGCGCCACCGGGCCGCCGGCAACGTTGACGATGAAATCCGGCGTCCCTGCGCGGGCGGAAAGCCGCTCGACGTCATCGCTGTCGGTGAGGTCGGCGACGATCGCGTCGGGCGCCGGATGGATATCGGTGGCGATGACCTGGACGCCTTCGCGCTTCAAGCGCTCGCACACCGCGGCGCCGATGCCGCTCGCCGCGCCCGTGACCAGCGCACGCTTGCCCTGCAGTCCCTTAAGCGGCATAGGAGGCGCCGTTGATGTCGACGGTCACGCCCGTCATATAGGAGGTGTCGTCGGTGCAGAGCGCGACGATCAGCGCCGCGGTCTCGGCAACCGTGCCGACGCGGCCCATCGGGATCTGCGCCAGCGGGCCTTCCGGGCCTTTGCCTTTTGCGGTGATGGATAGAACCTTCTGCAGACGGCCACTGGCGATGACGCCGGGCGCGACGCAATTCACCCGCACGCCGAATTCGCCGAGCTCGAGCGCGAGCTGGCGAGTGAGCGCCATGACGCCGGCCTTCGCCACCGCGTAGGGGCCGCTCGAGCCTTCGGCGCCGGGCGGGATGCCCTTGCGCGCGGCGATCGAGGCAAGATTGACGATGGCGCCGCCCTGCTTCTTCAGGTGCGGCGCAGCCGCGCGGCACACATAGAACGTGGCGTCCAGATTGGCGCCGAGGATCGTGCGCCAGTCCTCGAGCGAGCAGTTGGTCAGGCCGCGGAAGCCGCGCGGCGGCGGCGCGGTGAGGTCCTGCGCGGTGATGCCCCAGCTGCCGCCGACGCAGTTGACGAGGACATCGATGCGGCCGTGTTTTCCGATCGCCTGATCGACCATCGCATCGACCGACGCCGGGTCGGAGACATCCGTGCGGATGCACAGGCACTGCGGCAGCGCGGCGAAGCCCTGCTCATAGAGGTCGGCGATCACGACCCGCATGCCTTCCTCCAGCAGGCCGAGCACCACCGCAAAGCCGATGCTGTCGGGCTTCGCGCCGCCGGTGACGATCGCGACCCGTTTCATGCGAGTTTGATAATACACTTGCACCCTGCACACGAAGGAGACCCCATGCGCGAGTTCACCGAGGAAACACTTACCGCCGCCGTCGTCGAGCGCCTGAAGGACGCGAAGGACAAACGCCTCAGGCAGATCATGACGAGCGCAGTGAAACACCTGCACGCGTTCGCCCAGGAGGTGCATCTCACCGAAGAGGAATGGTTCGAGGGCATCAAGTTCCTCACCGCGGTCGGCCAGAAGTGCGACGACAAGCGCCAGGAATTCATCCTGCTCTCCGACATCCTCGGGCTGTCGATGATGGTGTGCGCGCTCAACCACAAGACCGCGCCCGGCGCGACCGAAGCCACGGTGCTCGGGCCGTTCTTCGCGCACGGCGCGAAGGTGTACGAATTCGACGGCGATCTGCGCGAAGGCTGCACGGTCAAGGGCGAGGACACGCTGGTGGTCGGCCGCGTGCTGACGACCGCCGGCAAGCCGATCCCGAACGCGACGCTCGATATCTGGCAGGCCAAGGCCGACGGCATCTACGACGTGCAGACCGGCGGCGAATTCGAGCTGCGCGGGCGCGTCAAGGTCAATGCCAAGGGCGAATACGCCTTCAAGAGCTACAAGCCGAAGTTCTACAGCGTGCCCGACGACGGCCCGGTGGGCGAGCTGCTGCGCGCGACCGGCAACCACAAGATGCGCCCGGCGCACATGCACGCCGTGGTCTCGGCGCCCGGCTATCAGCAGGTGATCACGCACGTCTTCGTCGACGGCGATCCCTACCTCGACGACGATGCGGTGTACGCGGTCAAGGACTCGCTGGTCGGCAAGTACAAGAAGGTCAACAACGCCGCCGAGGCGAAGAAGCTCGGCATGTCGACTCCGTTCCTCAAGCTCGACTGGGATTTCACCCTCGCGCCCGAGCGCGGCGTGAAGGCCCGCAAGGTCATCGCCCCGAGCGACGCGGTCGCATGATCTGGCGCGTGCGCCGGGTACTCACCGGCCACGACTCCGAGGGCAAGTCGACGATCATCGCCGACGGCACGGCGCAGAACGTCAAGGAAATGGCGTCGATGCCCGGCCTCGCGCTCACCGATCTCTGGGAGACCGGCAGCGCGCCCGCCGATAACGACGGCCACGCCGACGCCGCTGCGCGGCCGGTGCGCCTCGAGCCGCCGAAGAACGGCACCGTGCTGCGCGTGGTGGAGTTCCCGCCGGACTCGGCCTGGCGGCACAACGCCGACGCGCGGGCCGGCTTCAAGTCGATCGGCGCGGCCCATGTGGTCGACCGGAGCGCGGGCGACCCGATGATGCATCGCACGAGCACCGTCGACTACGCCATCGTCCTCAAGGGCGAGATCCACGCCGTCATGGAAAAGGGCGAGACGCTGCTTCGCGCCGGCGACATCCTGGTGCAGCGCGGCACCAATCACTCGTGGAGCGTGCGCGGCGATCAGCCGTGCATGGTGGCGTTCGTGCTGGTGAGCGCGAAGCCCCTGGTCTTTTCAAAGAAAAAATCTTCTCGAAAGAAGAAACCCTCCGGGAAGAAAGCGAAAAAGAAATGACTCGCCCCCCTGATAAGGGTGGCGGCCGGGGGGTTTCTCCGGCGGCCAAAACCCCCCGCTCGTCTTCGACTCCCGACCCCCTTATCAGGGGGTCGAAGCAGGAAACGATTGGCGTCATCGGGCTCGGCACCATGGGCTCGGCAATGGCGGCGAATCTCCTGAAGGCCGGATGCCGAGTGCATGGGTTCGACGTGGTCGCGGCGAGAAGAGAACAGCTGAAAAAGGCAGACGGCGCGCCGGCGACCTCGGTCGCGGCGCTGGCGCAACTGGCCGAGGTACTGATTACCTCGCTGCCGAGCGCGCAAGCGCTGCATGACGTCGCGAACGAGCTGGCGGGCAAAGGCCGCGTGGTGATGGAGACCAGCACGCTGCCGATCGAGGACAAGGAGCGCGCACGCGAGACGCTGGCGAAGAAAGGCATCGTGCTGCTCGACTGCCCGCTCTCGGGCACCGGCGCGCAGGCGCGCACCAAGGACCTGGTGGTGTTCGCGAGCGGCGATGAAGCTGCATTCAAGAAGGCGGAACCGTTCATGCCGGGCTTCTCGCGCTCGCATCACTACCTCGGCGAGTTCGGCAACGGCAGCAGGATGAAATTCGTCGCCAACCTGCTGGTCGCGATCCACAACGTGTCGGCGGCCGAAGCCTTCGCGCTCGGCATGAAAGGCGGGCTCGATCCGCAGACCATTTATAACGTGATCAGCGACGGCGCCGGCGCCTCGCGCATGTTCCAGATCCGCGGCCCGCAGATGGTGGCCGGGCGCTACGACGACGCCGGCATCAAGGTCGAGCTGTTCCAGAAGGACATGAAGATCATCGCCGACTTCGCTGCGCGCAACGGCGTGTCGACGCCGCTCTTCAATGCCTCCGCCGCGATCTACAACGCCGCCATGGCGCAGGGCCATGCCGAGGAGGACACGGCTTCGGTCTGCGCAGTGCTCGAGAAGCTGAGCGGCATTCGCAGATAGGTGTCAACGCCGCGCTGCTAGAATCGTTTTGCATCATTAAGGAGTGACTTTGCGGCCCTTGGGACTAACGCCCGCACAGCAGCGTCGGTTGGAGAAACTCGCTCGGGAGGCAAGTCGAACACCGAGCCAGATGCTGCGTTTCGTATTGCGGGACGGCTTCGACTATTGCGAACAGGAAGTCAACGCGAGCCGCGCTGCCGATCGAGAGACTAGGCAGCTCGGTGCTGTTTCGCATGCGGAGGTCCAGCGGCGCGCTCAAGCCTTGATCGATGCCGCGCGCGCCCGCAAGTCCCGTAAAGCAGCTTGAATGGTCAACACTAGCATCGTCGGCGTATCTCGCCACTCTTTCCTATATTGCAGCGCAGGATCCCTTTACCGCGGACGCATTTAAAGCACGCGTCGACCGCGCCTTGGCCGAGATAGCCCGCGTTTCCGGCAATCGGGACACCGGCCGCACGCCGGGGCGAACGACGCTTTCCCGTCCCCAATACTGGCCATGTACTCAATTACAGAGTCCTTAAAGGAAGGATA
>Ga0209131_1002386_pt1 | contig 12764 bp, 15 predicted proteins | sample GraSoi_2013_40cm_FD_185826 | JGI IMG/M metagenome (GOLD analysis project Ga0209131, IMG submission 185826) | Grasslands soil microbial communities from the Angelo Coastal Reserve, California, USA - Sample 9_17_2013_40cm (SPAdes) (version 2) | ecosystem: Environmental > Terrestrial > Soil >...
CGCGCTCCACAACTGGATAGAGCCGCCCTCATTTGACTAATTTGTCTGAGCCATGGCTGCCGCTCGCCGGCATCCGCGTGGTCGACTTCTCGATGTTCGTGCCGGGGCCCTTCGCCTCGTCGATGCTCGCCGACCTCGGCGCCGACGTGATCAAGGTCGAGCCGCCGCGCGGTGATCCCGGCCGCGCCTATGTGCCGGCGCAGTTCGGCACCGAGAACCGCAACAAGCGCAGCATCGCGCTCGATTTGAAGCAGCCCGACGCCGCCAGCGTGGTGGAAAAGCTGGTGCGCCAGGCGCAGGTGGTGGTGGAGGGTTTCCGCCCCGGCGTGGCGCAGCGCCTGGGCATCGACTACGAGACGCTGCGCAAGCACAACGGCGCCCTCGTGTACTGCTCGATCTCGGGCTACGGCCAGACGGGTCCGTGGCGCGAGCGGCCCGGGCACGACGTCAACTACGTCGCCGCCGCGGGCGGCCTGGCATTTCCCGGACAGTGGTTGAAGCAACCCGCGCGCTCCTCCCTGCCGATCGCCGACATGGCCGGCGGCGCCTTTGCCGCGGTCGCGATCCTCGCCGCGTTGCGCGAAGGCAAAGGCGCGTACCTGGACCTGTCGCTCTTCGAGGCGGCATTCTTCCTCTGCGCGATGCGCCACAGCCTCGATCCCAGCGTCGATCCGCGCGCGCATCTTTTTCCGGTGAACGATGTTTTCGAGACCGCCGACGGCAAGCGCCTCACCCTCGGCATCCTGGAGGAGCATTTCTGGCAGAACTTCGCGCGCTTGGTGCCGGAGCTCGACGACGAGCGCTTTGCGAGCGATGCGCAAAGGCGCGCCAATGGCGATGCGCTGTCCCGTAAATTGGAACAAGTACTGCGGCGAAAGACCGCTGCGGAGTGGATCCAGCTGCTCGAGGAGAACGATATCCCGGTGGACCTTTGCGTCACGCCGGCGGAGGCAGCAGCGCATCCGCAGCTGGTCGAGCGCCAGGCTGCCGAGCGCGGCTACGCGAAGTTTCCGGTCTGGGCGAACGGCCGGCGCGGAGGCAGCATCCGCGGCGGCACGCCCAGGCTCGGCGAGCACTCCCGGGAGATCCTGGTGGAGCTCGGGTTCGACGATGGCGAGATCGCGGAGCTGAGAAAGAAAAACGTCGTCCTCTGAGGCAGGAGTAATTCCCCTTGATCGCGCTCTAGTAATTTCTACAGCGCCTTCTTTTTGGTTCGCGTTACGGATGCGCTGCAATTAATCGGCTAAACTTTTCTTCGAAGCGCAACCGGCGACGGGGGTCGCCGATTCGGGGGAAAAATGGGGGACACCGCCAACGCGAGCGGCATTCTGGTGGTCGATGACGATCTGGATACCGCGCAGATGTTCGCGATGCTGCTGCAGGAACTGGGACACGCAGTCGAGTACGTAACGCGCCCGCAGACGGTGCTTGAGATCGCCAAGCGCATGAAGCCGTGGTTGATCTTTCTCGACATCGGGCTGCCCGGAATCAACGGCTGGGACCTGGCGCGGTTGCTCAGGCGCGAGCTGGGGCACGAAGCGGTGCGTATCGTAGCGATCACCGGATACGGCGACGCTGAAGCGCACAAACGCAGCCGCGAAGCCGGCTTCGACGCGCACGTGCATAAGCCGGTCGATATCCATCTGCTGCAGAGCATCCTGGCTGAGCTGAAGTAGGCTGCGAGAGCGCGCAGCCTCACGCTCTTTTGCACAAGCCCCGGCGCCGAGGCCGACTCTGCCAAATAGTTGGCAGACGTGCCTCCTTCGACGCCGGTCGCCGTGTACCAGTCGGACAAAAGCTCACGCTTCTCTTAGACATTCTTGCCGTGCGGTCATACCTTCTTGCTCGTGGCTCAATACATTCAGGGAGGCATGCACGACTTCACCCAACTGCTTCTCAGCGCCTCGATGACCATGGGCACGCCGCTCGCCGTGGCGAAGGTGCTGCAGGTGCAGCCGAAGCTGGTTTATCGCTGGATGGCGGGCCTCGAGCGGCCTTCGTTTACCGACGTCAACACCTCGAAGCAACGCCTGGAGCAGGCCTTCCGCACGCCCAAGCCCTCGTTCCCACATGCGCGGCGACGCGCTTTCGATCCGCACCTGGTTCCGGTGCCATTAGCTGCGGCTGCCTGAGGATCGATAAGAAGCCTTAGCGCGGCAGTGCTGCCATAGCTTCGGCGACAAGTCGCCTGACTTTCGCCAGGGCCGACTTCGGGTAGAGACTCACGGCGCAGTCCGAAAGCCAGTCCGCGGCGCGCCGCGTTTCGGAGGTCTCGAAGATCCTGGTCCAAGGCAGCTCTGTTTCCGCCGGACTCTCGATCGACACATAGAGCTTGCCGTGAGCTATGCGGGCAGCGGCGCAGATGCGATCCGCCTGCAGGATTTTGAGCAGCACGTAGAGGCTCCGGCCTTTCATGGTGGAGACCAAGGCAAGGAATATGCCCCGGCCCTCAACTTGCTCGCCCGCTCGGCATGCTGAGAGTTCTTTTGGCTGCGTTGATCGTCTCATCGGGCTATGCGCTCGCCGACGACGGCCTGACGCCCGACCAGAAGCGCATGCGCAGCTGCAACACGCAGGCGACCGAAAAACAGCTGAAGGCCGCCGAGCGCCGCCATTTCATGACGAGCTGCCTGAACGGCACGGAGGTGCACCAGCTCACGGCGCACCAGCAGATGAACGAGACGTGTACGCGCCAGGCGGACGCGCGCAAGCTCGACGGCGCCGCGCGCCGCGGCTTCATGAGCGATTGCGTCAAGCCCGAGCGCATCAAGCAGCAGACCGCCGAGCACGTGAAGCTGCGCAACTGCCATCGCCGCGCCGCGGAACGAAAGCTCGACGGCGCGGACAAGGAGAAATTCGTCGCCGGCTGCCTCGACGGCTCCAGCGTGGTTGGGGGTTGATCGGCGCGGGATAGGCCGGCTGGCTGTAATGCCGGTAGGCGGAACGAAACTTGCGAACCACCGGCGTGTCATGGAACTGCCGCTGCCGACCTGCGTTCATCTCGAACCGGTAGGGCGCGGCCAGTCGAGTACGCGGGTGCCGGCGCCGGCATTGATGAGCTTCGACGCCTACTGCCGCCTGGTCGACGAATTCCCGGCGCTCGCGCAGATCGAGTTCTCCGCGCCGGTCGACCCCCTGCTGCACCCGCGGTTTTTCGACATGGTGCGCTACGCCGGCGCGCGCGGCCTGCAGGTTTCCGCGCGCAGCGAGCTCCTGTCGCTCAGCCCGGCGCGCGCCGAGGAATGCGTGACCAGCGGCCTTTACCGGCTGCAGGTAGCGCTCGAGCCGCCGCGGCCGCGGCTAGCCAACGAGGTGCGCGTCGCCGCGCCTTTCAGCCGCGCGCTGCGCAACGTGACGCGGCTCGTCGAGGCGAAGCGCCGCTTGGGCGCGAGCCTGCCGCAGATCGAGCTCCTGGACATCGTCACGCGCAGCAAGCTCGCGCTGCTGCCCGATCTCGCGCGCAGCGCCCAGAGCCACGGCGCGGATGCGCTCTGCGTGCTCGAGGTCGCCGAAAGCGCGCGTGCCATGGGCTTGATGCGCGCCTTCATCGACACCGAAAGCTTGCGCGGAGAGGACCCCGCGGTGCTCGAGCGCGTGTTTGACGAGACGCGCGCCCTGGCGCAGTCGCTTGGCATCGGCCTGCGCCTGCCATCGCTCGAGCCGGGGGAGCGCTGCCAGCGCCCGTGGCGCAGCGCCTACATCGGTGTCGCCGGCCAGGCCACGCCCTGTTCCATGGCGCCCGGCGCCTTCGGCAACGTGCTGCGTGAGGGTGCGGCACGCGTCTGGAACGCGGACGCCTACCGCGATTTCCGCGAGCGCCTGGCGTCGGACAATCCGCCCGAGCCGTGCAAGGGCTGCGCTTTCCACCGCGGCAACGCGGCGCCCTTTGCATGCGATTGAAGAAACTGCGCTTCGGCGAGGTTGCCTGACGTGCGCGGCACGCGCGTACGGCACGCGGGCTTCATGCTGGGCGTGGGCCTCGGCGCCTTCTTCGAAGGCATCCTGCTCCATCCGCTCGCCGGCTTCTTCTACTTTGTCGTCTGGGCGCTGACGCTCGGCGGGGTGCTGCTCTTGTGGTCGGCGGTGCGCGGTCCGGGGCCGCTGCCCTCCGGTCGCACCTTCGTCGCGAGCTTCCTCATCGGCTGGGGCGTCTTCAACATGCTCGAGTGCGTCGCGCGCCACGACATCGTCGACGAGTGGCTGATCTTCGCCACCGGGCTGGGCTTCGTGCTGCTCGGCGGCATCCTCATCTGGACGCGCATCGAGACCGTCATCGAGCGCCGCTCGGGCTACGACCGGCGCTCCGCCTCACCGCTGCGCTAATGCTCTGCGAGAAGCGAGCCCCAGCCCTGGATCTTGTCCTTGATGCCGTACTGGCGTAGCGCATACCAGTAGGTGGCGGTGTTGATGGCGATTACCGGCTTGTCGAGCCAGAACTCGGCCATCGCCGCGACTTCGGCCATCGCGAGGTTGGTGCCGACCTGCACGATGGCGTCCACGCTTCCGCGGTTCACGCGATTGACGGCATCGCGCAGCTCGGGTTTCGAGACGCGCGCGATCGCGGTGGGGCTCGCGCACTTGAAGCCGAGCAGGTTCACTACCTTGTAGCCGCATTCGGTGAAGAAGCGCACCACCTGGCGATCACCGACCGGCATGTAGGGCGTGATGACGCCGAGCCGCTTCACGTCGCGGCCGTACGCGCGCAAGGCGCCGCGGCACGCATCGGAGCCCATCGCGACGCCGCGCTTGGCGATCTTCTCGAGCTTGCGCTGCAGCTTCTTCGAGCCGTCGATACCGTCCCAGAACGTCTCCGACGACATGCCGAGCACCACGTAGTCCGGATCGCAGGTGAGCACCGATTCGAGCGCCGGGAAGAGCGCGCCGCGGATGTTGCCCATCATCGTCATGAAGCTCGCGTCGTCGCGCACCTTGGAGTCGGGAATCACGAGGCGCGAGTGGTGGTGCGTGATGCCCCACGGCCGCATGGCGTCGAACTCGGGCTGCACCGACGTGTTGGTCGACGGCGCGAGCACGCCGAATTTTCCACGCACCGCGAGCGAATCAGGCATCGAGATAGAATGCCACAGCCATGGCCGCCGAAGTCCTTCCCATCGTCGGGCGCGGATTCTGTTTCGAGGACCTGCGCCTCGGCTTTCGCTTCCGCACCCACCGGCGCACCATCGCCGAATCGGATCTGGCGGGTTTCGTGAATCTCACCTGGCTCACCGAGGAGCTGTTCGCGGTCCAAGAAGGTGAAATGAGCGACTCGGCCCGCGCCATCAAGGGCCGCGCGGTGCCGGCGGCGCTGGTGTTTTCGTTCGCCGAGGGCCTGCTTCTGCCGACGATGCAGGACACCGGCCTCGCCTTCCTCAACGCCACGCTCGACGTCAAGGGTCCCACCCTGGTCGGCGACACGATCCATGTCGCGGCCGAGGTGATCGAGCATCGCCTCACCTCGAAAGGCGACCGCGGCCTGGTGCGCTTCGCCAACCGGGTCGTCAACCAGCGCGGCGACACGGTGCTCGAATACAACCCTCTTCGCCTGCTGAAGCGCAAATAGGAATAGCGTCTCTGCACGGTCCGCTGGACGGCATCCGCGTCCTGGAGCTCGGCCAGCTCATCGCCGGGCCGTTCTGCGCCAAGACGCTCGGCGACTTCGGCGCCGAGGTGATCAAGATCGAGCCGCCGGGCGAGGGCGACGGCCTGCGCAAGTGGCGCCGCATGCGCAACGGCACCTCGCTCTGGTGGCATGTGCAGTCGAGGAACAAAAAGTCGGTGACCTGCGACCTGCGCCGCCCCGAGGGCCAGGAGATCGTGCGCCGTCTCGCGCGGCGCGCGCACATCGTGATCGAGAACTTCCGCCCCGGCGCGCTCGAGAAATGGCACCTCGGCTGGGAGGCGCTCGCGCGCGAGAACCCGAAGCTGATTCTCGTGCGCATCTCGGGATACGGGCAGAGCGGTCCGTATCGCGAGCGTCCCGGCTTCGCCGCGATCGCCGAAGGCGTGGGCGGCATGCGCCATATCACGGGCTTCCCCGATCGCCCGCCGGTGCGGCCGAACCTTTCGCTCGGCGATACGATCGCCGCATTGCACGGCGTGATTGGGGCGCTCCTGGCGCTCTATGCAGTTCAACGAGGGAACCAAGGCCAGGTGATCGACGTCGCGCTCTACGAGTCGGTGTTCAACTGCATGGAGAGCCTGCTGCCGGAGTTCGACGCCGACGGCACGATCCGCGAGAGGAGCGGCAGCACGTTGCCGGGCATCGCGCCCTCGAATCTCTATCCCTGCCGCGACGGCAGCTATGTGCTGATCGCCGGCAATGCCGACAGCCTCTACCGGCGCCTGATGAGCGCCATCGGCCGCGAGGACCTGCGCGACGACCCGGCGCTGGCAAGAAACGATGGCCGTGCGGCGCAAATGGAGCGCATCGACGCGGCGATTTCTCAATGGACTTCTTCCAAGACACAGCAGGAGGTGCTGGCGGCGATGGAAGCGGCCGAGGTGCCCGCCGGCCGCATCTATAGCGCTGCCGACATCGCGGCCGATCCGCACTACGCTGCGCGCGGCATGCTGCAGAAAATCACCGCGAACGATGGCGAGCCGCTCACCGTGCCGGGCGTGATTCCGGTGCTGTCGGCCACGCCGGGCTCGATCCGCACGCAGGCGCCGAAGCTGGGCGAGCATACCGACGAAGTGCTGCAGGAAATCGGCTACAGCGCAGCCGAGATCGCGAAACTGAGGGAGAGCGCAATCCTATGATCGACCACATCGACCACGTAGTACTAACGACGCGCGACAAGGCGGCGTGCATTCGCTTCTATACCGAAGTGCTCGGCATGAAGCTCACGCACTTCAAGACGCCGACCGCGGAGCGGCTCGCGTTCAGCTTCGGCGAGCAGAAGATCAACCTGCACGAGTGGGGCCGCGAGTTCGAGCCGCGGGCGCATGTCGCCGTGCCCGGGTCGCTCGATCTGTGCTTCATCGCCGCGGTGCCGCTGGACGAGGTCGTCAAGCGTCTCGAGAAGGCGAAGATCCGGATCATCGAGGGCCCGGTGAGGAAGACCGGTGCGGTGGGACCCATCCGCTCCGTATACGTGCGCGACCCGGATCTCAATCTGGTGGAGATCTCGGTGTACGAGAGCTAGCGGGAACAGGCTTTGCACGGAAGTCCTCACCGACAAAGGAGGCTTCCATGGCAGGAATTCCCCGGCATCAAGGACGCGCCGAGCCGAAGCTCGGACCGAGCGATCTTTCCGACACCGCCGCCGATCGTCCCGGCAGCGAGAACACCGATACCGACGCCGGCGGCACCGGCGAGCGCGTCACCGTGGGCCGCGCCCCGAATAGCGAGCGCCATGACGAGGTGCGTCCCGACCGGGTGGTGGGTCCCGAGGAGGCCGGCCTCGGCGGCGGCCTCGATCAGGCGGAGGAGGCGCAGCTCGGCGTGACCGATGAGGAGCTCGAGGCCCGGCGCCTCAAGAAACCGAAACCCTGATGCCCTTTTCCTCGAGCGAGCGCACCAGCGTGCGGGTGTGCTCGCTGTCGCGCGTCTCCACCAGGAACTCGACCTCGGGCGAGCGCACCGAGGCGGTGCCGAAGATGCGCTGGTGCTGGACTTCGACGATGTTGCCGCCGGCATCCGCGATCAGCTGCGCCACCTTGGCGAGGCTGCCCGACACGTCGGGCATGGTGACGCGCAGCCTGACGAGGCGCGCATCGCGCACCAGGCCGCGCATCAGCACCGAGGCGAGCACGCGGCTGTCGATGTTGCCGCCCGAGATCGGGATGCCGACGCGCTTGCCGGCGAAGCGCTGCGGATGCTCGAGCAGCGCGGCGAGCGCCGCGGCGCCCGCGCCCTCCGCTACGGTCTTCTCGATCTCGATCAGCGCGACGATGCCGCGCTCGATGGTCTCTTCCTCGACCACCAGCACTTCTTCGACCTGCTTCTGGATGACCGCGAACGCCATGTCGCCGACGTCCTTCACCGCAATGCCTTCGGCGATGGTGTCGCCGCCGACCTTGATCGGCTCGCCCTTGAGCCGCTGGTGCATCGACGGATAGGTGCGCGATTCCACGCCGTAGATCTTGATGCGCGGATTGAGCGCGCGCGCCGCGGTGGCGATGCCGGCGATGAGGCCGCCGCCGCCGACCGGGACCACCAGCACGTCGAGCGCCGGTATCGCCTGCAGCATCTCGAGGCCGACGGTGCCCTGGCCCGCAATGACCAGCGCATCCTCGTAGGGATGCACAAACACCAGATTGTCCTTGTGCGCGAGCTCGTGCGCACGCGCGCCGGCTTCGGCGAGCGACTCGCCCTCAAGCAGGACCGTGGCGCCATGGACCCGTGTGTTCTTGATTTTGGTATTGGGAGAGCCCTTGGGCATCACGATTACCGCCGGGATCCCCAGGCGCGCGGCGTGGTAGGCGACCGCCTGGGCATGGTTGCCGGCGCTCATCGCGATGACGCCGCGGCGGCGCTCGGCCTCGCTCAGGGAGAGGAGCTTGTTGAGCGCGCCCCGCTCCTTGAACGAAGCGGTGAACTGCAGGTTCTCGAACTTGAGGTAGAGCTCGCAGCCGGTGAGGCGCGACAGCGTCCGGCTCGGCAGGAACGGCGTGCGCTCCACCGCGCCTTCGATGCGCGCCGCCGCGGTGCGGATGGCCTCGAGCGAAATCATGGCGTGAAATGTTAAAGGTTTATCATTGCCCGCCGCATGGAAATCGATACCCAGCTTGCACGGCAGCTCGCGAGCAGCGATCCGACCGATGCGCAGTTCCGGCTGCTGGTCGAAAGCGTCACCGAATACGCGATCTATCTGCTCGACCCGAGCGGGCGGGTGATGAGCTGGAACGCCGGCGCCGAGCGCATCAAGGGCTACGCCGCCGCGGAGATTCTCGGCCGGCATTTTTCGCTGTTCTATCCACCGGAGGATCGCGCGGCCGGCCAGCCCGAGCAGATGCTCGAGCAGGCGGCGCGCGACGGGCGCGTCACCGCGCAGGGCTGGCGCCTGCGCCAGGACGGCAGCCGGTTCTGGGCCGACGCGGTCATCACACCTCTGCGCGGGGCGGGCGGCGTGGTCACCGGCTACGCCAAGGTCACCCGCGATCTCACCGGTTGGCGCGAGGCGCACGAGCGCGTGCACGAAAGCGAAGAGCGCCTGCAGGCCTTTACCAATCACAGCCCGGCGAGCATGTTCCTGAAGGACGCCGGGGGCCGCTATCGCTTCGTCAACCGGGAGCTGCTCGCGCGCTTCGGCTTGCGCCGCGAGCAGATCCTCGGCCGGCGCGATCAGGAGATCTTTCCCGCCCAGCAGGCGGCGCGCTTCGCGCAAAGCGATGCCGAAGTGCTGGCGAAGCGCGCCGCCGTGGAGCTCGAGCAGCCCGCGGTGACGACCGAAGGTGAGCGCCTTCTCATGGTGGTGAAATTCCCGGTGTTCGACGCCGACGGCGGCGTCGCCGGCATCGGCGGCATCGCCAGCGACATCACCGACCGCAAGCGCTCGGAGCAGGCGCTGGTCGAGCAGCGCACCCTGCTGGCCGAAGCACAGAAGGTCGCCGGCCTGGGCTGCTGGGAATGGGAGCCGGGCACTGGCCGCATGACCTGGTCGGAGGAGCTCTATCGCATCTTCGGCGTCGCCGAGAAAGGCGCGCAGCCGACCTTCGAGGCTTATCTCGAGCGCGTGCATCCCGCCGATCGCGTGCTGACGGCGACGGCGCTGGCGCGCGCGCTGGCCGAAGGCCGCGGCTTCATCCAGGAGGAGCGCATCGTGCGGCCCGACGGCAGCGAGCGCGTCATCCGGACGCACGGCGAGATCGTGCGCGACGGCGGCGGGCGGGTGGCGAAGCTGGTCGGCGCCTGCCTCGACGTGACCGAAAGCCGCAATGCCGAAATCACCCAGCGCGCCGCGGCCGCCAGCCTGCAATCGCTCACCCGGCGCCTGGTGCAGGTGGAAGAGGCCGAGCGCCGGCGCATCGCCGGGGAGCTGCACGATCGCGTCGGCCAGAACCTTTCCGCGCTCAACATCAACCTCGACATCGTGCTCGGCGCGCTCGGCGATGGCGCCGATCCGGACCTGCGGCTGCGGCTGCGCGATTCGCTCGGCCTGGTCGACGGCACGCTGCAGACCATCGAGGACGTGATGGCCGACCTGCGCCCGCCGCTGCTCGAGGAATACGGCCTCGGCGCGGCGCTCGCCTGGTATGCCGAGGAATTCGCCAAGCGCACGGCGATCACCATCGAGCTCGACGACCTGGCGCGCGAGCGCAACCGGCGCCTGCGCCGCGAAGCCGGCGTCGCGCTTTTCCGCATCGCACAGGAAGCGCTGAACAACGTCGCCAAGCACGCCAACGCCAAATGCGTCTGGCTGCGCCTCGAAGTGCAGGATGAGCAAATGTGGCTCAGCATCCGCGACGATGGCAGCGGCTTCGATCCCGCGGCGGCCGAGGCGCGCGCCAGCCGGCTCGGCATGACCACGATGCAGGAGCGCATGGTGGCTGCCGGCGGCTCGCTCGAGCTCGAAAGCGCGCTGGGCAAAGGGACTACACTTACCGCTCGCGTGCCTTTCTGATTCTGAATATGCCGATTCGCATCCTCATCGCCGATGACCACGGTGTAGTCGCCGAAGGCCTCAAGCACCTGATCGAGGCGCAGCAGGACATGCAGGTCGTGGCCACCGTCGGCGACGGCCGCGAGGCGGTCCGCGTGGCGAAGGAAACCCAGCCCGACGTGGTGCTGATGGACCTTTCGATGCCGGAGCTGAACGGCGCCGATGCGACGCGCGCGGTGCTCGAGCACGATCCCAAGTGCCGCGTGATCGTGCTGTCGATGTACGCCGAGCGCGAGTACGTGCGCCGCGCCCTCAAGGCCGGCGCCGCCGGCTACGTCGTCAAGCGCTCGGCGGCGAAGGAAGTGGTCGACGCGATCCGCGCCGTGCACGCCGGGCAGCGCTATCTCAGCCCGCGGGTCGCCGACGTGGTGATCGACGATTACGCCGGCGACGGCAAGGGCGATCTGCTCGAGAAGCTCTCGACCCGCGAGCGCGAGGTGCTGCAGCTCCTGGCGGAAGGGCGCACCGGCGCCGAGATCGCGACGCGCCTCGCGCTGTCGCAGAAGACGGTGGAGACCTACCGCGCGCGGCTGGTCGAGAAGCTCGGCATCCGCGACGTCGCCGGGCTGGTCAAGTTCGCCATCCAGCGCGGGCTGGTATCTCTGGATTAGATGCGCCGCGCCGGCGCGCGCGGCTGGACTATCTGTCCGCCAGCACCTAGGGCGTGTTACCGGAGGCGAGCGGCTCGATCAGCTCAAGCAGCGCCTTGGTCTCGAACGGCTTGGCGAGGTGGTGATCGAAGCCCGCGAGCCGCGCGAGGATCCTGTCGGACGATTGCTTCCAGCCGGTGACGGCAATCAGCATCGGCCGCTCCTTGCCATAGGCCTGCCGCAGCTCGCGCGCCACGTCGTAGCCGGTCATGCCGGGCATGCCGATGTCGACCAGCGCCACGTCGGGATCGAAGTCCCGCACCATGCGCATCACCTCGGCGCCCCGGTAGCATTCGCGCACCTCATGCCCCTCGTCCTGCAGGATCGCTGCGAGCGTCGCGACCTGGTCGCGCTCGTCGTCGGCGACAAGGATGCGCAGCTTGCGGCGAGCGCGCGCTGCGCCCTCCGCAGGTGTTGCCTGCAAGGACCGGTTGTCTTTCACACCTCCGATAGTACTGTCGGCAAGTGTCAGGCATTACGTACCTCCGACAGAAAAGTGTGCGCCTTGGAGTGTCCGCTTTTTTCGCTTTTTCCTGTCACTGGACGGCTACACCCCTGCCGCGCCTAGCCTACATAGGGCAATCGCGGCGCCGCCGCTGCGCCGGCAAACGACAAGGTTGTAGTGCGGGCAACGACACCGAACTCGATGCCTTTCTACACGCCGCACAAGGTATCTTCCGACAGTCTGTTTCACCTAGCAATCAACGTACGGGGCCCCTGTGAACCTGCCGCTTAAAGACTCGGAAAGTAATGCCCTCGGCCATGCCGAGGAACTGAGCGCCATCCACGGCGCGCTCGCCGCGCTGCGCCGAGGCGATCCGGCAGCGAAGCTGCCGATCCAGGGCAGCCCTCAGTTCAGCAAGGTCGCCGACGTGTTCAACGACCTGGTCGAGCAGAACGTCGCGATGGCGGAAGAGCTGTCGCGTCTTTCGCAGGCGGTCGGCAAGGAAGGAAAACTCAAGCGCCGCGCGACGCTGCCGCAGGCGCGGGGCTTCTGGGCGCAGTCGGTCGAGAACATCAACGCGCTGATCGACGACCTGGTGCATCCGACCAACGAGGCGGCGCGCGTGATCGGCGCGGTGGCGCAGGGCGACCTGTCGAAATCCATGGCGCTCGAGATCGACGGCCGGCCGCTCGAGGGCGAGTTCCTGAGGAACGCCAAGACCATCAACAAGATGGTGGAGCAGCTGGGCAACTTCGCCGCGGAAGTGACGCGGGTGGCGCGCGAGGTGGGCACGGAAGGCAAGCTCGGCGGCCAGGCGAAGGTGAAGGGCGTCGCGGGCGTGTGGAAGGACCTGACGGACAACGTGAACTCGATGGCCGGCAACCTCACCTCGCAGGTGCGCAACATCGCCGACGTGACCACGGCAGTAGCCAAGGGCGACCTCTCGAAGAAGATCGAGGTGGACGTCAAGGGTGAATTTTTGACCCTGAAAAGCACGATCAACACGATGGTGGACCAGCTGCCGTCGTTCGCCGCCGAGGTAACGCGCGTCGCGCGCGAGGTCGG
>Ga0209131_1002388_pt1 | contig 12757 bp, 5 predicted proteins | sample GraSoi_2013_40cm_FD_185826 | JGI IMG/M metagenome (GOLD analysis project Ga0209131, IMG submission 185826) | Grasslands soil microbial communities from the Angelo Coastal Reserve, California, USA - Sample 9_17_2013_40cm (SPAdes) (version 2) | ecosystem: Environmental > Terrestrial > Soil >...
GTCGTCGCTCGTGCGCCAGCTCCTGCCCGAAGCGCGGCTGCGCGGCACCGCGGTGGTGACGGGACGCGCGCTCGAGAGCGAGACGCGGATGCCGTTCGGTCCATGGAAGGAATTGCTCGCCGGCATCCACGAGCTGGGACTGGCCCCGACTCGCTCGTGGCCGCTACTGTCACGCCTCGTTCCGTCACTGCGCGAGACGGGGCGCGCTTCCACCACGGAGCCGAATGCGGAGTCCGTGCAGGCGACGCTCGTCCGCCAGGAGATCGTCGCGTTCCTGCGTGCTGCCAGCGAAGCGCGGCCGCTTCTGCTCGTGCTCGAGGACATGCACTGGAGCGACACGGCGAGCTGGGATACGCTCGAATTTCTCCTCGCGCAGTTGACGACGGAACGGATCTGCATCGCGTGCACCGTGCGCATGGAGGAGGCTGCGTACGGGCCCGTGCGCGAGCGCCGGCAGCGCCTCACCCGCGACGAGCGTGTTCGCGAGCTCCGGCTCGAGCGGCTCACGCCGCCGGAAGTCGCCGAGTGGCTCCAGAGCGCCCTGCACCGCACCGAGCTGGGCGACGACCTGCTGGACTTCGTGTTGCGTCACACCGAAGGGAATCCGTTCCTCGTCGTCCAACTGCTTCGCACGATGGCCGAGGAGGGCGTGTTCCGCTATTCGGGCGACTCGTGGGAGTGGACGATTCCGGCGACCCTCGTGCTGCCGGCGGGCATGACGGACCTCGTTGGCCGGCGCCTCTCTCGTCTCCCACCCGAAGCGATGAAAGTGCTGGTGACCGCCGCGGCTCTCGGCCGCACGTTCACGCTGCCGCTGTTGACGGAGACGTCCGGCGCGAAGGCGGATGCCGTGCTCGACGCGGTGGACGCGGCCTTGGCAACGTCGGTCCTGGAGCCGACGGGCGACGACGACGACACGTATCAGTTCGCGCATGCGCTGCTCGTGGACGCGGTGCTCAAGTCGGTGAGCCCCGCGCGGCGACGTCTGACGCACGAGCGCATTGCCGAGATTCTCGTCAGGCGGAATCCGGACGACGTGGACCGGATCGCGGCGCACTACGCCAGCAGCTCCAACAGCGGCGAAGCCTATGCGTGGTGCTTGCGGGCGGCATCGCGCGCGATGGGTCTCTACGCACTCGAGGAGGCGTCCGACTTTCTCCAGCGCGCGCTGGCGCATGCGCGCACGGATGAGGAGCGCGTGGCCGTCCACGAGGAAATGGCGCGGGCTGCGGAGCATTCGGGACGTTGGGCCGACGTGGAGCGTTCGTGCGACGCGATTCTCGCGTCGTCCACGATCGCCGCGGACGAGACGCGCGCGCTGCACGTGCGGCTGCGCCGCCTGCAAGCCAGGGTGCGCCTCGGCCAGGGCGCCGGCGATACCGCCGCGGAATGTCGCGCGCTGCTCGTGGTGGCCGAGCGCGTCGGGGCGCTCTCCAACATCGTGCAGGCAAGATCCCTTCTCGTCCAGATTCTCGGACGGGCAGGAGAGCTGGAGCAGGCGACGCGCATCGCCGAGGAATCACTCCGCATTGCCGAAGCCGCGGGGGACGACGCGCTCTATGACGAGGCGCTGCATCGTCTCGCGGTCACACTGTTCGAGTCACGCCTCGACGACGCCATCGCGCATCTCCTGCGGCTCATCGAGCGTGCGCGCCTGCGCGGCGACAAGGTCATGGTGGCGCGCGCCTTCCTGACGCTCGGCGTCGCGCGCATGCGTTCGAGCGACGACCCGGCCGCTGGCGAGGCGTTCCACTCCTCGCTCGTGACGGCGCGTGAGGCAGGTGCGCTGGACTTCGCCGCGACGGCATCGATGAACCTCGGCGTCATCGGGCTGCGCGGCGGCGACCTCGCCTCGGCGCGCGACGCGCTCACGGACGCGCTCCGTCTGTACACCACGTTGCGGAACAACACCAACCGCACGGCGGCCTTGTACAATCTCGCGAATCTCGAGCGCGAGCGCGGTGACGCGGAGATCGCGCTGTCGCTCTACAAGGAGACGGCAGCGCTGGCGAATCAGCTCGGTGCGGAAGACATCGCCATCGGCGCGTACGCCGGCGGTGGACTGGCGGCGCTCAAGCTCGGTGATACGTCCACCGCGCAGGGATCGCTCGACTCAGCCTACGAGGCGCTCGGCCAGCGTCACGATTGGTGGTTCCAGGGGCGCGAGCTGTTCGAGTCGTTGGTGATTCGCATGCATGCGAGCCGCGGTGAGTACAACGACGCCGTGCGGCGGTTTCACGCCGCCATCGAGCGGCTCGAGGCCATCGACGTGTACGCGGCCGCGTGGCTTGCGGGCGACTGCGCCGCCGACGTCGCCCAGCATGACGACAGCCTGTGGTCCACCATCGAGCGCCTTGGCGCGCATCCCACGGTGCAGCAGTTCATGCTGCTCTCGGCGCGATTTACCGCGTTGCGCGATATGTCAGAGCGCCTTGGCTCCGCCCATATGCGAACTGGCGACGGTACGGCACTTGGACTGTAGGACGGTAGGTCGGTAACGGCGGGTTCCCGTCTTCCGACCTACCGACCTACCGACCTACCGACCTACGGCCTCGCCGGCGCCGCGCCTTTGGGCGCCTGCATCGGCTGCGGCGCGCCTGGCAGCGGCACCGCCGACTTCGGCTGTCCGGCCGTGCGCGACGAATCAGCCTGCGCACGGAGCTGTGTAGCGCGCTCCACCGCGCGATCGATGCCCGCCGCGTTGACCTTGGCTTCGTACTTGTTCAGCAGGACGATCACGAGGGGCACAGGAATGGGAAGCGGCTGCGCCTGTCCATTCATCACGCGGTCCATGTAGGCCTCGACGCGTGCGGCCGCGAGGCGCTCGCGCGCATCGGGCGTCTTCGCGGAATCAACGAGCGACTTGGGGTCGACTCCCAGAGCGGTCCAGCTCTGCGCGACGGCCTGCGCGAAATCGGTGTGGAGCTGATTGATCTCCTCGGGCTTCACCACGACCTTCGCGCTGTCGGCGCGCCGGAGCAGGACGTCGCGCTGCGCCATGTTCGTCGCGTAGATGCCGACGAGCGAATCGGGCGCGGACTGGATCTGCTGCATCAGGCGGCCGCTCTGCGGCGACGCGGCCATGACGAGGGCGAGTCGGCCCGCCGTGAGCGTGCCTCCATTGTACGTCGCGATGACGTGGGTATCTCCACGCTTCGCGAGAGGATCCTTGGCGAGGGTGATCTTCGCGTTGGCCTGCATCTGCGCGATGTAGGTGCTCTCCGCCACCTGGCGGCTGCGTCCACTCGCCTGCACCAGAAACTCCGGCTTCGCGCGCGTCCAGGTGTTTCGCTGGATGATGTGATAGCCGAACTGCGTTTCGACCAGCGGAGAGATCTCGCCCGGCTTGAGCTTCGCCAGCGCGTCGGAGAACGGCTTGACCATCATCCCGCGCGGAAACACGCCCAGGTCGCCGCCCTTCTGGGCCGAGGCGTCCTTGCTGTACTTCTTCGCCATGTCGGCGAAGTTGGCGTCGGTCACCTGCGGCCGCACCGCGGCGGCCGCCTTGCGCACGGAATCCTTCGCGGCCGGCGTCGCATTGTCGGGGAACTTGAAGAGGATGTGTCGCGCGGAGTACAGGTCGCCCGCACCGGAGGTGTACGCCGTCTCGGACCCCGAATCCACCGGCATCTTCGTGGCGACCTGCTCCATGAACCGCTGGAGGCGCGTGTTCTCGAGCATCGCCGCGGTCGCCGAATCGATCGCCTTCGGATCGTTCAGCGAATCGTTGCGGCCGGCAGCCAGACCGAGGAGCTGGTAGGGGATCCAGAGGTCGCGCGCCACCAGCGTTGCGACCTCACGGTTGACCGGAAGCCCGATCTTCGATTTGCCGATGAGGTCCCCCAGCCGGACGACGGACAGCTCCTGCGAGCCCGCCTTCGCGGCGACGTCGACATGCGCGGTGAATGCCTGACTGAGGCCTTCGCAGGCCGCGAGCGTCGAGCCACTGAGAGCGAGCACGAGAAGCGAAGCGTGTTTCATGAGAGAACGTCGGGAAGATGAGCGGGGTCAGACGACCGCGCGCAGAGCGCGCACGAGCCCGTCGAGGAGCGGGGAGCCCCCGAGCCGAGTGAGCTTGAGTGAAAGGGGGTGCGCGCGGCGCACCTCTGCCTGAAACTGTACCTCGTGGAACGCCGCGGAGAGTCCCTTCATGCGCGGGACCGCAGAATCCCTAAAGGTAATACGGGCTTCGTCGCCACGCACCAGGATGCCCTCGATGCCCAGGAGCCCGCCCAGAATGCGAAGCAGGCCCATGGCGAGCATGGCCTCGGCGGGTGGCGGCATCACGCCAAAACGGTCGCGCATCTCGGCGCGGAGCGCCTGGATTTCCTCGGGCGTCTCGAAGCGCGCCAGCCGCTTGTAGACGTCCAGCTTTGCTTCCTGCGACTCGATGTAGTCGTCCGGAATGTGGGCCGGAATGTCCATGGACACGTCCGCCGGCCGCGGAGCAGGCGCGCTGTCGCCGCGCATGAGGCGCTCCACGGTTTCGTCCAGCATGCGGAGATACAGGTCGAACCCAACGGCATGGACGTACCCGGTCTGTTCCGCGCCAAGCAGGTTGCCTGCGCCGCGCATCTCCATGTCCTTGAGCGCGATCTTGTAGCCCGCGCCAAGCTCCGTGTGGTGCTCGAGTACCTGGAGGCGACGCTCGGCATCCGGATCCACCGAGTCCGGCACGAGGAGATAGCAGTAGGCGCGCCGGTGCGAGCGCCCCACGCGGCCGCGGAGCTGATAGAGTTGTGCAAGGCCCAGGTGGTCGGCGCGATTGACGAACATCGTGTTCGCGTTCGGCACGTCGAGGCCGCTCTCGACGATGAGCGTGGAGACGAGGACGTCGATGTCGCCGTTGACGAAGCGGTGCATGATGTCCTCGAGCTGCCGCTCCTTCATCTGTCCATGCGCAACCGCTACGCGAGCTCGTGGCACGATGCGCCGGATCATGTCCGCGTGCGCCACGATGGTCTCGATGCGATTGTGGACGAAGAACACCTGCCCACCGCGATCGAGCTCGCGCGCGATGCCTTCCTCGAGGAGCCCGTCGTCCATCGGCTCGACGAACGTGAGGACTGGTGACCGGTCGCGCGGCGGCGTCTGCATCAGCGTCATGTCGCGAAGGCCCGCGAGCGACAGATGCAGCGTGCGCGGAATCGGTGTCGCGGTGAGCGTGAGGACGTCCGTCTCGAGCTTCAGTTGCTTGAGGCGCTCCTTGTGCTTCACGCCGAACCGATGCTCCTCGTCCACGATGATGATGCCCAGCTCGTTGAACTTCACGTCGGCGCTGAGCAGCCGGTGAGTGCCAATGACGACGTCGATCTTCTTCTCCGCCAGTGCGGCGAGCGATTCGGTCTGCTCCTTTGCGGTCTGAAAGCGACTCAACACCGCGATGCGTACGGGAAAGTCGGCGAGCCGCTCGGTGAACGTTCTCGCGTGCTGGTCGGCCAGAATGGTCGTGGGCACGAGCACCGCCACCTGCCGGCCACTCTGCACCGCCTTGAACGCCGCGCGCACCGCAATCTCCGTCTTGCCGTATCCGACGTCGCCGACGAGCAGGCGGTCCATGGGACGCACGCTCTCCATGTCCTGCTTTACGTCGGTCGTGGCCTTGCGCTGATCGGGCGTGTCCTCGAAGAGGAAGCTGCTCTCGAGCTGTCGTTGCCACGCGGTATCCGGAACGTGCGGCGGCCGCGACGCCACCTTGCGGCGCGCATAGAGATCGAGGAGCTCGAGCGTCATCTCCTGAATGGCCGCGCGCGTGCGGTCGCGCTGCTGCGCCCACCGCTTTCCGCCAAGCCTGTGCAAGCGAGGTGGAGGAGCGTCCTCGCTGACGTCGTCGGCGGAACGGTAACGCTCGAGCTGGTCGATACGGTACAACGGCACGTTGAGCCGGTCGCCGCCCTCGTACTCGACGACCGCGACCTCGACGGTGCTCTGGCCGACGAAGATCGTCTCGATGCCGCGATAGATGCCGACGCCGTGCTCCAGATGGACGACGATGTCGCCCGGTTTGAGCGCGAGAGAGTCCCGGCTTCCGCTGACGTAACGCCGACTGCGCCGGACACGACGCTCGCGACGAAAGATTTCATGGTCGGTGAGAATGCGCAGGCCGGCATCGCGATCGCCGGCGGGAACGAGCCACCCTCCGCCCAGCGCACCGACGACGAGCGCGGCAGGCGAGAGGTCGCGCACGCCTTCATTGAGCAGCTCGTCCAGGCGCTCGCATTGTCCTTCGTTGTCGCAGAGGATGACCGTGGGAAGTCCGTCACGCACCAGCCGACGCAGGCGCTTGATGTCGCGGTCGATGGGCTCCGGAGATCGCAGCGGGAACGTGACGTCGGCCTCTTCCGCCGTCGGATCCACGAGACGGATCCGCCCCAGAGACGCCAGCGTCGCCGTGGCCTTCTCAGGTGAATCGAACAACACGTCGCGCGCTTCGACGTCCTCGCCGCGCCGCCGAGCGAGATCGAGGTGGTGTGCGGCTTCGTCCCACGTGCGGCGCAGCTCGGGGACGACGTGCGTACCTGTCGGGTAGACGAGCAGCGTATCGGGAGGGAAGAGCGCGGACACGGAAAGGCGCTCGCCGACCGGCGTCTCCTCGCTGACGTGATCGGCCACCGGCAACACCACCGCGAGATCGACCTCGCGCGTGGACCGCTGCGACGTGAGGTCGAAGTGGCGCAGGTCCACGACCTCGTCGCCCCAGAACTCCAGGCGCACGGGATCGCTCATGCCAAACGAGTAGACGTCGAGAATGCCGCCGCGCAAAGAGAATTGCGCGACGTCCTCGACCATGGGTACACGCTCGAAGCCAATGCGCTCGAGATGTTCGACGAGGTCCTTCGGGCGACGGACGTCGCCCTTTCGCATCTCGATGCGGAGGTCCGCGAGCGAACCGGGAAGTCGCGTGCGCTCCAGCAGCGCACGTGGAGTCGTGAGCAAGACGCGAATCTCACCGCGCCCGAGGCGCTCGAGCGTTTCGACGCGTTCACCAGCGACCTCGACGTGCGGCTCCGCTTCGCCGAAGCCTTCACGTGGCGGATAAAGCGCTACGGGCGCCTCGTCGAGCAGCGTGTGCAGATCGGCCAGCATTCGTTCAGCGAGCGGCACACCGTCGGCCACCACGACGAGAAAGCGCGTGGGCAGACGCCTCGTGAGCGCGGCGATGAATGCCGCGTCCGAGGAACCTGGCAGTCCTGCCACGCGAAGCTCATGCGACGGAACGGGGAGTGTATTGAACACGCGCGCGAAAGCCGGCAGGCGTTCGATCGCGTCGAGCAGACTCGGAAGTGACACTACGCGGCAGTGATGCGGGGTGAACGGAGGGCTGCGGTCTCAGCGGCGAGAAGCAGCAATGCGATGATGAGCAAGGGCCCGAGCGCGGGCCGCGACGTACCGGAGGACCAAGCCTGTCTCACCCAGCGCGCTTGATCGCTTGTCGCCATGCCGGTGCGGCCGGCCAGGCGGGCGCCGAGGCGCTCGGCGGACTCGCGCGCGAGCACCGACTCGTTCGCCGGCGAATTCACGACGAGCGCGCCGATCCGGCGCGAGCCTCGGCGAACGAACCATACGCCACGTTCAGCCGGCGCCGCGATGCGTTCGCCGGTCACTGCGCGAATCCCGCCGGATGCATTCTCAATGGCATCCGCACCGGCTGGCAGCCTGACGATGGCGCCGGGCCGCGCGACGACGGGCACCGAGACGTCTGCGCCAGGTGCGCCGAGTCGCAGGGCAAGGACGTCGGCAAGCCAGGGCACGAAGCTCGCGCGCACCGGAAAGCTGGTCGCGGACGGATCGAGCGCGGATGCGGTGAGCACGTAGCCCGGGCCGGCGACGATCCACGGCTCACCTCCCGCGGTGGCGAGCGTGTCGGATGATGCCGTGCCCGCGCGCGTCAGACGAAGTCGCGTGCTCACCTCGACACCCTCCATCCGGTCGCCTCGCGCGATGTTCAGCGATTTGTCGGCGAGACCAAAACGCCACGGGACGCCGAGCTTGGCGAGCGATCTGTTAGCCGCGCCAAGACGCACTGGGTCGGTGGGCGGCAGCAGCAATGCTGGAAGCGACGACGCTGCATCGGCGGACACGATCGCAACATCGCCCCCTCTGGCCGCGCGCCCGTCCGCGATGAGCGAGCCGACGGCGGCGGCCACGAATGTTCCCGCAGACGCATCGACCGTTACCGCCGGCGGCGCTCCAATCCACACGGCGGCCCATCGAACATCGTCGGCGGCATAGTCATCGGGCTCGAGCTCGATGCGCAGCGCCTGCCATCCGCGCTCCGGTGGCGCGACGTGCACCTGGAGCGGCTCGCCGCGCGCCGCCGTCCCGCGCGCGATCGTGCGGGATCCGATGACGAATCGATAACCCACCGAGTCGGCGGCATCAACGCGCGCCGTGATGGTACCGCGAGGTGTCCACCGCACGGGCTCCGCGTCGAGCGACAGAACCGCGCGATTCCGCGGCGGCGCTCCGCCCGGTACGTAAACGGCGGCCGCAACGTCGGCGCGCGCCGTGAACCGCCAAGCGGTCGCCTGCCCGTCAGTCGCCACCGCGACCATTCGCGACGGAAGCGCACTGCCCTTTACCGCCGCAGCCGCGCGACGAAAGGCCAGTGGGAGATCGCCGGCGTCCTCGGACGGAGTGATTCGCGCCACTTCCGCGAGGAGCACATCGCTCGATCCGCCGCGAACGCGCCCATCCGCCGTGACGAGCCACAGCCGATCGCCCGGCGTGGCCGCCCGCAACAGCTTGCGCGCGGCAGCGCGCAGGTGCGAGAAGACAGGCGTTCCGCCCGCGACCGCCGTGGTGGACAGTGAGTTGTCGAGCACAACGGCGAGCGCGCTTGGGCCATGGCCGACACCGAGCGATGGCACGAAGGGGCGCGCCGCCGCCAGCGCCAGCGCGAGCACGAGCAGCACGCGCAACAGCATGAGCAGAAGATTCCGGAGACGCAGGGAGCGGCTGTGCTCACGCTCGGCGCGCGCGAGATATCTCGCCGCCGGGAAGTCCACACGGGTTGCAATGCGCTTGCGCAACAGGTGCAGCAGCAGCGGAACTGCGGCAGCCGCGCCCAACAGCAAGTAAAAGGGAGCGAGGAAGCTCACGGCCGCTGGCGCGCGTCGAGTGCTCGTCGCAGCGGCACGGCATAAGGCTGATCCGTGACGACCAACTCATATGATGCGCCCATCGCGGACAACGCCTGCCGCCATTCCGCAATCACTTCGGTAACCGTGTCGCCGTACGCAGTGCGTACGTCCGCGGAGGATGCCGGTACCGACAGCAATGATTCGGGATCGGTGAAGTTCGCTTCGCCGGCGAGCTGGAATTCGCGCTCCGCCGGGTCCATGACGTGCAGTACGACGACGTCGTGGCCGGCCGCGCGCAGGCCGCGCAGCGCGGCGAGCACCGGCCCTTCGTCCACGAGCAGATCGCTGACGAGCACCATCATGCCGCGCCGCGTGACGAGCCGCGCCGCCTGCGACAATGCGGTTGCCAGGTCGGAGGCCCTTCCGCCACCGGGGTCGGCGAGCGCGGCAACGATGCGCCGCCACTGCGTGGTTCGCGCGCGCGGCGGCACGCTGGTGCGCACCGCGTCGTCGAAGCGAATGAGTCCCACCGCATCGCGCTGCCGCAACAATAGGAGGGCGAGCGCCGCCACGAGCTGCTCGGCGTAGCCGCGCTTGGTGATCAGCGTCGGCGCCGAGCGCCACGCCATGGAGCGGCTGACGTCGAGGACGAGCGTTGCGCGAAGGTTCGTCTCCTCCTCGTACTGCTTCACGACCCACCGGTCGGAGCGCGCCGCGATCTTCCAATCGACGAAGCGCAGGTCGTCCCCAGGCTGATAGGGACGAAAATCGGCGAACTCCACCGAGAACCCCTTGCGAGGTGACCGGTGCAGTCCGCTGAGGAAGCCATCGACGATCCATCGGGCGACGACTTCTATGTGGCCGAGCGACGCAAGAGCGGCCGGGTCGAGCAGATCAGCGCGGAGCGACGACTCCATTGGTACGGGTGAAGGTAATGAGTGGACAGCGGAGACCGAATGACCCGGGCGTCCGGTCCGCCATCTATATTGAAAGGCTACCTTCGTACAGGCCTTGCTCCGTGAAGCTCGACCACATCCGCAATTTCTGCATCGTCGCACATATCGACCACGGGAAGTCCACGCTGGCCGACCGGCTCATCGAGGAGACCGGGATGCTGCAGAAGCGGGAGATGAAGGCGCAGGTCCTCGATACGCTCGACCTGGAGCGCGAGCGCGGCATCACGATCAAGTTGAACGCCGTGCGCATGTCGTATAAGGCGCGGAACGGCCAGGAGTACGAGCTCAACCTCATCGATACGCCCGGACACGTCGATTTCACGTACGAGGTTTCGCGGTCGCTGGCGGCCTGTGAAGGCGCCATCCTCGTCGTCGATGCATCCCAGGGCATTCAGGCGCAGACGCTCTCGAATCTGTTCCTCGCGCTCGACGCGGGCCTCGAGATCATTCCGATCCTGAACAAGATCGATCTGCCCGGCGCGGAGCCCGAGCGCCGCAAGCAGGAGTTGCACGATCTGCTCGGAGCGGATCCGGACGACATCCTGCTCGTGAGCGCAAAGGAAGGCATCGGCATTCCGGAGCTGCTCGAAAAGGTCGTGGAACGGGTGCCGGCGCCTCGGGGCGACGAAAATGCCCCGCTGCGCGCGCTCATCTACGACTCGTATTACGACAAGTACAGAGGCGCCATTCCGTCCGTGCGCGTCGTGGACGGCGTCATCCGCAAGGGCACGCACATCACCTTTGGTGTCAGCGAGGCCGTCTACGAAGTCGGCGAAGTCGGGTACAACCAGCTCCGCCAGGTGCCCACCGACCAACTCGGCCCGGGAGAAGTCGGCTACGTCGTCGCCAGCGTCCGGTCAGTGAGCGAGACGCGGGCGGGCGACACGATCTTCGACGCGGACAATCACGCCGCAGAGCCGCTGCCCGGATACCAGGCTGTGCGCTCGTTCGTGTTCGCGGGCCTCTATCCGACGGACACGCAGCAGTACGAGACCCTCCGCGACGCGCTCGAGAAGCTGAAGTTGAACGACGCGTCGCTCAACTATGAGCCCGAAACGTCCACGGCGCTCGGCTTCGGCTTCCGCGCCGGTTTTCTCGGCCTGTTGCACATGGAGATCGTGCAGGAGCGCCTCGAGCGCGAGTTCGATCTGGACCTCGTCACCACGGTGCCGAGCGTCGAGTACAAGGTGTACCGGACGGACGGGACGATGGAGCTCATCGAGAATCCGTCACTCATGCCGAACACCGCGGTCATCGACTACGTCGAGGAGCCGTACGTGAAGGCACGCATCATGGCTCCCGCCGAGTACATCGGGCCGATCATGACGCTCGGTACGGAACGGCGTGGCGTCTACAAGAACATGACCTACCTCGACACGGCGCGCGTCGAGTTCGACTGGGAGTTTCCGCTCGCGGAGATCATCCTCGACTTCTTCGATCGCCTGAAGACGATCAGCCGCGGCTATGCGTCGCTCGACTACGAGATGCTCGAGTATCGCCGGAGCGATCTCGTGCGGCTGGACATGATGATCAACGGCGATCCCATCGACGCCTTCAGCGTGATCATCCACGAGGACAAGGCGTACGAATGGGGGCGCAAGATTGCCGACAAGCTCAAGGAGCTCATCCCGAGGCAACTCTTCGAGGTGGCCATTCAGGCCGCGATCGGGACCAAGGTGATCGCGCGCACGACGGTGAAGGCGCTGCGCAAGGACGTGCTCGCGAAGTGCTACGGCGGCGACATCACGCGAAAGCGCAAGCTCCTGGAGAAGCAGAAGGAAGGCAAGAAGCGGATGAAGAACGTGGGATCTGTCGAGATTCCGCAGGAGGCCTTCCTCGCCGTCCTCCAGGTGGATTAGCTCCGCAAGGCTGCGTGCCGTCGTCGCTCGTCATCCAGACGTCGTTTCTCGGAGACGTCGTCCTCACGACGCCACTGCTCGTGCAGCTTGCGCGTCGCGGACCGGTGGACGTGGTGACTACTCCGGAGTCCGCGCCGTTGCTCGCGAATCATCCGGCGGTCCGCGCGCTCATCGTCTACGACAAGCGCGGTGCCGACGGCGGCTTGGGAGGCTTTGTCCGCATCGCGCGGGCACTGCGTCGCGAGCGGTACGACGCCGCCTTTCTCGCGCAGGGGTCGCTGCGCAGTGGCGCGCTGGCATTCGTCGCGGGCATTCCGTCGCGATTCGGGTTCCGTACGTCGGCGGGACGGTGGTTCTACACGAAGCGCGTGGATTACCGCGAGGATCTGCACCATGCCGCGCGGCTGCTCATGCTCGCACGTCCAAACGGGCGCGAGCCAGCCGCTGAGGAGCTGCAACCTTCCCTGTTCCCCGGTGAGGCAGAGCGTCGTCGCGTCGATACGCTGCTCGGCGGAACTGGGGAACCGTTCATCGCGCTCGCGCCGGGAAGCGTGTGGGCCACCAAACGATGGCCGTATTATGCGGAGCTCGCGGCCCTGTTGCGGCCGCACGCGAGGATTGTCGTCGTCGGAGGTGGCGGCGATGCGACCCTGGGCGAAGCTATTTCGGCGGCCGTCCCCGACGCTGTCGATACGACGGGCCAGCTTTCCCTGCTCGCCTCGGCGGAGCTCATCGCGCGCGCCTCGGTGCTGGTGACGAACGACTCGGCGCCGCAGCATCTCGCGTCGGCCATGGCTACGCCGACGGTGTCCATCTTCGGACCCACCGTGCCCGAATTCGGTTTTGGGCCGTTGTCGCC
>Ga0209131_1002390_pt1 | contig 12753 bp, 11 predicted proteins | sample GraSoi_2013_40cm_FD_185826 | JGI IMG/M metagenome (GOLD analysis project Ga0209131, IMG submission 185826) | Grasslands soil microbial communities from the Angelo Coastal Reserve, California, USA - Sample 9_17_2013_40cm (SPAdes) (version 2) | ecosystem: Environmental > Terrestrial > Soil >...
CCGAAAGCCATCCACGCCGATATCCAACCAATATTTCGTCACGTTGAACATCTGCCTAGTGACTTCGGGGTTGCGATAATTCAAGTCTGGCATGCAATCGTAGAACAAGGCGTAGTAATAACCACCATTGCCTTGAACCCAATGATCGCCTGGTTTATCTGACCACATATACCAATCGCGATATTTTGAATTAGGGCTACTGTTTGCATCTACGAAGAAAGGATGTTGGCTGGAAGTGTGGTTGAGCACCAAATCAATAATGATCTTTATATTTCTTTTATGAGCTTCGTTCAACAGATTTTTAAAATCAGCCATCGTTCCGTAATCAGGATTTACTGCGTAATAATTTAATACATCGTATCCGTGATAGGAGGGAGATGGGTGAATAGGCATTAGCCAAAGTGCATTGACGCCGAGGCTTTGGAGATAATCCAATTTTTGGGTGATGCCGTTGAAGTCACCGATGCCATCGCCGTTGGAGTCGTTGAAGGAGCGGACGAAGATCTCGTAGAAAACCGCATCATGCCACCATTGAGCTGACTCAGTTTCAGGTGCCGGAGTGGCTGTTCTAGCAGAGGCAGGTTGAGTTGTAGCTTGAAGCGTTGGTTGTGTCGCGGGGGCGCATCCGATCAGGATGGAAGTCAACAAAATAAATGCGAGAAGTTTTTTCATATCCAATTAAATAATCAGGGCGGTCAACTTGTGACCGCCCTGTGCAAGTTTAGCCTTTTACAGCGCCGCTGGTTAATCCGCCGGTGATATATTTTTGTAGAGCAATGTAGATGACCGCCACCGGTAGCGCCACGATGATCGCCATCGCGGCAAAACGATTCCAGGGAATCGCGTTGGCATATTGTCCCGTCATGTTATAGAGCGTCATGGCGAGAGTATAGCTTTGAGGTTGGCTGAGGAAGAGCCAGGAAAGTGCGAATTCCTGCCAATGGCCGATAAAGCCGAGGAAGAAGGTGACTGCAAGTTGCGGGATCGCCAACGGCAGAACGATCTGGAAAAAGATCTGATTCGAATCTGCGCCGTCTATCGCAGCCGCTTCTTCAAGATCAAGCGGAATCGTATCAAGATAGCCTTTGAGATTCCAAACGGCAAAGGGGAGGGCGCCAGCGATCATGGCAATGCCTACACCTAGCAGCGAATCGCGTAAGTTAAAGACTAATTTTCCGGTCACGCCTGACGCACAACTCACCAGCGGATAAAAAGCAGTGATGCCTTTGCCGCAATCCAGCAGGCGGAATTGGTTCATCAAAAGATACAGTGGTGTGGATAGACCAACAGCTGGCATGAGCAATGGAATGAACACCAGCACCATTAAGACCTGGCGCGCTTTAAATTTGAAACGTGAGAAAGCGTAAGCCGCTGTTACCGCAACCAATAATGCCACCAATCCGACGCCCACCGAAAGCTTAAAGCTGTTGGTCAATAGTTGGGTGAAGGTGACAGGATTAGCAGTTGGGTGGTCTAGTACCTGTTTGTAGGCGGTCAACGATAATTCTTTTGGGAACAATTCCAAAGTGGAAGGTCGGGTGGTTTTGGAACTGAATGAAAGCGTGATGATATACATGATCGGGAACATGACTTCTGCGGCGACGATCAATGTTAAAAGCTGCAGCAGGATTTGCCGCCAAAGAGGTAAATCACGTCCACCGACTTCATTGGAAGTGTTCATGTTGAAGAAACGGACAATGATGTTCTTGTTTGGGGTTTTGGTTAGCGTAGTCATGTTAGGCCGTGTAACTTTCTGTAGCGCGGGTGATGCGATTGGTGATCAGGAATACAACCATTGCAATCATGAAGATGAAAACCGAAAACGCTGCCGCCACACCGAAGAGGCGCAAGTTGCGTACCAGATCATATGCAAAAGTAACCAGAATTTCCGTAGAACGTGCTGGTCCACCTTGTGTAAAGAAATATACGAATGCAAATAAGTTGAACGAGGTAGTAAAACCATAAACAGCCGCAGGGATCATGGCGGGGCGCAGAAGCGGCACAGTGATATTCCAGAATTGCTGCGGACCAGTTGCCCCATCAATGGATGCGGCTTCGTAGAGATCCTTGGGAATGCTTTGTAAAGCGCCAGTGGCTACAACGGTCATAAAGGGCCAGCCCAACCAAAAGTTCGCGATCATCATTGCATAATAGGCAAGGGGGAGAGGTCCTGTTGGCAGGAGCCAGGGAATGGGAGGCGTGTATTCAGTCAGCCAGCGAATATGCACAGGACCAACCGAACCCAAAAAATTATATATGTAAGTAAGAAACTGGTTCATAGCGCCGTATTGGTCGTCAAAAATATTACGCCAAACGGTGGCAACCACGATCGGAGGCACAACCACAGGCAAAATAAAAACCGCGCGATAAATTTTTCTAAACCACAATCCCTGAGTGTTCAGCAACACGGCGATGACAATGCCGGCAGGGACATGAAGCATCACATTCGTGATTGCCCACCAGAAATTATAAACAAGCACGCGGAGAAATTCGAAATTTTGAACCGGCAGGTTGCCAGTCAGAATATCTATATAATTTTTAAAGCCGATATAGTGTAGTTGTGGAGAGGCAAGCCCAAACCTAAGGTCCTTGGTCTGAAAATCAGTGAACGAGACAATTCCCTGATAGATCAAAGGATAGAACGTAATAATTGCCATCACCGTAAAAGCAGGAACAAGATAAAGGTAAGGCAGAATTGCTTTCCGTATATCTATCCGGCTTTTGGCAGTCATCTTTGCGGTTGCAGTTGCCATGGGGCACCTCCGTACCTGAAAAGATATTTATTACATGTGTCTAATTATAGATGTAAAAAGACAAAGGTGAATAGGGTTGCCCCTGTTCACCTTTGTCAACGTGCTAACTAAAGAATGATGAAGTGATTCATCGTTCTTGATCGAACAGATTACTTGTTGGCAGCTGCTACTGCGGCTGCGACGAAATCAGCGGGCTTGACACCCTTTTCGTAGATCTGGTCAGGACCGCAGAAGTTGGACCAATACTTGCCCAATTCAGGAACCTGTGGGCGAATGGTTGCACCCTTGTTGAACGCATCCACGAGACCCTTGATTAGAGGATCGGTGATAGTAACGTCGGTGCGAACCGGCACGTGACCAGCTTGGTTCATCATCACGGTTTGGGAAGCAGCGTTGCTCAAATAGAGAGCCACTTCAAGAGCAGCAGCCTGGTTGGCGCTGTTCGGGTTGAAGTAGAAACCATCCACGCCGAGCATGGGGGTGGCGGGACCAGCAGGACCAGCAGGAAGTGCTACAACTGCGAGTTTATCACCGAGGGCTTTGCGATAGTCACCCATTGCCCAGTTACCGTTCATGATCGCAGCGAGCTTGCCTTCGGAGAAGGGAGCTAAACCATCGCTGTCATTCAATGCCCAGCCGTTCTTCTTGGAGATCTGATAAAGATCATTCAAGTAAGTGAAGGCATCCACAACGCCTGTGCCCTGATCAGCAACGACTTTCCAGCTTGAATCAAAGATGTTGCCGCCAAAGGCATTGTAAAAGCCGTACATGTGGTAGCAGCCGTAGTTCATGCCGATTGGTGTGCCACCTTCCATCAATTTCTTGAGATCATCAGTAGTGGCAGGAGGCGTAGCGAGCATATCTTTGTTGTACCAGAAAGCAACGGCCTTCAAAGATTCAGGGATGCCATACAACTTGCCGTCAACGGTCATGCCGTCAGTGCCGAGCTTGCTAACGCCATCGAGCTTGCCTTTGGCGAGATCAGTGATGTCCGCAATCAAACCAGCACGGGCGTCATCACCCAAAGAGTCGTTCGGGGCAATGAATATATCTGGTCCGCCGCCAGCCGCGACGTCGGTGCGATACTTGTTGTAAATATCGTTGAAGGGGACTTGCAAAACGTTGATCTTGACATCAGGCAAATCTTTGGCGGCCTGAGCAAGCAAGGCGGAAAGGGCAGTCTCTTCAGCGGAGCCTGTGCCGTAAGCGTGCCAGAAGGTCACTTCCACGGGAGCTGGCGCCTGAGTTGCAGCTGGGGCGGCGGTGGGCGCTTCAGTGGCGGCAGGGGCCTGGGTGGCAGCCGGCGCGGCGGTTGTTGCAGGTGCAGCGGTCGGCTGTGCACCGCAGGCTGAGAGTACAAAGGCTGTAATCAGCAAAAAGCTGAACAGCAAATTCATTTTGGTCTTCATTGACTTCTTCTCCTTGTAAAAATTTGTTTCGGTTGGATGTTGTTATTTGGGCACAGGGTTGAATTAGATCTGGATGATGTATCACCTCCTTTGTAGTTAATTTACTTCCAAAGTTTTGTTAATTTCCAAGTCTGAGTCTTTGGAATTTGTTTTCTTTTCATCAGCAATATTATGAATTGCAACATTGATCGCTTGTACGATCGCGCCAATCAGCAGTGAACGGCGTCCCAGCATGCCAGTTGTGATTCGCACGCTCTGTTCGGAGGCGTGCATGGCTCGTTCCCGTACCGCTTGGCGAATAGGCGCTGTGATGATATCTCCAACTTGGGCAACACCGCCACCAATAATCACAATGCTGGGATTGAATAAATTGATCAAGCCAGCGATCGCAATTCCAATAAATGTGCCAGCGCGTCTCAATATTTCCTGCGCTGGCAGATCGCCTCTACGTGCGGCTTCTGCGACTTCGTGAGCTGTGATTTCTTCGAGAGGCAACTTTGACAACAATGTTCGCTTCCCGGATTCAACCAATAGTTTTCCCTGAGTCGCAATGGCGTGTCCGCCCGCAAACGCTTCGAGACAGCCATGGTTGCCGCAATTACACAATGGGCCGTTCTCATCAATTGTGAAGTGCCCGATTTCACCAGCAGCGCCGGTGGTACCACCGTAGATTTGTTGGTTAAGAATTAAGCCTGCGCCAATGCCACTTCCAACCTTGATGTACGCAATATTCTTTTCACCACGACCGGCGCCATAAGCCCATTCGCCTAATGCACCCAGTTCGGCATCATTATTCAGTGTAACCGGGCAGCCCCACATTTTTTCAAGCGAGGCGCGAATGGGATACTGGTCCCAGCCAGGCATGATGGGCGGGGCGACAACAATACCAGCTTCTGTATTAACGGGACCCGGAACACCAATGCCAATAGCTGATATATCTGATAACGATAATCCTTGTGATTCCAATAATTTCAAGAGATTTTGATTAGCTACCGCTAAACAAATCTCGGGACCATCTTTAATATCAAAGGGGAATTCAGCTTCCCGGATGATTCGCGCGGTGAAATCTGCCAGCGCTATGCTCATATGGGTTGCCCCCATATCGATTGCGCCTACTAACCCTGCTTTCGGGTTGACCTCCAGAATCACTGGCGGGCGTCCGCTTGGTGCTGAACGACTTTCTGCTTCTTGAACTACGCCACTTTCGAGCAAGTCCGTGACAATCAAACTGACTGCGGCACGTGTCAAGCCCATTTTGTCGGCAAGATCAGTACGCGACAAATCACCTGCCGAGAACCGGATCAAATCCAGTGCGGCATGTTTGTTAAAATTCTTGACATTGTATTCTGCGGGGAGCCAGTAGAAGGTGCTCAAGTATTTCCTGTTAGGGTTATTATCGCTTAAGACTTGCCACATCTTAACATACCGTTCTGACTTTTTCAAGTGTTTTAACAAAGTAATTTATAAATTCAAATTCTCTGTTTGGTTTGTTATTAAACAAAAAACAGCACATCGAAAGATGTGCCGTTTTCATTTATTTCGTTTTTCAATTAACGGATGGCTTCTTCGGTCGCGGCATCAAAGATATGGATCGCATCCATATCGAGCGCCACAGAGGTTTGTTGACCAAGACGCAGCTTCGAGCGGGGATCGACGCGGGCAACGAACGTGTTCTTGCCGCTGACGAGATAGAGGAATATCTCATTGCCCATTAATTCGGTCACATCCACTTTGACGGCGACCTTTTCCACATCCACGTTGGGTGGGATAAAGTCGGCATCATGAATGTTCTCAGGGCGAATGCCAAAGATAATATCCTTGCCAGTGAGCGCCTCATAAGTCTTGGCATGAGCAGCTGGAATGGCTACTGTAAAATCGCCAGTATCGACAACCAACTTGCCGCCATCCTTGCGGAGTTTGCCAGGGAAGAAGTTCATGGCGGGGGAGCCGATGAAGCCGGCTACGAACAGGTTGTTCGGGCGGTCATATAAATTCTGTGGCGTATCAAGTTGTTGAAGCACACCCTTGTTGATCACGGCGATGCGAGTTGCCATGGTCATCGCTTCAATCTGATCGTGAGTCACATAGATGAAGGTGGTCTGAAGACGCTGGTGTAACTTGCTGATCTCAGCACGCATTGCCACGCGTAACTTTGCATCCAGGTTCGAAAGTGGCTCATCGAAGAGGAACACTTTCGGCTCGCGGACGATCGCGCGTCCCACTGCCACACGCTGACGTTGACCGCCGGAGAGTTGGCGCGGCTTGCGTTCAAGCAGATCGCGAATGCCAAGGATATCGGCGGCATCGCCCACGCGGCGTTTGATCTCATCCTTCGGAACTTTGCGAAGTTTCAAACCAAATGCCATGTTGTCGTACACGGAAAGATGCGGGTACAGTGCGTAAGATTGAAAGACCATGGCAATGTCGCGGTCCTTCGGAGCCACATCGTTCACTATGCGATCACCAATCATTATCTCGCCGCTGGTAATTTCTTCCAACCCAGCGAGCGAGCGCAGGGCGGTCGTCTTGCCACACCCTGAAGGTCCAACGAGCACGAGAAACTCTTTGTCTTCAACATGAATGTTCATATTGTTGACGGCGGTCACATCGCCATATTTTTTGACGATGTTTTGGAACGTTACACTAGCCATGATACTTTCCTCCGATCAATAGAATATAGTGGTTTGATTATACTCCCACTCATTTCATAAATGGAATAGATGAAAGTCACGAATCTTTCTATCGATGACCAACCGATTCCTGCTTCGGTTTTCAAAAGCCTTTTTCTCCGGTCAGTTTTGTTCACCAGCCACACCCCGAACAAAATGACTCCGCCGCCAAACACGGATGCGACTGTAATCGGCTCACCCAAAATAAAAAATGCCACGACCATAGTGATCAGCAGTTCAATATAGAGGAACACGCCTGTATTTGCTGTGGATAATGCCTAGAGCGCGTCATACCAGGCGATATATGCCAGCCCCGAACAAAATACTCCAAGGAAGCTCAAGAATGATTATGTCCATCAGAAACCTCAGCCAGACGATGGTGATGGGTGAAATGTCCGCCAAAGCAATTTTGGTGGCACTTACCAGAATTACGGATTCTTCGGGTGGTAATCTAGGGCTAAGTGGTTTCCTTCTTCTGTAGGCTAACGCAAATCTCAAGTTAACCTATTGTGACATTACATGTCATAGTTCGATGGTACAATCATAATTGGAATATCTGTTCTATTATTGGTGACATGGAACGTCTCAAAACAAGAACCGCACGACTTCGCCAGTTGGAAGAAACCCTGCTGCTTAAACCAAGGGGAGTACGGGCCGCCGAACTTTCTCGTGAGCTCAGGGTTAACCGCCGCACGGTCTATCGCGACCTGGATTTCCTCGCTGAACAGGGAGTCCCACTCTGGCAGGACAACGGCATCTTCGGCATCAACCGGACCCGCTATCAGACGGCTGTCCGCCTGACCTACCATGAATCCGTTGCGCTGGTTTTAGCGGGCTTACTTCTCGCCCGTACATTCGACGAACGCAACCCGCATGTGATTAGCGCACTCCGTCGTCTGGCTTTGACCCTCCCCGAACCCCTCACAGCTCAACTTGAACGCGCCGCGCTTCGCACCCAATCCCAACAAGCGAACAATCGCCACACCGCTGTCCTCGAAGCCATTGCTGAGGGTTGGGGCACAGGGCACAAGGTTCAAATTGCCTACTGTTCTCCCAAAGGAAACATATTGCACGAACGCACCATCGCCCCATATACGCTTGAACCCACTGACGCAGGAATTTATGTGATTGGCTACGATGAAGCCACGGATGAAATCCGCACGTTCAAATTGGAACGCCTGCAAACTGCCAGTGTTCTCCCTGAGCCATACATTATTCCGCTGGACTTTGACCCCGCTGCGTATTTAAAGAATAGTTGGCGCATGATGACTAGTGATCAGCCTGTTGAAGTGATTCTGCGCTTTAATTCCGATGCCGCCCCTTACGTTCGCGAACGAACTTGGCACTCGTCTCAAGTGATTGAAGACGATCCGAACGGAGGGTTGACTCTTCGCCTTTGCATCGCGGAAGTGCGTGAGATGCTTCCCTGGATCCGCAGTTGGGGCGCACAGGTGGAAGTGATCGAGCCGGCCTGGCTGCGGGAAAAAGTGGCCGAGGAACTGAGCAACGCTGCGGAGATGTACAAGCGGTGATGCTATTTGTTATTTCCCAATTGCTCAGGAGTTAGATGATTACAACCAATACTTCCCTCAACGTCCAAATCCGCCGCATTGAAAGTGACCTAGCTGAATTATTCTTCAATCCGCGTGAGGCGGATTTACGTATTGGCGAGACCCTTACTTTGCGCGAGCGCGAATCGGGGCGGGCGGTGATCGTCCAGATTATCGCCTTTCGGTCAGCGTCCTATCCGGCCCTGGCTCGCGAACAGATGGAAAGTCTTGCCGGTATCTCGCTTTCAGAAGAGGAGGTGCTGAAGCTTGAAATGGCAATCGTTGAAAAAGGGAGGCAAAACGGAAACGGGAACGGATTTTCTGGTGAGTTGGGCAACATCAAACTCGCGGTCGCCAAACTTCGTAAAACGGTTCCTGCTCACCAGAATGGTCATGCCACTTGGGAAAGTTGGGACGGCTGGATCCCTGACCGCGATGTCGAAGTTTCTCGTACCGATGATGATGAAGTGTTTGCTAATGCCACGCATAGTCTGGGTCACGATCTACGCTTGGGGAGAACATTGACCGGGCAGGATTTTTACATCGAAGGGCAAGACTTGGAAAAAGTGAATATTGTCACTGGTGTTAAAGGGAGCGGCAAGAGTCATCTGGCAAAGGTGCTGCTATTGCAACTCATCGAACAAGGTGCACCATGCATTGTTTTCGATATCAATCGCGAATATATCCATCTGCCCAAAGCGCAGGTGAACGAACAGACAGGAGAGGTCATTCAGCGAGGTATCGTCCACTTGGAAGCGGGCGGCAACTTTCGGCTGGGCGTGCGGCAGTTTGGCTTGCCTCCGCTCATGACTCTCATGCAACGTTTTGGCTTGCCGGAAGTCTCTGCCATGCACTTCGAGAACCGGATTTCCAGGCTCTGGGCAGAGGCTGAAGGTTTGGAAGAATCAGGTGGCAAGCCTCCATATTTAGGATTGGAGCAGCTAATTGAGATGGCTCAAGACCAGGAATTTGGAGGAGGAGCCAGTGCGATGGTTGTGAATAACGCCATCCGCTCTCGGCTGGAGTCGCTTGCCAATACCCGGATCTTTGCCCGCAATCCCCGCGAGGCGGCAAGCCTGAGCCGTGCATACAAACAGATTCGCGATGGCGGTGCGCTAGTAATTGACATCTCGGGTTTATCTAATTTGGCGCGGAGTGGATTCGTACAGGCGATCATCGAACTGGTTAAAGATCTATGTCAATGGGAGATCGAACACGAAGCTCACCGTTTCCCGTTCATTTTTTTCGAGGAAGCTCATTTATATGTGTCCAGGCAGAGCATTGACTATATTGTCACGCGTGCCCGGCATTTGGGTATCACCAGTTTTTTTGTGACGAACATGATTCAGGGTTTGGATGAGGCGATTCTCCGTCAAGCTGATAACTTGTTCCTGTTGCGTATTCCTTTCGAAGACGATGTGCGCCACGTTTCGCGGGGCGCAGCCACCGACTTTGCCACCATGGATGCGCTCGTACGCCGTCTGCGTCAACGTCATGCGCTGGTGATCGGCAACGTCACCGCGCAGTATCCACTAATGTTTGAGGTGGACTCATTGAAAGGTGTGAACACAGCCGGAGAGACCAGGTTTTTCTTTCAGGCCAGTGACGAAATGCTCGGAAAGGAACCCAAATGAAAAAAATCAAGACTGCTCCCGATTATGTGGTTGACCTGCTCCAACGGGAGGACTGGCAGAAACCTGAGCAACCTTATATCAAACCCTCCTCGTTGGCAAAGGGCTGCCTGCTCTATGTCGCGTTTGAATTGCAGGGCCGCTCCAAGCTACCACTGGATGCACGCGTTGGCCGCATCCTCTCTGTCGGCACCGATAGTCACCGCCGCTTGCAACGCTTCCTCGCGCGTGCCTGTCTTGCGCAGGAATTGTATTTCATCGTGCCGGAATACCGCATTCATGGATTTGTGGATGGCGTTTTATATATCTCACCTGAAAGCGCGCCGGTTCCTGCCGCAGCCGGGTTCTGGATACTGGAGTTCAAAACGTCTGCTGGCTCAGAGTTTGACAAAATCAAGGCTGCGAAAATGCCAAAAGAGGAGCATGTACGTCAGGCACAGATTTATTTATGGGGTATGGATAAATATTTCGATGGACAGATTCCATTGAACGGAGCGATCATCTACTATGAAAATCGCGATACGCTCGCGCATGCCGCTTACGAAGTTGCTCCTGACCCGGACGGCATGGCCACGCTGATGACCCGCGTTCAGACGATGCTGACTGCGCTGGATGCTGACTCGCTCCCCGATGACTATCTCCCCAACGACCATTGGGGACACCGTTACTGTCCATACCTGGATATCTGTGAGCCGGGCAAGCGGGCCATGGAATGGCAGGCACAACAGCCCAAAACCATTCCCGAAGAAGTATTGGCAAATATGATCGCGAAACGGATCGTCGCAAAGCAGGGCGCGGAAAAGATGACGGAAAAGAAGAAAAAAGGTCAGCGGTCATTGGCGGAGTTGGCTGAGGAATTGAAGTGGGAGTGAGTGTCTGCACCCAATAGCCGCATCTCTTAAGTATTCTCCACCTCAGGCTCAGACAATGTTTCATTGGCGCTTATTGGGCGACGACCCTCTTTTTTCACGTGATGATCTCGCGAAAGCCATCCTGTAAACAGATTTTGCCACAAAGGTTTTGGAGTAGGTTTCACGTTTTCAGTAACTTTAACGATTGCAGCTGCCCAGGTCAGACCAGCTCCAAATGCAACAAACGCCAGCGTGTCCCCAATCTTGGCTCGACCTTCTTCGAATGCCTCACATAGTGCAATGGGAATGGAAGCGGCAGAAGTATTCCCGTATTTATGGATGTTGACAAACACTTTTTCAGACGGCAGGTTTGCGAAACGGGCAGCGCTTTCGATGATGCGGATGTTAGCCTGATGAGGAATGAATAGATCGATATCCTGCGTATCCAACCCAGCCTGCTGTATTACCTGGCGGAGTGCTTTCCCCAATACGCGGGTCGCAAATTTAAACCCCTCGCGCCCATTCATCTTAACACTATGCAAACCCGCGTCTAAACTTTTATGGCTCGGCGGGATGGCTGACCCGCCAGCCGGGAGGATGAGATGTTCGCCACCAGATCCGTCAGATCCGAGAACAAAGGATAAAACTCCTGATGGAACCTCAGTTGCTTGTATGACCACGGCTCCCGCACCATCGCCGAACAACACACAGGTCTCACGGTCATTCCAATCGATAAACCGGCTCAGCAATTCAGCACCTACAACGAGTATCGTTTTGCACGCTCCCGAGGCTATGAACTGTTGTGCCGTAGACAGAGCATATACAAAACCGGTGCAGCCCGTCACCAGGGTGAATGCGCCTACATTTTTCGCCCCCAACCCATGTTGCACCTGTGATGAAATTGGCGGGGTCAGGTAATCGGGGCTGGATGTGGCAATGATGATTAGATCCAAATCCTTCGGATGGACTCCAGCCATCTCAAGGGCAGCTCTGGCAGCTGCAATGGACATTTGGGATGTATTTTCCCCATTATCTGCTATGTGTCTTTCACGAATACCCGTTCGTGTGACAATCCATTCATCGCTTGTATCCAGTGTTTTTTCCAGGTCTGCATTCGTTATCACACGAGATGGTATGTACTTTCCCCAGCCGATAATGTTCCCGTAGCGTTTCATCATCATGCTCCTTATTAATAAGCAGTGCAGTTCAAAAATTTTATCACTTCGCTGATGACCTATGTTTAACTATATTTGGAAAGTTCATTCTTTAGACAAATCACAATCCATATCACGCACATGATCCATTACTCTCTACACTTACCTCCTGCAAGACAGACCGCGTGTATTAGTGCACGAAGAAACATTACCAGATAGAACCACTCGAACAGTACACCTCTTCTTTTGATTCCGAGTCTCCTAGCTCTGATTCACCAACCAGACCCCGAACAAAATAACTCCGCCGCCAAACACGGATGCGACCGTAATCGGCTCACCCAAAATAAAAAATGCAACGATCATCGCGATCAACGGTTCGATATACAGGAACACGCCTGTATTCGCCGTGGACAGTGCTTGTAAGGCGTCATACCATGCGATGTACGCCAGCCCCGAACAAAATATTCCAAGGAAGATCACACCCAGCCATTCAATGAGAGCGCTGGGATTTCAACATAATTGCCTCCACCTACAAATAGCATGGATGAAAATATCCAGCCGAAGACCATCACATAAAAGATCATCAAACTCGCGGAGTAGGTTTTCAGCCCGCGCCGTGATAACGCCGAAAAGACCGCCCAATTCAAGGAACTGATCAGGATCAATTTATCTCCGGGTGCACCAAACTTCCCGATGGAAATGGAAGCGATATTTCCATGTGATACAACCAGTAACA
>Ga0209131_1002391_pt1 | contig 12752 bp, 15 predicted proteins | sample GraSoi_2013_40cm_FD_185826 | JGI IMG/M metagenome (GOLD analysis project Ga0209131, IMG submission 185826) | Grasslands soil microbial communities from the Angelo Coastal Reserve, California, USA - Sample 9_17_2013_40cm (SPAdes) (version 2) | ecosystem: Environmental > Terrestrial > Soil >...
GGTAGGCGGTGAAGACGTCTCCGTGATATCGGAGGATTTCACCGGCGACCACGAGGCACTTGAGGCGGTCGCCCGTGCGCTGGACGAGCGGCGCAGCCTGGTTCTGCACCATGCCAGGTATGACCGCGAGGCAGACGAGAATGGCGTGATCATCAACCTGGCTAACGTGGTATCGGTGCGGGTGTCGAGGACAGACAGCGCGGCGACCGGCCAATACCTGTGACAAACTGGCCCAGCCCCGGAGGAAACCCGGCGACCGCAGGGGATGGGCTTCGACGATGCCGCGGCCGACGGAGGCCGCACTATCCTCGCGCGCCTTATGGCCTTGTCCACGCTCGGATACGCCGGGAAAACGTTGATCAGGCCGGTGATCTCCAGTACCCCGCGAACACGGCGCCGCGGGGCAGCCAGGTAAGTGTCCCCACCGCTTTTCCGGGTCCGCTTCAGTACGCTCACCAGTGCTCCCAGTCCGCAGCGGCCACCACCCGCAGCTCACCGCGCGGGTCAGCCAGTGGCAGCCCGGCGGCGGAGACATCCAGCAGCTGAGCGCTCCGGTCGGTCAGCACACGCGGGAAGTCGATCACGTCGAACCCGGCGACCATGGTGTCAGCTCGGCAAACGTCTCCGACGGCAGTTGTCGGTCCATCCCGCTCACTCTCTGAGTATTACCCAGCAACATCAGGCTGGTGCCGGTTAGCGGGGCAGGCGATAGCGGTTGCGGACTCTGTCACACCGGGCTGTCCGGGGACAGGCCCGGGTCAGGGCGCAGCCGCACGCGGCGGGCGACGATGTCGCGGGCCAGGTCGCCCAGCCGACGGTCATGAGCATAAGCGTAGGCGCGCAACCGGACAAAAGCCTCGGTGATGCCGACGCCGAGCTGCTCGGTGAGCATCCCGGTGGCCTGGTCGATCTCGGCGCGGTGCAGGGCCAAGTCCGCTGGCTGGCCGGCCGGGCTCGTCCCGGCCTCCCCCGCGGACTGGCCGGAGGCATCGATCAACAGCAGCGCCGCGGTATCGGCGAAGATCAGCGCGTCACCCAGCTGGTAGTCGCTCAGCCGGCCTGGGCTGTCCCGGTACAGGCCCATGACCCCGGCCCGGATGCCCCCTATCCGCAGCGGGAAGGCGAAGACTGCACCCGCCCCGGCCTGGCAGGCCGCCGGAGCGAAGGCCGGCCAGCGGCCGGCGGTTTCCCTCGCGCCCAGGTCCGAGGCCAGTACCGGCCCGCCAGAACCGGCGGCATCCAGCGACGGCCCCTCTCCCAGGGTCAGTTGGAGCTCGGCGAGCTGCTCACTGACCGCATCAGTCACCCGAATCACGTGGCCTGCCTCTGTGCCGCTCGCGGTGCTTAGCCAGGCGCCAGTGACCTCAACCGCTGCCACGGCCGCCGCGCACGCGTCCGCAGCTGACACCCGCCCGCCGCGGTCGGCGGCCTGCGCGGCGACCAGTCCCCAGATCCTGCCGGGCCGGCTACCCGTCATGCGCAGGCCAAGCAGAGCTGGCGGGATCTGGCCATGGCCGCGGTCTGGGCCCGGACGAAAACGCGGGCCGTCCGGCCAGCACATGGGCATCTCGCAGATCCATGCCCACCATGTGAGCGCCTTCCTGCTTCACCAGCAAGGCGGGGACTCGACCCAGCGGCTAGATATCAGTTCTCTCACCAGGACACTACGCCGGACGCGCCCGGTCCTGCCCAGGCGATGCCCGGCAACCGTGCCGTCAGCCCGCTCAGCCAACCAGCCGCGTTGGCCGGACGGGGCCCGAGTGCGGGAAAACTGCCTCGCGCCTCACCGGCCGCCAGGCGTGCCCGCCACCCGCCGTGCTGGATGGCCGCAAGGCGTGGCTGCTGGTCGCCCTAGCCCCGGGAGTGCGGAATCTCCTCCTGCTGCGAGGAGCGGTGGCGTGGTGCGGCCCGGATAAGCGCTCACGGCACCTGGAACAGGCGAGCGCCGGAGAATCACGCCAGACCGCCGCCAGTAGTCCGTGCCGGGCGTCCTTGCGCCTGCGCAGGCCGCCGGGCACAACCTGGCAGCGTTGCCGATTTCTGGTATTAGCGTCCGGGTCGCCGCCTGTGCGGGCGTTGGCTCGCTGCCTGCAGCCCGGCCGCCTGCAGCCCGGCGAGGAGCGTGTCGAGGCCGGCGGTGAATCGCTGGTCGCGGTTGCCGGCCCATACGTGCTCGCCGAGGACAGCCAGGGCCGGGAACTGGTCCGCTGGCAGTGACCGGAAGAACGCGTGCAGCTGGCGCCTGATCGCGGGGTCCTGGACGCGCTGCTCGTTGACGGTCGTGCGGTCGCTCAGCGCGAAGCCGAGGGTGTAGTCGTAGACCAGGGAGAACGCCTGGGCGGTCTCCCGCTGCGGCAGGCCGGCTTCCTGCAGCGCCGTGAGGAACGCCTCGGCCAGGGCGAGGGAGTGCGGGCCGAGGGGATCGCGGGTCTTGAGCAGTCCGGCGACGCCGGGATGGTCCTCAAGGACCGCCCGCAGCAGGCGGGCGAGGGCTTTGACCTGCCCGGCCCAGCCGGGAGCGCGGTCGGTCCGGATGTCGACCTCGGCCAGCACCTCGTCCACGGCCAGGTCGCAGAGCTGCTCCTTGCTGCGTACATGCCGGTACAGCGCGCCGGGGACGACGCCGAGGCGGGCGGCGAGGCCGCGCATGCTGAGCGCGCTCGCGCCGTCGGTGCCGATGATGGTCAGGGCCTCGGCGACGACCTGCTCGCGGGTCAGCGTGCGGCGGCGGTTCTCCTGGCCGTCGGGGGGGTTGAACCACAGTGACTGCTGGCCCGCAGCGGCGGGTGGCGGCTGGTTCGGCATGGTCGCCTCCGGGCCCGTGGCTTGACTGTGAACAATGTACACAGTATAGTGAACGGTGTTACTCGGAAGCGAATGTCGTTCACCGGAATTGCATTTTTCCCCGGGTCACCGGGCCGCCTGGCCCGGCGAGACGCATGAGGGAGAACGACATGACAGTCATGACAAGCTGGGACCTATTCGATGACCTGCGCAGCGCGCAGGATGAGCTGATGCGGCAGAGCAGGATGCCGAGCCGCTGGGCCGGCCAGTTCAGCCAGTTCGGCCAGCAGCCCGGCACTGGCCCCGCCGTCCAGGCCTGGGCTCCCGCGGTCGACATTACCGAGCGCAAAGACGCCTACCTGGTCGCCGCGGAGCTACCGGGCGTCGGGACCGATGACCTGGAGATCACGTTCCAGGATGGCCTGCTGACGATCCAGGGCGAGCGCCACCCAGCGGGCGACGCGGCCGGGGAGAAGATCCACCGGGCCGAGCGCCGGTACGGGCCGTTCCGCCGGTCGATCACCCTACCCAGCCACGTTCAGGCGGACAGGATCGAGGCCTCCGCCCAGGACGGCGTCCTGCTGATCCTGGTGCCCAAGGCCGAGGAAGCTCACGCCAAGCGCATCCAGGTGCGCGCCGCCAAGGGCAAGCCCGCGGTAACCGGCACCGCTGAGAAGAACGGCGCCTGACGCCGCGAGCACCATCGGCCGGACTGCGTTTCCTGTCGATGGTGCTCCAGGTGACGGCAGGAAACGCAGTCCGGCCGGGTGCCGGAGCTCTTCCGGCTGCACTGCGGAGTGCCGGGGCAGCAGCCGGGTTCCTCCGCCGTGACCGCGCCACCGAGGCCAGGAAGCGCCCAGCGTCTCCGCCCGGCAAGGCACCGGTCACCGGGCCAGGCGATCCGCAGCCGGTCCTGCACCGGCGTGGTCACACGGCCGCGAACCGGCAGGACTCGGGCAGCGAATGCCGCTCGCCCAGCCCCCGCGTTCGAACACGCGGATCAGCCCGCCGGACAGGTCAAACTGGCCGCCGTCCGCTCGTGCCGGGCGCACGACAGATCGCCCGGCCGTGATACTCGTCGCCGGCGGCACCGGCAGCGCACGGTGGCGGCCAGCCTTGATCTGGTGCCGTACGAGCTGCCCAAAACCACGAGATACTGGCGGCATGGTTGATGACATCGCGCGCGAGCGAGCTATTTACCAGGCGCTGAAGGCGCTCGATGAAGTCGCTGCAGCCCTTCAGACACATTTGATCGAGGAGCACGGGGCAGATCCGGAGCGCGCGGCTGCGCGGAGTCCATCCACTAACTCGCTTAAGCTCCTGCGCCAGGCTCGCGAGCGCCTCGGCCAGGGACTCCGAGCGATCGAGGCCGACAACATCGCCGAGTCCGACCAGATCTCGCTGCGCAACCAGTGATCTCGCTGCCGCTCCATTTACTAGCGGTTTGCCTGCCGCCGCCGGGGCTTCGTCCCGGAGTGGGTCAGGCATGGCAGCGGGTGCCGGCGAGGTGGTGCACGTGCTGAGAGCCGTACTGCGACGCTCGGCAGCGATGACGATCCGAAGTACGGGAGGCGGTCAGCATCGCGCCCGATTTCAATCCAGTCTCGATACCGGTTTGGGACGCGATAATGGCGGCTGCGAGCTGTTGCTGTTCGCCATGAAAATGGCTTAATTTCAATCACAGGGAATACGTCACCGATTCCGCGCATATGCGAAGGCGCAGGTCGCGTTACCTAACTGCCCAGGACCTCGGCGGTCCTCATCCGATCTATATGTGAGCCGAGGCGGGCATGACAGTCATTATCTCGGAGAAGGTCTCTGCAGAGTCCGAGCGGGATCCGCCCATTCCGGCAGACCGGACGCCTGCGGTTCCAGGTGGGATGGATGACCTGCAGCTGCTGGCCATCGTTGGCTCGGAGCCGCGTGGCAGCGAGCGGCGCGCTGCGGCATGCGAGGTGCTCGTGGGCCGCTGCCGCGGCATGGTGTGGTCCTGCGCGCAGCGGTACTGCCGCAGCCCGGAGCCTGCCGAGGACCTGCTGCAGGCGGGATATGTCGGCCTGATGAAGGCGATCAACAACTTCGATCCCACATTCGGCCGCAGCCTGGCCGCCTACGCGCAGCCATGCGTGGCCGGCGAGGTCAAGCGGCACTTCCGGGACACGCGCTGGCAGATTCACGTCCCGCGCCCGGCGAAGGAGCTGGCCATGGAAGTCCGCGTCGTGATCGGGCAGCTGACCTAGGAGCTCGGCCGGACTCCGTCCGAGCTTGTCTGGCCCGGTACCTGGCGGTCAGCGCCGCGAACCTGCGCGAGGCCCGGCTGGCGGAGCTGGCACTCCGGCCCTACTCACTGGACGAGCCGCTGTCCGGCCAGCCCGGCGCGGCCAGCCTGGCCGACCGCCTCGGCGGTGAGGACCCGCGGATCGACCACATGCTCAGCATGCGGGCCCTCGCCACGCACTGGGGCGAGCTGCCCCGGCGCCAGCAGCAGATCCTGCTCCTGCGCTTCCGCGGTGGCATGACCCAGGCCCAGATCGGCCAGCAGCTCGGCATCTCCCAGATGCACGTCTGCCGGCTGCTCGCCCACGCGCTCGGCTACCTGCGCCTGCTCGGCTAGGGCGACTGCGCTGATAGGCGGCTATTACGGAGCCTGCGAATCAGGGGACGAACGCCTGTGAAGTACCGGTGGTGCAGGCCGCGTGGCGGCTCCGTTCGAGCGAGCAGGTGATCGTACTCGCCGGCAGGCTGCGGGCGGTCCTGGAACACACCCGGGATCGCCGGGCTCGGTCCACACTTCTGGCCCTGGCCGAGGCATTTCTTGAAGCCCTGCAGCCAGCCGGCCCGCCTGACCGGCAGACCGCCCTGGCCTTCTCGCTGATCTACGACTACACCGTCGGCTTCGCGCTCAGTGACGGCGGCACCGGTCAACGAACAGCCCGTGCAGGATGCAGCGATCAGGCTCCGCCTTCAGCGTTCAGACACTGCTCGCGGGATCGAAGCAGCCCGACGCCCGGCTGGCCAGTGACCTTTGGAAGGTCTGGACCCGACGGCCGTATGGCCATCCCGTGATCGCCTGAGGGGATGTACCGTTGAGACAAATCGTCTGGCTCGGCTGGTCAGTTGACGCGGCTGGCCTAGCGGCAGCCGCTCTGGACCCTGGCGGCGCATTCGTAGCTCAGCTATCGATGTGCCTTCAGGAGTTCCCGGTGCAAATCAGCGACCCAGAGATTGCCGTGCTCGGGCGGCAGTCACCATCGGCGGAGTCTGCGCTCGCGCGGCCTGGCGGCAGCGAGTATGCCGAGCTATCAAGACTGGTCAGGGAAGCAGGATTGCTTCATCGCCGCACGCTCTACTACACGTGGAAGATCATCGTTACCGTCGGAGCGCTGGCAGGCGGATGGGCGGCCTTCGTGGTCGTGGGCAACTCGTGGTGGACGCTGGCAGTCGCTGGGCTTCTGGCGGTGTTGTTCACCCAGGTGGGCTTTCTGGGCCATGATGCCGGGCACCGCCAGATATTTGGCTCCCGGCGATCCAGCTACATCGCCGGTGTCCTGCTGGGCAACCTTGGCATCGGGCTGAGCTACGGCTGGTGGGTCGCTAAGCATAACCGGCACCATGCTCACCCCAACACCGAAGGCGCGGACCCTGATATCGCAACCGGCGCGCTCATTTTCACCGCCACTCAGGTGAATGCCCCCCGAGGCGTTGTCCGGCTCGTCCGGCGTTACCAGGCATACCTGTTTTTCCCGATGCTAGTGCTCGAGGGTGTTAACCTGCACGTCGCGAGTGTCCGCGCACTGGCCGGCCGGACATCGCGGCACCGTCGGACCGAAGCGGCGTTGCTTGCCGCTCATTTCGCCAGTTACCTCGCCCTTGTGGTGGTGGTACTGGGACCCGGTTTGAAGGCCATGGCGTTTGTCATGGTGCAGCAGGGCCTCTTCGGCCTTTATCTGGGCTGCTCCTTCGCTCCCAACCACAAGGGCATGCCTGTCCTGACCGCCACCGACCGGAGTGACTTCCTGCGCCGCCAGGTACTCACCTCGCGCAATATCCGCGGTGGTCGGCTGACCGACTTGGCGCTGGGTGGCCTGAACTACCAGATCGAGCACCACCTGTTCCCTTCGGCGCCCCGGCCGAGCCTTCGTCGCTGCCAACCCCTGATCAGGGCATTCTGCCAGGAGCGCGGACTGACTTACTGTCAGACCAGCTTGGCGGGCTCGTTCGCTAGCGTCCTGGGCCACCTCAACAGCGTTGGCAGGCCAGGCGCTGCCCGTCGGGCGGCCGCCGGAACCGCGCCCTGATCGCTCATACAGGAAGACCGCTCGCCGAATGTAGCCGCGGTGTCACATCGGCGGATCGGCGGCCGGGCCGAGACCCCGCGCTGCGGGCAAGGATGGACGGCAGGCTTATATCCGGGTGCACGCGGCAACTGGTGGCCGTAAGGCATCGGCTGGCCTGGGTGGCCAGGCCGCCGGGATGCTGACCGAGCAGCTGGGGACCCGCCTCGCGGAGGCTCTGCTGCGGTTGCGGGCCTATGCTTATGCGCATGACCGGGGACTGTCCGATGTGGCCGGCGATATCGTGGCGCGCCGGCTGTATTTGAGCGCTGACCTGGACCTTGCCGCTGATGGTGACGCATGAGGCAGTCGCCGCGTGCCGGTCGGCGCGCGTGCTGTCCCGAGTTCGAGCGACGGATCTTGCTGTAGTTGCTGAGAGGGTGAGCGGGTTGGACCGAGAGCTGCTGTCGGAGACGTTCGTCGAGCTGACTGACACGATGGTCGCCGACTTTGACGTGATCGACTTCCTGCACGTGCTGACGGACCGGAGCGTCAAGCTCCTAGACGTGTCCGCGGCCGGGCTGCTGCTGGCTGATCCGCGCGGCGAGCTGCGCGTCGTGGCTGCCTCGAGTGAGGCTGCCCGGTTGCTGGAGCTATTCCAGCTGCAGAACGACCAGGGTCCCTGCCTGGACTGCTTCCGGGCCGGCCAGCCTATCTCGGCGGCGGACCTGGACGCCGAGGCGCAGCGCTGGCCGCGGTTCGCGGCCGCTGCCCGGCAGGCCGGGTTCGCGGCCGTGCAGGCGCTGCCGATGCGGCTGCGCGATCAGGTGATCGGCGCGCTGAATCTGTTTCGCGGCAGCGCGGGCGCCTTTGACCCCGCCGACGTGCGCGTCGGGCAGGCGCTGGCCGACGTTGCCACGATCAGCCTGCTGCATGAGCGCAGCCTGCGGCACAGTGACATCCTGAACGAACAGCTGCAGACCGCGCTGAACAGCCGGGTCGTCATCGAGCAGGCCAAGGGCAAGCTCGCCGAGCGGCTGGGGCTGGATATGGAACAGGCATTCGCGCTGCTGCGCGATTACGCCAGGAACCGCAACCTGCGCCTGGCTGATCTGGCCCAGGCCTTCATCGACGGGACCCAGACCGTGGCCGACCAGACCGCGGCTGCCCTGCCGCGCACCGCCGCCCACAGCGGCCAGCCCCGACCGGGACCAAGGCCCGCGTCGCCACGCAACGGGCCGCCTGCGGCCTAGCAACTTTCATAGCGGGAGTGCCTCGGTCTGCCGGTGAGCCCACCCGCTATCCCCTGGCCCGGATGAATTCATCAGAGCTCCCGGTCAGCGCGACGTTGGGCGGCCTGGCATCATGACGCGCTCTGAGGAGTAAATATATTGCTCAGTCCATTCAGCAGGATGTCAAGGCCGCGTTCGAGTTCGGCGGCTCCGTCGTAGTCGGCAAGGACGGGAGCGAGGCCGCGCAGGAGCGGGAATTCGCCAATCGGCAGGCGATGCAGGCCGAGGCGGAGCAGGTCGTCGATCTCGGCCGGGTTATCGACGAGTTCTTGTATTTCGTTCACAACGTGGCCGCGCAGGAAGCCGAAGAGGGCGCGATAAATGTGCAGCGCATCGGGCCCGGTGAAACCGGCGCGCGTCAGCCGGGCGAGCACATCCTCGAGCGGGCGGAGGGTGTCGCGAGGGCGTAGCCCGAGGCCGTTACGAGCGGCCGTCAGCGGAGCGGGCGTCAACGGAATCTGGCGACCGCCAGTCTGGAGATGACCAGCTCGTCGGCTCCATCCCTCGGCGGCACCGCCAGCCCTTTCCCCTGGTGATCACTCCGAAGTTGCCGAATCCGTTGCGGCTGCTGACGATCTGCGCTGGCTTGCTCTATCTTCGGGCCAGTGCGGAGGCGTATCGTAGAGGTGTTGCTCCGGTCCCTGGCAGGGTTCGGAGCTTTTCTATGTTGCGGTGCTGCGATCGGATGCCGGCCAGCGCACGGATTAGAGGCCCGTGAGTATCTGCGGCAGATCCGTTTCCGGCGGATACTCGCCGAGCCATGGCCGGCTACCGCGGGCACCACCTTCGCCACTGACTCAGGAGTCAGATGAGCATTCTCGCTTGGATCGTTCCCGGGGTATGCGGTCGGTCCGGCCAACGGACGGCATTCCAATGGCCCGGCTGATGGTGCCGGACAAGCCCCGTCGGCGCCGCCAGCAGGCTGGCGGCAGGCGGACCATGAGCGTCGGCGTGGGGACCTTTCTCATTACCGTGGGAGCCATCTTGCTGTTCGCCCTCACAGCAGAATCACCGTCCTGGCTCAACCTGCGCGTCGTAGGCGTCATCTTGATCCTCGCGGGCGTACTCGGCCTGGCGATTCCCGGAGTGGCGCGTGCCCGTGGAGCGCGGTTCCGCCGCTGGGTTGAGCCCATGCTGCCCGAGCCCGACCAGTCACCAGCCGACCTGGAGAAGGACCTGATCCGCAGGCCTGGCGCCAACGGCGACAGTCCGACGCTGGCTGACGCCATGCTCAGCCACGAGCATGACCCGCCGATCTAAGACGCGATCCGGGCGAGCGGTGATGATCGTCCCCGGGCGCGGTCTTACCCGCCAGACGTCACCACAGGCCGCATCCGCTGCCGGCCCGAGCCGGCCAATTGTCTGTAGCTGCAGTAAGTGATGCCGTGTATTTCGTCGGCGCACCACGGGACGTAGCAGGGCTTAGCCTCGGAGTCGTCGCGCGTTCGCGGAAGGAGAGCGAGCGGCGGCTCGCGATCCATCCGCTGCACATCAAGCGGATCGCCGCTGACCTTCGGGATCGCATCTACCTTGAGCGTGGTTACGGTGAGGGTTTCGGCGTGCCCGACGAGCAACTCAGGCCATACGTCGCGGGGCTGCGGGCACGTGCGGAGCTCTTCGCGGAATGCGATGTCATCTTGCTGCCGAAGCCGCAGCTGCCGGACCTGGAGCAGATGCGAGACAGACAAGTCCTGTGGGGGTGGCCGCATTGTGTCCAAGACCAGGCAGTCACCCAGCTGAGCGTCGAGCGGCGGCTTACGCTGATCGCCTTCGAAGCCATGAACTACTGGTCCGCTGACGGTTCTTTCAGCCTGCACGTCTTTCATAAGAATAACGAAATGGCCGGTTACTGCTCGGTGCTGCACGCCCTGGAGCTCGCCGGGAGGACCGGCGAATATGGCCGCAGGCTCCGGGCCGCAGTGATCAGCTTCGGGGCTGCCGGCCGCGGCGCGGTTACGGCACTCAATGCGCACGGCATCAATGACGTCGACATCCTGACCCATCGTGACATCAATGCTGTCGCCTCGCCGATCCACTCGGCGCGCATGGTGCAGTTCGAGCAGGACGCCGCCGATCCGGGCCGGTGTCATGCACTCTGCGAAAACGGCCGGGTTCCGCTGGCGGCGTTCCTAGCCGAGCACGACATCGTAGTCAACTGCGTGCTCCAGGACACCGAGGCGCCGTGGATGTTCCTCACCGCCGACGACCTGCACTCCTTCAGGCCCGGCAGTCTCATCGTGGACGTGTCCTGTGACGAGGGCATGGGATTCAGCTGGGCTCGGCCGACATCCTTCGCTGAGCCGATGCTCACGGTCGGCAATGACGTTTACTACTACGGCGTGGACCACAGCCCGTCGTACTTGTGGGACTCGGCCACCTGGGAGATCAGCGAGGCTCTGTTGCCCCACCTGCGCCCGGTACTTGCCGGCCCCCAGACGTGGGACGCGAACGCGACCGTCCGACGGGCGATCGAGATCCGAGGCGGTGTTATCCAGAACCCGCGCATCCTGTCCTTCCAGCACCGCTCGCCGGACTACCCGCATCTGACGCACCTTTAGGCAGATCGGCGGGGGCCGGACCCATCTTTCCAGCGGTTTCATCCTTGATCATGGTCCGGCGACCCTCCCGGCTTCGCGTTCAAGGTCCGGCTTCCGGTCCGGCCGTCGAGCCTGGTGAGGAATCGTTTGGCTCATCGTTTGCAGTCCAATCTGCACGAATGGCAGGTCGAGTGTTACCCGATGCCGGAAGACCGATTCTTGCGCGTGCGCGCGATCCGTTTCTGGACCCGCGCGTCCCCGGCGGCGGGCGTCGGGCTGCGGTCGTGTTCACGGGGCCGGGGCGGCCGGGCCCGGAGCTGGTTCCTGCTTCGCTTCCTCACCTATCAAGATGGCCAGGACGTCGCCAATGGCGGGTTCCTGGCTGGCCGCCGGTTCTGGCAGCGGGAGATGCGCCTGGATCTGGTACCGGTTGCGGCGGCCGTCCTTGTGCTTGACGACATACCCCGCCGCGGTCAGGTCCGTGACGATCCCGTAGGCGCTGCGCTCGGTGATGCCCGCGGCGGCAGCGATGTCCCGCAGCCGCGCACCCGGATCCTGCGCGATCCGCAGCAGGACCCGGGCGTGATTGGTCAGGAAACTCCAGCTCTCCATCAGCAGGAAACTAGCACAGTTTCTAGAAACGTATTGCTAGTTATCTCTTTCAGATGTACGTTTACTAGCGACATTGGGAAGCAACGGCCGGCCGAGGCCAGGCACCCGTGTCATCACACGGAACCGACCCAGGTCCACGACCCGGTCCCCGTTCGCGAGGCAAGCAACGCCATGACCGAACCGCCAGCCCCCCACGGCCCGACCAGCACCCTGCCACCCCCCTCCGCCAACGGCTCCGCCCCCCAGGCGCCACCCGCGCCACCGCGACCCACGCTCCGACTGGCCCATACGCGGATCAGCGGCATGCGGACCGCGCTGATCGCCGGCGCCGCCGGCCTCACCGTGGTGATGATCTTCATCATCCAGAACGCGCACGCCGTCGGCATCAGCTTCCTGGGCGCCCACCTGCGCCTGTCGCTGGCCGTGGCGCTGCTCCTCGCCGCCATCGCGGGCGCCCTGCTCATGGCCGCCGCAGGAACCGCCCGGATCACCCTGCTGCGGCGGATCATGCGACGCGACCGGCGGAAGCCACACGCTAGCTGAACAAGCCACGACGACCGCGCCCAGCAACGCCTGGAAGCATGACTAAGGAGCCGGATATGAGCATCATCGCATGGATCGTCCTCGGGCTAGGCGCAGGCCTGCTCGCCAACATGGCGATCCCCGGTCGCAGATCACAAGGACTCATCCTGACCTGCGTGGTCGGCATCGCCGGGGCGCTGGCCGGAGGCTGGGTCGCCGCCACAATGTTCCACCTCCACCACCCACTGCAGGGGTTCTTCAACGCCTCCACCTGGCTCACCGCCATCGCCGGGGCCGCTGCCCTCCTGCTCGCCTACAACCTCGTCACCGGCCAGACAGGCCGCCGCACCCGGACCGTACGCCGCTGACATAACCCGCCTGCCGCCCAGCCAGCCTCGGCCAGGCGGCAAGCGCGCGAGCGGGCGCCGGCACAAGCATCCGCTGGCTGATCATCGGCTATCGACAGCGGCCAGCGGCACTCCCGCTTGTCGTGCTCCGGCAGGTGCCCCGATGCCATCGCGACGCGCATGCGGTGATGCACGTGCGGAGCTACCACAGGACGCAAGCGATTGTTCCGGCGCAACCCTATCGACGGACGCCGCCCATGAGACTCCCGAACACGGCGCACACCTCGCGGCCCTGGCGGATCCACGAGCTCACCCGCGACTTTCGGCTCGAGGACGTGTGAGCGCTGGCGACGCCAGGGCGGTCCCCGGACGACTTCCCTCGGC
>Ga0209131_1002392_pt1 | contig 12748 bp, 13 predicted proteins | sample GraSoi_2013_40cm_FD_185826 | JGI IMG/M metagenome (GOLD analysis project Ga0209131, IMG submission 185826) | Grasslands soil microbial communities from the Angelo Coastal Reserve, California, USA - Sample 9_17_2013_40cm (SPAdes) (version 2) | ecosystem: Environmental > Terrestrial > Soil >...
CTCGCGCAAAACGCCCTGGCGCGCATCACCGGAGAAGTGACCGCCGACGACCTGCTCGGCGAGATCTTTTCGCGCTTCTGCGTCGGCAAGTAACGGTCCTGTTCCACGTGGAACGGCGACGGCCCAAGTTCCACGTGGAACGGTGGGTCGGGGGTGTCAATTCCCGTAGAATCGCAGTCTTCGTTTCGCCCCCGTTTCAACCCTGTTTCCCGGCCCTGAACCGATGAATTTCCCGGACCGTTTCGACGTGATCGTGGTGGGTGGCGGCCATGCCGGCACCGAGGCCGCGCTCGCCGCCGCCCGCTCCGGGGCGAAGACGCTTCTGCTCACGCACGCCCTGGAGACCCTCGGCCAGATGTCGTGCAACCCCTCGATCGGCGGCATCGGCAAGGGGCACCTCGTTAGGGAGGTCGATGCGCTCGGCGGCGCCATGGCGATTGCCACCGATGAGGCGGGGATCCAGTTCCGTACGCTGAACGCGAGCAAGGGCCCCGCGGTTCGCGCTACGCGGGCCCAGGCGGACCGGGTCCTCTACCGCGCGGCCATCCGGCGCCGTCTCGAGTCCCAAGCGAACCTGTGGCTGTTCCAGTCGGCTGTCGACGACCTGGTCGTCGAAGGCGACCGGGTGCGGGGTGCCGTGACCGCGCTGGGCCTGAGATTCGAATCCACCGCCGTGGTGCTCACTGCCGGGACCTTCCTCGGCGGTCTCATTCATGTGGGCCTGTCACGGTCCCAGGCAGGCCGTGCGGGAGACCCGCCGGCGAATTCGCTCGCCGCGCGCCTGCGCGAGCTCAGCCTCCCGGCGGGACGGCTGAAGACCGGGACGCCGCCGCGCATCGACGGACGCACCATCGATTTCTCGAAGCTCGTGGAGCAGCCGGGCGATCGGCCCGAGCCGGTGTTCTCGTTCATGGGCGCGCGCGCCATGCACCCAAGGCAAGTCGCCTGCTGGATCACGCACACCAACGAGCGCTCCCACGAAATCATTCGTGGCGGCCTCGACCGGTCGCCGATGTTCACCGGCGTGATCGAAGGCGTGGGCCCGCGCTATTGCCCCTCGATCGAGGACAAGATCCATCGCTTCGCGGGGAAGTCCGGGCACCAGATCTTCCTCGAGCCCGAGGGGCTCACGACGCACGAGTTCTATCCCAACGGCATCTCGACGAGCCTGCCCTTCGACGTGCAGCAGGCGCTGGTGCATTCGATCCCGGGCCTGGAGCGCGCGCACATCCTGCGTCCCGGCTACGCCATCGAGTACGACTATTTCGATCCGCGTGCCCTCAAGTCCACGCTCGAGACCAAGTCGATCGCGGGCCTCTTCTTCGCCGGCCAGATCAACGGCACGACGGGCTATGAAGAGGCCGCCGCCCAGGGCTTGCTCGCGGGGATCAACGCGGCGCTGCAAGCGCGTGGCGAAGCGGGGTGGTGTCCGCGCCGCGACGAGGCCTATCTCGGCGTGCTCGTCGACGACCTCGTGACGCGCGGGGTCTCCGAGCCGTACCGCATGTTCACGAGCCGCGCCGAGTATCGCCTGCAGCTGCGCGAGGACAACGCCGACCTGCGCCTGACCGAAGTCGCCCGCAAGCTGGGACTCGTCGACGATGCACGCTGGGCCGCCTTCGCGCGCAAGCGCGACGGCATCGCTTCCCAGACCGCGCGCCTGCAATCGACGCGGCTCCGCCCATCCGATATTCCCTTGCAAAATCAAATAGATGTCCTCGGCCAAGCGCTCGAGCGCGAGGCTACCCTGTTCGACCTCCTCCGGCGGCCCGGCGTGACTTTCGGTGCGCTGCGGACGTGGATGGATGGCACAAGCGCAAGCTGCGAGGCAGAGGTAGCCGACCAGGTGGAAATCGCCGCCAAGTACGCCGGCTACATCGAGCGGCAGAAGGATGAAGTCGAGCACCAGCTTGCGCAGGAGGAGCTCGCCTTGCCCCCGGACCTCGACTACTCGAGCATTCGCGGGCTCTCCAAGGAAGTTGAGCAGAAGCTCTCCCAGCAGCGGCCCGAGACCGTCGGGCAAGCCTCGCGCGTGCAAGGCGTCACGCCGGCCGCGATTTCGCTGCTGCTGGTGCACCTGAAGCGCCGCTCTCTCGCGCGCGAATCGCGAGAGCAGAGCGCATGAGCCTGGAAGCGCAGGTCGCCGCGGGACTCGCCGCGATGGGAATCGTGCTGGACGCAAAGGCGCGCGCGCGCTTTCTCGCGCATCTCGAGCTCATCGCGAAATGGAACCGCGTCCACAATCTCACCGCGGTGCGCGAGACCGAGCAGATGGTCGTGCTGCATCTTCTCGACAGCCTCTCGGTGCTGCCGTATCTGGAAGGCGCGCAAAGCATCGTCGACGTGGGCTCCGGCGCCGGCCTGCCGGGAATTCCGATCGCCATCGCGCGGCCGCTCGCGCGCGTGACGCTGCTCGATTCGAGCCACAAGAAATGCGTCTTCCTGCAGCAGGCGAAGACCGAGCTCGCACTCGACAACGTGGAGGTCGTCTGCGACCGCGTGGAGAAATGGCGGCCGGCGGCGCGATTCGACGCGGTGATCTCGCGCGCGTTCTCCGACCTCGCCGACTTCGTGTCGCAGGCGCAGCATCTCGTCGCCCCCGGCGGGCGATTGATCGCGATGAAGGGCGTCTATCCGTTCGAGGAAATCGCGCGCGTGCCCGCGACCCATCGCGTGGAAGTCCTCGAGCTGAAGGTGCCGCACCTCGAGGCTCGACGCCACCTCGTGTTCGTGGAGGCCGCGTAGTGTCGCGGATCTTCGTGGTCGCGAACCAGAAGGGCGGCGTGGGCAAGACCTCGATCGCCGTGAACCTCTCGGCGAGCCTCGCGCACTACGGCCGGCGCGTGCTGCTCATCGACCTCGATCCGCAGGGAAACGCCACCACCGGCAGCGGTGTGGACAAGAGCGCTTGCGAGAAGACCGTTTACGGCGTGCTGCTGGGCGAGCATCCGCTCGTCGAGGCGGTGCGCGCGTGCGAAGGCAACTACGACGTCGTCCCCTCGAATCGCGAGCTCGCCGGAGCGGAAGTCGAGCTGATCGCGATCGAGAAGCGCGAATTCCGCTTGCGCGACGCGCTGGTGGAAGCGGCGCGCGCCTACGACTTCGTCGTGATCGACTGCCCGCCGGCGCTCAACATGCTCACGGTCAACGGCTTCGCCGCGGCCGACGCGGTCATCATCCCCATGCAGTGCGAGTACTACGCGCTCGAGGGCTTGTCGGATCTCGTCGGCACGCTGCGCCGGGTGAAGCAGAACTTGAATCCGCGCATCGAGATCGAGGCGCTGGTGCGCACGATGTACGATCCGCGCAGCACGCTCACCATCCAGGTGTCCGACGAGCTGAAACGCCACTATGGCGACAAGGTCTTCGATACCGTGATCCCCCGCAACGTGCGCATCGCCGAGGCGCCTTCGTTCGGCAAGCCGGTCCTGCTCTACGACCCGCTGTCGAAGGGCGCGATCGCGCACCTGCAATTCGCCCGCGAGCTTCTCGCGCGCAACGGCTTCGAAGTCGCGGAGGCCGCATGAGGGCGCAACAGGCGTGAGCAAGCACAAGGGACTCGGGCGCGGCCTGGACGCACTACTGGGCGGCAACACCACCAAGGCGCGTGGCGGCGATGACGAACTGGCGCAGCTGCCGGTGAGCGCGTTGCGGCCTGGCAAGTACCAGCCGCGAACGCGCATGGACGAAGCCTCTCTCGCCGAGCTCGCCGAGTCGATCCGCTCGCGCGGCATGATCCAGCCCATCGTCGTGCGCCCGGTGGGCGATTCGCAATACGAGATCCTCGCGGGAGAACGGCGTTGGCGCGCCGCGCGCCTCGCCAGCCTCGAGCGCATTCCGGCGTTGATCCGCGAAGTCCCCGACGAGGCCGCGCTCGGCATCGGGCTGATCGAGAACATCCAGCGCGAAGACTTGAATCCGATGGAGGAGGCGAGCGGCTTGAAGCGCCTCGTCGAGGAATTCAAGTTGACGCACGAGGAGGTGGCGCGCGCCATCGGGCGCTCGCGCGTCGGCGTGACGAATCTCCTGCGCCTGCTCGACCTGGCGCCCGCGGTGCAGGCGCTGGTGCGCGAGGGAAAGATCGACATGGGACACGCCCGCGCGCTGCTGGCGGTCTCCAAGACGCGGCAGGTGGAGCTGGCACGGGAGATTGCCGAGAAGGGCCTGTCGGTGCGTGAGACCGAGCGCCTGGTGCAGGCAGGCGCGGCACCGAAGGCCGCGCGCCGCGCGGGTGCCAAGCTCGATCCCGATGCGCGGCGCTTGCAGGAGGAGCTCTCCGAGTCCCTTGGCGCGATGGTGCGCCTGAAAGCCCGGCGCGGCGGCAAGGGCTCGCTCGTGATCGACTACGCGAGCCTCGACGAGCTCGATGTCCTCACCCGGAAATTGAAGCGCGCATGAAGGCTTGCTGCACCGCGCGAATTTTTGACGCTGCGCGCGCCGCGCCGCTATAATTCAGCGCTTTTGCTTCGCGGGCCGCCATGGCTTTCAAGCTACCGCCAAGGCCCATCCGCATCGTGCTTCGGTGGCAGCTCATCGTCACCGCGGCGCTCACGCTGGTTGCAGCGCTCCTGTGGGGCAGGGACGGCGCGATTTCCGCCGCCCTCGGGGGGGCCGTCAACATCGTGGCGGGATGGGTTTTCGGCTGGCGGGTTGCGCAGGGGAGAGCGAGGTCGGCCGGGGAGGCGCTGCGAACGGCGCTAAGAGCGGAGGCGATGAAGGTGCTCATGATCATCGCCGGCCTCTGGCTGGTGCTCGCGAATTACAGGGACATCGTGCACGTCGCTTTCTTCGCAAGCTTCGTGATCACGGTGATGGTCTTCGCGGCGGCTATCGCCGTCCGCGATACCGAGGAAAACAACAGGTAACGGAAACGACTCGCATGGCCGCCGAGCACCCGACTCCCACCGAATACATCGATCACCACCTCACCTTTTTTTCCAAGGCGGCGGGCGATGGCGGGTTCTGGACCGTCAACGTCGACACGGTCGCCGTTTCCGTGATCCTTGGCGTCGTGGGCTTCGGGCTCTTCTGGTGGGTCGCCAAGGGGGCGACCTCGGGAGTGCCGACAAGGCGGCAGGCGTTCGTCGAGCTGTGTTTCGAATTCGTCACCAATCAGGTGAAGGGGATCTTCCACGGCGACCCCCACAAGTTCGTCGCACCGCTCGCCCTCACGGTGTTCGTCTGGGTCGTATTGATGAACTCGATGGACTTCCTGCCCGTCGACTGGGTGGGCAAGGTGCTGCCCTCGCATGGATTCCGCATCGTCCCGACCGCGGACGCAAACGCCACGTTCGCGTTGGCGCTCACCGTATGGGGGCTGATGATCGGCTTCGCGATCAAGGTGAAGGGCGTCGGCGGATTCATCCACGAGCTCTTCTGCTCCCCGTTCGGATCGAATCCGCTCCTCTGGCCCGCCAACTTCCTCTTCAACCTCGTCGAATACATCTCCAAGCCGCTGTCGCATTCGCTGCGGCTCTTCGGGAACATGTACGCGGGCGAGATCATTTTCCTGCTGCTGTGGATGCTGGCCTCAGTCGGCTTCGTGGGATCGTTCACCGCGATCCTCCTCGGCTGGGGTTGGGCCATCTTCCACATCCTCATCGTCTTGCTGCAAGCCTACATCTTCATGATGCTCACCATCGTCTATATCTCGATGGCGCACGAGAGTCACTAGGTCCGCGCAACCCTCCACCGTTCCACTTCATTACCGGCAGAACCACCTAAAGGAAAACGACAATGGACAAACTTCAACTGCTCGCCATGATCCAGGCCTCCACCGGGATCGGCATCGGCCTCATGATCGGCCTGGGAGCGCTGGGCGCGTGCGTCGGCGTGGGCATCATGTGCAGTCGGTTCCTCGAGGGCGCGGCGCGCCAGCCGGAGCTCATGCCGCAGCTGCAGGCGAAAGTCTTCCTCCTGCTGGGCCTCATCGACGCCTCGTTCATCATCGGCGTGGGCCTGGCGATGTTCTTCGCCTTTGCCAACCCGCTTCTTAACGTCATCCCCAAGTAAAGCCCCGGCACTTCCCGTGAGGGACGCGACATGAATCTCAATTTCACGATGGTCGCGGAGATCATCGTCTTCGGGTTGTTCATCTGGTTCTGCTGGAAGTTCATCTGGCCGCCGCTGCTGCGCGCGATCGAGACGCGCCAGAAGACGATCGCCGACGGGCTCGCCGAAGCCGAGCGCGGCCGCTCGTCGCTCTCTGACGCGCAGAAGCAGACCGAGGTGATCCTCAAGGACGCGCGCAGCCGCGCGCAGGAGATCCTCGCGGTCGCCGAGAAGTCCGCGAGCCTGCGCATCGAGGAATCGAAGTCGCAGGCCAAGAGCGAGGGCGAGCGGCTGGTGACGGCCGCCAAGGCGCAGATCGGCCAGGAAGTGCAATCGGCCAAACAGCAGCTGCGCGAGCAGGTCGCCATGCTCGCCGTCACTGGCGCGGAAAAGATCCTGCGCCGCGAGGTCGACGCCAAGGCGCACGCCGACATGCTGAACCAGCTGAAGGCGCAGCTCTAGCCCATGGCCGAGATCGCGACCATCGCGCGGCCCTACGCCGAGGCCATGTTCCGCGCGGCGCTGGAGGCCAATGCGCTTCCCGCGGTGGCCGACGCGCTGGCGCTCGCCGCCGCGGTCGCGCGCGACGACCAGATGCACTCGCTGCTACTGAATCCGAAGGTGAGCGCGCAGCAGAAAAAGGAGATCTTCGACGCAGCCGCCGGCGGCCGGTTCGACGAGATCACGAAGCGCACGCTGTCGATTCTCGTCGACGGCCATCGCGAGGTGCTGATCGGCTCCATCGCCGAGCAGTTCGAGGAGCTCAAGCACGAGCACGAGAAGGTCCTGAAAGCGCGCATCACGAGCGCGCAGCCTTTGAGCGACGCGCAACGCGATGAAATCGTTTCGGCGCTGGAAAAGCGCCACGGCAGGAAAATCGAAGCCGAGCTCGACGTCGATCCGCAGCTTCTGGGCGGCGCGCGCGTGCAGATCGGAGACCAAGTCATCCACGCCTCCGTGCGTGACGCCCTGGCCCAGATGGCCGCGGCGCTGACCCGCTAGGAGCAACGCAATGCAGATCAACCCTTCCGAAATCAGCGAGCTGATCAAGTCGAAGATCCAGAACCTCCAGGTCGCCGCCGAGAAGCGCACCGAGGGAACCGTGATCTCCGTGACCGACGGCATCTGCCGCATCCACGGCCTCGCCGACGTGATGCAGGGCGAGATGCTCGAATTTCCGAAAAACACCTTCGGCCTCGCGCTGAACCTCGAGCGCGACTCGGTCGGCTCGGTGGTTCTCGGATCCTACGAGCACATCTCCGAGGGCGACACCGTGAAAGCCACGGGCCGCATCCTCGAAGTCCCGGTAGGCCGCGAGCTCATCGGGCGGGTCGTGAATTCACTCGGGCAGCCGATCGACGGCAAGGGCCCGGTGAACGCCAAGATGACCGAGCCGATCGAGAAGGTCGCCCCGGGCGTGATCGCGCGCAAGTCGGTGACGCAGCCGGTGCAGACGGGCCTGAAATCGATCGACGCGATGGTGCCGGTGGGCCGCGGGCAGCGCGAGCTCATCATCGGCGACCGCCAGACGGGAAAGACCGCGGTGGCGGTCGACACCATCATCAACCAGAAGGGCAAGGACCTCATCTGCATCTATGTGGCGGTGGGCCAGAAGGCCTCGACCATCGCCAACGTGGTGCGCAAGCTCGAGGAGTTCGGCGCGATGGCCTACACCATCGTCGTCGCCGCCTCGGCGTCCGACCCGGCCGCGATGCAATACATCGCACCGTACGCGGGCTGCACGATGGGCGAGTACTTCCGCGACCGCGGCGAGGACGCGCTCATCATCTACGACGACTTGACCAAGCAGGCCTGGGCCTATCGCCAGATCTCGCTCTTGCTGCGCCGCCCTCCGGGCCGCGAGGCGTATCCCGGCGACGTGTTCTATCTCCACTCGCGGCTGCTCGAGCGGGCCGCGCGCGTGAACGAGGAGTACGTGGAGAAGTTCACCAACGGCAAGGTGAAGGGCAAGACCGGCTCGCTCACGGCACTTCCCGTGATCGAAACGCAGGCCGGTGACGTGTCCGCCTTCGTCCCGACCAACGTGATCTCGATCACCGACGGCCAGATCTTCCTCGAGACCGACCTCTTCAACGCCGGCATCCGCCCCGCCATCAACGCCGGCATCTCGGTGTCGCGCGTCGGCGGCAACGCGCAGACGAAAATCATCAAGAGGCTGGGCGGCGGCGTGCGCCTGGCGCTCGCGCAGTACCGCGAGCTCGCGGCATTCGCGCAGTTCGCCTCCGACTTGGACGAGGCCACGCGCAAGCAGCTCGAGCGCGGCCGCATGGTGACCGAGCTCATGAAGCAGCCGCAGTATCAGCCGCTGCAGGTCTGGGAAATGGCGCTGACGCTCTTCGCCGTGAACAACGGCTACTTCGACGACATCCCCGTGGCCAAGGCGCTCGCGGCGGAGAAGGCGCTGCGCGACCACGCGAAGAGCAAGTTCGGCGACCTCGTCGGGCGCATCGAGTCGACCAAGGACTTGAGCAAGGACGACGAGGCGAAGCTGCACGAAGCAATAAAAGATTTCAAGAAAAACGCCACCTACTAGGGCATCGCGATGGCTGGCTCGAAAGAAATCCGGACCAAGATCAAGAGCGTGCAGAACACGCGCAAGATCACCAAGGCCATGGAGATGGTCGCCGCCTCGAAGATGAGGAAGGCCCAGGAACGCATGCGCCACGCGCGCCCCTATGGCGACAAGATCCGCACCATCGCCTCGCACCTCGCGCACGCGAACACCGAGTACCGCCATCCGTTCCTCATCAAGCGTGAGGGCGTGAAGGATGTGGGCATGATCGTGGTCACGTCCGACAAGGGTTTGTGCGGCGGCCTCAACACCAACGTGCTGCGCCTCGCGGTGAACAAGCTGAAGGAGCTGCAGACCGAGGGCCGCGACGTGCGCCTGACCGCGATCGGCAACAAGGGCTTCGGGTTCATCCAGCGTTTCGGCGGCAACCTCGTCTCGCACTTGACCGGCGTGGGCGACACGCCGCACATGGAGAAACTCGTCGGCCCCATCAAGGTGCAGATCGACGCGTTCTCCGAGGGCAAGATCGGCGCGCTCTACATTGTGTACACGCGCTTCATCAACACGATGAAGCAGGAGCCGGTGATCGAGCAGCTGCTGCCGCTTCCCGCGGATCGCCTGCGCGACGACAAGGCCGCCACGCGCAAGAACTGGGACTACCTCTACGAGCCCGACGCGAGAGCCGTCCTCGAGCAGCTTCTCACGCGCTATGTCGAGCAGATCATCTACCAGTCGGTGGCCGAGAACATCGCGAGCGAGCAGTCGGCGCGCATGGTCGCGATGAAGGCCGCGAGCGACAACGCATCGAGCGTCATCGATGACCTCACCCTCATCTACAACAAGACGAGGCAGGCGGCCATCACCAAGGAGCTTTCAGAAATCGTTGGCGGCGCAGCGGCCGTCTAGAACCTGGGACACAATCCATGAGCACGACTCAAGCGAGCGAAGGCAAAATCGTCCAGTGCATCGGCGCGGTGATCGACATCCAGTTTCCGCGCGACAACATGCCGAGGATCTACGACGCGCTCAAGCTCGTCGAGGACGGAAACAAGTCCTTCGCCGAGAAGGACCTCACCTTCGAAGTGGAGCAGCAGCTGGGTGACGGCGTGGTGCGCACCATCGCGATGGGCTCTTCCGACGGGCTGCGGCGCGGGATGAAGGTGACGAACACCGGAGGGCCCATCTCGGTGCCCGTGGGCCCCGCCACACTGGGACGCGTGATGGATGTTCTCGGCCGGCCCATTGACGAACGTGGCCCGGTCAATGCCAAGGAGCGCCGCTCGATCCACGCCGCCGCGCCCAAATTCGACGAGCTCTCGCCCTCGGTCGAGCTGCTCGAAACCGGCATCAAGGTGATCGACCTGATCTGCCCGTTCGCCAAGGGCGGCAAGATCGGCCTCTTCGGCGGCGCCGGCGTGGGCAAGACCGTGACCATGCTCGAGCTCATCAACAACATCGCCACGCAGCACTCGGGCCTGTCGGTGTTCGCCGGCGTGGGCGAGCGCACGCGCGAGGGCAACGACTTCTACCACGAGATGTCGGACGCCAAGGTGATCGTGCAGGAGGACCTGAGCCAGTCGAAAGTGGCGATGGTGTTCGGCCAGATGAACGAGCCGCCGGGCAACCGCCTGCGCGTGGCTCTCTCGGGCCTCACCATGGCGGAGGCCTTCCGCGACGAGGGCCGCGACATCCTGCTCTTCATCGACAACATCTACCGCTTCACGCTGGCGGGCACCGAGGTCTCCGCGCTTCTCGGCCGCATGCCCTCCGCGGTGGGTTACCAGCCCACGCTCGCCGAGGAGATGGGCCGCCTGCAGGAGCGCATCACCTCGACCAAGAAGGGCTCGATCACTTCGATTCAAGCCGTCTACGTTCCCGCGGATGACCTGACCGATCCTTCGCCCGCGACGACCTTCGGCCACCTCGACGCCACGGTCGTGCTCTCGCGCGACATCGCGGCGCTCGGCATCTACCCGTCGGTGGACCCGCTCGATTCCACCTCGCGCCAGGTCGACCCCAACGTCGTGGGCGAGGAGCACTACAACACCACGCGCGCGGTGCAAGCCGTGCTGCAGCGCTACAAGGAGCTGCGCGACATCATCGCGATCCTCGGCATGGACGAGCTTTCGCCCGAGGACAAGCTCGCGGTCGGGCGCGCGCGCAAGATCCAGCGCTTCCTCTCGCAGCCGTTCCACGTCGCCGAAGTCTTCACCGGCTCGCCCGGCAAGTACGTGACCCTCAAGGACACGATCAAGGGCTTCAACATGATCGTGAACGGCGAGTGCGACAACCTCCCCGAGCAGGCCTTCTACATGGTGGGCGGCATCGAAGAGGCGATCGACAAGGCGAAGAAACTCTAACCCCGCATGGCCAAGACCATTCACGTCGACATCGTGAGCGCCGAGCAGGCGATCTTTTCCGGCGAAGCCGAGAGGGTCATCGCTCCCGGCGAGGCGGGCGAGCTCGGCATCCTTCCCGAGCACACGCCGCTGCTCACGCGCATCAAGCCGGGAACGGTGCGCATCCTGCAGCCGGGCGTGGCGGAGGAGGAAGTGATCTACGTCTCCGGGGGCATGATGGAAGTGCAGCCCGACCGGGTCACGGTGCTCGCGGATACCTCGGTGCGCGCGCACGACCTGGACGAAGCGAAAGCGATGGAAGCCGAGCGCCTCGCCAAGGAAGCGCTCGCCAACCGCAGCGGCGCGATGGAGATCGCCAAGGCGCAGGCGGAGTTCGCGCAGGCCGCCGCGCAGCTCGCGGCGATACGCAAACTGCGCAAGCCGCGGTGAAGTGATAGAATCGTTTCAGTAGTTCAGGGGGGATCACGAAACTCCTTGATAGAGGCGCAACACATCGGGCAGGGGTCAAACCCTGCCCTTTTTGTTTTCCGCTTTCCATGAATGCCTGATTCGATGCCGTCCAGCGCTCCGCCCCTCCAGGTCGTCATCCTCGCCGCGGGACAGGGCAAGCGCATGCATTCCGACCTTCCCAAGGTCCTGCACCCGCTCGCCGGCCGTGCGCTCCTCGCGCACGTCATCGATACCGCGCGCACTCTCGCCCCGCATCGCCTGTGCGTGGTGCTCGGATACGGCGCCGCCACGGTGCGCGAGCGGTTCGCGGATGCCAAGGCCGAGTGGGCGCTGCAGGAGCGGCAGCTCGGCACGGGCCACGCGGTCGCGCAGGCGCTCCCGAGCCTCGATCGCGACGGCACGGTGCTGGTTCTGTATGGCGACGTCCCGCTCATCGCCGCCGCGACATTGCGATCGCTCGTGGATGCCGCCGCAGGCGGCGCGTTGGCGCTTCTCACGCAGGAAGTCGAAGACCCGGCGGGATACGGCCGCATCGTGCGCGACGGCGCGGGGAAGGTGGCCCGCATCGTCGAGGAGAAGGACGCGACCCCGGCGCAGCGCGGAATCCGCGAGGTGAACACCGGTGTCGTCGCCGCGCCCCGCAAGGCGCTCGACGGATGGCTCGCGAAGCTCGGGAATCACAACGCGCAGGGCGAGTATTATCTGACCGACATCGTGGCAGCCGCGGTCGCCGACGGCGTGCCGGTCGAAGTGCGGCATCCCGCATCGGCGGACGAATGCCTCGGCGTCAACAGCAAGTCGGAGCTCGCCTCGCTCGAGCGTCGCTTCCAGATGACCCAGGCCGCAAAGCTTCTCGAATCCGGCGTCACCCTCGCCGACCCCGCCCGCATCGACGTGCGCGGCGAGCTCGAATGCGGGCGCGACGTTTCGATCGACGTGAATTGCATCTTCGAGGGGCGTGTGGTCCTCGCCGATGGCGTGCGCATCGGCGCCAACTGCATCCTGCGCGACGTGACGCTCGGCGCCGGGACCGAGGTGAAGCCCTTCTCGCTCCTCGAGGAAGCGCGCGTGGGCGCCAACGCGCGCATCGGCCCCTACGCGCGGATTCGTCCAGGCACCACGCTGGACGACGAGGTGCACGTCGGCAACTTCGTGGAAGTGAAGGCGAGCTCGATCGGGCGCGGCAGCAAGGCGAACCACCTGTCGTACATCGGCGACTCCACCGTCGGGCGCGACGTCAACGTCGGCGCCGGCACCATCACGTGCAACTACGATGGCGCCAACAAGCACCGCACCGTCATCGAGGACGACGTGCACATCGGCTCCGACGTGCAGCTGATCGCTCCGGTCACGG
>Ga0209131_1002393_pt1 | contig 12747 bp, 33 predicted proteins | sample GraSoi_2013_40cm_FD_185826 | JGI IMG/M metagenome (GOLD analysis project Ga0209131, IMG submission 185826) | Grasslands soil microbial communities from the Angelo Coastal Reserve, California, USA - Sample 9_17_2013_40cm (SPAdes) (version 2) | ecosystem: Environmental > Terrestrial > Soil >...
TTGGCTGCTATCGGCACCGTTACATGAGCGTCGCCCCACTGGAAAAACAAGTGTTCTAATGCATCTGGTGCACCTCCATACTGAGTTGGGTAGTTATTAAACAGAGTATCATCATTTGCCAGCATTATGGCTGTTCCACCTATGCAAGCAGCGGTTCCACAGTCCCTCTTTCTTATCCATGTGCCCATATAGAACTTCAAACCATCTTCATTGTAGTCATCCTCATTTATCAACCCCAATTCCATATAATTGAGGGTTTTAATGAGGGCATCACGCTGTTTCTCAAATAAGCTCAATGCCTCAGCACTGAGGAAAAGGCCTGTAACTTTCGACGGGTCATATAACATGTTCTATTTCCTTTACTGTTGAAGTTAAGTTCTTATTTCCACGCCCAATTAGCGCCCAACGCACCAATTATGAAACCACTAAATAGGCACCACGCACCATAGATTATGGACCAATCAAGTGGCACTAACAAACCCACACAGAAATTGATACCGGCCATAGCTAACACGGCTGCAAGTACAATTAACCAGCGCATTCCTGCCCCCTTTATTGTTATATTTCTACGACGTAGCCCACATTGTTCCCACAGCACCAACTGTGAGACCACTTATTGCATCCCACCAGTCGCCCCATTCAACATAAGAACTAAAAGCAGCTAGTGCGATCACGGCCATGCCCACAATTAACCAGCGCATTTCCTACCTCCTTACTGTTGTGACTTACGCCACCGATCGTAAGCTTCCATCATCTCAAGGTCATTAACTTCCGACCACTCCGCTTCCTCAGCCAAATGAGGTTCCTGACGTTCAGTCATGACTTCATGATTCTCATCCATCTATCCCTCCCAAGGCCAATGGCCATAAGTTAAACGGATTAGAATTATGCCGATTGGCACGCCTATAAGAAAACCAATAAGCATACTCATAAACATCTCCATGGTTTTTACCTCCTTTGCATACAAATAAACCCGTGGTTTTTCAGGCCACGGGTTTTAAGTTTAATCAGTTTATAAGAACTTACAATTTAATCGCGTTATTCAATCATTGAAGGCAAACCCCTAATTTTTTCACGCATAGGATCCGCATCTCTAGCACCTTTAGTTCGCCGGTAATAGCCTATTTTTTCTGGGCGTTTAACTTCATCTGATCTGGCATTGCCTACCCTATCGGCCAATAGTTTAAGCTGATTCTTATCAAAGGATGCTGGGTATGTACCTGAGTCGTGAAGCATCCTCAAACCTTGTTCAATACGAGCCAGTTCGAATTGGGTAAATGGTAGTTTCTCAATTGTTGATTTGTCATCCATGTTCACACCTCCAATTCCTTGATGGCTTCCTTAAATCCACCAACATATTGACTACCCTTCATTCCTTGCTCAATCCATCGATCAACGATATGAATATAATCAGTATCTTCACCATAAATCTTTACATAAGTAAAATTCTTGGTAGGATGAGAATGAAACGCCACCTTACGATCACCTGATTCGTAATGGTAAACAGTTTCATTGACCTTCTTATGCTTGTTATACATCCCATCTTGAGTGGTTTTTGCGAGTGTCCATTTAGCCATTTCTACCTCCTTTTGATAATGGCCGCGTTTATATCATCGTAGGGAGTTGGTGAATCCATCGGCACCCAAGGTGATAAACCAGCATTGATTAAACGTTTTGAAAAGGATTCAAGCTCCTTCCAATCATTGAAGACCTGACCACGAATTGCCCCCTTATATTCCCAAATTAAACGATACATTTCTACCTCCTGTAATTGGTGCCTATTTTGGTGCGGGGCGGCACATAGTATAATGCCAGCCACCGCTTTTCAGGTTAGTTCTTAAAACGCATGCCCAGTGCCAGCCGCTTCCTCATACGTGCTTATGTTTTCCTGTTCAAACCAGTCATCACCCCTTGCTATCAAGGCTGCATTCTCAGCCTTTACTTTGTTTGTATAGATCCACGTGACACCGTTGGGTAATCCAACTCTGTATTCAACTTTTGATTCTGTCATGGTTTTGCCCTTTCATAAGTTTGAGCGCAAATAATCATACACCAGCAAATTAGATTATGCTTTTGTATTCTTGCTTGTTAGGTTACAATTTTGTGTTGTCAACTTTATGAGGGCAAAAAACCATGCCAAAGTTAAATGAAAGATTAGGGCCTAAGCCTATCATAATCGCAATCACCACATGGCAGGTTCCATTTGAGCAAGTGGTGCAAAAGATCCACAGTGAAACAAGCGAAAAGGAAGCACTTAATTTTATCAATTCTGAAAGCAAAAAATGGTGGGATGCCAATAACGGTGATAAGTGGATTGAACAAAGTATGCTTGAAGATATTGACGATGTGACACATTGCATACCCTACCAACCCATTGAAGAACTAGGCTATGAGCATGCCCGATACGAATTATGGGGTGGCGAAGCAGGGTTCCATGCCATGCTTGATAATGAAAGCTGGTGGCGATTACATGAAGCCCATTACAAGCGCGAATATGATGACAAGGGGTTGAAGCGACCCGGTTACTTGCGGGTCGCAATGGGTGAAGATGTCAGTGCTGAAATCGCTGAGATTGAAGCTGTTTATGGCGATCATTCAAAGCACTGATTCTCAATATTAGTTAGCAATATCTTTACAGCCCCATTATAATGGGGCTGTACCATTTATAATGGAAGGGCAAAACTATGAATCTCACACGGCGTACTTTGGCTAAGGTAGCGGCCATGCTGACACTAAGCGGTTCAATCCCAGCCATAGCAAAGGCATCACATCGCGTGCAGCAGCCTACGCAAGACAGTGATATGATTGGGCTGATGCACTACGTAGAACCTAACACGCTCTTCAACGGTGATATGAAACGCCCCTACGGTTATTGGGCTACATCTTATGTTGATAGTCTTAATGAAATACCTAAATGGGGCGATTCATTCAGCCATTGGCCTGATCTAGGCACTGATGGCACACCAACCCCATCTCAACAACTAAAAATCAACGTCGCAAGTTATCAAGCGGCTATGAACGATATGATGACTGAGTTTTGCTATGGTGAACGGCGATACATCAGGCATCGTGAAGGTAGCATGATGAATCTAGGCCGATCAGTTGAATAATCTTAAAGCGTAAGTATAATCAATGGGTTGACATTACGTCAACCCATCTTTTTTGAAAGGGCAAAAACCATGTTTAAAGATCCTGTGCTGAAACACGCGGTAATGGTAATTGCTGAATGTGCTACATCTACTGATGGGTTCCCTGGCATGGCAAATCATGAATTAACTGATAAGTTGATTCTTGCAGCGCGTCAGGTAGTTGAACACGAGACGGGTGACCATTGGTTCAAAATCCTTGATAGGTATGTTGATAGGTTACCCAAGGTTCCTGCAATCAGTTAGCAATATCTAGGCAGGGCATTTATAAATGCCCTGTTTCAATTTTTGTGAAAGGGCAAAAAAGATGACAAGGGAATTTCAACATTACCCTGGATGCAGGCACCGTGATCCTGATAATTGTTCTGCCTGTGCTTTGACTGACACGAGGCAGGATGCCCCTAATTATTCATCATGGCCCAATACCTACATAGAAAACAAACGGGCTATACCAGCCAAATGGCGGGATGCTTTCAAAGCAGAACTGAAAAGTGAGAATACTGCCTACGTAGAAAACATCATATCAAATATAGAAAAGTATGGTGTCAAATTTGATGATGGCTATGGTTTGTGAAATGCCACGCAAATCTATATTCAAAACTCCGATGACTAACGCAGAACGGCAGCTCCGTCATCGCAGTAAAATACGCAAACTGACATACAAATCAGTTAAAGAACATGAAGGGTGGAAGGAAGCCACAATAGCATGGGCGGTTTGTGCCAGCATTCACAGGGAATATGCTAAGGGCAAAGACCCGTTTTTTACAACCAGACAAAAAGATTTCACGCGTCATGAGAATGATGCCCGTGAGAAATTTTTAGCTTTGGTAAAAGGCGAGGTAGAATCATGACAACTTATACGATCTGGTACATGTATTACTGGATGATTCAAAATGAATCCGATAATAAGATCAACCTATTTTATCCAAATAGGTGCCGTTGTAAGTGGGATCCTTGCTAGTGTTCTAATACCTATAACAATCTATCAGGGGAATTATTGGTTAACAGCAATCAATTCTATTCTTATTCCAGTTAATATTTGGACATTTATAACAAGTAATAAAACACGTAAGCGTATGAGAAATGGTTTTACAAAACGGGCACAATGTTCCTGTGGTGCCTGTGATTGGGGCACTTTAACACGGCAATACGATGAAGTGCCAGTTTGCCGTAACTGTTGGACTACTTGGAAAGGTAAATGAAGGAGGTAGAAATGGCAAATAAACTTCAGAACCTGAGTGTAAGCGAATTAAAGGCTCAACGAGTAGACCTTAATGCAAAGCTAGAACGCATAAATTCACAAATACAAGAACTTAAAATCAGCGCACACACCTTATCACAGGAAGTAGTCAGGCTAGATTCTGAAGTAGCACGAAGGATACGGGTTGAACCTGAGCCACGGCTTTCAGACCATGCCCTACTACGCTACATAGAACGAGTTTATAACATTGATATTGAAGTTATCAAAGCAAAGATCATGACACCAACTGTAATCCAAGCCATTAAAAATGGTGCCACTGCTATCACAGTCGAAGGTGCAAGGTTCAAAATAGCTGACAATACCGTAATAACTGTTCTCAATACGTCCGAGGCACCAAGACTTAAAACAGGAAAGGGAAACACTAATGATGAACTAAAAGAAGGCTTAGGTGAGTATTACCTTGATAAATAAGGAGGCAGAAATGAGCAGAGCATATACCGCTGAAGAAGCCCGTAAAATGTTCTTAGATCATATGCGAAATATGTCACGCTATTGGGCAAATCTACCTGATATATCCATACAACATAGACTAGATGGGCTGTGCTTTTCTTTTTTAAGTATGATTGATGGGGCTACAATGGGTTTACCCGGTATGGATATTGTGCTCAGACCACACGAAAGTGACAAAGAATTTCACACAGAACAAGGTGAAGACTATTTTGAAGATGGAATGGTCATCAATGATTGTCAGTTACATGAGGAATGGGATGAATAGCTTCAACTAAGTTCTTTAATTCAGACTCAGTCAAATGATAGCTGATCTCATCGTAACCGTCTCCATTAGGATTCTTCCATCCTAATACCAATCTATAGGGAAGTGTTTCCATTGTTGATCGTTCAATACGAAATCTTCTTTCTAGCATGTCCCTTACTCACATCTAGCATGGATTACAGGTTCTGATTTCCATTGTTGTGCTTCTTTTAGCAATTCTTGAAAAATATCATCCCTGTTTTTTATTGTGCCATCGGATAATTTATTAAATGGATTTATGGTTTGATCGAATGTCTTTGATCTGGTTATATATTTCCCACATTTCTTGCAATATCCAGTCTTAAAAGTTGATAGCTTGACTCTCTCAAATGTGATCTTGGCGTGCTGCATTCACAAAGCCTTGTAGTGAGTTTTAAGGGAGCCGAGGTGGTTGGGTAGCCTATACTTTATACCACGCATCAGCAGGCTTTGTATGAGCTCCTAAGCCCTCTTAGGCCCATAGCTTAAACCATACATACCCCACGGCACATCATCTGGGTAAGTCGTTAAAAACTTCCTTATGTCATGCCTTTTATCATAATTTTGATGCTCAGGAAATAACGGTGATTTGGTATTATGAGGATTCATAAGTTCTGAGTAAGCATAAGTAATCCTGACAAACAGCCTATCAGTATCTTTAGTTATAGTTGGTGTTCTATGCACCATATAAGGGTCAATCAGGTATAAGTGCCACGGTATCGTTCCATATATATTTGATTCCCTTGCTTGCACTTCAAATTCATGAAAGATATTGTTCCTTGCATCATTCAAATGATTTAAGAAAAATGGTTGAATACAGAACTCAGTTGGGGGTTCTGAAGTTACAATATATGAATGTTCTATAGATAGGTATTGATCTTGTGAAAACTTAGTTCCCTGAACACCATCGCCATGAAAGCCGGGATATCTATGTGATGTCTTAGCCTTCACATGACTTCTATCTACGGTAATATGCACAAATTGACCGTGGTCAAGGTGATTAAACCCCTTCTCATATTCAGCAACACGTTGAATGAGGGCATGATAAGGTTCTAATTCCTTAGGTATTTTATAGTCCGTGTCTGGATATTTTATTGGCATACGTAGGACATTAGGTGAGTTATTGGCATCTCCTAAAGTCAGTAAAGAATTACCGAGGTCAATAGGTGACCGTGGGTATTGATATTTTTCTAAATCAAATGGTTCTTTATGTTCAAAATAAAATGGATGCTTAGGGTTGACAATAGGAACAATTAGTTTTTCAGGCATAAATTCAAAATGATCCTCGCTTGATAAGTGAGTTTCAGTGTACCTGATTTGATCAACTGTTGCCATCAAAGCAGCACAGCGCTGGTCTTCAAATTCCATACTCATGGTGCATCCTCACGCGGACGTCTAAAGATAAAAAATGTAGCTTCACTATCTTGTGCACGATAAAGCCCTGTGCCATAAGCAGTAACGAATTCCCACCCCTCATCTTCCATCTTTTCTATAACCGTAGCAATACCTTCGTGATACCCCACTGATACATATTTGTACTTATATTTCTGTGTCATCACAACCACCCTAGGTGCTTTACAAGGGCATACATAAGGGTTGGAAAGTATACCCATGGTGTAATTGCTACAGCGAACGCCACCGTGATCCAAAAACCAATCTTAGTACCCAAAGTCTCTGGTTTTGGGGGTTCTACTTCCCAAGTTGGCGTTTCCGGCATCTCGTATCTGTTACGTCTATAAGATGCTGCGCCTATTATGGCACTTACAATGAATGTTGAGACCATCTCTTTTACCCTCATTTTTACCCAGGTGATGAATGTGCCAGAGCGCGGTCGCACCTAGGGAGGTGGTACTGGCACATCCATCTTTAAGGGTTATTTCATCTTTTTAGCGGGGTGATGAAACAACCTTTAGGACGCTGGTACGCCCTATCCTAATTTAAGCGAGGGCCTCCCTATTAACCTGCCTTTCACCGGAGACGGTGTGGGGAGGCAGATTAATTCTTAGATTACCATTTCAACCGTGTAAGTTCCTTTTTCATTTTAGATTTGTATTCTGCATAACGCTTTTGTGCGTGTTTAAAATCTGCATACGCACGGCGCTTTTCATAGTTTATAGGGTTTTCAGGGATAGCCAAACAATGCTTACAGGCATGACCATCGGTACAATCAAATATAACGGATTTAACCATAACATTCTCGTCACCACAATAGGTACAAGTCCCTTTAAACTTGCCTAAAAGTCCCGTTAATTTTTTTCCGTCCCATCTAGTCATATTATATACTCAAACCAGTGATGGAACTAACTTCCTTTGAATGGCCGAAGTTTAATCAAGGAAATCAGTTCCATCTCACAGCGAGCTGGTATCGCTGACTGGTCATTCGGGCGTCAACACGAATGACCAATTCACTTACTTCAGTTGTTGAATGAGACCAAACCCCGGTTCATCCCATACGTCTATCACCCAGCGATGGACCACCCTATTGCCTTCTATCAACGCCATCAAGAACGGGTCAGGGTTCTTGACAGCATAATCGCTGACAAACATCTTGACTTCATCTTTGAAATGTTCTTCAATCAACGCTACTTTCTTGATGGCGTGTAGGGGGATGGGTTTACCGTAAATCCCACATCTGCTAGAACCATAATAATCAGAATACAAAGGACTGACTGACCCAAAACTACCTTTTTCCATATGGTCTTTTTTACGTAAGGGGTGCCACAGCCAACCAATGTTATCTTTCTGTTCCTTAGCTTTGACATCCATATATTTAACTACTTCATCATGGTTAAATACAGGGATGTCATGTTCATTCAGGAACCTACTGAATCTATGCATTGTCAATTGTGAAACATAGACCCCAGCTTTCTGTGCTAGTTCAGTGTATTCCTTTAATTCACCTTCACTTAATGGTGAGGGTTTGTAAGTTTTAGGTTTTTCTAATACTGTTACCATTTGTAGCTCCTGTGCTTCACGTTCTAGTCTCCTGCGTTGTAAAGTGGCAGGACTCATAAATATTGTCATTTTAGCACCTACCTATATAGACACACCATTCATTCAGATGTTGCTTGGCGCTGTCTGGTGATTGAGAAACAATCATCATCATAGCGCCACCCATAAATAGACCAGTAACAAACCATAAGAACTTACCCATATTTACCTCACTTCAATTGCGATTGAAGACCAAAACCGGGTTCATTCCAGAAATCTATGATCCAACGCCCCTCACCTTCCCTGACTTTAGGGTTGGCAATCACAGCCATCAAGAACGGGTCAGGGTAAGCTGGTATTGGCGCATAGTCACAGACAAACATACCCACTTTATCACCGAAGTGTTTTTCTATCAGGGCTACTTTCTTGAGGGCATGAAGGGGCACAAGTTTGTCATAGACTTTTTGTGATGAACTATAGATTTTGCCATCCCAAAGGAAATGCCCTGCATAGTAATCTGATGCAGGGGCAACGCGGTCACTCCCGCTACGTTTAGCCTCTGTTCCAAACGCAAGTCTATCCGCATGTTCACCACACTTACCGCGGTCTTTCTCACGCAATGGCCGCCATTCCCAACCTGCCTGATTTTTTGATTCCCTTTTGGCTTTGTCATCCATATAGGCTATGACTTCTTTCAGGTTGAACACAGGTATATCGTGTTCATGTAAGAATGCTTTAAAGGCTTCAATAGTTAGTTCTGCTGGTGCAATACCTACTATAGCAGCCAATTCAGCATATTCTTTAAGGTCAGTTTTGATTTCAGTCAGTGCTGAAGGTATAGGTTTTTCTATAGGTTTTTCTATGACTGCTACTTCTACAGCCTCAGGTGTATGATCTGTGATTTCATAACGGAGTTTTACTTCACCCGAACCTGATGTTTCTACTGGGCTAGCCTGTATTCCGTGCATCCTTGCATCTCCATACACTTGTGTTCCTTGTTGTTGAATGGCTTGCTATATCTGTTCTCGCACAGTCATTCCACCTGCCGATTCAATCCATGAAAACCCATCCATCCATTTCATACTAGCCATCACTTGTCTCCGTATTTAGTTCTGTGTTTCAGGGTTTGTTGATACATATAGTCCTTCAGTGCATCTAAACATTGTTGTGCCTGTTCCACCTCATTCTTATGTTCATTATGGTAATCACAGATCACCCTGTGCAACCGTATGGCTGTGCCAACCGATGGGCGCTTAAGGAAGTCTTGATACAGTTCATTCAACATTAGAACTTAGCGATCTCAACTACAACCATACGCAAGTCCCTGATCCTGGCAGGCTCGAGGAATTCAGCACGTTCTTTTACTTTCTTATTGGTTAATGTCACTCTATATGCATTATGTTCTTTTAGTATTTTACTGATTTCAATCTCATGAAAGAGTTCTTCATTAGTAGCATCAGTTAGCTTCTGTTCACCTGAATAAATTAGTGATTTATCTAATGGCACGTTTTCATCTGGATCGGCTATGAAAACTTGTACCAATCTACGCTGTGTTGACATCTGTTCTTCCTTTACTGACTGAGATTGTTGTCTTGCTTCTTGTATGACTTGTGCTAGATTCCTTGATTCTCGTAAGTGTTGATATTGACTAAAATGATCGTGATGGGTTTGGGCTGCAAACATATTATTCTGTGCTTGACCACCACCCCAACCGCCTGCTCCCCTAACCTGAGCTAAATTATAGGCTGTAGATGAAGTTCCAGAACTTGATATGTGAGGCACATCTAAGTTAGCCATCAGCTTTTTCCTTTCATAATATGAAATATACTTGGATAATAAAGATACTACAATAATTGATTTGGGGAATCTTACCAACAGGCGTAACTTATACAAGTTGAACTGAGTTAACCAAAAACACGGAGGCTATTCTATGTGTGATTATTCTTTGGAGCACACCCAATCAAGGCCGGCAGTTGTAGGGGATAAGTTGATCACAACTGTATTCCCCAACTCCATCACCAGGGGCTTTGCCGCAGTAGACGGACCTCAGGCCGAGTATGCTGGTGGCATACGCCATATAGAAGCGGTGTGTCTACGCCCCGGTACCGAACTGAAGTTTGAAGCCGATGTGGAACGTGATCATGCCTTGGGGTTTTTCCCAGCCAAGAAGCACGTTCACCGCACGGCTATCTTCAGGCAAATCAATCCTGATATGCCTCATCAACATCATGACTCCTTGGAGTTTCCGGACGGAACAGTAGTACTTCTCACGAGGCTGCTACCTGGGCAAAAGGCTACAGTTCTTCAGTTGCCTGTTATTGTAGCAGGCGACCCTGAAACTGAAACGCCAGTTGAAGCCGAACCTGCACCAGCAGAACAGCCTGCTGAGGCCCCTGCTGAACCGACTATAACAGAGCCTGTAGCTTAAGGCTTAGGTAAACAAGAATGATACAGGGTGTTAGATAATTATCTAACACCCTATTTTTGTGGAGAGGTACAAATGTTTGAAGCAAGGCAACTCACAGAACACGGCAAAATCTACCTTGAAGCTGCTAATCTTTTGGAAAAGAAAGGTTGGTGTCAAAATCATTCATCGAATAAATTTGATCAGATATGCCTAGCAGAAGCACTGCACAGATCTGTTTACGGAAGCCAAGAAATGGTAAATACGACTACCGTTTCTGATAAATGGGCATGGAGACCATATCTTCACGCCTTGTCAAAGTTTATAGGTGAAGATGCCATCGGATGGAACGACACACCCGGAAGGACTAAGGCTGAAGTTATAGAAAAGCTGAGGGAAGCTGCCTACAACCCTTGAAGAATTAAATATAGCCTAGGTAGTACTACCTAGGCTATATTTACATAAATTTAGAATAGGTAAGCAAGTTCACGTAACTTAGCCACAACCTCTTCTTTTGATTTGGCTACCTTATCATTCCAATATGCTGCCCCAAAGGGAAAACGTTCCTTAGATTCAATGAGCTTTTGAATTGCCAAGAAACGGCCAAAGTTTGGGTTACCCGTGTCTATCAGCAAATAATTTGCGCCTGTGAATTTGGCTGTTCCTGTTACTGCTGCAATTGCCCCATACAGGCAAACACTTCCGCCCGGCTCGCCGGCATGGCCTCGGCACCAACCATGTTCATCCAAGTAATTGGCAGCATCTATGAGTGTTTGCCCGTTCTCACTCAAACCCCATTTTTCATTGGATAACATTGTACTCTCCTTTACTTCAGTAGTTTACGAGCTTTTGCCAAGGCTTGACCGTATGTCCAACAATTTGCTTCACCAGGGTTTAGAATATCATCCCATATTCCGGGAGGCACACAATCACGCACTTTCTTATAAAATTCATCTGGGTCAGTACCATGCAATTGTAAGAACCGTGCAAAAGCACATCTATCTGCGTAGTGGTAATCATATCTTTCATTGGGGTCTTTTGAGGCCAACCGCTTATATAATTCTGATTGAACTGCACCTTTGCAGGGGTCTTATCATGTTCCGATAAAAAGTGTGGAATGAAACCCAAAGCATCGTAAGGTGTCTGTCTAAGCATTTCAAAGTGGATCATGGTTAGTGCCTTTCATTCTCAGGCAGTTTCTTACCTACTGGTTGTTTGATAGAAAAACCAATCATATAAACGGGGACAATGATGGTCTCAATCAAGATAACTGACCATATTACATTGCCTAGAACTATTTCATATTCAATTTTTGGGTTCTTATGCTGGTCTTCATTTAATAGGCCATAAGGATGATATTCTACCCCATCAATTATCTTAGATTTAGCACAGGCTGATACGCTGATAGCCAGGATCATGGCCGTAGTTACGGATAAGATGTGTTTCATGGCTGTAGCCCTTCATGGTTTAAGTACCATATACTAGCCTATAGTCATAGAACTTGCTTGTTATTCTTACTCAGGTATATCACCTGTATCTAAGTATTGAAATATTTCTTCAGCTAATTCTAGTCTTTGTTTGACTGTAGTAAGTTCAGGGTGATGATCTATAACAAGTCTTAGGCATTCAAGTCTAAGTTCACCGTCATTCATATTCATATTCCTTTCTTGGATTAAACTTACATTCAAATTATACATTCAAAAGTTAGATTATAAAATTTATTCCCACGGTGGTTTAAGTTGCTGTTTTATTGCTTCTAATCTTGAATTTTGGTCAGAGCTATCCATTTGTTCCTTTTCATACCTCCTTTTATGTTTTTTAAAGAATCCACTACCTAATCCTTTGAATGAATTTTCACTTCTTTTACTTTTATATATTCTAAATTCATCAGGCATAATCAAATTTGTTTTACAGTTCGAATTAATACAGTTATACCACTTTGAGTAGTAAAATGGGCGTTTAGATTCTTTTTCCCTAATTTTTATGTGTTCCCTTATCTCTGTAAATATTCCACATCTTGGACATGGAGGGCCATCTTCATCTAAAACCCGTGTATTTTTGGGAATTTTCCTTAGATTTCCCATATTTCACTCCAGTTTCCTTAATTTTGTCTCATAGTACCATGCAAACTTGCTCGTGCACCACTTAATACAACGAAGCAAGAGTCATTTTCTTAGAATTGACTGTTTTCTTCTATGTATTTACGGGTGGCTTGAGCGTTTTTGAATATTGCCCCTAAGCAGATAAAATAGGAAAATAAACATTCCTTATTCTA
>Ga0209131_1002395_pt1 | contig 12740 bp, 17 predicted proteins | sample GraSoi_2013_40cm_FD_185826 | JGI IMG/M metagenome (GOLD analysis project Ga0209131, IMG submission 185826) | Grasslands soil microbial communities from the Angelo Coastal Reserve, California, USA - Sample 9_17_2013_40cm (SPAdes) (version 2) | ecosystem: Environmental > Terrestrial > Soil >...
CACCAGATAGGTGCCTCTCCACCTGAGATGATCATTACTTCGCAGCGATCATCATCCCAGGCCAGAGCGGCACCTATCGGCATCTACACGCGTACGGCGCCAGCGTTACTCGCGGAATCGGGTCTGAACGCCTTTCGCGATCACTCTCGAAGGCCGAATCTCTTCCGCGGCTAACTAAACCCACCATGGTCAGTTACATCGAAGACCGGACGCACCCGGGTGGCCGGGAATTCCTACACGCCCAGCAGCCCGCCGATGCATAGGCGACTGCCGGGATGCTTCCGATCGATGTAGCCCAGATCACGGCGCAAAACCAACCTACCGTGGCCATTCGTCGGGGCTGCGCGGCCCGGTTACCGGTAGCGGAAGCCGTCGAGGAAACGGTGGAAGACGCCGCCTTCGCGAGCAAGGGCAGGGCCAGGTGCGGGCGTGTCGGTGCGCTGGCGGGCGACGGGCTGGTCGTAGTCGGTGCGGACGATGGCGTCAACGGTGCGGGACTCATCAAAGTCCTCAGAGCCTTCGATCCGGGGCACGTAGCCGACAAGCATGCGGTCGCGGATGACTTGGGCTTCAAGGCCGGCCGTGCCGTCGGTGTCCCACTCGGCTTCGCGGCCGCCGGGCAGCGACACGCGGACGCCGAACTGGCCGGCGCCGCCGCGGAGCAGGTGAGCGTTGACGCCACGGTCACGAAGGGAGTCGACCACCCGGCGGGCCCGCTGAGCCTGCGGCGCCTCCCGAACGACGTCTACGTGCAAGTTCAGGAGATCCCCCTCACACCTCGCTATCGGCACGGTGGTGGGTGCATCGGACTGCATGAATACACGTCCCTGCCTGATACCGGCAACACTCGCTAGCCGCGAGCGGCGCGGCCCCTTAAGCCTGGAGTGGTTGAGGATCATGAGTATCTCGTGCTTGTCATCTGATCTCACGAACTGGTCGCGCCGAGAGCCGTTGCGATCTCCTCGATGGCCTCGGCCTCGGCTGGGCTTACGCCATGCCCTTCCTCCCGGTGTGCTGCCGCGACCTTGTTAGCGAGGGCGAGGACGAAGCGCCGGTAGCCGTCGAGTTCTTCGGCCGTCGCCTTGGTGTCGAGCAGTGTGACAGCGCCTCGGATGTGCTCTAGTCCGTTATCCCTGAGTTCCCCGGCCGAGTGGTACCTGGTGTGGTCTATCTCAGGCTTCGCCGCGACGATCTCGTCGAGGAGTTCGCTCTCCCCGTGCTGGGCGCGCGCTTCGATGTAGGCCTTTGACAGCGCGATGGACTCGCGGATCATCCCTCCGTGGGCGGCGGTAGCCACGATCATGCCGGCGCTTGGCGGGCCCTCAAGCACTGCTTCCCATTGCTCGGGAGAGAAGGCGGCTTTCGTCGTCATCCGATACTCCTGTCCTCATTGTGGGAAATATGGACTGGTTGTGGGCCGGGGAGGAGGAGCGCACGAGCGCGAATATCCCCCTGGAGCCCGCCCCGACACCCGCCCCGGTCGGTCGAGCTCGACTCAGGTCCTCGAACTGGACTGGGCGCAAGACGATAGCGACCTGGAGTTACGCGCGCGCACATGTCGCATTGTGGGGCGTCTCGAGCCGGTGTACATGCCGAGATCGTCGGGTCATGATATCTTGCCTCCGTTTTGCCAGCCGGATTTCCCGGATCAGGGACACCAGCGCGTCCGTGTCGATGCCCAGCCGGCCGGCTTCGGCCAGCATGGGATCGAGGTACTGCTCGGCGAACTGCTCGCGGCGCCGGGCGCGCAGCTGTTCCCGAGCGCCAACGGCGACGAACATGCCGATGCCGCGGCGCTTCTCCAGGACGGCCCATCCACAAGCAGAATGATCCCCTTGGCCGCCGTCGCCGGATTGATGCGGTAGAAGGCCGCGAGTTCGTTGGTCGAGGGCGCCCGCGCGCCCTCGGCCAGCACGTCGGCGACGCTGTCGTCGGCCAGTTGCTCGACGATCTGCACGAACAGCGGCGTCCCCTCGTCGAGTGCCGGCACCGTACCTGCGGATCAGCTAAGCAGGTCGGTTAGATGGTTCATTACTTGAGTAATGCACCAATGCAGCCGGCCAGCGTCAAACCTAGGTTGTTCTGACTGCCTAGCAGACCGTCGCGGACTACCGCGGATCAGGCCGGTCTACGTTGAAGTGCCTGGCAGCCGACGCCAGCCAGCGGTCGCGCTCGGGGTCCTCCTCACTGCGGAGGTATCGCAGCGCGAACTGGCTGATCACGCGCTGGCCGCCTTCGAAGTCGCCATAGAGCACACTGAGGAGCAGCAGATCACCGGCTTTAATCGCTGCTGCGGCAGCCTGGAATGCGGCATCAGCCGGATCACGGATAGCTCCCTGCCATATGCCGATGTCACCCGGGGCGATGTAGATGTCCCTGATCTGGCTGGTAAATTCCTCAAGCGGGGGGTGAGACCGTTCGGTCGGCCGGTCGAATAGCACATGCCACCCGTGCATGACGGCCAGGCCGGTTCCGACATTGCGGACCGAGATCCCCAGGTAGATGGCGCCGTCGGTGGCCTGCGCCGCGGCACCACCGCCGGCCACCGTTAGCCAGTTTCCCTCGGCGAACTGGACCTTCTGCGCCGGGTCCTGCAGCCGAGAGCTCACGAGCAACGGGCGCTGACCCGCCAGCAGCGAGCGTTCGGCTATCCTGCCGGCGCGCTCGGCGTTCCTGGCCGACCGGTTCGCCGACCGGATCGATGCGAATGTCGCACCCGCCAGCGCCAGGGTGCCCGCGGCTGTGGCCAGCGAGCCGATAATGACCCAGTCCGTCACCCGCCGCATCCTAGCTGCGGGGCGATGCCAGGCGGAAGGTCACATGCGGTTGCAGCGGATGACCAGCGGGCACCCGGGGATGGTCGAACCTGGCGACCTCGGTCAGCCCCAGGCGGCGCATCACAGCCTGGGACGGTTCGTTGAGCACGGCGGTCATGGACCAGATCTCCTTCATGCCCACGCCGCCGAACGCCACGTCCAGCGCCGCCCTGGCCGCTTCCGTCGCGTAGCCGCGATGCCAGGCATGCCTGGAGAGCCGCCAGGCGACTTCGGTGCCGCCTGCACCTGGCACGTCATCCGGCATCGGGTTCAGCCCGGTGAAGCCGATGAACTCACCGGTATCGATGACCTCGAGCGCCCAGAGGCCATATCCCTGCTGCTCGAACCGCGACTCGATGACGTCGACGAACGCGTCGCTTTCCAGCCGGTCGAGCGTCGCTGCGAAGAACCGCATGGTCTTCGGGTCGGCATTAAGCGCCGCGAACGGCTCCCGGTCCGAGTCGAGCCAGCGACGCAGCAGCAGCCTGTCGGTGCGGATTGTGTCGAACCTCGCCGATGTGCTCATTCGGTCCTCCGGCAGGGGCAGAGTGTGACCGATACAGAATGTAGGCGTCTGGAATTTCCGTCAAATGGGTTATATTGGGCTCCGCGAATTGTCGTTATGTCGACATCGACGATGGACGGCCACACTTGGCCCGGACCACGACCGCCGCCGCAACTACCCACACTGACGATGTGCCGAAGGTCGGCCTCGATGATGCTGGCTGGAGCTATCACGTCGGGGGAGGGGCTCATGGCTGATCCCATGCCGACCGTCACGTTGCCCTCGGGCGACGACATCCCGGTTCTCGGGCAGGGCACTTGGCATTTCGCCGAGGTCAGTGCCCGCCGGAGCGCGGAGATCACCGCCCTGCGCCGCGGCCTGGATCTCGGCATGAATCTCATCGACACCGCGGAGATGTACGCGGACGGCGCAGCGGAAGAGCTGGTGGCCGAGGCCATAGATGGCAGGCGCGACGAGGTATTCCTCGTCACCAAGGTGATGCCGCACCACGCGACCCGCGAGGGTACCGTGCGGGCCTGCCAGGACAGCATGCAGCGCCTGAAGACTGACCGGATCGACCTCTATCTGCTGCACTGGCGCGGGTACGTGCCGCTTGCCGAGACCCTCGAGGCGTTCCTTGGCCTGCAGGCAGCCGGCCTGATCAGGAACTGGGGAGTGAGCAACTTCGATGTCCCGGATATCGAAGAGCTGATCTCGCTGCCGGGCGGTCGGGAGGTGGCGACTGACCAGGTGCTGTACAACCTGAGCCGGCGCGCTCCGGAATTCGCCTTGTTCCCGCTTTGCGATGAGCTCGGCATGCCGGTCATGGTGTACTCGCCGATCGAGCAGGGACGGATTCTGGGCAACCGGGTGGTCCGCGACATCGCTCTCCGGCACAACGTCTCCGCCGCGCAGGTCGCCCTCGCCTGGGTCCTCCGGCTGGACGGCATCTGCGCGATCCCGCGAGCGGGCAACCCTGAGCACGTCTACGAGGATCGTGCGGCTCTCGACGTGCACCTGGATAAGAGCGACCTCGAACTACTGGACGACGAGTTCCCGCCGCCACTGTATTACCGCCCGCTGGAGATGCTCTAGCGGGCGCGTCCGGCTCCCGGCATCGCTAAGGCCGCCGATCCTCAGCCAGAATGCGCTGGGATGAGGCCGCGGTAATCCGCCGATAGCTCGACCGTTACGTCGAACCATTCCTCCGTGCTGACTGCCTCGGCAAGCGTCTCGAAGACGGCCCTGACCTGCTCGAAAACGTCCTCGAACAGGCGAGCCTCGTCCACCGGAGCGCCTTCGCGGATAGCAACCCTGCGCAAGAACTCATCGACGGGCATCCGCCTGGCTGCCGGCCCGGCCGATGCTGCGCCCCGCTCGAGCGGCGGGTGCAACAGCGGATCGAGCTCGGCAATGAGGTCCTCGACCTGGCCTGCGGCAATCCGCTCCGCGAGCGTCTCGAGCACCGCGTCGGTGACCTGGCGGGCCGCCGCATCGTCGATCCCCAGCCGCTGGCCGACCCGGCTCCAGAACACCGCGGCCGGCATCAATTCCAGGTACCTGTTCTGTGCCTCAGCCACAAGCGGAGCGAAAGTCTGCGGCAGGGAGGCTGCCAGGTGTGCGACCGCCTCGCGGCTGAGCGCGCGCCCGAGCGCGAAGAACACCGCGCGGGCGTAGGGCAGCGCAGCCTCGAGGTCCGATCCCTCGCGCTTGGCCACCCGGTCGAGGAACTCGTCGATGTCGAGCGCCTCGGCGTCAGTCTCGGTGTAGATCCATGGCTTTATCTCGGCTGGCAGCTCGCGCAATATGTGCATGGCCTCGCCGCGGGGCAGACGCTCGGCGAGCGTCTGCAAAGTCGCCTGGGCGGAACGCTCTGCCGTCACGCGGCTGATTCCGCCAGCCGCCTGCTGGATTACTCCGATAATCTCCTCGTACTCCATGCCCGGTCTCCGAGACTGCTCGATCCCTACGTCTGGAGCATGCGAATGTAGCGCTTGATGTCGGGCACGCTCGCGACCACCAGCCAGGCGACCAGCGCAGTCCCGGTGCAGAGCAGGACAGTCCGTAGCATCCTCATGGCCAACCCCCTAGGAGTCAGCCTGCGCGCTCAGCGGCGGGGCCGTATCCCCCGTCTGGCTAGGCCGTGCCAGGGAGCGGAGCCCGGGGCCTGCCTAGCCCCGGCACCCCGCGTTCGGCAGGTCCGGGCCGACGAAGACGCCCAAGGTGCGCGGGCCAACCGAACCGTACTGGGCGCGGCTTCATAACGGCGCGGGAAATGGCGACGTGAGATTGGTTGAACCGGGCGCAGGTTCAGGTGCAGCAGGCTAGCCGATGTCATGCCCGCGCGCGTGCGCGATGAGTATCTCGCGCAGCGACCGGCTCGGGGCCGCGGGGCCGATGTCGACCTGGATCCAGCCGTCTTCAATCGAGCAGGGGTAGCTGGCGACCTGCTCCCAAGCGCGGCCAAGGCACCGGCCGGTACGCAGGTCGAAGCGGCGGAAGTGGCCGGGGCAGGTGATCACGCCGTCGCTGACCAGCCCGCCCGACAGCGCGACCTCGCGATGCGGGCACCGGTCGTCGAGCGCGCGGGGCTCGCCGTCCGCAAGCGCCACGCAGATCGCGCGGCCGTGGCAGCTGACCCGCGCGGCTTTGGTCGGGCTGAGCTCGCCGGCCAAGAGCACCCGGACCCAGGTCATGACGTGTCCGGCGCCCTGACCGCCGAGTAGGGCTCGCCGCCGATGCCCCACTCGTCTGGCCCGACCTCGTATACCGCCACCCGCACCCGCTCTACGGGCGTGTCTAGTGCGGCGGCAACGGCCGCGGAGACTGAGACGATCAGTGCGTGCTTTTGCTCGACCGTCCGGCCACGAACGATCGTGACCTGCACGAACGGCATGGATCCTCCTCTGCTGCCTGGACTGCGCCGATCCGGCGCTGTTACCTGCAGGCGAGCTCGATGGTTCCCAGCCGGTCGAACCTGGCCACGATCACGTCGCCGTCCGACACAGGGACCGCCTCGGTCAGGGCGCCGGACAGGACGACCTGCCCGGCGAGCAGCCCGCGGCCCCGCGCCGCGAGCGCGCGCACCAGCCAGGCGACCGAGGCCGCCGGGTGACCGAGGACGGCGGCGCCGGCCGCCGTCCCGGCAAGCTCGCCGTTCTTCTCCAGCACCACGCCCGTCAGCCGCAGGTCGAGCCCGGCCGGGTTCGTCGCCTGGCCGCCGAGGACGAAGCCGGCCCCCGAGGCGTTGTCGGCTACCACGTCAGGGAGCGTGAACGAGTAGCCAGCGAACCTCGAGTCGAGCACGTCGATGGCGGGGTGGACGGCACCGGTCGCGGCCAGCACCTGCGCGGCTGTCACGTGCGCGCCGTTCAGGTCCGCGCGAAGCACGAACGCTATCTCTGGCTCGCAGCGCGGCTGAATGAACGCCCCGCAGCGGAGCGGCTGGCCGACGTCGATCGCCATGTCGGCGGTAAGCCAGCCGTAAAGCGGCTGGTCGACCTTCATCTGCCGCTGCTTGGCGGTGCTGGTCAGCCCGAGCTTGGCGCCGACGACCGGGGCGCCACGGCTCACCCGGTGAGCCACCACGGCATCCTGGACCTGATAGGCCGTCTCGACATCGAACGAGCCGGCCGTTGTCGTCAGCGCCTCGATTCCCGCGCGCTTGCCTGCCGCATCGATCAGCCGGGCCGCCATTTCGGCCGGATCGGTCATGACAGCGCCCCCGCCTGCTGGCTTGCCTTCCGTTCCGCCAGCTCGAGCGCCACGTCGATGATCATGTCTTCCTGGCCGCCGACCGCCTTGCGCCTGCCAAGCTCGAGCAGGATCTCGGCCTGGGAGACGCCGTAGCGCTGCGCGGCCCGCTCGGAGTGAAGCATGAACGAACCGTAGACCCCGGCCAGGCCGAGCGTGAGGGCGGCGCGGTCTACGATCTGCGGCCGGCGCAGCGCTGGCCTGACGATCTCCTCGGCCACGTCCATCAGGGCAAGCGGCTCGATGCCGGTCTCGATGCCCATCTTCTGACAGACGGTCACGAGAGTCTCGGTCGGGCAGTTGCCGGCCCCCGCCCCAGCGCCGGCCGTACAGCCGTCGATATGCGTCGCGCCCGCCTCCAGGGCGGCCAGCGAGATCGCCACCGACAGCGACAGGTTCTCGTGCGCGTGCATGCCGACCCCGGTCCGCAAGCCCTGCACCAGCGCGGTGATCCTGTCCCTTGCCTCCGGCACTGTCAGCGCGCCGGCCGAGTCCACGCAGTACACGATGTCGGCGCCGGACTCCTGCATCAGCCTGGCCTGAGCGAGCAGTTCTTCTGGAGCGAGCATGTGGCTCATCATCAGGAAGCCGACGGCCTCCATGCCGAGTCGCTTGGCCATGCCGATGTGTTGCTCGGCTATGTCAGCCTCGGTGCAGTGCGTGGCGACGCGGGCGACGCTGACTCCAGCGTCCGCGATCGCCTTCAGGTCATCTGCTGTCCCGATCCCCGGCAGTAGCAGGCATGCGATCCTGGCCCGTTGCGCGGTCGCCACCGCCGCATTGATCAGCTTCATCTCATCGGTGCCAGAGAACCCGTAGTTGAACGAAGAGCCGCCGAGGCCGTCGCCGTGCGAGACCTCAATCACCGGCACCCCGGCCGCGTCGAGCCCAGCGACGATGTCCGTGACCTGGGCGCGCGTGTACTGGTGCGCAACGGCATGCGAGCCGTCGCGCAGCGTGGAGTCGGTGAGCCTGAACGGCGGCGTCACGCGGGCACTCCAGCCATGCGCGCTGCCTTGGCCTCGCCGACGGCGGTCGCGGCCGCGGTCATGATGTCCAGGTTGCCGGCGTAAGACGGCAGGTAGTCTCCTGCGCCCTCGACCTCGAGCAGAACTACGACGCGGTGCGGCACGATCCCGCCCGGCGTCGCGAACGGGCCTTCCTCGATCACCGGGCGGTTCTTCAGCCGGTACCCGGGCACGTAGCGGGCCACGTCGGCGACCATCTGCTCGACCGAGGCAAGGACCGCGTCATGGTCGCTGCCCTCAGGCAGCGCGCTGAACACTGTGTTGCGCATCAGGATCGGCGGCTCGGCGGGATTCAGGATGATGATCGCCTTGCCGATGCCCGCGCCGCCGATCTCCTCCAGCGCCCGCGCGGTGGTCCTGGTGAACTCGTCGATGTTCTGCCGGGTGCCAGGCCCGGCCGAGCGGGAGGCGACAGTAGAGACCATCTCCGCGTACGGAACGGGCGCCGCCCTGGTTACCGCGGCGACGATCGGAACCGTGGCCTGACCGCCGCAGGTGACCATGTTCACGTTCGGCGCATCGAGGTGCTCGCCGAGGTTGACCGTCGGCACGACTTTCGGCCCGCGTGCCGCCGGGGTCAGGTCGATCGCCGGGATGCCAAGCCCGGCGAGCACTGACGCGTTCCGCACGTGCACGTACGCACTCGTGGCGTCGAACACCAGGTCCACGTCAGCCGCATGTTCGCGAACCCAGTCGATCCCGGTGTGCGGTGCCTGGATTCCCAGCTTCCTGGCCCGGGCCAGGCCATCGCTGGCCGGATCGATGCCGACGAGCGCCACAAGTTCGAGCGCCGGGGAGCGCAGCACCTTGATCATCAGGTCTGTTCCGATGTTGCCCGATCCGATGATCGCGCACCGCACCGTCATCCGCGCCTCCTCATCACAAGGCCGCCCGCCAGCTCATCTGCGCGCGATTGCGGGGGCTCATCATCACGCGACCCGCAGGCCAACGGGGCCGAGCCGGTCAATCTCGGCCCGGTACCGCTGCCCGGGCGCGATGTCGACGGCCGCGTGCAGCGCGCCGGTCATCACGAACTGCCCGGCGCGGAGCGAGTCGCCGAGCTCGGCCAGGGTCCGGACCAGCCAGGCCGTGGCGTGCAGCGGGCTGCCGAGCGCGGCCGCGCCCGCGCCGGTCGCGATTACCTCGCCGTCCCTGCTGAACACCATTCCAGACAGCCGCAAGTCGATGCCGCCGACCGGGACGACCGCCGCGCCCAGGACGATCGCGCCGCTGCTCGCGAGGTCGGCGATGGTATCGGCCAGCTTGATCCGCCAGCCTGCGATCCGGCTGTCCACGATCTCAATCGCCGGCGTCGCGCCGGAGACTGCCCTGGCCACATCGAGGGCGGTGCAGTCTGGCCCGGCCAGATCCTCGCCGAGCACGAGGGCGATCTCCGCCTCGACCCGGGGATGAATGAAGCCGGCCGCCGCCACCTCGGCACCGTCGGGGTGAAGATGCGAGGCCAGGACGGGGGCGAAGTCGGGGGAGTCGACCCCGAGCATGCGCTGCATCGGCGCGCTCGTCAGGCCGAGTTTGTAACCCACCACCCGGTCCCCGTCCGCCAGCAGCCGCGCCACCAGGTCACGCTGCACCCGGTAGGCGTCGGTCACCGACAAGGCAGCGTGAGTGTCGGTGAGCGGCTCGATCGGCACGCCTGCGCGCCTGGCGGCATAGAGCGCCGCGCCGAGCTCGGCAACGGCGGGATCTGACAGCACGGTCAAGAAGGTACCTCCCCGGTGCGCGCCAGCTCGCCCCAGCCCAGCCGCCTGCTGATCTGCGCGGCGCACTCAGTGACGGGCCTGGCGTAGCGGCGCAGGTTCTCGCCATCGCGACGCTGCACCGGGCCCGCCACCGACAGCGCGGCGACCACCTCGCCGGACGGATTGCGGATCGGTGCGGCGACGGACGCGAACCCCATCTGGGCCTCGTTCACGTTCTCGGCCCAGCCGCGCGCCCTGATCCTCAGCAGCTCAGCTCTGAGCCGGTCCTGGCTGGTAATCGTGTAGGGGGTGCGCCGAGCCAGCCGCACGCCCGCTAGGCGCTGGTCAAGCTCAGCGGGCGGCAAGAAAGCGAGCAGCACCTTGCCAGAGGCGGTGGAGTGGGCCTGGCCCCTGTTCCCGATCCGGCCGAACATCCGCACCGCACCGGGACTCTCCCTGCGCTCGACGTAGACGACCTCGAGCCCGTCCAGCACAGCCAGGTGCACGGTCTGGCTGGTGACGGCCCGCAGCTGGTCGAGCGCCGCGGTGGCCGCGCTGTGCAGGCCAGAGGTCGCCTGGGCACTGGCTCCGAGAATCTGCATGGTGACGCTGAGCCGGTATGCACCGGTGTCCTCGACCCGCTCAAGCAGGCCTTCCTTCGCCAGCGTGTGCACGATCCGGTGCGCGCTGCTCTTGGCGATGCCCAGCCGGCGGGCCAGCTCGCTGACGCCGAGCTGCGGCTCGCCCCGGCCAAACTCGCGCAGCAGCCTTGCCGCGTTCGCCACACTGCTCAGCACCTGCGTACTGCCGCCGCGACGGGGAGCACCGCCGCTGCGGGTGTCGGATGGATGCGGCGCCGGGGGCGGGCTCATCGCCCTGCCGCCCGCACCGCGGCAAGCACGGCGCGGCGCACCGCCGCGTCGTCATCGCCGGTGATGGCGTCGGCCACCGCATGGTCGTCGCTGGCCAGGGCCGCGGCCAGCAGCCGCAGGCTGTGGTGCATGCCGAGGCGCTCGGCGGTGATCAGCTCATCGACCAGGTCGGCGCGCCCGGGCAGCAGTGCCCGCAGGCTCTCACCGTCCCGCGCGGCGGCCGCATGCTCATTTACCAGCGCGGTTCCCGCATGCTGCGCGTGGTGCGCGGTCAGCCCGCCGCCCGGGGTGACGGACAGGTGATAGAGGACCCCGCTGATGCCGAGTACCCGGCGCACCGCCGCGGGATCCGCGCCTTCTGTCTCGCCGATCATGCCCAGCACGGGAAGCACGACCGGGTCGTAGTAGCGGACGACCCAGCGCATCCCCTCGAGCTCATCCGGCTCGGCGACCTCCTGGCCTGTCGGCGGAGGAAGCTGGTCAGTCACCGCGATGAGGTGCAGGTGGCGTGCCGCGACCACGATCACAGTGACCCGAGTCGCGGCGAGCAGCGGCAGCGCGGCGCGGTCTCCGGGCGCGAGCAAGCCAGCGCCGCCCAGGTAGGCATGGTGCAGCGCGCGGACGTAGCCGCGCAGCTGGGCGCGCGCGTCCTCGGGACTGCCGAGGGAGGATGGCCGGTCCGGCATGCGACGACGGTAAGACCTGTGTCCCGCATGGAGGTACGTCGGTCCTATATGCGGGACACCGGATCTACCTTCCCAGCAAGCAGCCGATCCAATCCGGCAGGCCACCGGCCGGCCAGCAGGATCGGCCCGGCGAAGGAGCGAGACCGTGGGGGTGCTGCGCCTGTCCCACGTCGACATCACCGTCACCGACCTTGATCTTGCCTGCGCCTATTACACCAAGGTCATCGGCATGATTGAAGTGCAGCGAACGGCCGATTCGGTCTATCTCAAGTGCTGGGACGAGATCGATCATCATTCGCTGCGGCTGACCTACGCGCCGCGGGTCGGTTTCGACCTGATGTCGTTCAAGGTGACCAGTGACGACGACCTGGCCGAGCTCGAGCAGGCGGTGAGCCGGTACGGCTTCCCCGTGCAGCGCATCAGCCGTGGCGCCAGCGTCGGCCAGGGCGAGTCGATCCGCTTCGAGACCCCGAGCGGCCACGGCATGGAACTGGTCCGCGAGGTGGAGAAGGTGGGCGGCAGCCTGCCGAAGCTGAACCCCCGGCCATTCGTCGCCGACGCGCAGATTCAGGACACCATCGCCCCGCCCAGGATGGACCACGTGCTCGTCACGGCCGAGGAGGTCGGCGAGGCGACCAGGTTCTACGCCGGCGTGCTCGGTTTCCGAGTGACCGAGCAGCTGCTCGACGGCAACGGACATCAGATCGGCACCTGGATGGAGCGCTCGCATAGCCCGCACGACCTGGCCGTGGTCGCGGGCCCCAACGGCGGCCTGCACCATTTCGCCTACTGGCTGGACGACTGGGACCATATTCGCTCAGCCGCAGACATACTGGCCTACAACGGCATCTCGGTGGACGTCGGCCCGACCAGGCACGGCATCACCCGCGGCTCAACCATCTATTTCTTCGACCCCCTCGGCACCCGCAACGAGGTCTTCACCGGCGGATACCGGCCCGATCCTGACTTCCCGACGATCACCTGGACCCAGGACAACGCCGGCCGGGCCATTTTCTACTACGAAGGCGAACTGAACGAACGCTTCATGAAGGTGCATACCTGATGTCGATACTTCGGCTCTCCCACGTCGAGATCCGGGTCCCCGACCTTGAGCTCGCAACCGCCTACTACAGCGAGGTTGTCGGCCTGGTCGAGACCGCCCGCGAGCCGGAGCGGGTGTTCATGAAGTGCTGGGACGAGCATCAGCACCATTCGGTGGTGCTCAGCTACGCCCCGACGCACGGGCTGAACCATTTCGGTTTCAAGGTCACCGACGCCGAGGACCTCGACCACTACCAGGCCCGCCTTGAGGCGGCCGGCGTGGCCGTGCGCCGTTACGGCAGAGGTGAGTGGGGCCCAGGCCACGGTCAGGCGATCCGC
>Ga0209131_1002396_pt1 | contig 12735 bp, 11 predicted proteins | sample GraSoi_2013_40cm_FD_185826 | JGI IMG/M metagenome (GOLD analysis project Ga0209131, IMG submission 185826) | Grasslands soil microbial communities from the Angelo Coastal Reserve, California, USA - Sample 9_17_2013_40cm (SPAdes) (version 2) | ecosystem: Environmental > Terrestrial > Soil >...
CCCCGCCGTTGGAGATCGAGAACGTGCCGCCGGTGAGCTCCTCCAGCGTGATCTTGCCATCCTTGGCGCGCTTGCCGAAGTCCGCGATCGCCTGTTCGATCATGGCGATAGACATCTGGTCGGCGTTGCGGAGAATTGGAACCACCAGCCCGCGCTCGCTGCCAACGGCGATGCCGATGTCGTAGAAGCCGTGGTAGACGATATCGGTGCCGTCGATCGAGGCGTTCACGACCGGGTACTTGCGCAGCGCGTGCACGACCGCCTTCACGAAGAACGACATGAAGCCCAGCTTCACGCCGTGCTCCTTCTCGAATTTTTCCTTGTAGCGATTCCTCAGCTCCATCACCGGAGCCATGTTGACCTCGTTGAAGGTGGTGAGGATCGCCGCAGTCGATTGCGACTGGACCAGGCGTTCCGCGATTCGCTGACGCAATCGCGACATGGGAACGCGCTGCTCGGTGCGGCTGCCGGTGGGGATCTGGATGGGGAGCGGGGTCGGCTTCGCGGATGCGGGCGCAGCGGCGCCTCCGGCTTGCGGGGCGAGAACATCGCCCTTGGTGATGCGGCCATCGCGTCCCGTGCCTTGAACGTTGGATGTGTCGACGCCCTTCTCCGCGGCAATCTTCGCGGCCGCGGGCGATGCGGCTGGTGATTGGGCCCCGGCCCCCGGCTTCAAGCGTGCCGGGGCAGGCTCCGCCGGGGTGACGGCCTGCGCCGGGGTGACGGCTTGCTTCTCCGCCGGCGCTGCCGCGGCGCTTACCGTCACTTTGCCTTCCGTGTCGATCACCGCGATGAGCTCTCCGCTGGTCACGCTTTCGCCGTCCTTCTTGATGATCTTCGCCAGCACGCCGTCTGCGGGCGCGGGCAGCTCGAGCACGACCTTGTCGGTCTCGACGTCGATCAGGTTCTCGTCGCGCTTCACCGCCTCGCCCGCCTTCTTGCGCCAGGCGACGAGGGTGGCCTCCGAGACCGACTCGGAGAGTTGCGGAACCTTCACTTCGATCTGGCTCAAGCGGCCTCCTTTTTGCTGGCAGAGTCCAGGCTCAACGCCGCCTCGACGAGCTCCTTCTGCTGCTCGGCGTGCAGCTGCAGGTAACCCACCGCCGGCGAGGCCGCGGATGCGCGGCCCGCGTACGACAGGCTTTGCTCGGGACGCGTGTGCCGCGCGAGGTAGTGCTGGATGCGGTGCCATGCACCCTGGTTGCCGGGCTCTTCCTGCGCCCACACCACGCTCTTGGCGGCGGGGTAGGCGTCGATCTGCGCCTGGAACTCGTCGTGCGGGAACGGGTAGAGCTGCTCGAGGCGCACGATCGCGATGTCGTCGATGGCACGCTTGGCGCGCTCGGCGGCGATGTCGTAGTACACCTTGCCCGAGCAGAAGATCACGCGCTTCACCTTCTTCGCCGCGATCTTCTCGGTCTCGGGAATGATCACCTGGAAGCCGCCGCTCGCGAGATCGGAGAGCGGCGAGGACGCCTCCTTCTTGCGCAGCAGGCTCTTGGGCGTCATGACGATGAGGGGCTTCCTCATCGGGCGCTCGATCTGGCGCTTGATCATGTGGAAGAACTGCGCGGCGGTCGACGGCACGCACACCTGGATGTTGTGCTCGGCGCACAGCTGCAGGAAACGCTCGAGGCGCGCGGACGAATGCTCCGGCCCCTGGCCTTCGTAGCCGTGGGGCAGGTACAGAGTGAGGCCGCACATGCGCCCCCACTTCGCTTCTCCCGAGGCGATGAACTGGTCGATCACCACCTGCGCGCCGTTCACGAAGTCGCCGAACTGCGCTTCCCAGATGACAAGCTCGAAGGGTTGCGCCGTGGCATAGCCGTACTCGAAGCCGAGCACCGCTTCCTCGGACAGCAGCGAATCGATCACCACGAAATTGCCTTGCCCCGTGCGGATGTTTTGCAGCGGCACGTAGACGCCGGAATCCCATTTCTCGCGGTTCTGGTCGTGGAGCACTGCGTGGCGGTGCGCGAAGGTGCCGCGGCCGCTGTCCTGCCCCGAGAGGCGCACCGGGTGCCCCTCGTCCACGAGCGAGGCGTAGGCGAGGTTTTCCGCCATGCCCCAGTCCAGCGGCAGCTTGCCCTCGCCCATCTCGCGGCGCGCGGCGAGCAGGCGTTCCACCGACGGATGCAGCTTGAAGTTCGACGGGACATCGGTGAGCCGCTTCGCGAGCTCCTTCAGCTTCGGCAGCGGCACGGCCGTTTCCGCGCGCTGGTCCCATTTCACGCCGATGTACGGCGCCCAGTCGATCTGCAGCGTCGATTTCAACCCATAGAGGATCTTGGGATTGGTGCCCTTGCCCGCGTCCAGCGCCGCGCGCACGCTCGTCACCAGCTCGTCGCCGAAACCCGCCGGCACGACGCCCGACTTCTCGAGCTTGTCGGCGTAGAGCTTGCGCGTGCCGGGGTGCTGCGCGATCTTCTTGTACATGAGCGGCTGCGTGACGAACGGCTCGTCCTGCTCGTTGTGGCCCAGGCGGCGGAAGCACACCAGGTCGATCACCACGTCCTTGTGATAGCGCGCGCGATACTCCAGCGCGATCTTGGAGACGAACACGGCGGCCTCGGGATCGTCGCCGTTCACGTGGAATACCGGAGCCTCGATCATCTTCGCGAGGTCGGTGCAATAAAGCGAGGAGCGCGCATCGCGCGTGTCCGACGTGGTGAAGCCGATCTGGTTGTTCACCACGAGGTGCACGGTGCCGCCGGTCTTGTAGCCGCGCGTCTGCGAGAGTGCCAGCGTTTCCATCACCACGCCCTGCCCCGCGAACGCGGCATCTCCGTGGATGAGCAGCGGCAGGACCTGGTCGCCGGTGTGATCCCCGCGGCGATGCTGCCGCGCACGCACCGAGCCCTCGACGACGGGGTTCACGATCTCGAGGTGCGACGGATTGAACGCGAGGGTCAGGTGCACGGTGCCGCCCGCGGTCTTGATGTCCGAGGAGAAGCCCTGGTGGTACTTCACGTCGCCGGAGGAGAGCTCGTGCGAGTGCTTGCCTTCGAATTCGGAGAAGAGGTCCGCGGGGATCTTGCCGAGCGTATTCACGAGCACGGAGAGGCGACCGCGGTGCGCCATGCCGATGACCACTTCCTTGGCGCCCTTGGCGCCGACGTCCTCGATGATCGTGTCGAGCATGGGGATCATGCTCTCGCCGCCCTCGCCGGAGAAGCGCTTCTGGCCGACGTAGCGGGTGTGCAGGTAGCGCTCGAGCGTCTCGGAGGCCGTGATGCGCTCGAGGATCCAGCGCCGGTGCTCGGGCGTGAAGCTCGGCGTGGACAGCGTTCCCTCGAAATTCTTCTGGATCCAGCGCTTCTCCTCGGTCGAAGAGATGTACATGTACTCGATGCCGATCGTGCCGCAATAGGTCCTCTTCACCGCGGCCACGATGTCGCGAAGCTTCATGGGACCTTTGGCCCCCTGCCACGAACCCGGCGAGAACTCGCGGTCCATGTCGGCCTCGGTGAGGCCGTAGAAATCGAGCTCGAGCTCCGGCACCGGGGTGCGCTCGAGGCGCTTCAGCGGATCGAGTTGCGAGTAGCGCGAGCCCATCACGCGGTGCGCGCGGATGAACTGCAGCACCTTCAGCGCCTTTTCGTCGGCCGCCGCGGCCGCCGGCGCGCTCGCCGCCGGCGCGCCGCGCGCGAGGCCCTCGAAGGCCGCGATCACCGGCGAGTGCGGGACGTCCTTCTTCGCCGGGTTGTCCTTCTGCCACGCGTCGAAGAGCGCGCGCCAGGTTCCGTCGACCGAGTTGGGGTCGGCGAGATAACGCTCGTAGAGCTCTTCCACAAAGGGCGCGTTGGAGCCAAACAGCTGCGAAGTTGCCTCGAATTCCTTCATCACGCTTGCCATGTCTATTTCCTCTTGCCGATCGGAACCACGTCCCTTTGCGTCGGGCCCAGGTAGAGCTGGCGCGGGCGCCCGATCTTCTGTTCGGGATCGGAGATCATCTCGTTCCATTGCGCGATCCAGCCCACGGTTCGGGCCATCGCGAAAATGCACGTGAACATCGAAGTCGGAATGCCCAGCGCGCGCTGCACGATGCCGGAGTAGAAATCCACGTTCGGGTAGAGCTTGCGGCTCACGAAGTACTCGTCCTCGAGGGCGATCTTCTCCAGCGCCATCGCGAGCGGCAGCAGCGGATCGTTCTCGGCCCCCACGGCGGCGAGCACCTCGCGCGTGGTTTCCTGCATGAGCTTGGCGCGCGGGTCGTAGTTCTTGTAGACGCGATGCCCGAAGCCCATCAGCTTCACGCCCGAGTTCTTGTCCTTCACCCTCTTCACGAACTCGCCGAGCTTCGCCACGCCGCCTTCCCTCTGCAGGTCGATCAGCATCTGCAGGGCGGCCTCGTTGGCGCCGCCATGCGCGGGACCCCACAGGCACGCGATGCCCGAGGCGATGCAAGCGAAGGGATTGGCCCCCGAGGAGCCGGCGAGGCGCACCGTGGAAGTGGATGCGTTCTGCTCGTGGTCGGCGTGCAGGATGAGGATGCGGTCGAGCGCCCGGTTGAGCACGTCGTTCTGCTGGTACTCCTCCGCCGGCACGCCGAACATCATGCGCATGAAGTTGGGGACGTAGCCCAGGTCGTTCTTCGGGTACATGAACGGCTGGCCCATGTTGTACTTGTAGGCCATGGCGACGATCGTCGGCAGCTTGGCGATCAAGCGAAACGCCGAGATCTCGCGGTGCTCGGGATTGTTGATGTCGAGCGAGTCGTGATAGAAGGCCGAGAGGGCGCCCACCACGCCCACCATCACGGCCATCGGATGCGAGTCGCGGCGGAACCCCGAGTAGAGGCGCACCAGCTGCTCGTGCACCATCGTGTGACGGGTCACGGTCCAGACGAACTTGTCCTTGTCCGCCTTGCCCGGCAGCTCGCCATTGAGCAGCAGGTAGCAGACCTCGAGGAAGTCGCAGTGCACCGCGAGCTGCTCGATCGGATAGCCGCGGTACAGCAGCACGCCCTTGTCGCCGTCGATGTAGGTGATCTTCGAGGCGCAAGCCGCGGTGGACATGAAGCCCGGGTCGTAGGTGAACATCCCCGTCTTGCCGTAGAGCGCGCGGATGTCGAAGACGTCGGGACCCATGGTGCCGCCATAGGTCGGAAGGTCGAGCGTCTTGCCGGCGTCGAAATTGAGTGTGACCTTGCCTTTGGCATCCATCGTCATGGGCTCCGCAGTTTTTCCACCAGGGCCCGGAGGCTTGCATCCGGGGTCTCGGCCCGCCCCATCACGAGGTCGAGCAAGTCATTGTCGGGCAGCGCCAGCAGCCGCTCCAGCGCGGTTGCTTCTTCCCGATCCATCTCGATTCCCACGCGCTTCCAATAACGCTCGAAAACGAGGTCCAGCTCCAGCAATCCCCTGCGACTCCTCCATTTCAAGCGCTCGATGGCTCGCTCATCCATCAACGCGCTTCACACCGCCCGCTTGACCAGCAGTTCCTTGATTTTTCCGATCGCGAGCGTCGGGTTCAATCCCTTCGGGCACACGTCGACGCAATTCATGATCGTGTGGCAGCGGAAGAGCCGGTAGGGATCCTCGAGGTCGTCGAGCCGCTCGTTGGTCGCGTTGTCGCGGCTGTCGGCGATGAAGCGATAGGCGTTGAGCAGCCCCGCGGGGCCGACGAACTTGTCGGGGTTCCACCAGAAGCTGGGACACGACGTCGAACAGCACGCGCACAGGATGCATTCGTAGAGCCCGTCCAGCTCGGCGCGCTGCTCCGGGGACTGCAGCCGCTCCTTCTCGGGCGGCGGCTCCTCGTTCACGAGATAGGGCTTCACCGAGTGGTACTGCGCGAAGAAATGCGTCATGTCGACGATCAGGTCGCGAATGATGGGCAGGCCCGGCATCGGCTTGATCACCACGGGCTCCCTGATGTCGGCGAGCTTGGTGATGCACGCGAGCCCGTTCTTGCCGTTGATGTTCATCGCGTCCGACCCGCACACGCCCTCGCGGCACGAGCGGCGCAGCGAAAGCGTGTCGTCGACTGTCTTCAGGCGGATCAGCGCGTCGAGGAGCATGACGTCCGAGGGCTTCATCTCGACGTCGTAGTCCTGCATGTAGGGCTTGGCGTCCCTATCAGGGTCGTAGCGCTGGATCCGGAATTTCATCTCGTGTCTCGCGTCTAGTAAACCCGGGCTTTCGGTTCGAAAGACTCGACCGAAAGCGGTTTCAGTGTCACCGGCTTGTAATCGAGCCGGTCGCCCTCACGGAACCACAGCGTGTGCTTGAGCCAGTTCACGTCGTCGCGCTTGTGATGATCGGCGCGGTCGTGGGCGCCGCGGCTTTCCTGGCGCGCCTGCGCCGAGATCATCGTCGCGCGGGCCGTCTCGATGAGGTTGTCGAGCTCGAGCGCCTCGATGCGCGCGGTGTTGAACACCTTCGACTTGTCCTTGATCTGCGTGCGCCGGGCGCGCTCGGCGACCGCGCGGATCTTCTGCACGCCCTGGTCGAGAAGGTCGGGGAAGCGGAAGACGCCGCAGTGCGCCTGCATCGTTCGCTGCATTTCGGCGCGCACCTCGGCCACGTCCTCGCCGCCGACCTGAGAGTCGAGACGCGAGAGGCGAGAACGCGAGAGCTCCGCGGCGTTCTCGGGCAGCGGTCGATGCGTCTTGCCGGCCGCCTGCATGAACGCGATCATCGACATCGCCGAGCTCTTGCCCATGACGAGCAGGTCGGTGAGCGAATTGGTGCCGAGGCGGTTGGCGCCGTGGATGGATGCGCAGCCGCACTCTCCCGCCGCGTAGAAGCCGGGCACGACCGAATTCGGATTTCCCGGCGCGGGGACCACCACTTCACCGTGGTAGTTCGTCGGGATGCCGCCCATCTGGTAGTGCACCGTCGGCACCACCGGGATCGGATCCCTCGCCGGATCGACGTTGGCGAACTTGAGCGCGATCTCGCGAATGCCAGGCAGGCGCTTGTTGATCGTCTCGGCACCCAGGTGGTCGAGCTTGAGCAGCAGGTAGTCGGCGTGCTCGCCGACCCCGCGCCCTTCCTTGATCTCGGTGGCCATCGCGCGCGAGACGACGTCGCGGGAAGCCAGGTCTTTCATGGTCGGCGCATAGCGCTCCATGAAGCGCTCGCCGTTCTTGTTGAGCAGGTAGCCGCCCTCGCCGCGCACGCCCTCGGTGATGAGAACGCCCGCGCCCGCCACGCCGGTCGGGTGGAACTGCCAGAACTCCATGTCCTCGAGCGGAATGCCGGCGCGCGCGGCCATGCCGAGGCCGTCGCCGGTATTGATGAAGGCGTTGGTCGAGGAGTGGAAGATGCGCCCGGCCCCGCCGGTGGCGAAGAGGGTCGCGCGGGCGTGGAAGATCGTCGTCTCGCCCGTCTCCATCTCGAGCGCGGTGACACCTACCACGTGGCCCTCGGAGTCGCGAATGAGGTCGAGCGCCATCCACTCGACGAAGAACTGCGTCTTCGCGAGCACGTTGCGCTGGTAGAGCGTGTGGAGCATCGCGTGCCCGGTGCGGTCCGCCGCGCACGAGCTGCGCTGCACCGGTTTCTCGCCGAAGTTGGCCGAGTGCCCGCCGAAGGGACGCTGGTAGATGGTGCCGTTCTCGTTGCGGTCGAACGGCATGCCCATGTGCTCGAGCTCGATCACGAGCTCCGGGGCCGTGCGGCACATGAACTCGATCGCGTCCTGGTCGCCGAGATAGTCGGAGCCCTTGATCGTGTCGTACATGTGCCACAGCCAGCTGTCCTCGCCCATGTTGCCGAGCGCCGCACCGATGCCGCCCTGCGCAGCGACCGTGTGCGAGCGCGTCGGGAACACTTTCGAGAGCACCGCCACGCGCAGGCCCGCGTGCGCGAGCTCGAGCGCGGCGCGCAGGCCCGAACCGCCGGCGCCGACGATGACGGCATCAAACTTGCGGATCGGGGTCGTCATCTCATTTGCCCCACAGGATCGAAGCCGACCAGATCAGATAGAAGGCGAGCACCAGCGCAACTATGCTTTGCGCTGCAAGGCGAACGCCCGTGGCGTGGAGGTAGTCCATGAGGATGTCGCGCATGCCGACCCACGCGTGGTAGAGCAGCGCCGCGATGAAAAGCATCGTGAAGAGGCGCAAGAACCCGCCCGAGACCATCGCCTTCCAGTCCGCTCTCGTGTGGGGCGGGTAACAAACGACATACGCCAGCGCGAATACGGTGTAGAGCGCCATCACCACGGCGGTGAGCCGCTGCAGCAGCCAGTCGCCGAGGCCGTAATGGGCGCCGACGGGCGTCCTGGTGTAGCGCTTCACCACCAGCGCCACCCGATGAGCAGCGTGGCGAGCAACCCGAGCACGAGCACGACGACGGCGGAAGTGCGCGCCGGCGCCTTTTCGATGCCGATGTGCAGGTCGAGCAGGAGATAGCGGATGCCCGCGAAGAAGTGATGCGCGTAAAGCCAGATCGCACCGAGCGCCGCAAGCTTCGCGACAGGTTCGTTGAAGAAATCCCGCCAGCGCGCGAAGCCCTCATCGGAGCCGAGCGTGGCCTGCAGCAGGTACAGAAGCGCGGGGAGGATCGGAAAGAAGAGCAGCGCCCCGGAGACGCGGTGGAAGATCGAGACGAGGCCGGGAGGCGGGAGGTGCGCGAGGTTTAAGTCGTAGTACTTCGGTCGCGGTTTTTGCGCAGCACTCATTTTGTTGTCCAGTCGACAGCGTTGGATTCTATTCGAAAAACCGGGGACAGACCCCAAACCATATCGCGGTAAAACCGGGGACGGACCCCGAACCAGGCAAAAGCGAAAACCGGGGTCCGTCCCCTAGTTGAGCTCGTTGAAATAAGAAAAGCCGTCGGTGAGGCACAGCCCGCGGCGCCATTCCACCGGCTTGTCGCCGTAAGTAAAGGCGATGCGGTCGACGCAAAGCAGCGGCGTTCCGGGGGCGACCTTGAGGTGCGCCGAGGCGAAGCTGTCGGCGGCGACCGCGCGCAAGCGCTCCTCGGCGCGGATCATGCGCACGCCGAAGACACTCTCGTAGAAGCTGTACACCGAGCCGTGGAATTCCTCCAGCTCGGCCAGCGTCATCCCGGGAAACTGGCTCGCCTCGAGCACGATTTCATCCAGGATCAACGGCCTGCCCGCGAACGACATCACGCGCTTGAAACCCAGCACCGGCGCGCCGGGCTTCAATTGCAGCGCCTTGGCGGGCTCGCCGGCGGCCTTGCCGCGCTCCAGCCCGAAGAAGAGGTTCTTCGGATAGAGCTTCTCGCCGGAATCGGGTGTGACGCGCAGGAAACGGTATTGATAGGACGGCTCGGTGTGCGAGGCGACGAAGGTGCCCTTGCCTTGGCGGCGCAGCAGGATGTTCTCCGAGGCGAGCTCATCGATGGCCTTTCGCACCGTCCCCTGGCTCACGCGGAAGCGCGCCGCGAGCTCGATCTCGGATGGAATCGCCTCGCCGGGTTTCCACTCGCCGGCCACGAGGCTTTGCGTGAGCAGGATCTTGATCTGCTCGTATAGTGGCCGGAACAGCGGACGAGGGTCGGCGCCCTTGGGAGGCGAGCGACCGGCGGATTTTTTCATACTCTTCCAATCCTAGCATAGCTTTTTGCGCATGTCTTATATAAGATAGAAGTTCTTCCGCGCTCTTCAGTTTCACTTTATCCAGTCAAGTCAAAGACTTATAGGAATGAACCCTTACTATCGCCCGCGCCGGTCGATGCTCTACGTGCCGGGGTGCAACATGCGCTACCTCAACAAGGCGCGCACCCTGCGGGTCGACTCGGTGATCCTCGACCTGGGCGACCCGATCCTCGTCGAGAAGAAGGTCGAATCGCGCAAATACGTCGCCGAGGCGGTGCTTGCGGGCGGCTACGGCAGGCGCGAAGTCGTGGTGCGCGTGAACGACCTCGATTCGCCGTGGGGGCGCGAGGACGTGAAGGCGGTGGCCAACATCGGCGTGGACGCCGTGCTCTTCCCCAACATCGAATCGAAGGGCGACGTGCTCGAAGCGCTTGCGCTCCTCGATGCCAGCGGCGGGCAGCACTTGCCGATCATGCTGATGATCGAAAGCCCCATCGGCGTATTGCGCGCCGAGGAGATCGCCGCCGCATCCGAGCGCATCGCCTGCATCGTGATGGCGACTTCCGACCTGCTCAACCAGCTGCACGGGCGGCGCACGCCCGACCGGATCGCGTTGATCCATAGCCTCTCGCGCGTGCTCCTCGCGGGGCGCGCCTACGATCGCGCCGTCGTCGACGGCATTTCCGCCGACCTGAAAGACATGCAGTCCTTCGAATTCGCGTGCCGCCTCGGGCGCGACCTCGGATTCGACGGCAAGAGCCTGGTGCATCCCTTCCAGCTCCCGTATTCCAACGACGCCTTCACACCCAAGCCGCACGACCTCGCCGCCGCGCTCGAGGTCATCGACGCGCTCGAGCGCGCCAACCGCGAGGGACGCGGGACGGCGGTGGTGAACGGGCGCCTGATCGAAGGCCACCACGTGAAGGCCGCCAAGCGCCTCCTCGCCCTTTCCGACATGATCGCGAAGCTCGAGGCGGGACAATGACGCAGACCATTTCGCTGCACGCCGTGCCGAAGCCCGAAGGAGGTTATTTCTTCGAGGACTACGCCATCGGCCGGCGCTTCCACCATGTCACGCAGCGCACCCTCACCGAAGGCGACGCCGCGCTCTACATCGCGCTCACCGGCGCGCGCCAGCCCGTGCACTGCTGCAGGCCGCTGGCGGTCGCGATGGGACACCGCGATTGCCCGCTCGACGATTTCCTCGTCTTCAACGTCGCCTTCGGCAAGACCGTGCCGGACATCTCGTACAACGCGATCGCCAACCTGGGCTATGCCGACCTGCGCTTCATGGCGCCCGTGTACGCCGGCGACACTCTCACGTGCGAGTCCGCGGTCTTGGGGCTGAAAGAGAATTCCAGCGGCAAGAGCGGCGTGGTCTATGTGCGCTCGCGCGCCTTCAACCAGGAAGGCGTCGAGGTGCTCTCGTGGGTGCGATGGGTGATGGTCGCGCGGCGCAAGCCCGCCGATGCCGCCCACAAGCACGCACCCGAAGTGCCCACGCTGCCCAAGGAGGTCGAGGCCAAGCGCCTCACCGTGCCGGCATTCCTGAAGCCCGCCGCGCTCGAGCCTCGCTACACCGGAAGCGCGCTCCTGTGGGAGGACTTCAAGGCGGGCGACATCATCGATCACCCCGGCGGCATGACGCTCGAGGAATCCGACCACATGCTCGCCACGCGGCTCTACCAGAACACGGCGCGCATCCACTTCGACGCGGTCGCGGCGAAGAACAATGCTTTCGGCCGGAGGATCGTCTACGGCGGCCACGTGATCTCGGTCTGCCGCGCCCTCTCCTACGACGGGCTCGAGAATGCCTTCGCCGTCGCGGCGATCCATTCGGGCTCGCATTCCAACCCGACTTTCGGCGGCGATACGCTGTACTGCCGCCACGAGGTCCTCGCGAGGGACAAGATTCCCGGGCGCCAGGACGTGGGCGCGCTGCGACTCCGGATGATCGCCACGAAGAATGTCTCGATGGCGAACCTGCCGACGCTCGAGACCGAAGGCAACGCCGCGATCGTGCTCGACCTCGACTACTCGGTGCTCATCGGGCGTCGAAATGCATAGAATGGAGATCCACCCGGAGTACCGATGAGCCCCAAGCCGAATTCCCACGAGGTGCACCCGCGAGATGCGCTCTTCGCGGGCGAGAAGCCGTTCCCGGTGATTCCGGCGTGCGAGCATTTCGCGGGCAGCGAGAAGCTCATCACCAAGGCGCTCGAGCTGCAGGCGAAGATGGGGCGGGTGTTCGACATCACCTGCGATTGCGAGGACGGCGCCGAGGCGGGCAAGGAGAAGCAGCACGCCGAGATGATCGTCGCCCTGCTCACTTCGAGCCGCAATGCGTTCGCGATGGCCGGGGCGCGCATCCACGACTACACCCACGCGCATTGGAAGAAGGACGTCGACATCCTGGTCGGCGGCGCCGGCAAGGCGCTCGCCTACATCACCCTGCCGAAATCCACCTCGGCGGCGCAGGTCGCGGAGATGATCGACTACATCCAGGGTGTCGCGGCGAAGAAGAAGCTGAAGCGCGCGATCCCGATCCACGTCCTTGTCGAGACCCACGGAGCGCTGCACGAGGCGTGGGAGATCGCCCGGCTCGAATCGGTGCAGGTGCTCGACTTCGGCCTCATGGATTTCGTGAGCGGACACCACGGCGCGGTGAGCTCGTCGAACATGCGCTCGCCGGGGCAGTTCGAGCATCCGCTGATCATTCGCGCCAAGACCGCGGTGGTCGCGAGCGCGCTGGCCCACGGTGTGGTCCCGGCGCACAACGTCTCGCTCGACCTCAAGAATTCGTACAACGTGTTCCGCGACGCGTGGCGCGCGCGCAACGATTTCGGTTTCCTGCGCATGTGGAGCATCCACCCGATGCAGATCCAGCCGATCGTCGACGCGATGAAGCCCGACCTGGGAGAAGTCGCCGACGCCGCCGCGATCCTGCTCGCCGCGCAGCGCGCCAAATGGGGACCGATCCAGCACGCCGGCGAGCTCCACGACCGCGCCACCTACCGCTACTTCTGGGAGCTCCTGCAAAAAGCCAAGGTCACCGGCGTCGCCGTTCCCGATGAAGCCTCCAAAGCGTTCTTTTAGAAGACTCAAGCCAATGTCACGGAGAACACGGAGATCCACGGAGAGCACGGAGCAAGCGGGAATGAATGACTGCCGGAGATACAAGAAACATCTTTTTGACGTTGTCCGGGACACTGCAAGCGT
>Ga0209131_1002399_pt1 | contig 12726 bp, 6 predicted proteins | sample GraSoi_2013_40cm_FD_185826 | JGI IMG/M metagenome (GOLD analysis project Ga0209131, IMG submission 185826) | Grasslands soil microbial communities from the Angelo Coastal Reserve, California, USA - Sample 9_17_2013_40cm (SPAdes) (version 2) | ecosystem: Environmental > Terrestrial > Soil >...
CCAAGCTCGCGGGCGTGGAGCGGGTGGCGGAGAAGGAAGAGGAAGAAGAGAACGGGGCGGCAGGCCAGTGACGCGGGTGTTCAATTTCAGCGCGGGGCCGGCCGTGCTGCCCGAAGAGGTGCTCGCTCAGGCCGCCGCGGAAATGCTCGACTGGCACGGGTCGGGCATGTCGGTGATGGAGATGAGCCATCGCGGCAAGGAGTTCATCGAGATCGCCGCGACCGCCGAGCGCGATTTCCGCGAGCTGCTCAAGGTCCCTTCAAACTACAAGGTGCTGTTCCTTCAGGGCGGCGCGACGCTGCATTTCGCGGCAATCCCCATGAATCTTCTCGCCGGGAAAAAGGCGGCCGACTATATCTATACGGGCGAGTGGGGCAAGAAGGCGATCAAGGAGGCGAACCGCTTCTGCGAGGTGAACGTCGCGGCGAGCTCCGAGGGCGAGAACTTCACCTATGCGCCGGAGCAGTCCACCTGGCAGCTCGACCCGAAGTCGGCTTACGTGCACTACACCTCGAACGAGACCATCGGCGGGGTGGAATTCCACTGGATCCCGGACACGGGCAAGGTGCCGCTCGTCGCCGATGCGTCATCGCATATCCTCTCGAGACCGCTCGACGTGTCGAAGTTCGGCCTGATCTACGCCGGAGCGCAGAAAAACATCGGCCCGGCGGGCCTCGTCATCGTCGTCGTGCGCGAAGACCTGCTCGGCCACGCGATGGAAGGCACGCCGACCGTCCTCGACTACAAGGTGCAGGCGGAAGCCGACTCCATGTCGAACACCCCGGCGAGCTACGCCTGGTACGTGGCCGGCCTCGTGTTCCAGTGGCTGAAGAAGCAGGGCGGCCTCGCCGAAATGGAAAAGAAAAACATCGCCAAGTCGAAGCTGCTTTACGACTTCCTCGACGCGAGCAAATTCTTCAAGAACCCCGTGCGCAAGAGCGACCGCTCGCGCATGAATATCCCGTTCACTCTCGCGGATTCCAAGCTCGACGGCGAGTTTCTAAAAGGCGCCGAAGCCCGCGGCATGGTGCAGCTCAAAGGCCATCGCGCCGTCGGCGGCATGCGCGCTTCGATCTACAACGCCATGCCGATCGAGGGAGTGAAACGGCTGGTGGAGTATATGAAGGAGTTCGAGGCGAAGCGGGGGTGACAGCTTCAAGCGTGGTAGCGGCTGCGACTCCTTCGCACCCCTCGACGGGGCGACTCTGAGCGAGTCTAGTGGTAGATTCCCGTTGACGGAAACTGCGATCGATGAGCTCGCCAAACCTTTCGTCAGTACGCAACCATGGAGTCGGAGACCCGGTTCGAACCTCGCGAAGGGAATTGGCGCAGTTCGCTGTCCCTGGCATTCGCGGCGCTCGTGGTCGGCTATGTCTTCTACGCCGTCGCGCGTCCTGGCACCCAGTCGTTCCTTCTGTGGCACGCCCCCGTTGCAATCCCGGTTTCTGGGTGGCTCGGCTCGGCGCCGAGCTTCCTGCACACGTTTGCGTTCGCGATTCTTCTTTCGCTCGCGGTGGGCGGCGAGAGACGGCGGCGCGTCACGACCTGTCTGGCCTGGTGCACAGTCGAGGTCGCCGCGGAATTCACTCAACTCGCGTCGGTAGGCCGGTGGGTGGAGGCGCACTCGCCGAACGCGATGCACCTGACCGTCGTGCGCAGCTTGCTCGCCGGAACATTCAGCGTCGCTGATCTCGCTGCAGTGCTGATTGGAGCAGCCCTGGCGACGGGCTGCGTGTGCATTGGAAAAAGGTAACCAGCCATGAAGCCACGATCGCATTCGGCAACACGCGTGGTACTCGTGACGGGCGTGCTTGCAGCGGGGTTCTTCAGCCTGCTCGCCAGCACTGGTCGCGGCGGTGGCGGGCCGACGCCGCAGCAATGGTGGACCGGGTTTTCCCACAGCACGGTTTGGGGAGGCTTCGCCGTCCCGAATACGAGCGCGCCGCCTCCGGCGACCAACTGCTTCGCCAACACGCCGCCGCGTGTCGATCCTCCCGCTTTCTGGGCCGCACAACCGGCAAACATCACGGATCACGCCGACGCCGTGGGCACGACGGTCTGGAGCAGCACGGACCTGACGTGTCCGCGTGCGATGGAACAGGTCTATCGCTCGGTGCTCGTTGCCGATCTGTCGATAACGGATAGTAGAATCAATCCGCCGCCGACGCTGGGGCTGCACACTGGCGCGCTGCAATCCGATGCTTGAACCTGTCCCAGTGGGTGAGTCGAAGGGCGGGTGAGAAATCACCCGCCCTTTTCTTTTACATGTCTTCCAGCGGCTTGAAGTTGACCTGGTTCGCGCCTTCATTCAGCCGTGGCTTGTCGGCCGTTCGGTCGGCACCTGCGGATTCCCAAAACCGATTGTGATAGTAGAGCTTCTCAAACGGCGGCATGTTGAAGAAAATATCGGTGATTGAGGTCGCGTCGATCCCCGGCAGCATGGCGCCCACTTCCGTCAATTTGGTCGCGTAGGCCATTCCGTGGTGCAGGAAGATCTGCCACTGCATCGCTCCCACACGCGTGGCGACCGGCAAATACTTGAAGGTCGTGCTGGTGAGCGACACTTTGAGATCCTGATTTTCCGGAATCATCGGGGCGCCGGGCTTTGCGTAGGGAGCGTCACCGCTCCAGCCCCATACATAGTTGTCATTGAACCTCACCGACCAGCGCCAATGCAGATGCAGACAATCGTGCTGACAAATCGGCGCCATGGAAGCGGCGGCGCCCTTGTAAGCCATCTCAGGCGCCATGTGGATGTTGTCGAATGCCCCCTGGCCCGCGACTTTCATCACCGAGGTTGCCTGGTAGGCGGTGATCGCTGACTTCATTTCCTGGCGCGCGTCGGGGTTGCTGCGCTCTCCCTTCGATCGGTCGATCACCGCGGTGGGTGGTAAATCAGCGCCGATCCTGTAGTGCGCAAAGATCGAGTTCCAGCGTGGGCTCGGGATCTTTTGCCAGGCGGCAACCGCCCCTGCCAGCCGCGGGAGATCGAGGAGCGGAAAGCCGGTAGGCACCAGTAGTTGGTCCTGCACGTGCGGATCCAGTTCGTCCCACACCGTATGGAATTCCTCGTTTCTGTCGGCGTAGAAGCTGCCACCAATAGGCGCGCCCGGCATCATGTTTTCGGTCATGGCGGAAGCGGCAGGACGGGTCATCGAGAAATCGGCCGCCACTTCATCACACGCGTTCGCACACCACACCGACAGCAGTGGGTAGAACCGTGCCACAGCGCCGGGACCGATCGGCGCGCCCTGTTTCGGCTGGAAATCGACGCGCGGCTCATTCATGGTGAGATCGTAGAGCGCGAGCACGGCGCGTTTGTTGGTCGTCGCCGCCTGGCTCGATCCACCATTGCTCAGCCAGACATCGAGGCCGGCTGCTGGCGCGCTGGTCAGATCGAGCGGAACGACGGCGCCGGTGCCCACATCCACCACGTAGCCAAACAGCAGTGCGACATGCGACTGCACAATGGCTTCGAGGGGGAAGGTCCGACTGCCGTTGGGCTTCATGTAGAGCGGCGCGTTGGCGCCGTCGGCCGCGATGAGGAAGCGACGCGTGAGTGGCAGCACGCAGGGATCCGTGCCGAAAGTCACTCGCGCATTGTCCCAGTTCAACGTATCCAGCACTCTGAAGGGCATGGTCATCGTCCCACCTGCCATCTCGTGCTCGATCGGGAATTCCAGCGCGGTCGATTCGATCCCGTTGGTGGAGACGACTGTCTTGCCGGTCCAGCCACCGCTCCATTTGTGATCGAAGCTGTAGGGATCTGTACCAGGTGGAACCGGAACCAGCTTGGCGGCTGGATTCATGGTGAGACCCATCGAAGCATCCCGGGCGATATCGGTCAGGATGTCGAAGACGTCATCGGTACTCGCGCCCTCGCCCGAGATGGGATCCGAGAACCGCGCAATCTGGCCATTGAGTGCCACTTCGGTCGTGGTGCGCGCGAGCTGTTCGAACTCGGTCATGAACGCCTGGAAGGTCTGTTCGATCGGCGTGCCGTTCTTGGGATCGATGATCCGCATCATGGTGCCGCTCGCCGTGCCGTCGCCGCGCATGCCGTAGATGACCTTCGCGTGCTCGGACGTCTTCTCCGTGAGATCGGCGTCGACCGTGGCCCAGAGCGGGCCGTACTGCTGCATGAGCTTCAGGTACGCGTCTGGCATGGCGGATGACAGGCCGATGGGATCGATGACGAGACCCAGCTTCGTGAACAGCGCATTCTTGTCGGCCGTCACGAGCTTCTGATTGTTTGTCAGCAGCTGCGGGAAAGGCGGGGGGAGCTTGGCAATCTCTCCCGGGACGGTCGCATCCTTGGTGCCGGACTTCCACGCCTGGAGCATCGCGATGACCGCGGCCCAGCACGCATCACCCGTGGGTTGTTGGAGCGGCGTGATCGTGCCCGGCACGGTGAAGTCGATGTTGCCAGGAGTGGTCGTGCCGCTGGACTGCTTGAGCGTTGCGACCGTGCCGTCCGGAAAGGACTGGGTCGCGTCCACCGGCTTGCCGGTACGCACGGCGTCCGCGGTCACCTCGGCGAGTTTCGAATCTCCGGCAGTAATCGCGGGCGGCCGCGTCTTGCCACCGTCGATCTGCTGCTGCAGATGATCCTTGGTGAGCTGGCTCGCCTGCTCCTTGCTGATATCGCCCGACTGCTTCGCCGAGGCGATCGAGTCCATGATCTTGCCGCTGTTCTGCGTATTGTGCTGCTGCATGGCCATTTCCTTGGCCATCTCGGCAAATGCCTTGGCGTTTTCGTTGTTGGACAGCAGGGTCTTGATCGCATTCTGCTGATTGGCATCGAGCCCGGTGATGTCCTTGAAAATGCCCGCCTTGCCGAGCAGGTCCGACAGCCCGGCGAGCCCCGCACCAGGACCCGGCGCCGCCGGCGCGTTCTGCACATTGACGATCGGCGCCGCAAGGTCACCGCCGGTACGGGCGGTGTTATCGGGGAAATCGCCGTCGGCTCGTCGCCGATCGGGTAACGGTTCCAGTCCTGCAACCGTTCCGTCTCGATCTTCTCGCAGGCATTGCAGGCGCCCTGCACGGCTTCGGCAAATACGCCCTTCGACGGCACGCTGATCCGGTAGGGCGGCACCGGAGTAAGCGGCTGGTAGTGGTCCATGAGAGTCAGCGTCGGCTCTTCCTCGTCCTGCTTGACCTGCACGAACGCACCGCTCACCCGGTACCCGGGAGCCACCGGCATGACAATCGAGTTTCCCGCCACGGCAATGACGTCATTCTTCACGACCGACGCGAGACTGCGCATTCCGCCCGGAGCGGCGATCGGCTTTCCGTCGCCGTCGTAGACCTGGATGCTGAAGCCGTCCAGCAGCATGTAGCGGCGGTCCGGGTCCAGCTGCGACCAGAGCACCTTGTTGTAGTACTCGAGGTGACTGTTCAAGTGCTCGATCAGCTTCGCCGCGAGGTAGCGGTCCTCCCTGCGCGGATTGCGCTTGTCGTTGTCATTCTCGGGAATGGGCATCCTCGCCCCGTCAACATCCAGCAAGTCGTCTCCCACCGGGCCGCTGAACAAGACGTTGTTGCAGTGACTGGTGGAGTAAGAGATCGAGGCGCTGTCGAGAACCAGCGTGACGAAGTTCTTCAGGTCTCGTATCGTCGCGCTTCCGACGGCCATCCTCAGGAGCAGCGGCAACTGTTGCCGTGTGCTGCCGGTAGTGCCGAGGACATTGATCGGCATCAGCCGCTCGCCGCCGTGGTACTTGTCGACGCTGGTGAGATCGATGGAAAAGGCGTCCAGCGTGATGGCATCCAGGATCTTCTCGAACACGACCGGAAGAATGTCGGTCTGAAAGATGCTGTCCCATTCCGAGATCAGGTTGCCTTTGAAATGCGTGTCGAGCAGCTTTTCAGCGTTGGGATACCCCATGAGCTGCGCGTACGCGCTCCACTGCGCCCGATCCTCCGAGTTGTCCGCGAAGAATTCCATCGGGGAGGTGATCAGCGGCCGCATGAAAAACGTTCCAACGCCGATCGCCCTCGGTGAAAAATCGATGATGCGCATGCACTGCGCGGGCGGCACGGTCTGGTAGTTGGCATCCAGCTGCATGAAGGCGTCGGCAATCGCCTCGCGCGCCTGCACTTCGAACTGCTCGGGATCCGGCGGCGTCGGTGGCCCCTGGAACGCCGTATAGATGCCGAAGCTGAAAAACGCCTTGGCGGCATAGCTGGCCGAATCCTGGGCGAACCGCGCCGTCGACTGCTTCAGGCCTTCCGCGTCGAGTTGCTTCGCGAGCGGAAAGGAAAGGATGCGGTCGAAGCGCGTGCGCGGCCTGGGCAGGTTGACGCGCAGCCGCACCGTGCCCTTGATGTACTGGATTCGCTCTTCGTCGTAGGCGCCCGTCGGGAAGTCCACGTTGGCGTAATGCGTCCGGATGCGCTGATCGGCATCGAAAGCCTTGAGCAACGGATGCTGCCTTCCGACCCTCGGATTGCTGGCGTATGGCTGCATGTAGGTGTCCGAAGGCATCGGCAGCAGCGCGGGCGCCAGCACGTCGCGCCATTTCGCGATGTTTTCGGTGGTGAAGCGCGTCAGCAGCAGCGGGACGAATACGCATTCCTCTGCGAACGCCAGCTCCTGGAATACGGCAAAATGGCGCAGCACCTCGAAGTACATCATGGTCAGGGCGTGACAATGGTTGTGGTTGGCCACGACCTCGCTGGTGACGCCGTACCGCTGTCCTTCCTGCACGGTCGTTACGACCGACGCATTGAGCTGCCGGTACCCTTCGGCGTTCTGCATGATGGATTGGCGCAGCTTTTCGCCGAAGTACTGCGCAACATCGCGCGAGCTGTCCTGTGACGCATCGCTGCTCGCCTGTGCCCAACCGCCCGCCACGCCGATGACGACACTGCCCGAGCCGCCATAGGCCCCCGTTCCGCCATATCCCTGCCCGCCGGTGCCGAATCCCGCGCTGATCCCCCGCGTGTCGGCCGTGCTGCTGCCCCGCAGCGACTCGGAAATGCTGCCCGTCAGTTGATCGGCGATGTCCCGCTCGCTGACGAGCCCCATCGCAAGTCGCTCGTTCTGGCTTATCGATTGTGTTTCCGCCCCGACCAGCGTGTGGGAAGCATCGATGGTGACGATCTCTTTCTTCTGGCCGGGAGCCAGCGGCAGCGAATAAATCAAGTCACCAAGCGAATAGCCGTCGGCCTTGACCACGGCCTTGTAGTGCAGGATATGCCCCGTCGCAACGCTCACTGCCTGCGCAAAAGTCGCCGAGGGATCATTGGCCGCAACGGGCGTCGATGGCGTACCCAGCCGCATCATCCCGCCGAGACGCAGCGACCGCGCCGCGGCGAAACCGGCAAGGGCACCCATCAGAGGCGACCCCACGGCCGCGGCCATCGGCGTCTCGGGCGCATCCTGCCAGAGCACCGGATTGTCGAGCGCAATGGCCTTGCGATCGCGCGTTGCCGCGCCCCCCGTCAGCTCATAACGCGCCGATGTCCCCACGGTATCGATGGCGTTGCCGATGAGCCCGCTCAGGCTGCTGGCGGCAGCGCTGACCGCGGGTGCGGCATCCTCGACGACCGGAAGGTCGCTGGCGGTCATCAGCGACTTGTATGCGTCCAGCAGCGACACGACGGTCTGCACGTGCATCTGTGAGTCGGCAAGAGCGGTGAACGTGATGGACGGCCCACCGATCGCAAAGGCTGCCTTGACGGCGTTGACGTGAGACATCACGCCTTGCATGGTCGTCAGAAAATCGGCAGTCGCGACGTTGCCCAGACTGTTATTGAGATCGGTCGCCTTGACGAGCTCGCCATTCGCCACCATCGCAAGGCTCGCCGCAGCGCTCGCCAGTGCGGTCGCAAGAGACACATCGATGGTCTCAAGTCCGGACTCGATTCTCTTCAGGGTGTAGTTGGCGACATCCGGATCCGACATACGCACGATGGCCTTGAACGCGTATTCATTGATCGTGCGATTGGGCTTGGACAGGTTGACGCAGTTGCCACCGATGTCCTGTGTGTAGGCATCGGAGCCGATCAGATCCGCGTGGTCCGGCAGTCTGTTTGCGGTATCCGTGGACTCGCAATCACACTCTTCTCCGCTCTTTGCGGGCGTGCAGTCGGGATCGCGCAGCAGCAGATAGAGGAAGTCGTCGCGAATCGTCTCGTCAGGTTTGTCGGGCGCACTGTCGATCGTGATGCCGGCGTACTCGCCGGGCGCGAGGGACGTCACCGCCCGCGCATCGGCGTACACCCCATAGGGGTACGGCAATGAAAAATTGCCCGAAGCATCGGCCGCCCCGGCGCCGACGATGTGCCAATTGTCGGTCGCGCTCGCCTTCGCCTGAATCAGGACCAGCGTGCCCTTCAGCGCGCAGTTCTTGTCGAAGGTCAGGATCCGGCCCCTGAGCTTCCGGTTTCGGTCCGGCTCTGCGTCGCTCGGAACAGCCGTCAAGGTCGCAGGCGCGAGCTTGTTGATCTTGATATCCAGCTGGCCGAGCGCAGCATCGTCCACCTTGTAGGTGGCCGACCAGACGCTCGATCCGTCGAGCGCCTTTAGGCCGACGCGCACCGGATCGATCGCGCCATTCTTGAGAACGGGGGTGCCGCTGGTCAGTGAAAATCTCGTGGCGCCGTCGGTCACCGTGATGGCGTCGGTGAACTGCAGGCTGAGGAGGCGCGAGGTAGACAGCGCCGCGTAGGTGATTTCTGCCGTAACGGTGAAATTCGTGAAGTCAGCCGCCGTGATTGGCTTCCCGGCCGGGTCGGACACCGTCAGGGTGCCGCCAATGGAGAGGGTCTCGGCCTCGGCCACCTCAAGCGGAAACGCGAACAGCGAAGCGGAAGCCCTGCGCAGCAGCGCCAGGAGTTTCGTGACATCCGCCGAGGTTAAGCGGTCGCCGGTGCTCTCCAGCAGGGCCTTGATGTCCACTGCGCCCTTGTCCGGGATAGCAGGCGCATCTCCATCGAGCACGCTGATGGCTGCGACGATGCTCAACAGGCTTCCGTCGGACACTTTGAGTCCGGCATCGGCGACCTGCTTTCGCAGCGCTTCAAAGCCGCTGCGTGACACCGCAAGCCACTCCTGGCGCAACGAACTGCCACGAACCGCGGCTTCGAGCACCTGAGTCGGCTGCAGTGACAGCTCCGGCACACACAGCAGCTCCACTATCTGCTGCCCCAATTCGATCGACTCGAGTACCCGGAAGCGAAACAGCGCCGTCACCGCGAGCGAGGCGACATTGTCGGATCGCAGTGCCTTGAGTCCGTACTGACGGGCCATTGCCGAGGAAGTCGCGTCAGACCCCGCGACAATAGCCTGATCCGGGCTCAACTGGTACGAGGTGTCGCTGAACGCGAGCGACAGCGTGTTGCGCTGGCCGTCGGTTGACGCCTGGCGGACGACCGACTGCCCATCCGCTGCCAACGAGTATTGGAAGACCGGCAGGTCGACATCCGCGGTGAATGTGCTGGCCGGAGCAGAGGCGACGTTGCCTGCATACTTGAGCGATCCCTGGAGCGTGATCATGTTGGCGACACCCGCAGTGTGGAAACGAGATGGGCCAGCGCGGGACAGACGTTGACTCGCGCGGCAGCCGTGTTCCGCAACGAGACTAAGCGGAGACGGATAACCTCCGTGCCGTCGCTCCGCCAGCGCTCAAGGAGCACCGTAAGCGTGACGAAGCACAAGCGCAGGAGTGAGGGTGTGGGTGCACTCGTCGTAGACATCGTTTCACCTCCCCGGTGGCTGATGATTTCGCGGGGGCCGTGCCGCCGCGCAATACAAGCCTAGTTGTGCGGGAGTCGAAACGCTGTGAAGCCTTCCACCGGCCTTCTGTGGAAAATTCACATTAAAGTGAGGAGAAGCTCAAGAAGCTCGCACGCGAGGCGGAGGGCAAGGCGCGGGCCGGCACGTCGCGCGAGGCGCCGCAGGATGCGGATGCGCTGCTGATCCGCGACGTGGGCTTCGACCCGGTGGACGCCGGCCCCCTGGGCATAGCGCGGTACACTGAGTCGTTCGCGCTGCTCGTCGGCCAGCTCGCGTACGAGGGCAAAGGCGGGCCGGAGCTGGCGTACCGGTTCGAGCGGTTTGGGTGGCAAAGAGGAGAGGACATGTCAGAGCTCGCCGAATGGGAAAGCTTCTACGTCATCGTCGGCTCGGCCGCGGGCGCGCTGATCGGATTGCAGGCCTTCGGCACGCTGAGCGTCGGCAATGGAGTGGTGTTCATCGGCTATCAGGACGGCAAGGGAACCATGGTCGCCCTGGATGCCGAGTCTGGAAGGAAGCTCTTCGAGTTTCATAACCAGATCAAGCTCGCCGACGGCTCCGTGATGCGCTCGGGCGCCGTCGAAGGCGGACCGCAGGTGGTTGACAACATGGTCTACTGGGGTGTCGGCGCGGAGAGCGGAGGTTTGTTTACCAACAGGGACGGGGTCAACGTCAGCGCGGGAAGCCGCATTTTCGGATTCGAATTGAAGCACGATCGCGAGGAAAGGTCCGAATAATTGTCATTGTCCCTGCCTTGCATTATGCTGATTTCGTCATAAGGAACCATGTTCACCAGGGAGAACACCGTGCTCCAGAAGACCCTCGGCAGGATTCTCGGATGTGCGCTGTTGTCGTACGGCGGCGCCGCCCTGGCGTTTACGCTGATTTCGCAGGAGCTAGTGACCCCGAGCACCACCATCACCAACGTGTTCACCCTCCAAGCGCAGGTTCAGCCGATCGCAGGGACCATCAGGGCGCAGATATTCGGTCTTCGACGCCCGGGAAGCTCCAAACAAGTGACGCAAGTCGGCGGCATGATGCTGGCGGCCAACGACCGTTCGGGCAGCGCGAGCGATGTCAATTACCTCGCGGCCGCCGCCAATGACCCGTCCGGCGCGGGGAGCGGAAGCGGCGGCGGCAATGCCCAAAGCCTGTGGATCAGCTCCACTACCGACTCGCTCGAAAACACCTTCTCCCGAACCGCCTTCTATGGCGCGACCCAGAACGTCATTGTCGGATATGACTTCACGCGGTCGGACAAGTACGTCTTCGGCATTTCAGGCGGTTATGAAGCGAGCAATTTCGTCACCAAGTTCAATTCCGGAAACGAAAAGACGGGCGGGTACAACCTCAATCCCTATTTCGCCTGGCTGCTGTCGGATAGATGGAGCCTGGATCTGATCGGGGGGTACGGCAAGTTCAGTACCAATCAGTCGAGGGCGGCGCTGACCGGGGTACCCGTGGACAGCGATTTCTCGTCGAAGCGCAGCTTCGCATCGACGAACCTCAGCAATATCTCGGCCTGGGGTAACTGGAAACTGACCAGCTCGCTGGGTTACCTCTGGTCGCAGCGCGACCAGCACGGATACGACGAAAACGGCGGCAGCTCGGTCGCCGCATCAAAGCAGAGCTCCAATCAATGGAACCTGCTGGGGGAGGTCGCCTACGGCCGTGGCAATTCGGAAACCTTCTTCGGCGCGCGGTACGAAGACATCCGGAAATACCAGAAGGTCGAGTTCTTCACGGGCGAGCAGCCGGCCAACGATCCCACCAGCGCTTTGCTGACCGCCGGGTGGCGCTATTTCGGCAAGGGCCTGACGGCGAGCTTCGTGTTCAGCGGGCGCGTGGGCCAGGAGCAGGTCAAGGAACACGGTTTCTCGATGGTGCTTCGCGCGGACATATAGAACCGCGTCAGTGCGCTCTTCTTGAAATGGCGTCGTAGCGGCGGATCGCGTTCGCCGCGTAGTACTCGAGCGGGGCGAAATCGTCGGTCAGCACGGGATGGGAATCGAGCAGGGCGTCGGACGCACGCCATTCCAGCGCCGCAGCCCGCCCCAGGCCGGCCCGTCGCTCCGGATTCGACGCGTTGTGCCCGACAAAGATGAAATTCTGCAGCTCCTCGCTTGCGGGACCGACGGTGGCGATGACGTAGACCTGCGGAAAGGCGGCGCGCATCGTCCTGAGCACGGAATAGATCGTCGCCCGGGTGTCCGGCGCCAGGCTGCCGTAGAAATTGGCGATCAGCACGCCGTCCTCCTTGAGCCTGCTCCTCGCCAAGCGGAAGAACTCGAGGGTGGCGAACTGCGGGGGCGCGGAAATGAACGAGCGGTACGCATCCGAGAAGATCAGGTCGTAACGCTCCTCCGTATCGTGCAGGAAGCGGCGCCCGTCGGTCACGTGATTCTTGAGCCTCGCATCGTCGGGAAGCGCGAAATAGCGGAGCGCCAGCGCATGCAGCGACGGATCGATCTCCGCCACGTCCACGATCGCGCGCGGGGAGTCGTGCAGAATGGACCTGGGCACGCTGTAGGCGCCGCCGCCGATCGCCAGGGCGGTCTTCAATTCTGGGGTGAACAGCCGGTACAGATCAAAATACTTGGTGTAGTCGAAAGCCATGCCGCCGTCGTCCAGATTCTGGCCGCCGCTGACATTGAGGTCCTGCAGCAGGACGCGCGCGGTGCGGCCGCGATAGGGAATGTCGCGGATCACGATCTTTTCATACAGGCCGTCCGCGGCGAAAACGACGCCGCGGTCACCCGTCGCGGCGTGCCGCAGCGCAATGCCGGATACGAGGCCCACAAGCGCCAGGCCGACCGGAAGGATTTTCGGCTTGCGCGTCGCGAGGAGCCCGGCGCCGCCGAGCAGCACCAGGCCCGAGCCCGTGCCTGCGATGATGTTGCCGATTCCCCAATGCGGGATGAAGAGGAACCCCGTGGCGAGGCTCCCCGCGATGCTGCCCAGCGTCGACCAGAAAAACACCA
>Ga0209131_1002402_pt1 | contig 12711 bp, 9 predicted proteins | sample GraSoi_2013_40cm_FD_185826 | JGI IMG/M metagenome (GOLD analysis project Ga0209131, IMG submission 185826) | Grasslands soil microbial communities from the Angelo Coastal Reserve, California, USA - Sample 9_17_2013_40cm (SPAdes) (version 2) | ecosystem: Environmental > Terrestrial > Soil >...
CTTTCCCTCACCCACCTCTGCTTCCGGTTTTGGCGCGCACGTAACCTGAAGGTTAGTGCGCCCCACGCTCGCCAAGAGCGGGCGAGCGGCAAGACCGGTGCCTTCAGCCTCTCGGCAACCTCCTGCTATACATTGCCAAGCCAGCACGGTATGGCCCTGATTGTAAAGAATAATATCTCAGGGGCCCTTGAAACTGTGCGGCGTGCCCCATACTCTAATTCAGCAGTCCACTTGGACCGCACTCTGAGCTAGGAGAAAGCATGCAACCCGAATCACCGATGATGGCGCAGCCACGCACGACAACGATCGCGCTCGCCCAGAACCGGGTCCTGCGCAACACCTACCTGCTGCTCGCCATATCGATGCTGCCGACCATCGCCGGCGCATGGATCGGCGTGGCGACCGGCTTCAGCTTCTTCGCCGGCAATCCGGTCATCGGCATGGTGCTCTTCCTCGCGATCGCATTCGGCTTCATGTTCGCGATCAACAAGACGAAGGACAGCGCTGCCGGCGTGGCGGTGCTGCTCGCGTTCACGTTCTTCATGGGCCTCATGCTCTCGGGCCTGCTGGGCGCAGTGCTTCGCCTCGCCGATGGCGCGCGCCTCATCGCGCTCGCGTTCGGCGGCACGGCGGCGGTGTTCGCGACGATGGCCACGCTCGCATCCACGATCAAGCGCGACCTCGGCAGCATGGGCAAATTCCTCACCATCGGCGCGGTGCTCCTGATCGCGGGCTGGATCGCATTCGCGTTCCTGCAGCTGCCGGGCATGTTCATCGCCCTCGCGCTGCTCGGCATCGTGATCTTCTCCGCCTTCATGCTGTACGACCTGCAGCGAATCATGAACGGCGGCGAGACCAACTACATCACGGCCACGCTCGCGCTGTACCTGGACATCTTCAACGTGTTCCAGAACCTGCTGGCGCTCCTCGGGATCGGAAGCAGCGACTGAAATAGCTGGATCCCGGATCAGTGCCGCGATTGCGGCGTCCGGGATGACCTCAGTGCCGCGATCGCGGCGTCCGGGATGACACACAGGGGCGGCTTCGGCCGCCCCTTTCATTTCTGGAAGAGCGCGATCGATTCCACGTGCCCCGTGTGCGGGAACATGTTGACGATGCCGGCCGCGACGAGGCGATATCCCTTCACGTTCACGAGCACTCCGGAGTCGCGCGCAAGCGTTGCGGGACTGCACGAGACGTAGACGATGCGCGACGGACCGTCGTCGGGCAGCGCCTTCACGAGCTCCAGCGCGCCGTCGCGCGGCGGGTCGATGAGGAGCTTGTCCACGTGGCCCAGGATCGCCAGCGCGCCCTCGGCATCGTTGTAGAGGTCGTGCGCGATGAAGCGCACCCTGCCTTCGAGGCCATTGGCGCGGGCATTCGCCTCGGCGCGGCGAACCAGCGAAGCCGAGCCCTCCAATCCGATCACCTCCGCGCCGCCCGAAGCGAGCGGCAACGTAAAGTTTCCGAGCCCGCAGAAGAGGTCGCCCACGCGTTCGCCGGGCCGCGGATCGAGCATGCCCACCGCGCGCTTCACCAGCACGCGATTGACGCCTGCGTTCACCTGCGTGAATTCGGTGGGGCCGAAAGCCAGCCGCAGGGCGAATTCGGGCAGCGTGTAATCGAGCGCCGGAGCTTCGAGCGGGTAGAAGGGGTGCGCGGTCTCCGGTCCTTTGGGCTGCAGCCACCATTGGATGCCGTGGCGATCGGCGAATTCGCGAAGGCGCTGCGCATCGTCCTCCCCGATCGGCTCCAGATTGCGCAGCACCAGCACGGTGATCGCCTCTCCGACCGCGAGCTCGATCTGCGGCAGGCGCTCGCGCAGCGACATCGCGGTGAACATCGAACGCAGCTCCGGCACCAGCTTCGAGACCGCGGGCGGCAGGATCTCGCACGACATCGTGTCCGCGACGAAGCTCGATCGCCGTTCGTGGAATCCCACCAGCACGCCGCCCTTCTTCGCGACGTAATGCACGGAAAGGCGAGCGCGGTTGCGGTAGCCCCATGCCGGACCCATGATCGGCGGCAGCACCTGCTCGGGGGTCACCTTGCCGATGCGCGCGAGGTTGTCCTCGAGCACGCGCTGCTTCGCGGCCACCTGCGCGGAGGGCTCCACGTGCTGCATCGCGCATCCGCCGCATGTGCCGAAGTAGGCGCAGCGCGGCGTCACGCGCTGCGGGCTTTCGCGCAGCACCCGCGTGACCGAGCCGAGGTCGAAGTTGCCGCGGCTGCGCCGGCGCGTGAACTCCACGCGCTCGCCCGTCACGCCACCGTCGATGAAAGTGACCTTGCCCTCGACGTGCGCGACCCCGACGCCCTCGTGGTCGATGGACTCGATGAGCGCTTCGGCTACGTTCCCTGCGAGCACAGTGGCTTGATCGCGCCGAACTCGAGGCGCTGGATGTTCTTGGTGACGGACGTGCCGTTCACGGTATAGCTGAGCGTGCCGGTGTCGCCGTCCGTGAATACGAAGGTCATCGTGCCCACCTGCGTGAGGTTGGCCGGCGTGATCGGTGTGAAGGGAACGGCGTTGAACGCGGGACCCGTCGAGCGATAGAGCGCGCCCGTGTAAGTGGCCGAGCTCGTCTTGCTGCTGTCCGACATCACGAGCCAGAGCGGCTGTCCGCTCGCGTCGTACGTGAAGAGCGTGGCGAACAGCTTGTTGCCCTGGTGGGCGACGTTCACGCCCCATCCGGATTCGGAAAGGCCGCCCCACCACAGGTCCTGGAAGTTGGTCGATCGCGAGCGATTGGACGCGGACCACGTGCACGTGGGCGGGCCGGCGAAGTCTAGCTTCGTGATCGTCTTGGTGACCGTCGCGCCGCCGACGTTGTAGGTCAGCGAGCCATTGCCATCGTCGGCGAACGCGAGGCGCATCTGGCCCACGACGGTCGCGCTCACCGCGCCCGCGTTCCAGGGCGATGCGTTGAACGCCGGGCCGGTGGTGAGCACGAGGCTGCCGAGATAGGAACCATCGGCCTGCTTCACGCCCGAAGACATCGAGTACCAGACGGCCTTGCCGTCCGGCCCATACGTATAGAGCGTGCCGAATAGCGTATTGCCCTGGTGGCTCACGTTCAGGCCCCAGCCGTTCTCCGCCGGGTTCCACCACAACGCCGTGTAGTTGGCGTCCACCACGTCGGCGCGCATGCGGAAGTTGTAGACCCCCGTACCCGTGGGTTCCCAATGGCCCACCTGCACGTAGTACGTGCCCGGCTGCAGGAGCTGCGTGATGCCGAAGTTGTAGGGTGCCCCCTGCTGCCAGTCGTCGTTGGACACCATGTTCACGCCGCGGCTGTCGAGGATCGAGCCGAGCGTGTCCTGCTGGCCTTCGGTCCAGGTGCTCATCCATGCCGTCCGGGTGAGGCGGAAGCGGTACACGTCGAGGTCACCCACGTAATCGATGCGACGGTTGTCGAGCGCGAGCGTGTCGGTGCGCTCGTTCAGCGGCTTGTCGAAGCCGTTGGGATCGGTGAAGGCGGCGTTGAAGAGGTCGCGCGCGCGATTGGGCGCATCGTCCGCGGCCTGCGCGGCGTTGCGGATGTACTGGTCGATCTGCGGCTCGAAGATGTCGAAGCGCCCGTAGATGATGTCGGCGCCGGGCTGCGTGCAGCTGTAGTCGCCGGAGGTGCCGAGCAGCGTGCCGCGGAACTGGAACGAGCCGCCGCCGAGGGTGAACAGGCCCGAGCCGCTCGATCCCCCCTCGATGAAGCCGCGCGTGAAGTGGATGACGTTGAACTGCTGGACGGGGCCCACGATGCGGCCGTCGTCATCGGTTAACGTGCCCAGCGCCCAGCGCGCCGTGTCGCCCTTCGGATGGCTGATGCTGAAGATCGACGCGCCGACGGACACCGGCGCATTGCTCCACCCCGAATACACGGCGCCCGTGGGTGGCGTGCCGTTCAGGAGCAGCAGCGTCCCGTCCACGTTGTAGTTCGTCATCACGAGCTCGGCGCCGCTCGAAATCTGCTCGGCGCCCGAATTCGGGATGTTGGTGGAGCAGCTCGAGTCGTCGTAGAACCAGAAGGTGGTGAGCGTGCCCGCCGCCTGCGGGCTGTTCACGCAGTGGTGCGCCGTCATGAAGAACGGCGACGGGAAGCGTTCGCTATTGATGAGCGTGCCCGTGCACAGGAAGGAACCGGTGCCGTCCATGAAATTCATCCGCGCGACGGACTTCGTGCGGTCGGCCATCGCGGTGTCGAGCGTGGCGTCGCCGGTCGTGCAGGAGGTCGAGAGCGTGCACGAGGCCGCCGCCTTGGTGAAAGGCGAATCGGTGAAGTGGACCACTGCGGTCGCGCGCACCGCGCCCGGATCGAGCGCGACCGGCGAGAACACTTCGATCATCTGCTCGGGGCCTTCCGTCCACGGCGTCCACGCCTCGCTGCCTTTCGCGGGATCGACGGGTCTCCATTCGACGCGGCCGTCGTTACCCTGCACGCGTACTTCGAGCGGAGAAGACACGCCGGCGAGCTCGAGCTTCACGCGGATGCCCAGGGCGCCTTCGCTCGCCATCTGCATGCGCGTGGCGAATCCGCCGTCCACCGGCGTCCACGTTTCGAGCGCCGAAGATTTCGCGAGCGCGCGAACGGCGCCGATGCGCAGCGGCTCGCCCGCCTTCGATGGCGTCGCGGCCAGCGCTTTCTCGGAGACGCTCATCGCCCCAAGCGTGACCTTCGTCGACGCCACAAGCGCCGGCGCCCTGAACTGCGGCCGCGCGGCGGACTTGGCGGTGGTGAATGCGCGCGCGGGCATCTCCTTCACGGGAGCCGCGGCAATCGAAAAGCAAGCGCCGCAGGCGAGCGCGGCGACGATTCGGGAAATCATGATTTTCGCGTTCAATTTCATGGGGTTATGTTACCATGCGGCAACGCGCTGAAGCCTGCCTGCGCGTTTCGATTGACACAAGCAAGTCCTTGATCAAGTTCTGTTATTCGTGCGGCGCCGCGGTCACGCACCGCATTCCCGACGGCGACAGCCTCGTGCGCGCGGTGTGCGACGCGTGCGGCACGATCCACTATCAGAATCCGAAGATCGTCGTGGGTTGCCTTCCGGCGCATGGCGATCGAATCCTCATCTGCAAGCGCGCGATCGAGCCGCGCTACGGCCTCTGGACGCTTCCGGCGGGCTTCATGGAGAACAACGAGTCCGCCGCGGAAGGCGCCGCGCGCGAGGCGCTCGAGGAAGCCAACGCGCGTGTCGAGATCGAGGACCTGTACACCGTGTATTCGATCCCGCACATCAGCCAGGTGTACATGATGTTCCGCGCCCGCTTGCTGGACACTGACGTGTCACCGGGCGTGGAAAGCCTCGAGGTAAAGCTGGTGCGCGAGGAAGAGATCCCGTGGGACCAGCTCGCCTTCGCGATGGTGAGGCGCACGCTCGAGCACTACCTCGAGGACCGCAAGCGCGGGACGTTCACGCCCCGATTCGGGGACATCCGCCCACCGCAAAGATGAATGCTAGCGTTGCGCGAGCGCGCCGCTGCGCTTTCTCTCCCACGGCGCCTGCACCTCGCGCCGCGCCCACAGGATGAAGCGCTGCGATTCATGGTTGCGATGGCGCCCCAGCACCGCCTCGACGCCTTCGATGGTGAGGCATGCGAGACCCCATTGCGGGAGCAGCTTCGATTCGCCGAGCGTGCCGCCCACGGCTTCGATCTCCGTGGCCCTGATCATGTCGTCGGCAGCGAACCAGAGCGTGTCGTCGTCTTGGATCACGCGGACCTGGATGCCGTTGAACTCGTAGTAGATCCCCTGCCATTTCCTCATGGGCTGCGTCCACAGCCAGCCGAAACCTTCATGGATCACTTCGACCAGGGGCTTTGCGATGGCCACGCCGATGAGGGGCGTGGAGAACACGAACCCGATGAGCGCATATGGGAACCCGCCCAGCTTGTTTCCGCCCCACGTCATGAGGGCGGAAGCGCCGACGCCGAGTACCAGGCGCATGAGGAGGAATGCCCAGTTGGGCATCGTCAGGAGACGTCCAGGATGCGCCGCGCCGTGCGGATGGTGTTGGCGTGGATGTCCACCGAGTCCTCGATGTCGCGGGCGTAGCCGCCGGCCATCGCGATCGCAACGGGGATGTGGCGGGAGGCGAGCGTGCCCAGCACCATCTCGTCTCGCCGCGCAAGTCCCGCCTTGGTGAGCTTGAGGCGGCCGAGACGGTCGCCCTCGTAGGGATCGGCTCCGGCGAGATAGAACGCGAGCTGCGGGCGCGAGCGCTCCAGTGTCTCGTCGAGCGCGCGCTCCAGGTGCCACAGGTACTCGTCGTCGCCGGTTCCATCGGCGAGCTCCACGTCGAGATCGCTCGATTCCTTCGCGAACGGGAAGTTGCGTGCGCCGTGGATGGAGAACGTGAAGACCGAATCGTCCCCGGCGAAGATCGCCGCGGTGCCGTTGCCCTGGTGCACGTCGCAATCGATGACGGCGATGCGCGTGAGTCCCGCCTCGGCCTGCAGCGCGCGCGAGGCGATGGCGGTGTCGTTGAAAACGCAGAAGCCTTCGCCGCGATCGCGGAATGCGTGGTGCGTGCCGCCGGCGAGGTTGGCGCCCCAGCCGCGCGTGAGCGCCTCGCGGGCCGCCGCGAGCGTCGCGCCGCAGGAGCGGCGCGAGCGCTCCACCATGCGTTCCGACCACGGAAACCCGATCGCTTTCTGCTCGGCCGGCGAAAGCGCGCCGCAGGCCACACGCCGCACGTACCCCGGGCAATGCACGCGCTCGATCTCGGCGTCCGTCACGCCCGGCGGCACGCCGAAATCGTCCGTCCCGAACTCGCCGCTTCCCAGCAGGCGATCGCGAAGCCGTGCGTACTTGCCCATCGGGAAACGATGGTGCGAGGGCAGCGGGAGGACGAACACGTCGCTATAAAATAGATTCAAGGCGATATTCTCCCATGCCATTCGCGTACTACGACAAGCTCTCCGCGGCCGGAAAACGCACCTACCGCAAGAGCGAGCGCATCACCCGCATCGAGCTCCCCGACGCCGCCGCGCTGATGCCGGCAACCGTCGCGATCAGGCCGGCACTGGCCGCGGAAAGCGTCGCGAGCGTGCGCGAGACCTGCCAACGCCTGGTCGATGCCCTCAATGCGCAACTGGGAACGCCGCGCGTCGTCGTGAAGGTGCTCGAGCGGCGTCCGGCCAATTCCGCCTACGAGCTGCAGGGCCTGTACGAGCCCGACGAGATCACCGGCGACCTCGCGCGGATCACTGTGTGGATGCGCACCGCGAAGAAGGAGAACGTCGTGAAGTTCCGCACCTTCCTTCGCACGCTGTTGCACGAGGTCTGCCACCACCTCGACTACGAGCTCTACAAGCTCGACGAGACGTTCCACACGGAAGGCTTCTACGCGCGCGAGTCGGCGCTGGTGCGCGAGCTGCTCGGCGAGTCGCCTACGGCTTCAGGACCAGCCGCTTCGGATTCGTGATCGATTCGCGCCGCGTCGGGATCGTCACGTATTCGACCTTCGCCCAGCGCTCGGCCATGTTCGAGTACCACGGCGAGAGGAAATTGCCCGACTGGCCGGTCGAGTGGATGAAGAGCGAGCGCTCGAGGTCCGCCAGGTCGTAGATCGCCCGCATGCTGGCGGCGTGCCGATTGGCGAACGGCCGCTCCTCGTCGCGGATGAAAAAGTGTCCCACGTCCACCGTGAAGCCATCGCCCGGGGTCTCGGGCGCGACGCTGAAGAATCCCGAGATGACCGGCACGAAGCTGAAGGGGCGGTGGTCCCCGGCGGCCACGTGGATGGAACCCCAGCGCCATTGGCCGGGCGTGCCGTAGTGCTTCGCGAGATAGGAGGCCGCGAGGTCGAACGCCTTGGCGGCCTGCATCGCGCACGTTTCCTTTGCCGGCGTGCGCACGTCGTCGCACCACTTCTCGTAGCCGTTCTGCGCTTTCATCACCTGCAGCATGAAAGCCGCGCGCATGTCCCACGATTCGGTGAACATGTCGCCCAATTCGTCGGCATAGACGAGGCGCGTGAGCTCGCGATACCAGGCCGAGAAGACGAGCGGCGCCGGGGAATCCATGCGCGCGTTGCCTTTCCAGCCCTTGAGCAGCGCCTGCGCCTCCTTGCCCTCATCGGTGGCCGGCGTCGCGGCCAGCGCGACGGGAAGGAGCTCGCGCGCGAGGCGCGAGTCGACGTCCCCCTGCATGCGCGCGAAGGACTTCATCGAGTGCTTCGGCGCCTGCGCGAGCATCTCCTCGATGCGGTCCGCGCGATACGGCGGGAACCAATCGACCGACATGAAGGGCTTGTAGCCGGGCGGGGTGATCTTGTTGTTCGCCGTGACGATCTTCCCGCTCGGCGGGTCCGCGATCGCGGGCATCTGCTCGTAGGGAAGGAATCCCTGCCAGTCGTACTTCGCATCCCAGCCCGGCACGGGAACACGGCCCTGCGCGGCGTTGTCGGCGCGGCGAATTGGCACGCGCGCGGGCGCCACGAATCCGATGTGCCCCTCGCGATCGGCGAAGACGACATTCTGCTGCGGTGCGGTGAAATCGCGTCCGGCCTTGTGCATGTCGGCCACGTTCCGCGCGTGGTTCAGCATCATTCCGCCGCGCAGGACCGTGTTTTCCTCGGTGAGCGCGGCCCACGCGAGTGCCAGCACGTGGCCCTTTGGCGCCGCATCGCCGGCCGCCTTCACCGCGTCGGAGATCACGGGGCCGTGGCGCGTCGTGCGCACGGTGATGTGCCGATCTTCCGAGCCCACGCGGATCACCTCTTCGCGCGTCTCGAATTTCGCGTTGCCGGTGGGCGTGACGTAGCTCGAGGGATCACCGGGCACGACGCGCTCGACGAAAAGGTCCTGCGTGTCGCCGAGCGTGGTCGTGAGGCTCCACGCCACGTAGTCGTTGTGTCCCAGCACGATGAACGGCACGCCGGGCAGTGTCCCGCCGACGACGTTCATGGACGGGCTGGAGACGTGCGCGAAATACCAGAGCGACGGCGCCTGCAATCCCAGGTGCGGGTCGTTCGCGAGGAGCGGCTTGCTGGTCTCGCTTCGCGCTCCGGAAACGACCCAGCTGTTCGATCCGTTCGCGTAGTCCTCGCTCGGGAAAGCGGCCAGCAACGCATCGGCGGCCGGCGCGAGTTCGGCGTAGAGCGCCTTGAAGTCGGGAAGCGGGATCGGGGAATCGCCGGGATACGGCGGGATGATCTCGTTGGCGCGCTCGCGTCCCAGCTTCGCCGCGAAGCGCAGGCGCGCGAGCTCCGTGCGCCAGTTCGCCGAGAGATCCCATGCCATCACGAGCAGCCACGTCACCGTGTCGGCAGGCCTCCAGCGCTCCGGCTTCATGCGGAATGCGTGGAACTCGACGGGCAGCACCGGGTCCGCGTCGATGAAGGCGTTCACGCCCGCGCAATAGGCGTCGAGGTTGCCCATCGTGTCGCGATCGAGCCGCGCGACGATGCGCTCGGCCATTCGCGCGATCCCGAGCGTGCGCATGAGCTTGTCGGTGTCGTAGGCGCGCTCGCCCAGGAATTCCGAGAGCCGCCCCTGACCGACGCGTCGCTGGAACTCCATCTGCCAGAGGCGATCCTGTGCATGCGCATAGCCCAGCGCGAACCACGCATCCGCATCGCTCTTCGCGAAGATGTGCGGGATGCCTTCCGCGTCGCGGAGGATCTCGACCGGTGCGGCCGCGCCCCTCGCGCTTACCTCGCCTTCGAGGAGGGGCAGCGATTCATGAAGATAAAGCCATGCCGCCGTGGCGGCGACGAGAACCAGGACGACGAGACCGGCGAGTCCGCGTAGCGCGAAACGCACTCAGAAGGGGCCGGCGGATTTGCCCAATCCGTCGAGGCGCCAGAACTTGCCGTTGCCGACATAGATCGTGGCGTTCGGATAGATCACCGCGCGGCCGTTCGTCGTGCTGGGGTCCGGAAAGCTTTGCGGGGCGGGCGGGTGCGTGATGAGGTTGTCGAGCGTGTACAGCGCGGCGTTCTGGGGCGCCGTGCCTCTCACCTCGAAACGCATCACGCCGCTCGACTCCCACGGATAGTAGTACGACGGATCCGGCGAGGTCATGGCGCTGGAGTTGATCCGGGCCGGGAATGCGACGATCGTGGAGTTGCCGATCTTGAGCGTGCTGAATGCATGGTGGTCGTGCAACGCCGCGGAGTCGCTGCCTCGCTTGCCCACCGTCCCGCGATAAAGCTCCTGGATTCGCGTCGGGTCGGAGACGTCATAGAGCGCGAGCATGACGCCCTGGTACCACGCGAACTGGCCGTCGCCTGCTCCGATCGACGGCGCGGTCTCCTTGCCCAATCCGAGCAGCAGCCCGTTGCCGAGCGGATGGAGATAGTCCGAGAAAGTCGGGACCTCGAGGATGCCCGCGATGCGCGGCGCCGCGGCATTCGACAAGTCCACCACGTACAGCGGGTCGATCTTCTTGAAAGTGACCGCGTAGAGCCGGTCGCCGGCGAAGCGCGTGCTGTGCAGGAACTCACCGGGCTTGCCCAGCGGCTGCGGGTTGAAGATGCTGGGAATGTAGGAGACGCTTTTCAGCACCGTGCCGGCAGTCGTTACGGCCGGCTCGAGGATCGTGAGGCGGCGACTCCGAGGGCGGCCAACGCTTTCGCGTGCATGGGCTATGACCTCTCGAGCGTGAGCTCGGCGCGCACGCGCCCGGGCGCGGGGAGCGCCTCGATGCGCGCCGTCTCCACGCGCAGCCGCCCGCCGTCCTCGCTCAATTGGAACGGCGCCTTGTCCATGTCGGCGCCGATCGTGCCGTCCACCGAGCCGGAAGCGACGAACGACATGCCGCTCTCGCCGAGGCGGATCTGGTGGATGTCGGTGGCCGCGCCGTACGGATCGAACGTCGTGATCGTGCCGCCCGCGGCACGCAGCTCGTACCGGCTCGATGCGACGTAGAGATTGCTCTGCGAAACGTAGACCGTCTCGGCGCTCCCGGCGATGCCGAGCGACTGCACGGCCTCGCGTTTGTCCAGGTCGATCGCCGTGATCAGCGTCGTGTCGGCGCTGCGCTTGCGCATGCCCTGCGGTGGCACGTAGAGCTCGTTCGCCTGCACGGCGCGAACCGCCGCCCTGCCGTTCACGCGCACCGACGGCAGCAGGTCGGCGAGCGACATCTGCGCGACGATGTCGTGGTTTCTTGCATCCGCGGAGGAACCGGGGGTCGCGTAGTACGTGAAGGCGGCGCCCGGTGTCGGGCCCGACCGGGTCACCAGGTAGAGAAGCCTGCCGATGCGCCGGCTCGCGACGATTGCGCCGTCGAACCTCGCCCTCCACTTGCTTTGCGGAGTGCCGGCCGACACGTCGAAGATCTCCACGTACGTGCGCGTGCCCGCCCAGGTTGTATAGCCCGCCGACCATGGGCTGAGGGCTCCATAGACGTAAGGTTGGCTTCCGTTGATGGCCACGAGCACGCTGTCGTCGGCATAGAGTCCCGCATAGCTCAGGAACTGCATTTCCGCGCTGCTCACCGCGAGGGGCACCGTGGTCGCTTCTCCCATGGAACTGCCCAGGCCGCCGATGGACACCATGCGCAACGACGGCTGGCGAACGCCGCTCGCGTCGTGCGCAAACGTGTAGATCATGGTGGCGGTGTTCTTCACCACGTCCGCTTCGTCGACGCCCGCTTCCTGGAGGTTGGTGGTGGAGTATGGCGACGCCGATGGCGACCCCGCGGAGAATCCGCCGGGCAACAGGGGCGGCTGCGCATTGAGCATCCCGTCCTGAAGGAACGCCTTCATCGCAAAATCGTCGGTGAAGCTCGCAAGTTCCCGATCGACGGATCGGAACGACATGGGGCGGCTGAATTGCACGACGTTGGCGCCGTCGATGTTCACGCCGGGCGCCATCGCGAGCGTGAGCGCGCTGTGCACCGTCGCGTGGTATTCGTCCTTGAAGTCGAAGGTGAGGCGGCCGGCGCCCTGCGTGGTGAACGGCTTGTATGTGCAGGTTGGGCACGTGCCGCTGTACAGCAGGTATCCGATCGAGTTCGTGCCGCGCTCGAAGCCGGAGAGCCAGACCGGATCGCCGTTGGCGTCATATGTGAAGAGCGCCCCGCCCAGGACGTCCGCCTGCTGGATCACGGTGAAGCCCCATCCGCTGTTGGTGGGGTCGTACCACGAGCCGCTATGGTCCATGTCGCCGATCATCGACGTCGCGACGAAGGGCTGGATCGTCCACTTGCCGCTCACGCCCTCGATCGTGAACTCGATTTGTCCGGATTGGACGTTGGAGAACGAGACCTTGAACGAGCCCACGGTCGTCGGATCGGCCTTCTTTCCATCGACCCAGCGATGCTTGAGAAGCGGCCACGACGCCGTGCCGATGGTGCTCGTCGTTCCCTGGGCCGTGTACCACACCGGCTTGCCCGCGCTGTCGTACGTGTACCAGAGCGCCATCGTCTGGTCGCTGGAATTGAAGATCTCGACGCCGCTGCCGGAGCGATCCGGATTCCACCAGTTGCCCTGCACGAAGGGCGAGCGCTGGTCGACGGTCCCCGCGATCGCGGCCTGCGCCGCGACGAGTGCGAATGCTGCGATGAAGTTGCCGATGTTCCGCATGGCGTACTCCCGAGCCGGACCTGCCACCATTCTACGAAAAACCACCCCTCGAAAGCTACGCCGCGAGCGCGGCCGGGTCGGTTTCCTCGAGGAGCGGCGGCAGCGGGCAGTCGAGCACGGCGCCCACGGTGCGCATCAGCGCAGCCTCGATGATGCGGATGGTGCCATCGGCGG
>Ga0209131_1002405_pt1 | contig 12702 bp, 11 predicted proteins | sample GraSoi_2013_40cm_FD_185826 | JGI IMG/M metagenome (GOLD analysis project Ga0209131, IMG submission 185826) | Grasslands soil microbial communities from the Angelo Coastal Reserve, California, USA - Sample 9_17_2013_40cm (SPAdes) (version 2) | ecosystem: Environmental > Terrestrial > Soil >...
AGCCACAGGTTGATATGGTCCAGCTGGAACGGCAGCGGCATGCGCAGCCACCTCACACCCGGCGCAACCTCCAGGGTCTCGCCCGCCTTGGGCAGCCGCTCGGCGAAGGGATAATCCAGGGAGGACATGGGATAAGATCGGCGGCTGGAATCGGCGGCCAACCCTATCATGACGATCGAAGCGACGGAGCGCACCGAGTTTTCGATCAGCGAACTGGCGCAGGAGTTCGACGTCACCCCGCGCGCGATCCGCTTCTACGAGGACCAGGGACTGCTCGCGCCGCGGCGCGCCGGCCAGCGGCGCATCTACACGCCGCGCGACCGCACCCGCCTCAAGCTCACGCTGCGCGGCAAGCGCCTGGGGCTCACGCTCTCCGAGATCCGCGAGCTGATCGACATGTACGAGCCCGGCCGCGACGAGCGCCCGCAGCTGCAGCGCTTTCTCGCGGTGCTGGAGTCGCACAAGAGCGGCCTGTTGCAGCAGCGCGCCGACATCGAGGCGCAGCTCTCCGAGATCCAGGCATTCGAGCGGAAGGTCCGAAAGCAGCTCAAGTAAGGTTGACGTTTACGTTAACGTAAAGTACCCTTTCCCGCCCCCGAGTTCCTCCCCCAAGGCCCTGAGCGCGATGGAATTTCCGTCCCTGCGGTTCGACCACGGCGAGACCGTCGCAATGCTCCGCGAAACGGTGCGCGGCTTCGCGGCGAAGGAAATCGCGCCGCGCGCCGCCGAGATCGACCGGCGCAACGAATTCCCCGCCGACCTGTGGCGCAAGCTGGGCGGCCTGGGACTGCTCGGCATGACGGTCGAGGAAGAATACGGCGGCGCGGCGATGGGCTATCTCGCGCACATCGTGGCGATGGAGGAGATCTCGCGCGCCTCGGCATCGATCGGCCTGTCCTACGGCGCGCACTCGAACCTTTGCGTGAACCAGATCCGGCGCAACGGCTCCGCGGCGCAGAAAAAGAAGTACCTGCCGAAGCTCGTCTCTGGCGAGCACGTCGGCGCGCTGGCGATGAGCGAGCCCGGCGCGGGCTCGGACGTGGTGGGGATGAGATTGAAAGCCCAGAGGCGCGGCGATCGCTACCTCCTCAACGGCAACAAGATGTGGATCACCAACGGCCCGGACGCGGACGTCCTGGTGATCTACGGCAAGAGCACCGATGCCGGCATCACCGCGTTCCTCGTCGAGAAAGGCATGAAGGGATTCTCGACCGCGCAAAAGCTCGACAAGCTCGGCATGAGGGGCTCGAACACGTGCGAGCTGGTGTTCCGGGATTGTGAATTATCAAAAGATCAAATCCTGGGCGAGGAAGGAAAAGGCGTCAAAGTCCTGATGTCCGGCCTCGACTACGAGCGCGCGGTGCTCGCGGGCGGGCCGCTCGGCATCATGGCCGCCTGCCTCGATGTGGTGGTGCCCTACGTGCACGAGCGCAAGCAGTTCGGCCAGCCGATCGGCGAGTTCCAGCTCATGCAGGGCAAGCTCGCGGACATGTACACCACGTTCTCCGCCTGCCGGGCGTACGTGTACGCCGTCGGCCAGGCGTTGGATAGAAGCGAAACCACCCGGAAAGACGCGGCGGGCGCGATCCTGTACGCCGCGGAGAAAGCGACCTGGATGGCGGGCGAGGCGATCCAGGCGCTGGGCGGGATGGGCTACATCAACGAGACGCCGACCGGGCGGCTGTGGCGCGACGCCAAGCTCTACGAGATCGGCGCCGGCACCTCGGAAATCCGGCGCTGGCTGATCGGGCGCGAACTTTTTGGCGAGACGCAATGAGCCTGCGAACCGCCTTCTCCGAAAAACTCGGCCTGCGCCTGCCGCTGATCGCGGCGCCGATGGCCGGCGGCCCCACCACCCCGGACCTGGTCGCTGCCTGCTCGGCGGCCGGCGCGCTCGGTTCCTTCGGCTTCGCCTACACCCAGCCCGAGGAGATGAAGAGGCAGGCGGCGAGCGTGCGCGCGAAGACCGACCGGCCGTTCGGCATCAATCTCTTCGTCTCGCCGCAGCCCGCCGCCGTCGCCGCCGAAGCGCAGCGCGCCGCGCTCGATGCCGTGGCGGCCTACTACAAGGAATTGCAGCTGCCGAAACCCGAGCCCGTGAGCTCGCCCTACGCGCCGGACCTCGACGCGCAGCTCGCGGCGGTCGAGGCGATCAAGCCGCGCGTTTTCACGGTGCATCTCGATTCCCTGTCGCGGGATAAGGTCGAGCGGTTCAGGAAGCTCGGCATCCTGGTCGGCGGCAGCGCGACCTGCGCGGCGGAAGCACAGGGGCTGGAAGCGCTCGGCTTCGACTTCGTCATCGCGCAGGGCGGCGAAGCGGGCGGCCACCGCGGCACCTACCTGCGCGATCCCTATCAGTCGCTTACTGGCACACTCGCGCTCACTCGCATCGTGCTGCGCGCGGTCAAGCTGCCGGTCGTCGCCGCCGGCGGCATCATGGACGGCGAAGGCATCGCCGCCGTGCTCGCGCTCGGCGCGCAGGCGGCGCAGCTCGGCACCGCTTTTATTCCGTGCCCCGAAAGCGGCGCGTCCCGGGTGCACAAGGATTCATTGCTGAACGCGACGGAAGACGACACCCGCGTCACCGAAAAATTTTCGGGCAAGCCTGCGCGCGGCGTCGCCAACCGCTTCATGAAGGAAATGGAAAGCGCGCCGCAGCTCGTCTTCCCGGCGCAGAACACCCTCACCGGCAAGCTGCGCCAGGCTTCGGCGAAAGCGGGCAAGCCGGACTTCATCAACATGTGGGCGGGACAGGCGGCGCCGCTCGCGCGCGCCCTGCCCGCCGCCGAGCTGATCGCACAGCTCGAAACTGAAACCCTCCAGGCCATCCGGCACCTGAAAGGACTGCTCCATGAATCCTGATCCGATCGTCATCGTCTCCGCCGCGCGCACGCCGATGGGCGCCTTCCAGGGCGAGCTGAAGAGCTTCGCCGCGCCCGAGCTCGGCGCGGCGGCCATCCGCGCCGCCGTCGAGCGCGCCAAGATCCGGCCCGACGAGGTGCAGGAAGTCATCATGGGCTGCGTGCTGCCCGCCGGCCAGGGCCAGGCACCCGCGCGCCAGGCGTCCCTCGGCGCGGGTCTGCCGCTCGCCGCCGGCTGCACCACCGTGAACAAGATGTGCGGCTCGGGGATGAAAGCCGCGATGCTCGCCCACGATGCTCTTCTTGCCGAGAAAGATCTCGTCATGGTCGCCGGCGGCATGGAATCCATGACCAACGCCCCGTACCTGCTTCCGAAGGCGCGCGCGGGCCTGCGCATGGGCCACGGCCAGGTCATCGACCACATGTTCTACGACGGCCTGGAGGATGCGTACGACAAGGGTAAATTGATGGGAGTATTCGCCGAGGACTGCGCGCAGAAGTTTTCCTTCTCCCGCGAAGCCCAGGACGAATTTGCGATTGCGTCCCTGGAAAGGGCGCAAAAAGCGAACAAGCAAGGTGGGTTCGCCTGGGAGATCACGCCGATCGCGATCAAAGCCGGCAAGGACGAGAAGTTCCTCGAGATGGACGAGCAGCCGTTCAAGGCCAACTTCGAAAAAATCCCGACGCTCAAGCCGGCCTTTCGCAAGGACGGCACCGTCACCGCCGCCAATTCCAGCTCGATCTCCGATGGCGCCGCGGCGCTGGTGCTGATGCGCCGCTCGACCGCGGAGCGCCGCGGGCTCACGCCGCTCGCGCTCATCGCGGGGCATTCGACGCACGCGCAGGCGCCGGGCCTGTTCACCACGGCGCCGGTCGGCGCGATCGCGAGGCTCTTCGAGCGCACCGGCTGGAGCGCGAAGAACGTCGATCTCTACGAGATCAACGAGGCCTTCGCGGTGGTGACGATGGCGGCGATGAAGGAGCACGGCCTGCCGCACGACAAGGTCAACGTGCACGGCGGCGCCTGCGCGCTCGGCCATCCGATCGGCGCCTCCGGCGCGCGCATCGTCGTGACGCTGATCGGCGCGTTGCGCAAATACGGCCTGAAGCGCGGCGTCGCGAGCCTTTGCATCGGCGGCGGTGAAGCCACCGCGATGGCGGTGGAGCTGGTTTAGCTTTTTTTCGTTTTATTTGAAGAAAGATTTTTTTGAAATCAACAAAAAAGGAGCTGCAAAAGCTCCTGAACAAATCCCGGTTTATCCGTCACTACGGCTTTCGCGTGGTGCGTGCGAGCGAAGAAGCCTGCGTCCTCGAGCTGCCGCACAAGCCTCTGCTCGAGCGCCCCGGGGGCATCATCAACGGCCCGGCGCTGATGGCGGCGGCGGATTGCGCGATGTGGCTCGCGATCAAGACTCGCATCGGGGTCGCGGAGGACGCGCTCACCTCCGAGCTCAACACCTCGTTCCTGGCGCCGGCGAAGGGCGAGCATGTCTACTGCACCGCGAAGATCCTGAAATTCGGCCGGCGCCGCATCTTCGGCACGGCGCAATGCCACGCCAAGGACGGCCGGCTCTTCAGCCACCACACGGTCACCTACGTCCGCTCGGCGCCGGAGGAACGCCGGTGAGCGTCCTGAAAAGCCAGATCAATCCGCGCTCGGCGGAATTCCGCGCCAATGCGGAGCGCATGCGCGGCCTCACTTCGGATTTAAGAAACATCATTGAAAAAATCTCCCTCGGGGGCGATGCCGCCGCGCGAGACCGGCACGTCTCCCGCGGCAAGATGCTGCCCCGCGAGCGCGTGAACAAGCTGCTCGATCCGGGCTCGGCGTTCCTCGAGATCGGCCAGCTCGCCGCGTGGGGCATGTACGGAGGCGACGTCCATGCGGCCTCGATGATCTGCGGCGTCGGCCGGGTCTCGGGACGCGAATGCGTGATCGTGGCGAACGACGCCACCATCAAGGGCGGCACCTACTACCCGATGACGGTGAAAAAGCACCTGCGCGCGCAGGAGATCGCGGCGCAGAACCGGCTGCCGTGCATCTACCTCGTCGACTCGGGCGGCGGTTTCCTGCCCGAGCAGGACAACGTGTTTCCCGACCGCGAGCACTTCGGCCGGATCTTCTTCAACATCGCCAACATGTCGGCCGCCGGGATCGCGCAGATCGCCTGCGTGATGGGCTCGTGCACCGCGGGCGGCGCCTACGTGCCGGCGATGTCCGACGAGTCGATCATCGTCAAGGGCCAGGGCACCATTTTCCTCGGCGGCCCGCCGCTCGTGAAAGCGGCGACCGGCGAGGTGGTGACGCCGGAGGAGCTCGGCGGCGCCGAGGTGCATACGCGCGTTTCTGGCGTAGCCGATCATTACGCGCTCGATGATGCGCACGCGCTATCGTTGGTACGGAAAATAATTTCGAACCTGAATCTCCGAAAGCACGTTTCCCTAGACGTAAGAGAATCGAAAGAACCGCTTTACCCCGCCGAGGAGCTGTACGGCGTGATCCCGGCCGATCCGCGCAAGCCGTACGACGTGCGCGAGATCATCGCCCGCGTGGTCGACGGCTCGGAGCTCGACGAGTTCAAGCAGAACTACGGCACCACGCTGGTCACCGGCTTCGCGCGCCTGCACGGCTACCCGGTGGCGATCCTCGCGAACAACGGCATCCTGTTCTCCGAGTCGTCGCTGAAGGCGGCCCATTTCATCGAGCTCGCCTGCCAGCGCGGCATCCCGCTCGTCTTCCTGCAGAACATCACCGGCTACATGGTGGGCAAGAAGTACGAGTCGGGCGGCATCGCCAAGGACGGCGCCAAGATGGTGACCGCGGTGGCGACGGCGAAGGTGCCGAAGTTCACCATGATCGTCGGCGGCTCGTTCGGCGCCGGCAACTACGGCATGTGCGGCCGCGCCTACTCGCCGCGCTTCCTGTGGATGTGGCCCAACGCGCGCATTTCGATCATGGGCGGCGAGCAGGCAGCGAGCGTGCTTGCCACCGTGAAGGGAGATTTTCCGTCCAAGGATGCGGAAGAGAAATTCAAGAAACCGATCCGCGACCAGTACGAGACGCAGGGGCACCCCTACTACGCGAGCGCGCGGCTCTGGGACGACGGCATCGTCGATCCCGCCGACACCCGCCGCCTGCTCGCGCTCGCGATCTCGGCGTCGCTGAACGCGCCGATCGAGGAGACGAAATTCGGCGTCTTCAGGATGTAAGGCAGGATGTAAAGGCAGGACGTAAAGATTAATGACAAAGCGGCGCGCCGCGCACCGCCCGCGCCGCTGCGAATGCAGACAAACTTTCATGCATTCCCGCTATACATCCGCCCCCTGATCCTGTCTACTGGATGATCGGCGGCGCCCGTTCGGCCGCTTACACCAATGCCAGTACGTAGGGGAGATAAAGATGAAAACGCTGCTCGCTTCAACTCTGACGGCCTTGATGGCCCTTTCGGTCAGCACCGCCGCAACGGCGCAAAGCGCCACCCTTGGCCAGGCCAAGGATCTGGTGAAAAAAGGACGCGCGTATCTCCGGGACAACGGTTGCGACAAGACCTTCAAGGAGATCACCGAGGGCTCGATGTTCAAGGATGCCGCCCACAAGGAGCTTTACCTTTACGTCTACAGCGAGAAGCTCGTCAACCTCGCGCACGGCGGCAATCCGCGGCTCGTCGGCAAAGACCTGTGGGAAATGCGGGACACCAAGGGCAGATTGCTGAACCAGGAGCTCCTGAAGGCGGCCAAAGCAGGCGGCGGCTCGGTCGAGTTCGATTTCCTGAATCCGGGAACCGGCAACGTCGACCCGAAGATCGGCTGGGCCGAGATGGAGACGAAGACCAGCTGCGGCCCGGTGATGATCGGCTCCGGCGTCTACCGGCCGGCGACGAAATAGAAATCGCGAAAGTCCGGGGCGGGGCGCGGGCGTTCGCGTCGCCCGCGCCGGTGCTCGCGGCCGTCGGCTGGCCACTCGCTCAATCATGAAGCTGCGCGATAATCGAATCGGCACGCGCCTGGCGGTGGGCTTCGGCGTCATATTGGCCGTCATGACGGCCGCCGTCATCGGCGGCAACATCATCCAGCAAAGAAATACCGACCAGCTCGTGCGCGCATTGCAGACGGCGAGCGAAAAGGCGGAGCTGGCGGCGGTAATGAAGGGCGCGATCCTCGAATCGGCGGTCGCCATGCGCAACATCGGCATCCAGGCGGACGTCGCCGGCACGCAGCGCGAGGAAGCCAAGGTCAAGGAGCACAAGAAGAGGCTCGACCAGGCCCTCGCCGCCCTCACCGCGGCCGGCCTGAGCGAGGCGGAGAAGAAGATCCTCGACAGCATGGCGCGCATCGATCGCGAGATCGAAGCCCCGCTCGAGCAGACCGTCGCGCAGGGCCTGCAGTTCAACAACGAGGCGGCCGCGAAGATCCTGGCGAAAACCATCGACCCGCTGAGCCAGCAGCTCATCGGCGAAATCAACCAGCTCGTCGAGATCCAGCGCGTGTCGCTGCAGGACACGGTCGCCGGCGCGAGCGCGTCCGCCGCCCGGCTGAGGACGCTGCTCTATCTCGTCGGCCTGGCGAGCCTCGCCTTCGGCGTGGGCTGCGCGTGGGTTCTGACCCGCAGCATCACCCATCCCCTGCGCGACGCGGTGTCGATCGCGCGCCGCGTCGCCGCCGGCGATCTGTTGCATCGCGAGCAGGTCTCCGGCCAGGACGAGGTCAGCCAGCTGCTCAAGGCGCTCGACGAGATGACCGTAGGCCTCACCACGATCGTCGGCAAGGTCCGCGGCGGCGTCGACGCGGTCGACGTCGCGTCGCGGGAGATCGCCGATGCGAACCGCGACCTCTCCTTGCGTACCGAATCCCAGGCGAGCTTTCTCGAAGAAACGGCCGGCTCGATGGAGGAGTTGACCGCCGCCGTGGCCCGCAATGCCGACCATGCCCGTCAGGCGAGCGAGCTCGTCGTTTCGGCTTCGAACGTGGCCGTCCGGGGCGGGCAGGTCGTCGCCAATGTCGTCCGGCGCATGTCGGCCATCAAGACGAGCTCGGGCAAGATCAAGGACATCATCGCCGTCATCGACGGCATCGCGTTCCAGACGAATATCCTCGCCCTGAACGCGGCGGTCGAGGCGGCGCGCGCCGGCGAGCAGGGCCGGGGCTTCGCGGTAGTCGCCGCAGAAGTGCGCAGCCTCGCCCAGCGCGCGGCGCAGGCGGCCAAGGAGACGAAGGCGCTCATTTCCACCTCGGTCGAGGATGTCGACCAGGGAAGCGTGCTCGTCTCGGAAGCCGGGACGACGATGGAGGAGATCGTCACTTCGGTGAAGCGCGTCGTCCAGATGATCAACGACATCGCCGCCGCCAGCTCCGAGCAGCGCTCGGGGATCGAGCAGGTCAGCGGCGCGATCGGCCAGATGGACAGCATGACGCAGCAGAACGCCGCGATGGTCGAGGAGGCCTCTGCGATCGCGAGCAGCCTGCAGGACCAGGCGACCGGGCTCGCCCAGGCGATCAGCGCATTCCACGTGGAAAGCCAGCGCGTCGCCGATACCCCGCGGCGCACGCAGGAACAGCTTGCCTATGCGCCGTCGGTCCAGGCGGCCGCGAGAATCGCGCATCGCGCGCCGAGACGCAAAACCGTCCTCGTGGGCAAACCTGAAGGTCCCGCGCGGTAATAGACTTCGGGGGTGCACGCAGAAGAACGCCCCCGCTCCAAAGTGAAAATCGCGTGAGCCCTCTCGTCATCGAGACGCGGGAGGGCGTATGCCGCGTTACGCTCAACCGGCCCGAGGTTCGCAATGCCTTCGACGACGAGCTCATTTCGCGCTTGCGTGAAGCGTTTTCGGCTTTAGGAGAAGACGAGACGGTTCGCGCGGTGGTGCTCGCGGGCAACGGCCCGGCCTTCTGCGCCGGCGCGGATCTCAACTGGATGAAGCGCATGGCGGGCTACAGCTACGAGCAGAATCTCGCCGACGCCCAGGGCCTCGCCGAAATGCTCTCGGCGCTCGACCGCCTGCCGAAGCCCACGATCGCGCGCGTGCACGGTCCCGCCTTCGCCGGCGGCACCGGCCTCGTCGCCGCCTGCGACATCGCGATCGGCACGCCGGAGGCGAAGTTCTGCTTCTCGGAAGCGAAGCTCGGCCTGGTGCCCTCGACCATCGGCCCGCATGTGATGCGAGCGATCGGCGAGCGCGCGGCGCGGCGCTACTTTCTTACGGCCGAGGTGTTTGGCGCGGAAGAAGCCTATCGGATTGGGCTGTTGTCGATTCTCGTTCCCTCTTCTGAACTGGATTCGAAAGTCGATTCTTTGATCAAGGACCTGCTTGCGGGCGGCCCCGAGGCGCACGCGAAGATCAAGCAGCTCATCCGTTCGATCGCCAACCGGCCGCTGGACGACGCGCTCGTGGCCCAGACGGCGAAGAGCATCGCGGAAGTGCGCGTCTCTCCGGAAGGCAGGGAGGGAATCTCTTCCTTCCTTGAAAAACGCAGACCCTCCTGGTGTTCAAAAAAATCCTGATCGCCAACCGCGGCGAGATCGCCTGCCGGGTGATCCGCACTGCGCGCCGGCTCGGCATCCGCACCGTGGCGGTGTATTCCGATGCCGATCGCGATTCGCGCCATGTGCGCCTCGCCGACGAGGCGCGGCGGATCGGGCCGCCGTCCGCGCAGGAGAGCTATCTGAGCATTCCGGCGATCCTCGACGCGGCGCGCGCTTGCGGCGCCGAGGCGATCCATCCCGGCTACGGTTTTCTCTCCGAGAACGAGGACTTCGCCGCGGCCTGCGCGAAGGCCGGCGTCGTGTTCATCGGCCCCTCGGCCGAGTCGATCGCCGCGATGGGCGACAAGGCGGCCGCCAAGCGCCTGATGGAGAAGGCGGGCGTGCCGCTCGTGCCCGGCTATCACGGCGAGAAGCAGGAGGCGGCGCTGCTGGAGAAGGAGGCGGCGCGCATCGGCTATCCGGTGCTGATCAAGCCTTCGGCCGGCGGCGGCGGAAAAGGCATGCGCGTCGTCGCCGACGCGGGCTCGTTCAAGGAACAGCTGGAAGGCGCGAAGCGGGAGGCGCGCTCGTCCTTCGGCGATGACCGCGTGCTGATCGAGCGTTACCTGCAGCGGCCCCGGCATATCGAGATCCAGGTGTTCGGCGACCGCCAGGGCAACGTGGTGCATCTTTTCGAGCGCGACTGCTCGGTGCAGCGCCGCCACCAGAAAGTGCTCGAGGAAGCGCCGGCCCCGGGGCTGGATTCCGGGACGCGAAGCGAGATGGGCGCGGCCGCCGTCGCCGCGGCGCGCGAGATCCGTTACAGCGGCGCCGGCACCGTGGAATTCATCGCCGAGCAGGACGGGCGCTTCTACTTCATGGAAATGAACACCCGGCTGCAGGTCGAGCACCCGGTGACCGAGATGATCACCGGCCTCGATCTCGTCGAATGGCAGCTGCGCGTGGCCGCGGGCGAATCGCTGCCGCTTTCGCAGGATCGATTGAAATTTTCCGGGCATGCGATCGAAGCGCGGATCTACGCCGAGGACCCGGAGCGGGACTTCCTGCCCGCTACGGGCAAGCTGGTGCACCTCGCCTTCCCGGCGGAGAGCGAGGCGGTGCGTATCGACAGCGGCGTGGAGGCCGGCGGCAGCATCACGCCCTGGTACGACCCGATGATCGCCAAGCTGATCGTGCGCGGCCGGGATCGGGACTCCGCGCTGGCGACGCTGCGGCGCGCGCTGGCGCAGACTGAAATCGCCGGCGTCACGACCAATGTCGCCTTCCTCGGCCGGCTCGCGGCAAGCCGCGCGTTCACGTCGGCCGAGCTCGACACGGGGCTCATCGAGCGCAATCGCGCCGAGCTATTCCCGCCGCGCGCGCCGGTTCCCGGCGAGATGCTCGCGGCCGCGGCGCTGGCCGAGCTTGCCGCAGAGGAAGCGTCCGCCCGCGAGCGCACCCTCGAGTCGGGCGATCCCGGCTCGCCGTGGAACCGGGTCGACGGCTGGCGACTCAACGGCGAGTCGCACCACGATCTCGTGTTCATGGACGGCGAAGCGTCGCATGCGGTGCGCGTGTCGTTCGCCGAGGACGGTCCGCGGGTCAAGATTGGCGACAAGGAGTTTTCCGGCGCCCCGCAGGCCCGCAGCATCCGCGACGGGAACGACTGGCACGTGTTCTGGGACGGCCTCTATCGCAAGCTTTCCTTGCGCGAAGAGCTGCATGAGCCGCAGGATGCGGCCACAGGCTCGCTCGCCGCGCCGATGCCCGGCAAGATCGCCCAGGTGCTCGTGCAAGCGGGCGCAAGGGTGAAGAAGGGCGACGCGCTCCTCATTCTCGAGGCGATGAAGATGGAGCACACTATCGCCGCGCCCACGGACGGTGTCGTGAAGGAAATTCTCTTCGCCGCCGGGGAGCAGGTCCTCGAAGGCGCCCAGCTCGTCGTGCTCGGCTGAAATCAGGACGAAATCAGGGACAGACCACGTTTTTCTCTCGCTAAGACGATATCCATTCCAATGGTCGGAAAAACGTGGTCTGTCCCTGATTTCGTCGTCCCTGATTTCGTTCGGCTGGTAGAGGTCGGACCGCGCGACGGCCTGCAGAACGAGGCCGGGACGGTGCCCACCGAAGTGAAGGTAGAGCTGATCGAGCGCCTCGCCGACGCGGGCCTGCCCGCGGTCGAGGCGACCGCCTTCGTCTCGCCGAAATGGATCCCGCAGATGGCGGACCACGCCGAGGTGCTGCGCCGCCTGCGCCGCAAGCCGGGCGTGTCCTATCCGGTGCTCACGCCCAACCTGAAAGGCTTCGAAGCCGCACGCGCCGCCGGCGCGCAGGAAGTCGCCGTGTTCGGCGCCGCCTCCGAAGCCTTCTCGATGAAGAACATCAACTGCTCGATCGCCGAATCGCTCGAGCGTTTCGCGCCGGTGGTTGCTCAGGCAAAGGAACAGGGCATCCGGGTGCGGGGCTACGTTTCCTGCGTGCTCGGCTGCCCTTACGAGGGCGAAGTGAAGCCGGAGCGCGTCGCCAAGGTGGCGGGCGCGCTCTTCGACATGGGCTGCTACGAGGTCTCGCTCGGCGACACCATCGGCGTCGGCACTCCGGGGAAAACCAAAGCCATGATCGAGGCCTGCGCAGAGCGCGTGCCGCTCGCCAAGCTGGCGGGGCACTACCACGACACCTACGGGCAGGCGCTCGCCAATATCTACGCGTCGCTTGAGCTCGGGGTAGCCACCTTCGACGCGTCGGTCGCCGGCCTTGGAGGCTGCCCCTACGCCGCGGGCGCCTCGGGCAACGTCGCCACGGAAGACGTCGTCTACATGCTGCACGGCCTCGGCATCAAGACGGGCGTGGATCTCGAGCGGCTGGTGGAAACCGGCGAATGGATCTCCGCCTTCCTGAAACGGCCTTCGGCCTCGAAGGCCGGCAAGGCGATGACAGCGAAGAAAGGCAAGCGATGAAACCGGGCGGGCGAACGATCGACTGGTACTTCGATTTCATCTCGCCGTTCTCGTACCTCTGCCTGCACCGCTTCAAGGAATTGCCGGCGGGAACGTCGATCGTCTACAAGCCGGTCCTCTTCGCCGCCCTGCTCAACCACCATGGCCAGAAAGGCCCCGCCGAGATCCCGGCGAAGCGGCGCTGGACCTATCGATGGTGCCAGTGGTGGGCGGGTGAGCTCGGGGTCCCGTTCCGTTTCCCCGCCCTGCATCCATTCAATTCGCTGCAGCATCTCAGGCTGTGCATCGCCGCGGGCTCGCGGCCCGAGGCCGTATCGAGAATTTTCGACGACCTCTGGACCACCGGCGCCAACGCCGCCGATCCCGCTCGCTTCGCATCTCTCCTGAATGAGCTGAACGTCCAGCCCGAAAAGCTCGCCAGCCC
>Ga0209131_1002406_pt1 | contig 12700 bp, 13 predicted proteins | sample GraSoi_2013_40cm_FD_185826 | JGI IMG/M metagenome (GOLD analysis project Ga0209131, IMG submission 185826) | Grasslands soil microbial communities from the Angelo Coastal Reserve, California, USA - Sample 9_17_2013_40cm (SPAdes) (version 2) | ecosystem: Environmental > Terrestrial > Soil >...
GGAAGTTCCCAGCGCCTCGGTGATCGAAGGCATTCAAACCTTATGGCACCAGGCGAAAAAGCCGGTGGATTTAATTGTGGTAATGGATATCTCTGGCAGTATGCAAGGCGATAAAATCTCATCGGCGCGTTCAAGCCTGATGCAGTTCGTTCAAAAACTCGATGACCGTGACCGCCTGCGCATTGATCTATTCAGCAGTGATATTAGCACGTTGACACCACTGACTGAGTTGGGTGCCAAACGTCAGCAAGTGCTCGATAGCGTCTCTGGTATTTTTGAACAGGGTAGTACCCGTCTCTATGATGCGACTCTGCAAGCCTATCAAGATTTACAGAAGGACGGCGATCCAAAACATATCCGTGCGATCGTGGTATTGACCGATGGCCAGGATACTCAATCTTCTTCAACCCTCAGCGATGTTGTCAGTCAGATCAATGCCGCGCAAGGCGAAGGCGGCAACTCGATCAAAGTATTCACCATCGCTTTTGGCAGTGACGCCGATAAGAACGTATTGACACAGATTGCCGACCCAACTGGCGGCAAGGAATATGACAGTTCGCCCGAAAACATTCAAAAGATTTATGATGATATTGCCACCTTCTTCTAATTGGATATGAACAACCGCTCGCCTTTTCTGACCTCGCTCCTGCATCCGTTAAATCTGGCTATGTTGGCGCTGACAGTTGCCGCCGGGCTCTGCTCGGCTTGGTGGCTGGCGCCAGTGGGCTTTTTGTTCTGGCTTATCATGGTGACTATCATTGCGCGCGACCCCGGACTGCAAATGACGTTCACACGTCAATCACGCCAGCCATTGGCACAGCGCTACCAAAACCGCTTTGACAAACTGGATCGGGCGCGCTTCTCTATCTTCAATTCACTGCAAGGCGTCAGCCCGGCATTTCGAAAATCAGTAGAGCCAGTAGAAACAGCACTCAACGATCTGGTGGAACATGCCTATCAACTCAGCCTGCGCATGACCGCACTGGACAATAATTATTCAGTCCAACAGATGTCTAACAGTTCCAATGACGATATTGCCAAGATGCAAAAAAATATCGCAAATACAACAGACGCAGCCTCACGCAAGGAATACGAAGAGACACTCAAATCTCTACAAACGCGACAGGCGCAACTCAAGAATGTCAGCACCATTCTGGAACGTTTTGAAGCCCAATTGACCGGTACCAACAATGCGGTGGATAGTGTGGTCACGGGCGTGATCAGCCTCAAAGGACGCAGCCCCAAAGCCGTGGATGAAAAAATACCATCGTTGCTCAAGGTCGTGGAGACTGAACAAGGCGAATTTCAGCAATTTGATACTGAGCTGGAAAATTCTCCGGTAGAATAATTGGCTTGGGGAAATAGTCTTGTGCTGCATAACACCTTATCTAGAATGTTAGACGGCAACAGTCTATAAACAGTTATATTGCTACTTTCTAATCTCTAGTTAGGCGGCTTCGCCAAATCATGAAAAACAGTTTTTAAGGAAACAATGATGAATAATCCTTGGCTTCAAATTCCAGCATCTGATTATGAAGGACATATGAGTAGTCCTAATATCGCTCAACAGCAAATTCTAGCCCAAACATTTCAAGAAGCATTGAGTAAATACGATAGCACTTTTATAGCCTACTTGGGATGCACTACAGGTAATGGTCTTGAGTTTGTGAATTCAGATGTCACCAAAAAAGTAACCGCGATAGACTTGAATCCAAAATACCTGGAAATATTACGCCAGCGTTACGGGCATATTGTTGCGGGATTGGAAGTTGTCGAAGCCAATCTGGAAACATGCTCCCTCGAAGAATCCGCCTATTCACTAATATTTGCAGGTTTAATATTTGAGTACGTTGAGCCAGAGGTATTGCTTCCAAAAATAGCAAGATGGCTACAAATAAACGGTGTGTTAGTATCTGTTCTTCAACTACCTGCAAAAAACTTGGCGAAAGTATCTGAAAGCCATTACGAAAGCCTAAAAACCTTAGCGCCGATTATGAAATTAATTACGCCGTCACGATTTAAAACCATCGCAACTGATTTAGGTTTACGCGAGACAGAAGCAAGAATTGTAAACCTTGCATCAGGCAAACCTTTTTTCATCGGCACATATATAAAAAACCGCGCCTAACAAAGCATTACAAAGCGTTAGGCGGCTTATAATTGGCAACACATAATGATATTATCCTTCAAACTTTTCATTACGCCTTTGCTCATCGGGTTAGTAACATTGGCTGGACGCCGTTGGGGTGCTGTTATTAGCGGATTATTAGTAGGATTACCACTAACAACGGGTCCAATTTCATTTATTCTTGCTTATGAATATGGGCTGGAGTTTGCAAGCAAAGCGGCTATTGGCAATCTTGTAGGACAAGTTTCTATTTGCGTATTTTGCTTGACATATATTTTTATGGCGCAAAAGAGTAATTGGCTTACAAGCGTTTTTACTGCCATCGCCACTTTCCTAACAGCAACTTTAGTATGGAATAGTTTTTCTTGGTCACTATTGCCCGCATTTACTTTCTTGTTTGCGTCTATTTCATTAGCAATATGGGTTGCTCCTCGCTATCTCGTGTCTCCACAGACTACTAATCCTCCCAAATGGGACTTACAAGCACGAATGATTATTGCTACTGCTTTTGTTGTACTTCTAACAAGTTTTGCTAAAGTACTAGGCTCTCAACTTAGCGGCTTGATTTCACCCTTTCCTGTTTTTGGGTCAGTATTAGCAGCATTCACCCACCATCAACAAGGCGGGCACGCGGCTTCAAATCTTCTACGTGGCATTATTTTAGGTTCAGCGTCATTCGCGTTCTTCTTTTTGATAGTAGGTGTTCTATTAACCACTTCAGGAATTGCAATAACATATATACTTGCTTCGATGGCTGCTATTTTAGTTAGCAGCCTTATTTACTTTATTACGCAACGAAAGATTTTTTCTGTTCACCAAAAATAAAGTAACTCAAGTTCAACGCCGCCTAACAAAGCGTGCACCTGACGCTGGGGATTCTGCGGCAATCTCAAGCAGTTTTCTACGCCTCAGCCTTTTTCCGCCCCAGCGTCATGCTCTGCGAACGCACACCGTTAGAAAACAAAAACAGGAAAACCAGCATTAAGACTTGTTTCCCTGTTTTCTTATCTACATGTTTACTTTCTCTTACAACTTCTCCAACTCATCCACCATCCTGCTCAAGACATCGAAGCCGCCCTGCCAAAACTTGGCAGAGCGGATATCCACGCCTGCTTCAGCAAGAATCTTCGCGGGCGCTTCGGAACCGCCTGCCGATAATATCTTGAGATATTTCGGCTTGAACGAGTCGCCTTCCGCTTTGTATTGCTGATACAACGAGAATACCAGCAATTGACCGAAGGCATACGCGTACACATAGAACGGCGTTTGATAAATATGCGGGATGGAGACCCATTCCCATTTGAAGTCGTCGGTCAGTTCCAGTGAATCCCCGAATTGCTCTTTGAGATTCTCCATATAAGCCGCGCAGAGATCATCCACGGAGGCGTTCTTCATCACCAGTTCATGCGCTTCACGCTCGAACATCGCGAAATAGATCTGGCGCAGGATCGTCGCGAAGGCATCGTCAATTTGCTTGAAGAGGATGTCACGGCGCACGGCTTCATCGGTCTCTTCGGCGAGCAGCTTTTCGGTGAGCATCATCTCTCCGAAGGTGGAAGCAGTTTCGGCTAAAGGCAGAGACGAGTGAAACGTGAACGCGCTATGATGCGAAGCGAGCATCGCATGGATGGCATGTCCGAGTTCGTGTGCCAGAGTCGCCACGTCACGCGCGCGACCGGTAAAGTTCATCAATACGAACGGCGTATCTTCCGGGTTGATCGAAGCGCAGAACGCGCCACCCTGCTTACCCTTGCGCACTTCGCTATCGAGACGGTCCTGATCGAACACGCGTTTCGCCAGCTTGCCAAACTTTGGGTCAAACGCATTGAACGATTCGAATACCATGTTGGCGGCAGTATCAAACTCAAATGACTTATCCGATTTGGCAACCGGCGCATAAATATCGTAGCGGCGCAATTTTTCCAAACCCATGAACTTTGCCTTCATCTTGAAGTAGCGTTGAAAGACTTTGGAATTCTTCTTCGTCGTTTCCATCAAAGCAGTCACTGCTTCATCAGGAACATCATTCGCCAGATTGCGCACCGATATGGCGCTGCTGAACTTGCGCAGGTTGATATTTTCATTATGCCAATCGCGAGCGCGTGCCTGATAGATCTGACCCAAGATCGGACCGTCGTTGCCGAAGACTCTTAAACTTTCCTGATACGCCTTCGCGCGCATCTCGGCATCGGGACCTTGAATAAAGGGTTGCAACTGGGCGCGGGTTAATTCTTTTGTCTCGCCGTTCACGTCCAGTTTGAACATATAACGATTCGTGATGGCATCATACAAAGTCAACATCGCACCCATACCGGTTACATCTTTGATATTGACAACTTTCTCCTCCGCTTCGGTCAGCGTGTGAGGTTTGAAGTGGCGGATCTCTTCGAGATAATAACGATAATCGCCTGAATCTTTCATCAAGCGTTCAGCATTCTTTTCGTCCACTTCCTTCCACCACAAGCTAAAGAACATGGTGCGGTTCTGCATTTCAGCCGCAAACTGTTGCATACGCGCGATCAAGGTCTGCGCGTTTTGATTCTGTGTATCCTCCGCGAAAGCAAGCCCGGCGAATGAATACATCTTGTTCACGATCCGCGACATTGATTCGGAAGCGCGTACTACATCGAGGAAAGTTTCAGCATCCATATCAGGATTTAATTTTCCACGCACACCTTCAAACGACGCGACCTGTTCCTCAACATTATCAAACGCGCCTTGTAATTCCGGGCTGTCAAAGCCCGGGTAGAGTTGTCCAAGGTCCCATTTTTTAATCGTGTATGCCATAGAGGTTCTCCTTGTTAGTTAGGTGACAGTCACTTTTAAAGTGACTGTCACCTTTTTACCACAGCTATAAATGTTTTTGTAGATACTGGGGATGTGTTTTATAGACTTGACCGCACGTGCATGATGTCGCCATCTTTGACAAGGTATTCCTTGCCCTCCAGCCTGAACTTGCCTTTTGCTTTCGCTTCAGCCATACCCCCGAGGCTGATGAGGTCATCGTAAGCTACAACCTCCGCCCGAACAAATCCACGCATCAAGTCTGTGTGAATCTCACCTGCAGACTCTTGTGCGGTCGCACCGCGTTTCGTTTCCCAAGCGCGCACTTCATCTTCACCAACCGTGAAGAACGATTGCACTTGCAACAGATCGTACGAAAGATTGATCATGCGACTCAGGCTGAGTTCCTTGATGCCGTATTCTTCCATGAACAATGCTGCATCTTCTGGCGAGAGTTGTGCGATCTCCATTTCAAGCTTACCTTGCAACGCTACCGACGGAGTGTCCAATTCCATTTGCGGAGTTGCTTGTCCTTCGCTCATATTGAAGACAACCAGCACCGGTTTGCGCGAGAGCAACCCAAAAGACGAAAGTTCCTTGAGTTCTTCGTGGGAATATTCCAGCTTACGAAGTGGGACGCCATTGTTCAAGGCTTCATTCAAACGAGTAAACAAAATAGTTTGTTTTTCGTTCAAGGCTTTATCTGTCCCGCCTTTTTTGCGTTCATCAACCAGACGTTCCATTTTGCGTTCGACGGCAATCAAATCATTGAGCAATAACTCGCTCAACATGGAGTCAACATCACGCTTCGCATCGACGCTGCCGCTGGGGTGCATGACCGAATCGTTTTCAAAGGCACGCACAACTAGAATGAAGCCGTCCATTTGGGAGAGCTGATTCAACAGTTGACCAGAGATGCCGCTTTTGGCAGAACCAGCTTCCAGTCCGGCAATATCCGCATACGTCACTTTTGCGTAGATCGTTTTCTTGGGGTTGAACATCGCCGAGAGTTTGGTGACGCGCGGATCGGGGACATCCACCACTGCATTATGAACTTCGATCCGTCCGGCGGATGCAGTGGTCGGCGTGTTGCCGCGAGTGAGTGCGTTGAATATGGTGGTCTTGCCTGATTGGGGTAATCCGATAATTCCTAGTTTCATATATCTTGACCTTCGTATTGGGAGTGGTATACTTGCGAACGCTAATCAAAAAGCCGAAGTGGCGGAATAGGCAGACGCGCACGACTCAAAATCGTGTTCCCTCCGGGAATGAGGGTTCGATTCCCTCCTTCGGCACACGGATTATACCTTAAGGGTATATTAACCAAACGTCCTCCATAACGGAGGACGTTTTGGTTTTTTTTATAAGACTTTCATTAGACCATCCCTAAGTTTGTTGACTTTCATATTTTGCGACTGTAGAATGAAAATAAGTAATCTTCCATAAGTTCGTTTTGTATGGAGGTGAAAAATGAAACTCTACCTGCTCTTTGCGTTGATGGATGCTCTTACCCTGCTGGCATACCCGTTCGTTTTCCTCTTCTCGAAAATACGACATTTTTTAGGTTTTAAGAGATAATAGAACTCGTTCCTGGTCGTCACATTCCATAGCCTGGAGGCTCACCATGCCATCAATGAACGATGTTCTAGGTATCATCATGGGCGGCGGGCGCGGCTCACGTTTGCATCCGCTCACGGCCATGCGCTCGAAACCGGCTGTACCGATTGCGGGGAAATATCGTTTGATCGACATACCGATCAGCAACTGTATCAATTCGGGGATCTATCGCGTAGCGATTCTGACTCAGTTCAATTCTGTTTCATTGCACCGCCACATTTCCCAAGCTTATAACTTTGATGTGTTCCACACCGGCTGGGTGGAGATCCTCGCGGCGGAACAAACCCCCGAAAGGTCAGATTGGTATCAGGGCACGGCAGATGCTGTCCGCAAGCAGTTGTTTGAGATCCAAGCTACAGGCGCGGAATATGTTTTGATCCTTGCAGGCGATCATCTCTATCGCATGGATTACCGTGAGATGGCAGACTTTCACTGGGAGAAACAGGCTGATATTACAGTGGCAGTTCAACCCGTAGTACGAAGCGAAGCTTCCCGTTTTGGAATTTTGAAAGTGGAATCAGATTCCAAGATTTCGTCATTCGTTGAGAAGCCCAAAGATCCCGAAGTCCAAAAGAAGTTTATCAGCCGCCCATATGATGAAGAACGTCCGTTTCTGGGTTCAATGGGAATCTATTTATTCAGGACCAGTGTGTTGATTGACCTGCTGACCAATTTCCCCAAACATGATGATTTTGGCGGCGATATTATCCCTGAGGCGATCAAAACTTTGAAAGTGTTTGGCTTCGACTTTGATGGCTATTGGGAGGATATTGGGACGATCCGTTCGTTCTATGAGACCAATTTGAAGCTGACGAGTCAAAATCCACCATTCAATTTTTACGACCCGAAGGCGCAGATCTATACCCATGCGCGCTTCCTACCAGGCTCCGTCGTCGAAGACAGCAAATTGCAGGATGTCATGATCGCAGAGGGCAGCCGTATTCGTAAAGCCGATATCACCCATTCGATCATCGGTATCCGTAGCCAAATTTCAGAAGGGACGGTGATTAAAGATAGCATTGTGATGGGTGCGGATTATTATGAACCCAAGAAGAATCGGGATATTCCGCTTGGCATCGGTAAAAATTGTCATATTGAATCCGCGATCCTCGATAAGAACGTACAGATTGGCGATGGTGTGGTGATTCGCACGTTTCCTAAGGATAAGGATATTGATCACGAGTTGTATTTTGTGCGTGATGGGATTGTGGTAATCGCCAAAGATACGGTCATCCCTCCAGGGACACATATTGAGCCTGAATAATTTGTAACCACTGCCTGGGTAACAATGTAATATAATCAGTATTAAAGTGACAATCGTTGTTGGAAATGATTGTCACTTGCTGTTATGTGGAAAGTTCAACAAGGAAGGTTTTCCAAGGCGAAGTTATGGGCTTTTATGTTCCTGTATTGTTGATCGTTTTACAACTGATTTTTTTGGAGGGTATTTTATCCATTGACAATGCGGCTGTGCTGGGGGTATTGGTGTCGCCACTTCCGAAGGATAAGGCAATCCCCTGGCCCAAAGCGTTGAAAAAGATCGGCGAAAAACTTGACCCACTATTGGGATATCAACGACTGGCCGCCTTGCGTGTGGGGTTATTAGGCGCATACTTTGGGCGTGGGGCCATGCTGTTGATCACAAGCTTTCTTATTCACAATCCGTGGATCAGGCTGGTGGGTGCGGCATATTTGATCCGTTTGGCGTTCGACGAGCTGGGTGATACGAACTCGGATGAAGAAACCGAAGCGGAGAAGCGCCATACACTCGCCGCGCAATCCTTTTGGTCTGTAGTGCTGACCGTTGAACTGATGGATTTGGTTTTTAGCATTGATAATGTAATTGCAGCTGTTTCCCTCTCGAATGAGATTTGGGTTGTGATGGTGGGAGTGGGAATCGGCATTCTTGCCATGCGGTTTGCTGCAGGCTTGTTCAGTTATGCCGTGGAACGCGAGCCAATTCTCAAGCCCGCCGCCTACGTTCTGATATTGAACATTGGCGTTCAATTGATCATAGAGCAGGTTTGGAAAATCGAAATATCGGATATAACACGCTTTGCACTATCCGCGTTGATTATTCTTGGGGCGCTTATGTATGCTCACAGTTCCTTTTTGCAAAGGTTCAGGTTTATTCTGGTTTGGCTGGCACGCGGCATCGGTATCATCAATGAGTTAATAAACTGGGTATTCCTCCCACTGACGGCATTGTTGCAATGGGCAATAAACGGTTTAAGGGCAATCAGCCAGCCAGGAACAGATTGATTGTGTTTTTAGCTTGACATGCCTCACCCGCTGAATTAAACTGAAATTGGTTGGGGAGTAGCCGCCTGTTCCCCACAGGATGGATCGTCGTCATACCATTGGCATTATTTAGCGTGCCATCGGTGATCCATGCGCCTCTTGAGCGTTGGCAAGACCACCCACATACTCATGTGTGGTGTGGTCTTGTTTTTTTTTATTAAAGCAGATCACCCACATACCTTAAAGGAGATTCGAAATGGAAGAATCAATCTGGTTATGGGTGGGTTTCAATTTGTTCGTGTTGTTCATGCTTGCATTGGACCTGGGAGTATTCCACCGCAAATCCCACGCGGTTTCGTTGAAGGAAGCCGCAATTTGGAGCGTGGTGTGGATAGCGATGTCTCTGTTGTTCAATACTGCGATCTACTTCTTCTGGCATAAGATGGCGCCAAACAGCCACTATACAAATAGTGAAGCAGCACTGGCCTTCTTCACAGGCTATATCATTGAGAAATCGCTCAGCGTTGACAACATCTTCGTGTTCGTATTGATCTTTAGTTATTTTGCAGTGTCTGCAGCCTATCAACATCGGGTGCTGTTCTGGGGCATCATTGGAGCACTGATCATGCGTGGCACGCTGATTGCGGTTGGAGCGGCTTTGATCGAGCAATTTCACTGGATCATCTATGTCTTCGGTGCGTTCCTTGTCTACACGGGTATTCGTATGTTCTCGCACGCTAACATTAAGGTGGAGCCGGAGAAAAATCCGCTGGTGAAAATGGCACGCAGGTTTTTGCCTGTCACCGATACGTACGAAGGCAGTCAGTTCTTTGCGAAAAACGCTGGAAAATGGATGGCAACTCCACTGTTTTTGGTAGTGCTGTTCGTCGAAAGTACCGACTTGCTTTTTGCCGTTGATTCGATCCCAGCAATTTTTGCAGTGACGACCGATATATTCATCATATACACATCCAATGTGTGTGCGATTCTAGGTTTGCGCGCACTATATTTTTTGCTGGCGAACGTGGTGGAAAAATTCCATTACCTTTCGGCTGGGCTTTCGATCATATTGATCTTCGTTGGTATCAAAATGCTGATTGACAGCTTCTATAAAATTCCGGTTGTGATCTCATTGAGTATGGTCTTTGGTGTCTTGATGGTTGCCATCGTTGCGTCCCTATGGCATGAGAGGCGGATCGTAAAAAGATAACAGCTCGTCTATTTGCAAAAGGATTTTATTTAACGTGGAATGACTTGCGATGAATCTTTGACAACCCCAACCGCTTCATTGCCGACCGATGGGCCTGGGTGCCATAACCCTTATGCTTTTCCAACCCGTAAGCTGGATATCTTGTACCCAGGTCTTTTAGCAAGGCATCGCGTTCGGTCTTCGCGAGAATGGAGGCGCAGGCAATGCTCAAACAATGCGCATCACCTTTAACGAGGGATGTTTGCGAAATTTCCAGTTGCGGAAGTTCGAGTCGAAAGTCAGTTAATAAATATTGTGGGGATAGGGAGAATTGATGCAAGGCACGAATGGCCGCCAGCCGTGTAGCACGCACAATGCCGTGCGAATCGATTTCATGCGCATCGGCAAATCCCACGCTCCAGTTCAGAGCAACATTTTTGATTTGAATCGCAAGCCGCTCACGCTGACGGGGAGTCATCTGCTTGGAATCACGCGCCCCACTCAAAGTCGAAGAAAGAAGCGTTTGGTCGTTTGGCAGGATCACGGCACCAACGGCGACAGGTCCAGCGAGGGCACCGCGTCCAGCTTCATCCAACCCGGCTATGTATTTTAATCCGCTTTGCCAGAGTTCGGTTTCAAATTTCGTATCGGGGTCAACGCGTGCCATACAATCCCCGAAGTGCATTGGCACGGATGCGGAAAATATCCTGGATCATGCGAAGCGCATCGCGCACAGCGCTTACTTTTGTTTCGGGGTGATGGACCCAATGGATGGGAATTTCTCGAATGCGATATTTGCGACGGCGGGCGATGTACAGTAATTCGATATCAAACGACCAGCCGTTCAACGTTTGCAGCTTGCCAATATCATCGACGACTTTTGCGCTGAAACATTTGAAGCCACATTGCGTATCATTGAGCCCCGGCAGAATAAAGAGTTGGATCAGAAAGTTGATGGCGCGCCCGCCCAAATGTCGATAGCGTGGTTCGTCATAACGCACCGCGCCTTTGGCTTCGCGTGAGGCGATGGCGATATCAAAATTATTGAGCGCTGGAGGAATGAATTTGATGATCTCGTCCACCGGCATCGAGAGGTCGGCATCACACATGAAACGATAGTCCCCTTTGGCTTCCAACATTCCACGTTTTACAGCGGCGCCCTTGCCGCGTTCACTTTGGAGTACACGCATGTTTGGGTGCTGTTCGGCAAAGCTCTGTGCGATGTTTAACGTCTGATCGTTGCTGCCATTTTCAACCACGATCACTTCGGCTGTGAAGGATTGTTCTTCTAAAAAATTAAATACCTGCTCCAATGAATTGGGCAGACGATTCGCTTCATTATGCGCCGGAATAATAATAGACAGAAACGGATTCAAAATATTTCAGTGAGTAGTAACAACGTATGCAAATACCGCCAATACACAAAGCAATGCCAACCCCAGGGTCGCGATGATCGCCACTTGTACAGGCGTCATGCCTAGGATCAATTGTTGCTTTGGTTTGTTTTGTGGACGATCAGGTCTGGCAGGGTTGGTTTCTGTGACATCGCGCTGGACAGGCGGGATGGCCTGCATGGCAGTGTCATCTTCAGCCAGGGCGAAATCGAGATTATTCGGGTTGAATGGTTGCGCTTCAACTGGGGCACTAAAAATGGCACGCGCACGTGATACTTCGGGTTGTTGCGCCACTGGTTCTTCATATAAACTTCGATCCCAAGCCGGGGATGATGGTTCAGGTTCTGGTTCAGGAGGCGGCGCAACCGTTTCGCTTTTCGGTCGTGGGTTTAAAATCCGGTCTGTATAATCAATCGCCAATTCGGCGCGTAGGGTCGGCTTGCTGGTTGTCAAGCCGGTCACGAATCCCTTGATGCCATCGATCATCATTACTTTGATCGCGGGCCGCACCGATTCAATGTGCAGCCCAGGCTCGCCTGCGATCAGGACTGGTTCGATTGGCACTGCCAATGTCACACCCTGGCGTTCAACGTACTTCTGCAAAGCCAATGCCTTGCGCATGGTTTGTTGAATCAAATTGACCGGAGCAGGTTTATATTGATTGCCCGCTTCCACATTCCACGAATCGCCCTTGGCTTCATAGCGCCCGCGCAGATGTGTTATTTCAATCACGTACATTCCGGCTGGTCCGAGCAAGATCATTGGAATGATGATCCCGCTTTGACCCAGCGGCATATTGCGGATCAGGGTATAGCCTTTTTCCAACTGACGTTCAAAAAAGGCAATGATGACCTTTTGTGCTTGAAGTTCCCTGGGCCAGTTAAAACCAAACTGGAGCATACCTTGCACACGTTGGGTAAAGCCAAGGTCACCTTTTTCATCAAGCAGAGGGGTTTTATCAATGATCTTCATAATGTTCTAAAAAACAGGTGTAGATTCCAATTCGTCATGCTCAGCTTCAGTGCGGGTCGCGATCAATTCCTTCCCATCACGCGTCACCACCTGTACGGCTTTTGCCTCGTCGAAAGTGCCCGCCCAAAACTCCTTACGCACACCGATCACAAACTTCTTGCCATTTTTAATACGTTCCAGTAGATCCTTGCGTTCGATCAAAACGCGGTCAGAAAATGACGCACCGCGGCGTTCGTAGGCTCGCACTGTTACGATCTGTCCATTCTTATAGTGGACTGCTTCAATTACACCGTCAAACTTTTTTGCCATGGTTTATCTCCGCGTGTATTTTAGCATTAAACATTAAAGAGACCCTAAAGGTTTCTAAAGCCATTA
>Ga0209131_1002407_pt1 | contig 12699 bp, 5 predicted proteins | sample GraSoi_2013_40cm_FD_185826 | JGI IMG/M metagenome (GOLD analysis project Ga0209131, IMG submission 185826) | Grasslands soil microbial communities from the Angelo Coastal Reserve, California, USA - Sample 9_17_2013_40cm (SPAdes) (version 2) | ecosystem: Environmental > Terrestrial > Soil >...
CCAATCATATTCAAGTTGTTTATGCTCCGTTAGCAGAGATAGCGGATAAAGCCCTGGCTGTAAAGGCAGCCATGTTCGCGGAAATGGGGATTGCTGTACATCTGTGTGGCAAGGTGAAAGTAGGATAGTGAGCCTGATGCATTGTCGATCAAAGCAGAGTGTATTCTAAAAATTCCATTACAGACAATTGTTTTGCGATCCTATGCCAGGATTATTACACTTCACTCATTTTGGCCCATGACCAAAATAATTACATGGCAATTGGCTTCTCTAAAGCCGCATTGATATATGCAGATTTTATTCGATTGTTGTTTATAGACGGAAAAAGGGCAATCAGGTGTAACGCTGACATTAGTCATCGCATCTGGCATATAATCAAACGCTAACCAGCGCCTAGATGAACAAAGATTATCTGAAATGGTGCAATGATGGATTGATCTGTTCACACAAATAAAAAAGTTTGCCCATTTTATCCGCGTCTTATTGAAAACCTAGTTCGCAATAGGATTAATTATGTCATAAATGATAAACTTAATGAAGACAGTTATGACATCCAATCCTACTGGAACCGTTACATTTCTCTTCACTGACATCGAAGGCAGCACCAAAATGGCTCGTGAATATCCTGAGGCTTGGGAGGTTTTACGTTCGCGTCACGATCGAATTTTGCGCGAAGCGATTGAATCAAACAACGGCTATATTTTTCAAATTGTTGGCGATGCATTCTGTGCCGCGTTCCAGAGTCCAGGTGAAGCTTTGAGCGCGGGAACCAAATCACAGATTGATTTAAACTATGAAAACTGGGGGAATGCGCCGATCAAAGTCCGGATGGGAATTCATACCGGAAAAGCAGAAATTCAAAAGAATGGTGAATACCACGGATATCTTACGCTGAGCCATGTTCAACGTCTGATGTCTGCCGGACACGGCGGACAAGTGTTGGTCTCACTTGCAACACAGGAGTTGATTCGTGGTGATATGCCTGAAGGTACCATCTTACGCGACATGGGTGAACGGCAGTTGAAGGATATGATCCATCCCGAACATATTTATCAGCTTGTTATCGCAAATCTTCCCAGCGATTTTCCTCCAATTAAAACACTTGATATATCTCGTCATAATATTCCTGCTCAAATGACGAGTTTTATTGGGCGCGAAAAGGAACTGGCAGAAATCAAACAAACCCTCAATGAACATCGTCTTGTGACACTTACAGGCCCAGGCGGTGCTGGCAAGACACGTCTTGGTTTGCAAGTGGGCGCCGAATGTTTGAATCAATTTTCGGACGGCGTATGGCTTGCAGAACTTGCACCTGTTACAGATCCAACACTTATATCGCAAACCTTGTTTTCCATTTTCAATTTGCGTGAGGACAGTCATCGCAGTGCGCTCGAAATTTTGATTGATCATCTGCGCGCCAAAACTCTGCTGCTCGTGTTCGATAACTGTGAACATCTCATTGAAGCCTGCGCGCAAATCAGTGAGTCGCTTTTGCATGCCTGCTCAAAATTAAAGATCCTTGCCAGTAGTCGCGAGGCGTTGGGCATCGCTGGTGAAGTCGCCTACCGTGTGCCATCGTTAAATACACCGGACCCTGCGGATTTACCTGCGCTGGATGAATTGGAAAAAGTTGATTCGATTCGACTCTTCCTCGAACGCGCCTCAACTGCCAGACCGGGCTTTACTTTGACAAAAGACAACGCCTCATCCCTCGCTCAGATCTGTTCCCGTTTAGATGGCATTCCTCTGGCGATCGAATTAGCCGCTTCGCGCATAAAAGTTTTATCTTCCGAGCAAATCGCGTTGCGCCTTGATGATCGTTTCCGCCTGTTGACGGGCGGCTCACGTACTGCTCTGCCGCGCCAGCAGACTCTGCGCGCCATGATTGACTGGAGTTATAGCCTGCTCACGGAACAGGAGAAAACATTGTTCCGCAGGCTGGCAGTCTTCGTCGGTGGCTGGACGCTTGAAGCTGCTGAATCAGTCTGCGCGGACGTAGAGCAGGACGGCATCCTGCCTCACGACATCCTCGATTTATTGACGCGCCTCGTAGATAAATCGCTGGTGACAACGGAAGAAGTTATGGGTGAGATACGTTATCATCGCCTTGAAACCATTCGCCAGTATTCGCGGGAAAAGTTCTTCGAGACCAATGAAGTTGAATCGTTTCGTAAATGGCATCTTAGTTTCTTTGTGCGATTTGCCGAGCAGGTGGATGAAAATCTAAAAGATAGGGATCAAGTTACATGGCAGAGCCGCATGTCAGAAGAGCAGGATAACCTGCGCGCCGCACTGGAGTGGGGATTGAGCAAAAATCCCGACAGCGCCTTACGCATCGCTGGAGCTGCCAATCTCTTTTGGACAGCAGCTGGATATTCGGCTGAGGGCTTTCGCTGGACACAGAAAGCATTGGAGCAGGCGGAGAAAACTCCAATCCCCAGTGACATAACCGCAGAACAGCGACTGGTGGCGCGCGCCAAAGCTTTACGTGGGCTGACCAGGTTATATCTGTCGCTGGGAGACAACGCAAATGCGAAACGTGTGGCAGAAGAAAGTGTCGCTTTATATCGCCAGAGTCAGGATCGCCGCGGCCTCGCTTTTGCCTTGGTCATACTTGCTTATCCACTGGAATTTTTAGGTGAGCTTTCTCAAGCCGAAGTGGTGTTGCAGGAAGGCTATTCCATTGCACGCGCCGAGGGAGATGTTTACGTAATCTGTCGATCGTTGAACATGTGGGCACGCGCGATTCTTAACCTTCATCACGATCTTGATTTGTCGCAGCGTTATGTGGAAGAATCGCTTCGCCTGGCCAGGGCAGCGGGCCTCAGCTCGCAGGAAGCTCAAGCTTCTGAAGTCTTGGGATCCATAGCAATCCATAGAAAAAATTACGCTGAAGCCCGCTCGCACTTTAGAGAGTCAATTAGAGTCTATCAAGAATTTAGAGCTACGTTCAATGTCATCCTCGAGAAAAGCAATCTGGCGCATTTGGAACGCAAGCTCGGCAACTACACAGATGCGTTAGAATATTACCGCGAGACCATCAGCGCCTTTCGAGACATCGGGCAAACCGGTGCGGTTGCACATCAATTGGAATGTTTTGGTTTTATCGCACTTGCACAGAATCAAAACGAACGAGCTTTGCAATTGTTCGCTTCTGCAAACACGCTGCGTGAACAATATGGTACACCAATGACACCCAATGAGCAAACTTATTTCGAGGAGCAATTGCAAAGCTTACACGAGAAAATGGATGGTATGAAATTCGATTTAACATGGTCGCAGGGCCGCGCTATGACAATGCAGCAAGCTATGGAATTTGCGCTGGAGGATAGATATGAGTGATCTTCTCTATAACTGCATCATCTCCTCTTCATTAAATTTCCCGTAATCCACCTTTGAGGATAAGAGTGAAAAAACCTAATCTCTTTTGGACAGCATCTCACCCAATCCAAGAAAACTCGTCTCCCCTTACTCTTTGTAAAATCCTTAAAATTAAAGACCTGAACCGGAATTCGACGATTCAATCGTTCATATATTCTCCTCGCATTCACTTTGGTGATTAGCTTGCGGCTGCCTCGTTTTCTGAGCTGTGGAAGGATTTCCCTCGCAACTTTTTCTCCTTCCTCACGCATGCGACAAAGTCAGCATGAATTGCGCGTTAAGTGTCGACACATCCCACTCCTATATGGCTATACATTGGTCAAAAAAACTCTTACTTCAAGCGAAGAGACTGGTGATCCCGACCAATATCCTGCTTCCAAGAGAGCAATTTGATTCATGAAGTAACTCGTATCAAATGGTACTTTCTTGAGGAAAGATATGACGTACTCTGCTCCCGAATTTCGAACAATCTCTTTGCGTTTGTCATTCCTACGTTCATTGTTAACAGCTTCAAGTAGTACCTCCGGATATTGTCTTGCCGCGCCGGAGATAAATTTCTCAGCCTCCTTGTCAGTCCTCGCCTTCCATATCTTTTTGAACAAGTTCATGTACTTTCATTTTTCATACGATTCGTTACCCTTCAACCCAAGATAGGCGATATGGACATGCGGCCAGCTTGTACCAGCTCATAAATGAAGTAACAAACCCGCGCAGACTATCTAGTGGGATCTGTTGAGTCCAACCAACTAGTTACGTCGACTCAACTAGGAGAGCGCATATTTACGCATTACGACTCTTTTTTCATAGCTCCCAGTCCGAGATTAGGCGTTTGTTGGATTTTTTGGATTTAGAAGCCTCGGATGAAGTGGTTAATTATGTCAGTCAAGCAGTCATGCCCAACTTGCGTCATAACCGAAGAAGCCTTATGAAGCTGGAAGTCGTAAACCTACCAAATCAGTTGACTGACATCTATAAAAAGCTCTGCGTATCGGATTTTTGTGCAAATTTCTAAAATAAAAAGTGATGAAATATCAATCCTTGAACAAAATATTGTTCGATTTCAAAACGAGAGACAATTACTTGAAAAAGAAAATGAGAAACTTCGATACCATCTCAAACAGATTTTTGAAAGTCAAAGTTGGCGTTATATTCAACTTGTGCAAAAGATCAGATTGTTTTTCTTGCTTTTGGAGAGTATTCAAGAGAAATTTTTCAAAGTATAAAATTTCATTCAATGAACAATGAAAATGTTGTAAAAATTTATACTGACTTAAATCTAGCCGCCGAGAATCAATCAAGAGTGGATTATGTTCCTTTCTCCGGATCACCTTTGTCAGTAATAGTTACCTGCAAATTGAGATTCCCGAGCATGTAGAACTGACTGGACCTCTGCAAGCCATCCCGCTCGAGGTTTTAAACGCAATACCCAAAGAGTCAATTGAGGTACTCTTGATCTGATAAGTGTGATCGCCTGCCCGGAAGATAATATCGACATGACCTTGAAGACTCTACAGAATATGTACCACCAGATTGTCCGATCGTCAGGAAATCACCGCTGGTGATAAAGCTTCTGTTGGGTTGCGCTGGTTGATGCTTGATTGCCATAAAATATTAGCAATTCCAAAACAAGTGCTTTTGCTTATTTGGTTAGTACTTTTCTCAAGTCAAGAAATCTAATCTCAATCCTATTCGCTTTGCCTCGCAATCCAAATGTCTGAGGAGGTGTTTGAAAGAAAAATCAGGTCTACTTACCAACTATTGTTTAGCTCGTGGCCCGATCATTTATTTTGGAATTGCCTGCTGTTGGATTTACTCTGCAACGCACGTCGAATACGACTCCATGTTGCTTTGACAAGCTTTGCTGCTCCAGAAGTAACTTCATGGTGGCTATAACGCGCCTCCACGAACGCTTCAGTTATTGTGACGATATCTTCATTCGAAGAGGGCAAAACCTTCTCCAATGTTATAGCATATTCAGAGGGTGTTTGTGATGGCTTACGCGTCAGCCCTTGCTCACCACCACGGCGAACCATCGCAAGATAGAAGAAATAAATTTGTCGGCGTGGGTCAAGGAATCCAAGGCTGATCAGACCCAGGCGAGGAAGGATCCGTCTCCTTTCTAGCTGAGAAACAATATTTTGCCAGCCATCCGCCAAGGCACGAGACAGGTCTCCTCGAGTTTTATCCACATTTCTGCGCAGCCATTGCCAGGCAAGAACCAGCCAATTGGCAATCGGCGCCTTACGAAGGCCCGCCAGAAGGCCTTCGCGTTGCTTCAAGAAATGCGTGAGCGAAAAACCAATAAGCAGAAGCAACGATCCCCACAGCAGGATGGATTTCATCAGAATCCAGATTGCGCTACTGGTAGTATACATTGGCGATGCTGCTGGCGCGATTGGTGAAGGAAGTGGGGTTGGAAACCTAAACATTGGCGGTAGACCTTTACCCAGCAGCAGGAAAAGAAGACTGAATAATATCCATATAAACAACACGATCAATTGCCCGATAAAGAAAAGCACGCTGATTAAAAAACCAAGCAATGACCCCAGCAGAGAGAAAAAACCGCGACTCTCACCCGTTGGCAACAAACTAACGATGAAAGCCAAAATCAAAAGGAAGAGCAAACTATACGTGCCCCAATGTTTCGCCAAATCGTTGGAAGCAACCGGAATATTTTGCAAATTCCATTGGGTCTGCAAAGACATTAATCTACTCTGACTGAGCAGAATCAATCCAAAAATAAAATAGAATAAAGTACCTGCTTCTGCAGTTGACAATTGATTTAGCTCTACGGGAGCTGAAACAGCAGTATCGGAAAAAGTTGCACGCAGATCGATGCGTGTTAGAGCGACCAAGACTACGAGGATGATCCCTGTACTGAAGACCAAATTCACCAATCGTCGCTGGACCGAGACTGTCTCGATTTGAGAAACTGCTTCATTTTCGCTTGACGCGAGAACCTGATCCAGACCAATTTCATCGAGCAATTCCAAAAATTGGCTCGATAGATACCAGGCAAAGATGGCAAGCAATAGGGTGACAACAAACTCTGGGCTGAGGAAATTCTCAATAGATCCATGAGCGAAAAGCAACATATCATTGAGAAAGGCATCGAGACCCTTTACATAAGAAAGGAATAATCTGATGAATAATATTATGACTATCCATTGCGTACCGATGGTGATCATCCACTCAGAGCTGAATAGCTGTAGATGTTTGAACCGGTGATAGGTATAGAGTCGATCTACGGTAATAAATAACATTATGCCGGTAATGATGCCTGAGGGCCAACCTGGCAGAGAATTTTGAATAAGGCTGCTAATTGTCATCACGATACAAACTATCATGAGAAATACCAGCCCATAACTGATGAATCGAAATAGCCGTACGTTTGCAACTGCCTTGGAGTTGATATTCGAACTCATGTGTGTTTCGCTTCTTTTGTCCACATATTCAGGTCGCGCTCAGTTGAAATTGATACGACAGGTATCCTAAAGAACTCTGCACGCTGACGGGCACCTACATCGGATATATCCCGGCCAGTCAGGATCAAGATCGCATTCTGCCCCGATCGACGCGCCTGATAGAGTTCATTTAATAAATCATCATTTGCCCGACCAGTGATCACAATTAAAGTAGTTCCCCACGCAAGTCGATATCGCTGACGCTGCATCAGAGGAACTAGAGCCGAATCTTCAATGGTGCCCACTCGTGCCAGTGTTTCCAACAAACGCATTAAATGTTGTTTGCCTTTGCCTGGAGGAATAGATTGTGGTTTACCGTCAACTATCATGGGGTCGCGGCCGTTCACCATCATCCCAACCAGTTGTTTTTTGTCAACAATCCAATTCGCGATGGAGGCTGCGATCACAATTCCTAATTCTGCCGCATCTATGTGATTACGATAGTGATAATCACCTGCATTCAGATTCAAAATAACAAATGTTTCGAGCGCAATGGACGGTTCAAACAACTTAACCTGCAACTGACCAGTGGAGGCGGAGGATTTCCAATCAATCCTTCGTAAAGAATCGCCGGAAATATATCCACGTTTGCCAAAGACTCGCGTGGGATCTTCAAACAGAGGCAACGAATGTCGTAACGTTCCCTGCGGTGAATAAGAGGGAATTTGAATAGAGGTGAATGGAATGATCTTGGGGTAAACAACCAAATGTTCAGCGGGACTTTCGGCTCGCAGAGATTCGTTCACCCCAAAGATATCACCCGTGGAAATAGACAAGGGCCCGATCGGATAATAACCACGTTTACGCGCTTCGACAAAATACTCAAAGTTCGAATCGGCACGGGCGCCTAAATTAGTCACCATTTTAAAGCTGTGTGGCCCCGCAAGTGCTACGGGCAATGTGTCACGAAGTTCTAGCCATGGCAGAGGCAGCCAACCCTTGTTTTGTACCCGCAAATTAATTTTGACCATTTCCCCCAAAAAAACATGAGTATTGAATCGCCTTTTGGTTGCAACCTGCCCCAAAGCTCGATAGCACCACCACATCGCTGCCACAAGCGCGCCAACAATCAGATATAGTAAAGTTAAAGCAAATTCCCCATGCAAAAATGAGGCGATGAATAAAAGCAGGGCAAACAAAGTGAGAAATGGACCAAACATGCGAAACAACACCTAACTATTCACGCTACCCAGATCGAGCGGCGTTTTTTCCAACACATCACTCAAGATCGTGCGCGCTGTGCTTCCACGAAGCTCAGCTTCAGGCTTGAGAATGATGCGATGGGAAAGCGTCAACGGCACCAGAGTCTTGATATCGTCAGGAATTACATAATCACGTCCACGGATTGCGGCCAGAGCCTGCGACGCTTTCAGCAAAGTCAGAGTCCCACGCGGACTGACACCCAACGATAAATCCGGATGGCTGCGTGTGGCTTCAGCCAGTGCAACGATGTAATCCTGTAAAGTGTCATCTACATCCACATCCCAGACTCGTTTTTGAAGGGCAGACAATTCGTGGCCATCAACAACCTTACCAATTTTTGTGATCGGATGCTCCCGCCGGAGATTGACAAGAATTTGACGCTCATCCATGCGGGATGGATAACCCAGCGAAAGGCGCATTAGGAAACGATCCAATTGAGCCTCAGGGAGCGGAAATGTACCTTCATATTCAATTGGATTCTGCGTTGCCAATACTAGAAACGGACGTGGCAAATCGCGTGTCACACCGTCCACGCTTACCTGCTGTTCTTGCATTGCTTCCAGCAGAGCCGATTGTGTACGTGGTGTGGCGCGGTTGATCTCATCTGCCAAAAGGATGTTGACGAAAATCGGACCAGGCTTAAATTCAAACTCGCCTGTTTTCTGATTGAATATTGAAACCCCTGTGACATCGTTTGGTAACAGATCAGGCGTGCACTGAATGCGTTTAAAGCTAATACCCAGACTCGTTGCAATCGATCTCGCAAGCATGGTCTTACCAGAGCCAGGTACATCTTCAATGAGCACATGTCCCTCGCAGAGCAATGCCACTATTATAAATTCTATAGCTTGGCGTTTGCCAACAATTACGTGCTCAACATTTTCAATCAGCGGGCTTACGAACTTTTGAATATCTTCCATTGGGCGACTCCCTGAGTCCAAAAAAATCTAGCTTCCATTATATACACATTATTCACCTCTTGACTACTGGTTCACCCCGCGCGATCAAGGCAAATCCTCTGTCAGGGTCCCAGTATGAGTGGTTAGTATTCCAAAATTAATATCTACATAATCTGTTCCAAAATTGTTGGATCTTTGATCTACTTATCGCGCGCTTCGATGGAAGATGCAGAAGATTCTGGATCAATGCCGCCTGCATGTGCAATGCTCACCACCAGATCGAGATCGCGCATGACTTCGCTGAAAAAACGGACTGGCACTTGCTCTAATGGCAACAAGTTCCATTCGCCGCGTTTGGTGAAGGCAACTGCTTCCAGAGTCAGCCCTTCCACTTCAGCTAGAGTAAATGTACCTTGAAGAAAACCAACCCGCGCGGAAATACCCTCTTGGTGAAAAGTCTTCTGTAATCCTCTTCCGGCGCATATCGGCGAGCTCGATTAATCTCTTTTCGGGGATATGCTGTTTGTATACTTTTTGGGTAAACCTGTCAAAGGTACGTTTTCAAGCGGATAACTATTTCGGATCAAATGACTGAAGACGCCCGAACGACTTTTACCCTGTATATAGCCGCGTTTGAATCCGGTTTCGCCCAGGGCACCCAACATCCGAAAGAGGTTCCTCATCCCCGGCACGGAGCGGATACGACTGGCCGCCGATGTCGTTACTGTAGGCAACTCACCACGCCTGCATTCCGCTTCCAGAACGCGTTCACGGGGTTTTGAGTGTGCTAGATTAGATAGGGGATGTGGACGCTGAGAGTTTGTTCATGAGTACCTATCGGTTTGATTAGTGTGATTATAGCGCAAGGCAGAACCGAGAAGCGATTAGAAACGGAGTATGATTTTCCTAACATCCCGCTTCTAATTTAGTAGCTTAACTTAAGAAAGGGATTGATCTATGTCTTCGAATGTACAGATTGCAAAACGTACGCTTGGAAAAACAGGCATCGAAGTTACGCCCATCGGTTTGGGTATGATGGAATTCGCTGGTGGGGGAGGTTTGATGGGCCCTGCGTTCCCCATTATCGAACAGGAAAATAAAAATGCTACAGTGAAAGCTGGCTTAGATGGAGGGGTCAATTGGTTCGATACTGCTGAGCTATATGGAGCAGGTGTATCAGAAACATCGCTTGCTATAGCTTTAAAGGCCGCGGGTAAAAAAGATGATGATGTGGTTGTGGCAACGAAATGGTGGCCGCTGTTTCGCACTGCACACAACATTCCCAAGACCATTGGAGATCGCCTGCGTTTTCTTGACGGCTATAGAATTAGTCTTTATATGATCCATCAGCCGTTTAGTTTTTCTTCGCCAGAAGCCGAGATGGAAGAAATGGCGAAATTGGTGGAAGCTGGGAAGATCCATTCGGTGGGAGTGAGCAACTTCAATCCCGAACAAATGCGGCGAGCGCATCGTCAATTGCAGAAGCATGGATTGCCGTTAGCAGTGAATCAGGTCCGTTATAGCTTGCTGGATCGTAGGATCGAGACGAATGGTATTCTGGAAACTGCCAAGGAGTTGGGCGTGACAATCATCGCTTATACACCGTTGGAGTCGGGTATGTTGACCGGCAAGTATCATAAAAACCCGGAAATACTGAAGTCGAAGTCTACTTTTTACCGCATCAGGCTTCAACGCAGTCTTGAGAAGAGTCGCGGACTGGTAGCAGTGCTGGAAGAAATCGCTGGCAAATACAGTGCCACTGCGGCGCAGGTTGCCTTGAACTGGATAATCAATTCACAGGGGGATACCGTAGTGACCATTCCCGGAGTGACCAAAATCAGCCAGGCAGTCGAAAGCTCAGGCGCGATGAAGTTCAAGTTGTCGGGTGATGAATTAGCCCGACTAGATGAAATCTCAAAAGCAATCCACTAATCTGTTGAATTTAATTCCTAAATCGCCAAGCCTTTGAATTGACTCATATACAAATGATGGAAGAAGCCGTTTGCATCCAATAGCTGCTGATGTGTGCCTTGCTCGACGATTTCGCCGTTATTTATGACGATCACATTGTCCGCGTCGCGGATCGTCGATAGGCGATGGGCAATTACAAAACTAGTGCGACCTTCCATTAGCCGTAACAGAGCTTTTTGGATGCGAGCCTCGGTGCGTGTGTCCACACTAGAGGTGGCTTCATCGAGGATGAGGATGCTCGGGTTCGAGAGAACGGCGCGGGCAATGGACATGAGTTGACGTTGTCCCTGGCTGAGATTGCTGGCACGCTCTGATAGTTTGGTTTGATAGCCTTGAGGCAATTGGCGGATAAAGTGATCGATATCTGCCAACTTCGCAGCTTCGATACATTCTTCATCGGTGGCGTCGAGGCGTCCGTAACGGATGTTTTCCATGACAGTATCGGCGAACAGGAAAGTATCTTGTAAGACGATGCCGAGCTTTTTGCGCAAGTCATCTTTGGAGACGTCGCGGATATCGTATCCATCAATCGATATGCAACCGCCGTTAATCTCATAGAAACGAGTGAGCAAGTTGATGATGGTAGTTTTGCCTGCGCCGGTGGGACCGACAAGCGCAATGGTTTGTCCTGCCTTTGCTGCTAGGGTCATATTTTTGATGATGAGGTGCTCGGGGTTGTAGCCGAAAGAGACGTCAGTGAAGTGAACTTCTCCTTTAACGGGAACAGGCAAAAGGGAGTCTGAAGCGTCATCTAATTCCATTGGGGTATCGATCATTTCGAAGACGCGTTCCGCACCAGCCAATGCAGCTTGGATCGAGTTGTACATGTTCGCCAATTGCCGCAAAGGTTGGATGAAGTTCTGGGCATATGCGATGAAGGTTGCGATCATGCCAATTGTCACCAGATTTTTCAATGCCAGATATCCGCCAAGACCTGCCAGCACGATCACGAAGAAATTGCCGAGCACATTGGTAAGCGGCATGAGCATAAGCGCGTATGTGTTGGCATAGATGCCAGCCTGATACACTTTTTGGTTGCTGACACGGAAGCGTTCCACGGCAACGTCACTGCGGCGAAAGGCTTTGACCACGCGCTGCCCGCTGATGGATTCTTCCATCACGCCGTTGATCTCGCCCAATTCTTTTTGCAGGTCACGAAAGCCTTTGCGGGTATATTTTGCGATGAACTGCGTGAACCAGAACATGATGGGTACGACCAACAGAGCTGCCAACGCCAGCCAGACATTCAGCACGAACATGGCAATCACGATGCCAACCAGCGAAAGCACGCTGGCTACCAACGAAACCACATTTTGTGAAACCGCTTGATTGATGGCTTCGATATCATTGGTGAGACGACTCATTAACTCACCGGCGGTATGTTGATCGAAGAACGCGATGGATAGTTTTTGCAAATGCTCGAAGAGGTCACGGCGCAAGCGGCGCAACGCATCTTGCGAGATACGCGCCATCAGCCAACTGGAAGCGGCTTGTGAACCATTATCGAAGAGATAGGCAGTTGCCAACAGGATCGCCAGCGATGACAAGCCGCTGACCTGTTTGGTGGATATGTATTTGTCAATGGCGCGCCCGATGAGATAGGGCTCGAGCAAACCAAGCAAGATATAAACCAATACAAAAACCATGACCGTGAGCAACGTGATTTTGTACGGACTGAGATATAGCGTCAGCCGCGTTAATGCATGGCGCGGGTCTTTGGCTTTTTCGATCCTACCCGGACGCATGCCGCCGCCGCGTCCCATGGCAGCGCGGATGTTGGC